>JGI24698J34947_10000284_pt1 | contig 21904 bp, 23 predicted proteins | sample TergutMp193P3_FD_34947 | JGI IMG/M metagenome (IMG submission 34947) | reverse complement strand
TTGAAGTGCGGAAAGTCGGCGGCCTTGTCGGGACGCCAGGTGATGATCTGATAGGTCGCCACGGTGACAGGCGCGACAGACTTGGAGTCCCCGGTGTACTCTGCAATTTCTTCGGGCTCCAGGCATGTCTTGTCGAGAAGCTCCTCCATCCACTGATGAACAGCCGCCACGTTAGTCGTCAGGATGAGGGTATTGGTCTTGAGGAGCGACATGATGACCATGCCCACGATGGTCTTTCCCGAACCGCAGGGCAGCACCACCACGCCGTAGCCCGTACCAGGGCCCCCGTTCCCAAGCACCGCACCGGCGGCCTCCTGCTGGTAGTCCCTGATCACCAGGGGCAGCCCTGAAACGCAGACTTCCCGAAGGCTCATTTCCAGCGCCTCCCCCTGCACGAAGGGCGCCTCGTCCTGTACCGGCCAACCCAGCCGGATCAGCTCCCGTTTCACGCTCCCCCTGTTCACCAGGGCAAGCGTGAACCCCGCCGCCGTCTTCGACAGGTACTTCTCCAGAACCTTCGCCGCGCCTATTTCCGCCAGCACCGCCTTGTCGGAAGTGGTCAGAAGCAGCGTCGCAGCGGTGGCGTCCGCCCCGGCAACCGCAGTGAGGCGTATCTTCCCGTAGCGGCTCATGGTGTCGCTGAAGCCCTCCGTGATACCGGCGGGAATCGCGTAACGCGTGTACTCGTTCAGTACCCGCACCACATCCCCAGGCGAAAACCCGGCGCTGGCGGCGTTCCACAACGAAAGCGGCGTGATGTGGTAGGTGTGTATATGCTCCGGTGACTTCTCCAGCTCGGCAAAAGGCAAAATCGCCGCCCTGGCATCCTCACAGCGCTCAGCATGGACATCCAGGAGAAGGGTACGATCACTCTGCACAATCAGTGGATTAGCGCTGTTGATTGCCATAACCGGTTATTATATAGAAAAGAGGGGAAAGAGGTAAGCTCTCTTCCCTCTTTATTGGAAAAAATATACATCTTGCGAGCCGGGTAAGCCCTGAGGGCAGCATGTCATTTAGCTGCTCTCGGGGCTTACCCGGTTCGCTATGTGTATGTTATTTTCCTGAGATCGTAATCCCGTCGAAGCAGCACCAGGGCAACACTGTCACGCCATTTTCGCATCTCTCCTTCGAGATGGCGGGGATGTTCATCAGCGCGTCCACAAGGTTGAATGAGACCATGGTCTCCTTGAGTGCGTCGGTCACCTTGCCGTTTTCGATGAGGAAGCTGTTCTTCGCGACGCCCGAGATGTCCCCGCTGGGCCCGGGCGCGCCCCCGGAGAAACGGTTCATCAGAATGCCGCGGTCTATGCTTTTGATCATCTCCGCGAGGGGCGTGTCCCCAGCGGCAACTTCGATGTTCCCAAAGGCGGTGTTTCCTGCGCGGGGCTTGCCGGTCTTGTTTGCGCCGTAAAGTGAGAGGGCGAATGATTTAAGCACGCCATTCGTGATAAAGTCCATGTCGTGGCTCTCAAAGCCGTCCATGGTAAAACGCTCACTGGACACCACGCTGGGATGGAGAGGCGACGCGCGGAACGTGAGTTTGGAATCGGCGACTTTTGCGCCCAGGCTGTCCTTCCAGCGGCTTGTGCCTTCTACCATGGACATATCGGAGAGGAAACAGCCCAGTATGGTTCCCCAGATCATGTCGTCGCAGGCCGGCGTCACAATGACCTTGCCGACGAATTTCCCGTCAACCATGCGCGTGTCAAGGGACCGGACGGATTCCTCAAAGAGCGTCCTCTGCATTGACACATCCATAAACGGTTTCGCGAGCGAGCGCAAATTGGCCCCGGATCCATTGAAAGAAGAAGATTTTTCCCCGTCCTTGGCCGAGAACATGGTACTGACAAAATAGTCTTCCGACTCGGTGACAAACTCCACGCCATTGCTGTTCGCGTAGACGGTCTGGCCGCTGTTGAATTCCGACTGCATTCCTTCAAGCACGATCTTCGGGAATTCATCGTGTACCTGTTCGAGGAACTCTTTCGTCCGCTTGAAAAGGGTGTCCATATCCGCCCCGCCAACGCGCTGGTCGAAGCTTTTATTCTCGGCCTTTCCGGCGATGTCCTCAGCCTCGTCCGGCTGTGCGGAGGCGGTCAGGCTGATGCAGTCGGCAACGGCCTTGTCGATGGAATCTTTATCCAGCTTGTTGACGGTAGCCACGGCTTTCTTGTGATCCTTAATCACCTTGAGGTACAACGAGTCATCGAACAGTGTACGCAGCAGCGTGAACTTGTTGGCTTCCACGTTGAATTCGTCCTTGCGGCCGCGAGCCGCTCTGCATGCGGCTTTGTCGGCGCCCGCTTTCATAAGGGCGTTGAGGGCGTAAGCAGCGATTTCTTTCATTATCGTCCTCCTATGTTCACATAACAGCGCAGGGCAGGGCCGCCCATGCCAACGGTCATGGGCTGTTTCTTGCCGCAAAAACCTCCCGCCAGCCACGACATATCGTCGCTTACCATATCCACGGTTTTCAGCATCTCAAAGGCGACGCCGGAGATTGTGGTCTCGCGGATCGCCTTGCCGATCTTGCCGTTCTTGATTTCATAGCCCAGTTCCACCCCGAACATAAACTCGCCCGTTGTGTCGGCCTGGCCGTTTCCGGTTCTGACCAGGTAGTACCCGTCGTCAATACCGGCGATCATGTCTTCGAGCTTGTCTTTTCCCGGCAGGATGGCGGTGTTTCGCATACGGATGAGCGGCTCGTCGGAAAAGGTGAAGGCGCGGGCGTTGCCCTGGGGTTTCGCGCCGAAATGGCGGGCGCTTTCCCTGGAGTGCATAAAGCCCTTCAATATGCCCTTTTCGATGAGCATCGCATCCTCGGCGACCACGCCCTCGTCATCCACATAGACCGGCACCGGGCAGCGTTTCCCCAGGGCCGTATGTGCGAAGTCCACCAGGGTCACCAGTTCGCTTGCCACCTGCTTGCCAACATTGTGGGCTGCGACTGAACCGCCCAGGACTAAATCCGCCTCGACGGTGTGGCCTACCGCCTCGTGTGCCAGGATACCGGCAAGGTCAGGGTGAAGCACGCACTTTGCCAGACCGGCATTGGGGTAGACCCCTTCAGCCTTGCGTATCAACGCTTCGTGGAGCTCGTCCACGTCCTTCATCAGAAGGCCGGGATCGCTGAACAGCGTGTCGAACCTGCCGAACCCCCCGAAAAGCGTATAGAGATCCACAGGGACCCCTTCCGGCGAATTGGCGGTCATTGTCACATAGACCAGGCTGCGCGGCTGGAAAGCGTGGCTGTCCGCGCCGTCGCTCACCGCGAGCAGCTTTTCGATGCCCAGGCAGTTGACGGCAACATTGCGGCTGGTCAGGTCTTTGTACTTTTCAGCGATCATATCGTCAAGCGCTTTGGCATAGTCTATCAAAAGACTCTGGGGGACGGGTTCCCCAGGGACGGTTTTGAGGGCGACCTTGTCCGGCGGCGCGCCCGGCAGGGGTGGCAGCCCCTTCTTCACGTGGGCGTCCATAAACGCCGCGTTGCCGGTTGCGGCCTTCAACACGTTCTTCACGCTCTCATCCGTGTACTCCGCGCTCGAGGCAAACCCGAAGGTGCCCCCCCTGTACACGCGCGCCGACACGCCGCCGGTCGCGCTCTGTGCGTTGGCAACCATATTGCCCGCCAGAAACGCCACCCGCCTCGACGTGTTCACATGCGCGCGCAGCTCGGTGTAATCCTTGAACGCCCCTTTATTCGCGCTCACCAAATCCTGCAGCATACGCTATTCCTCCGTTCTATATCATTCTTGTTCGATAGGAACATCATCTCCCCCTTCTTCCAGTCCCAGCTCGTCCGTTTTGGGAGCGGCGGCCGCCGGCTTACCCTTCGCGCCCGCGGCTGGCTTTTCCTTTTTGGGCTTTTTCGCAGGCGCGGGGCGGGAACGGACCCTGCTTACCCTGGTCACAAATCTGACAAGCGAGATGTAAATAACCACAACGACAGTCACCACCCAAATCTGCCACGAGGCGATCACCTTGATAATAATATCTCTCACCGCTTCTCCAAATATACGTTACCCTAAAAATGGGAATTGGGGAATAGGTGAGCGGCGTTATTTGCCACTTTTGATCACATGGCGTCCGGGTATTATCGCGCTGACGTGAATGTCAAAACGCCTCTTTCTATCAGATAGCCCTCCCCCAAAACCTGGGCGAAGAATTCCGCCGGGACGAATATGTCGCCGTCGATGAGCTGCGGGGCGCGGTTGAGCCTGAACGCCTGTGTACCGCCCTGCTGCGCGTCGCTTATCCTGGTGTATTGGTTCTCGCCGATGACGGCTTTCGTGCTGCGCGTTCCATCGGATACGGTAAACGCAGACCCGCCTTCTATCAAATTGACTTTGTACCCCAGGGCCTCACATATTGCGTTTAGCGGCAGCATGAGCGCTTCGATGCTGTAGAAGTTCTCGGGTATGCCGCGAAGTTCCTCGCCGTTGACGACGATCCTTAGGCCGCCAACGGCGCCGTCCTGGGGCTGCTCGCCGTCCGTGTGCGCCCTGCCCTGTTGGCTTTCACAGGCGGACATTGCGAATAGCATAAGCGCCGCCGGTATGGCAATCAGTTTTGCGATAATTCTACTCCTTGAACCTTTCATAACAGATATAATATCAAGTGGATAAAATTTTGATAATCCCTATTCCCCTACACCCTTGTTTTTGCTAGTATAACACCATGAGTGACATTCACTTCACCGTTCTTGACCTTGTCGACCTCGATTTGAAGGAGCATAACTCCCTCAATCTAAAATGTATAGGGGGAAGGAGGGGACTGGTAAGGGAGATAGGCACACCGGACATTAACAGGCCGGGGCTTGCCCTGTCGGGTTTTTTTGATTCTTTTGCCAATGACAGGCTTCAGATATTTGGGCGGGGGGAAACCGCGTACCTCAATAAACTGGAGAACGATAACTCAAGCGATACCATCGTGGAGATGTTCAAATTTACCATTCCGTGCTGCATTTTTACCCATAACCTCTCCCCGGGGAAAACCTTTACCGAAATTGCCGAGAACGCGCAGTGTCCCATCTTGCAGACGGACCTTGCAACGTCTGAATTCACGACGAGGCTCACCAGGATACTCTCCGGGATTTTTGCCCCGAGGCGGAGCATTCACGGGGTTTTGGTCGAGGTGAAGGGCCTCGGTATTCTCATCCTGGGGGATTCCGGCGTGGGGAAGAGCGAGACCGCGCTGGAACTCATTCACCGCGGCAATCGCCTGGTGGCGGACGATGTGGTGGATATTCACTGCGTGAACGGCAATACGCTTGTGGGCACGGGCGCAAATATCATAGCCCATCACATGGAAATACGCGGCATAAGCATCATCAACGTAACCCATATGTTCGGCGTCGGGGCGATAAGGGACAGAAAAGAGATACAGCTTGTGGTGAAGCTGGAGGAATGGGACGCGAAGAAGAACTACGACCGGATAGGCCTCGAAGAACAGTACATGGAGTTTCTGGGCGTCAACATCCCCATACTGGAGATCCCCGTCAAGCCGGGCCGGAATATACCCATTATAATCGAAACTGCCGCCATGAACGAAAGGCTCAAGAAGATGGGCTACAACGCGGCGAAGGAATTCAACCATAACATTCTTAAATGGCTGGAAAGTGATACGGCCAGGGCGGTTTATTTTGGCAGCGAGGATACGATTTAAGGTAAAAAGATGACGGAGCAGGTAGTTAAAATCATCAACAGGGCCGGGATACACGCGAGGCCGGCGGCGGTACTGGTGAATTCGATAAAGGATCTAAAGGCAAACGTCTATCTTGAAAAGGGGTCGGACAGGATTAACGCGAAATCAATCATGGGTATCCTTACCCTACTGGCAACTTACGGTACGGTGCTAAAAGTCATTGCCGAGGGAGAGGACGAAGAGACGGCAGTGGAAACCATAGTTCGTCTTATAGAGACGAAATTTGAGGAAGAATAAGGGATTTTAAGCCCTGGGGAGTATCATTTTGTCCGATACTCTGGTATAATAGACTAGGAAAGGGAAGGGGGATGAAAAAACCAACTGAACGCCAGAAAGAAGTGTTGGACTTCATCGCAGGCTATATCAATACCCATACGTACCCGCCCACAATAAGGGAAATAGCCGACAACTTTTCGATCTCGGTAAAAGGCGCGCATGACCACCTTACGGCCCTGAAGAAGAAGGGCCTCCTGAAACAGGGGGACAAAAGGTCGCGTACCATTGAACTTGTCAGAACCGGGGAAGAGATAGACAGCTTCATTGAAATACCGATTCTGGGAACCGTGGCAGCCGGGCGCCCGATTCTCGCGCTTGAGAACATGGACGGTTCCATAAGGCTGCACAGGTCCTTTGCCAAGACCGGTGGGAAGTACTTCGCCCTCCGGGTAAAAGGTGATTCCATGGAAGACGCCGGCATTAGGAACGGTGACACGGCGGTTATCGAACAGAGCGAGACGGTCAGGAACGGCGAGATCGCCGTCGTCATGCTGGATGACGATGCGGTCACGCTAAAAACCTTCTACCGGGAAAACGCCCGGATCAAGCTGCAGCCAGAAAATTCGAAGTATTCCCCGATATTTTGCAGCCGGGACGTAAAGGTACTTGGGAGGCTTGCCCACATTATCCGTTCCTATGAATAAGAAAAACGACTGCTGGCTTTTCCTTGGGCCTGAAATCGGCGAGAAGCAAACAGCCATAGACGAAATCAGAAAGAAGCTCTCCGATAGCGGCGGACTTGAGGAAACGATCTACTACGCCGGAGATACGGCGGTATCCACGATGGTATCGCATATACGAAACGCCTCCCTTTTCGCCGTATCAAGGCTCTTCCTTATTAAATGTGCCGAAGGAATCAGGAATGAACAAGATATTAAGCTCCTGTCTTTCTACGATAAACCAAAAAAGGAAAAAGACAGTAAACCCCAGTCTTCCCGCGATAAACCAAAAAAAGGCTGCCTTGTCTCTCTCCCTGACGACACATTTGTCATTTTGATATCGGAAGAAACGAGTATCGCGAAGGGCATTGAGAACGTAATCCCGCAGGCGAATAAACGCATTTTCTGGGAACTCACGGACAACCGGAAAGCCGCCTGGGTAAAAGATTTTTTCACCGGCGAAGGATTCAGGATCAGCGCCGAGGGTGTAGAAACCATACTGGAACTGGTGGCGAACAATACCATCGCACTAAAAGAGGAATGTTCGCGGCTGACCCTCTTTCTGGACAAGACGAGGGAGATTAACGGGGAGGAAGCTGAAAAATGGCTTTCCCACACACGGGAGGAATCGGCCTTTACCCTTTTTACGCGCATTGCCGCCGGGGATTTTTCGCGGAGCCTTGAATCGGCGAGGATGCTCCTCGCGGCAAAGGAAGCCCCGCCGGCGATTTTCGCGGCCCTCGCGTCCTGCTTCAGGAAGCTTGACAGTTACCTGAGCCTCAAGGAATCCGGCGTCAGCGATGACTGGGAGTACCGGAAGATCGGCGTTTCTTCTCCAGGCGCAAAACGGGACTACGCGGCGGCGGCGAGGCGCTACGATTCTACGGGCGCGGAAACCTGCCTTGCCCTGACCGCAGAATACGACATGCGCCTGCGCGCCTCGTCTTCCTTCCCGGAACAGATCCTCCTGGACGAGTACCTGTTCAAGATACACTCCCTCGCAAGGTCATAGGCCGCGCGCCTCGATGGCAAGGGCAGTATCTGCGGCGGCTTCCATCATGCGCTCGGTAACAAGCGGGACGAGGATGAAGAGGCGGCGCAGGCCCCGCCTGCATGCGCGGGCGTCACACGCAAGGTTTGCCGTTTCCCACAGCTCAAAAAACCGGGGGATGAAACCCAACATCAAACTGATACCCAAACTGAAAAACGCAATGTTCCGGGGCTGCGGCCTGCTGGCGGGGAATATTTTTCTCATGCCTGTTTCCAGCGCCGCCAGGGAAAGACGCAATTCACGCATGGTGGTAACGGAAAAGAGCAGTGCGGCGGCGGTAAACGGGACAAAGATACGCAGGACAGTAACTATCCCGGTGACGGGGGTACGGAAGTTTAGCAGTATGACGCATAACGACAATAACGCCAGGGTCCTCGCCCCCTTGAGCAGTTCCCATGGGGGGATGCGGGCGGCGATGGAAGCGGCAACTATCAGCAGGATGACGGCGGCAAGGCCGGGAATGGAGACGCAGGCGATAGTTGATAGCGCCATAACGAGGAGCAGCTTGAGCCCCGCAGGTGCGCGATGGAGTATGGTTTTTCCGACGCGGTAACAGAATGGAATTTGATGCCCCTGTGTTATCCTGCTTTTTACTTTTCCAGCCACGAGCAGTCCTCCACGGCGGCGTAGTTACGCCGGGGGTCGCGCACCCCCCAGGCGGGATCGAGACTATCAAGAACCACGGCGGGAAGACCGTCATTGCATATAACGCCCCGGTGGAGTATCACCAGCCTGTCCGCAAGCGCAAGGACTTTTTCCAGTTCATGCGTAAGTATGATGACGGTCTTGCCGCCGTTTTTCAAATCACGGATGATGCTGAGGGTTTGAACCACCCCCGGCCAATCGAGGTTCGCGAACGGCTCGTCCAGGATCACCGTGTTGCAGCCCATTGCAAGCACGCCCGCAATGACAAGGCGGCGCTTCTCGCCGCCGGAAAGCCGCCGGGGGGAATTGTCCCGCTTTTCGTTCAGCCCCATAGCGGCAAGGGCTTTGTCGGCACAGGCGCTCACATCGGCGGCGGAAAGGCCGAGATTCTCAGGCCCGAATGCAGCGTCTTCCGCGACGGTCTCCCCCACTATCTGCGTGTCGGCATCCTGAAACACCAGCCCCAATTCCTTACGCAGAAGCCTCTCGGTTTCACGCCTCTCCCCGCGTTTTTCCGCGCCATACAGGGAACATCCCCGGAACAGCACGTCTCCGGCGCTGGGTTCCAAAAGGCCGGCGATGATTCGCATTAACAAAGTTTTTCCCGATCCGTTTGAACCGGCAATCAGCAGGCACTGTCCCTCAACAATATCAAGGTTTATGCCGTTAAGCGCCATAAACGACTCCCCTCCCGATGCGCCCGGGAAAACCTTGGAAATGTTCCTGACGGAAAAAAACGTCTCCATTCTCAGGACGAAAGCAGTTGCGCTGCTGTCTTGCGCAGACGGGGGGCGATTAGACCCGCAACGGTGCCCTTGACGGCATCGCCGGGCAGAAAGGGAATAACACCCGAGATAAAAGCCTGCGGCCAACTAATATTTAGATACCATTTTAGCCTGATAAACCCCGGTATATAAACGATCAAACTTCCCGCAACAACGGCTAGCACATAACGCCACGCCGGTACTTTTTTGCCTGGCCGGGGGAAGCCCGCGATAAGCCCCGCGACGAGCGCCCCCAAGAGATAGCCAAATAGGTAACCGCCGGTTGGGCCTATGATCCTCGCGATACCCATTGGCGAGCCGTTATTCGCAAACACCGGCACGCCGATAGCGCCCGCCGCGATAAACAGGGCCACCGATGCCGTACCCAGCGCAGGCCCCAGCACCAGGCCGGAAAGCAGGGTAAAGAAATTCTGCAGCACAATCGGAATCACGCCGATGGGAATGGCGATTAACGCCCCCGCCGAGATTATCGCCGCAAATAAAGCGGTAAAAACCAGTGATAGTATCTTCCTGTTTCGCACTTTTTATCCTTTTTGCACTAAAATATTTCCAGTTCCAAATCGGCAAGCAGCCTCCTGTCATCGTCTGTTTCACAGTTGGCAGTGGTAAGAAGCCCGCCTGTAATGAGTGAATTTGCCCCGGCATAAAACAGCATCGTCTGCAAGTCCCGTAAATGTACCCGCCCCCCGGCAACTTTAATTTCGGTTTTCGGATTTACAAACCTGAACATTGCGACAGTCTTCAGAATATCAAGCGGCTTCATTTGCGGCATTTTCTCAAGTTTTGTGCCTTTAATGGCAACCAGGAAATTCAGCGGAATAATATCGCTCCCTATTTCGTTTAATTCAAACGCCAATTCAATACGCTGCGCCTTGCTTTCCCCAACGCCCATGATTCCGCCGCAGCACAGGGAAAGCCCCGCTTTTTTCACCCTCTTCGCCATATCAACACGCTTGTCCTGCGACTGCGTAGAACAAATTTGCGGATAAAAACTTTTTGCGGTTTCTATATTGTGATGATACCTGGTCATACCGGCATTCTTCAATTTCAGCAATTGCTCATCGGAAATGACACCGAGCGAAGCGCTCCAGTCAGCGCCATTTTTGTTTTTCGCGATAGTATCCGCCAAAAGATCAATATCATCGGAATTTAATTTCCCGCCCGAAGTAACTACGCCAAAACAGTGAATGTCTTTTGGAATGTCTTCATGCGCTTTTGCGATTGTCCCGCCGTCTTTCATTGGATACACGTCAATGGCGGTATTGTGATGGCCAGACTGGGCGCAAAACGCGCAGTCTTCTCCGCATGCCCCGCTTTTCGCGTTCATAATTCCGCAAATATGTATCTTTTCACCCTGGGTTTTGACGCGAAGCTTATTCGCGAAACCAAGAAGCATGGGAAAATCCGTATTATCAGTATTCAATATTTCCAAAGCGGTTTCTTTGTTTATTGGCTCCGCTGTTTCAACCGCTTCTGCGAGTTTTTCAAACAAACTGCCCATCTTTTGCCTCTTTACTATATTAAGTAATCACTATAATCTATTTTTATTAGCATTTTTGCGCTATTGTTGTCAATACTAAGGAATGTTTAATGACCGTTATTCACAACGCGAAGGTTTATCTTGAGAGGGGACGCTTTGCCGAGGCTGTGCTGATACAGGACGACAAAATTGCCGCCGTAGGAACAAACGCGGAAATACTGGCTATGGCGCTTGGGGCGGATAAAATCGACGCCGCAGGCTGCCTCCTCCTGCCGGGCTTCAACGATTCCCATTTACACCTGCAGCAATTTGGCAGCAATATTCACAATATTCGGGCATACGATGTCACCTCCATTGACGAGCTCGTGAAGCGTGGCCGCGAATTAATCAACCGCATAAACGCGCCGCCCGGTTCGGTGGTCACCGGCGTGGGCTGGAATGAGACAATGTTTACCGTAGATAAGCGCCACCCAAACCGATACGACATGGATCGCATCTCTACAGAACACGCGGTTATCATCGACCGAGTCTGCGGGCACTCGTTGTGCTGCAATTCCCTGGCGCTGAAAATGGCGGGCATCACCCGCGACACGCCCCAGGTTGAGGGCGGCAAAATGGACGTTGATACAAACGGCGAGCCGCTGGGGATATTCCGGGAAAACGCCATTCCCGCCATCAAGGCCATCATCCCGCCTTGCACGGCGGATGAACTGGAGAAGCAGCTCCTTTGCGCCATGCGTCACGCCCTCGAAAACGGCCTCACTTCCGTGTCCAGCAACGATATCCATGTGGATAATTACCGGGGCATCGTCGATGCATATAACAGGATATTAGCAAAACACGATGTGTATTTACGCCTTAACATGCAGTGCTGCATCGAGGAAGACGCGGTCTTCAATGAATTCATCAAGGCGGGATGGGTCACAAAAGCTTCAATGGGGCATCCCTGCCTGACGATGGGGCCGCTCAAGCTTTTCGCCGACGGCTCCCTCGGTTCACACACCGCGTTATTACGCAAGCCTTACAACGATGCTCCTTCGACTGTCGGCCTGCGTGTGCACTCCCCCGAAAAAATGGACGGCTTTGTACAGAAGGCACACAATGCCGGCCTGCAAGTGGTGATACACGCCATCGGGGACGCTGGCATTGAACAGGCGCTAGATTCCTTCGAGAAAGTGATCGGCAGCAAGAAGAACGAGCTGCGTCACGCGATAGTGCATTGTCAGATCACCGACCTGCCGCTTTTACGGCGCATGGCGAAAAGCGGCATCCTCGCCATCGTGCAGCCGATATTTCTAGCGCACGATCTCTATATGCTTGAGGATCGCGTTGGCAAAGAACTAGCGTCCACCTCTTACGCCTGGGCTACGATGGAGAAGCTGGGCATCAAGACATCCTACGGGACCGATTGCCCCGTGGAGTCCATGAGCCCGATAGAGTGCATTGCCTGCGCCGTTAATCGCCATGACATTGCAAACGGTTATCCCGAAGGAGGCGTTTACCCGGACGAGTGCGTGGATGTGTACACCGCAGTTGACGCTTACACTTCAGGCAGCGCGTACGCCACCTTCGATGAAAACCGGAAAGGCAAAATCAGGCAGGGTTACCTCGCGGACATGGTTTTATTGGATCGGAATATTTTTACCATCCCGAAAAAAGAAATCCGTGAGGCGAAAGTACTTTGGACTATGGTAGGCGGCAATATGGCTTATCGAGAAAAATAGATGGAAAAGGCGGCTTTGCAATAGATGGAAAAGACAGATTTACAAAAGATACTCGAAGAACATTTTAAATGGTTTCACCGGCATCCTGAGCCAAGCAATATGGAAAAAGAAACCACCGCTCATATCAGGCGTATCCTCGATGACGCAAGCATAGAAGTTATTGACTCCAAACTGAAAACCGGTCTTGCCGCCCGCATACGGGGAAAAAGACCGGAACCAGTTATCGCCCTGCGCTGCGACATCGACGCCTTGCCGGTTACAGAAAACACCGGGCTCGATTACGCTTCCGAGAGCCCCGGCTTCATGCACGCCTGCGGCCACGACTTTCACATCTGCGCCATGCTGGGGGCGGCGCTCTTGCTGAAGGAGCAAGCGGAAAACCTTGAGGGAACCGTGACGCTTCTCTTTCAGCCGGCTGAGGAAGGCGGCGGAGGGGCGCTTCAGGTATTGAAGTCGGGAGTTCTTGACAACGCCTCGGAAATATACGGTGTTCATTGCGCGGCGGATCTTGAACCGGGAGTGGTAAGCGTCGGTCCCGGCGCAACTTACGCCGCAGTGGGGATGTTTAAGATCCTCATCAAGGGGAAGGGCGCCCATGGGGCAGCGCCGCACCAGTCGCGTGATCCGGTTACCGCGGCGGCGCAACTGATCAGCGCGGCGCAGACCATCGTCAGCCGCAACACCGACCCATTTGATCAGGCAGTGTTGAGTTTCACCCACATTGAGTCGGGCAACACCTGGAATGTGATTCCCGAGATGGCGTTGCTTGAGGGAACTTTCCGCGCCTTTGGGGACGAAAAACTGGAAACCATCGCCAGGCGCCTGGAAGAGGTCTCACGTGGTATTGCCACTGCAAACCTGGCGGATGTCGACTTCGCCTGGGAGATGATCACACAAGCCACCAACAACGATCCGGCGCTTACGGAGATGGTTATCAAAACGGCCCAAACACTCGGCCTTGAAACCAGTCCATCACTGCCAGTTATGGGCGGCGAAGATTTCGCCTACTACCAGAAAAAAATTCCCGGCGTGTTCTGGACCATCGGCGTAGGAAGCCCCGAGGGCCACCATCACCCCGGCTTCATCGCGAATCCCGCACCCCTTTCAACGGCAGCGGAACTCTTCGCGGCCATTGCCAGGGACAGCTTGCGACGGCTTTCCAGTGGTAAAAAACTTGAATAACATTCTTGTATGCGGATTAATCAATATAGAAACAACGCTAAAAATCAGCAAGTTCCCGGTAGAATATACCCCGGTTGATTACAATTTTTTCGGAGTAAACAGTTCCGTTTCAGGTGTTGGCTACAATATTGTAACTGCGTTAAAGCGATTGGGCGATGATCCATACTTTTTCTCAATAATTGGAAATGATATATATAAAAGCATGATATTGAATGATTTGGAGAATAGCAAAATTGATACAAAATATGTATTGCCTTTACTGGAACAAACTGTCCAGTCGGGCATACTATACGACAGCAACAAAAGAAAAATACTTTTGGATCTAAAAAATATTCAGGAAACAAAATATCCAACAGGAATTATTGAAGGAGTAATAGACAAAATAGACATTGGTATTATTTGCAATATAGATTTTTCAAGGGATTTTCTGAAAATCTTAAAAGATAACAAAAAAACAATCGCCACAGACGTACACGTTTTAAGCGATATAGATGATGACTATAATAAAGATTACATAAAATACTCCGACATATTATTTTTGAGTAACGAAAATATTCGCGGAAATGAAGAAAATATGATAAAACAATTAATTCAAAAATATAATCACAAAATCATCGTAGTAACAATGGGCGAACAAGGCTTATTGATCCATACAAAAGAAAAAGCCGAAATAAAGCATTTCCCCGCGATAAAAACAAGGGAAGTGGTCAATACGATAGGTGCCGGGGATGCGCTGTTTTCATGTTTCATACACTACTATAACAAGACCAAAGACCCATATTATTCAATTAAAATAGCAACAATATTCGCGTCCTATAAAATTGGCGAAAACGGAGGGGCGAAAGGTTTCTTGTCGGAAAACGAACTGGACGAATTGAAAATAGAATACGGCGCGGCAGAATGATCGATGATTAGATACTGTGATTATATATGACAGTCATTATTCCGAGGTATCTTCCCGCCATTCGGCGGCGATCTTCCGGAGCGCCTTAATATCCACGATGCCTGCGAGGCTTGTGTCGTCGCCCTTTCCCCTGGTGGCAAAACTGTTCACGAGTTTTTTCAAAAAGCCGGATGCGCCGTCCCCGCCGAAAGTGGAAGCGCAGCCGTTTTCCGCGCAGGTTGCGGCTATCTCATTGTAAAACCCGTACAGGTACACCTCGTTCTCCTTTACGGGGAAGTTGTCGTCGATGCCGTCGGAACAAAGGAAGAAAGCGGCCGGGGGCTCCTCTTCCTCCATCATCGAGAGGAAGGCGCGGACTCCAAGCTTGTTGTCAAGGATATCATCGTCGCAGAGTGAGGTGGTAACGTTGAGGTAGCACCTGGGGTCCCATGGGACGGGCTGGCCGCCAGAGCCGTCGCGGTACAGGACAGAAAATCGACCGTCGCCGACGTGGAGGCCGAACCAATACCGTGGTGTGATCGCCGCGGCGATAAGCGTGGTTCCATAAGCCTCTTTGACGGCTTCGCCGCTTTCGTAGAGCTTGCGGTAGTTTACGTCTGCCTTCTCCATCTCCTCCGACCTAAACGGGTACTTCCGGTGATCCTCCATGACAAGCGTGTTCCATGAGGTGACTATCTGTATAATGAGTTTTTCGCGGAGCAGCTTTTCAAGTTCACTGCGGGATGGCGGGGCGGACTTATTATTTTCACTTTGTGGAGAAGGCGGCCTGAACAGCGCCTCCTGTTCTTTCACGAATTGCCGTATGCCCGTTGTCGCGCACTCCACGGCGAAGGCGGCGCCCCTGTCGCTGCGGAAACAAGTGGGGTCGCCGTGCCCATCCGCCACCACTGCGATTGAAACACCCTCGTCATCATAGTGAGCGGACGCATCCTGGCAGACAATGCCGTTCTTAATATGGTAGACTCCCTGAACCGTGATCGCGAATGATCGGTAGCCTTTCATTTTAATCCCCTATACCTTTTCCCATTTAAAGACCGGAGCATCTTTGCCGTTGTCCTCGAAACCTGCGATGGTGTAGCAGCGTTCTCTACAGCATCTTGCACAACTTGGAAAATCATTATCCGGTCCATAGTTTGTTTTAGCAAGTTTCCCTTTCATAGTAAAGTATTCCCAATAGAGTATATTTACTATATAGTATATACTGAGGAAACAATGAAAGACGAACAAACCATCCGCCTTCCCGAGCACATAATCGAGCAAGTCAACAAAGTTGCCCATGAATCCGGGCAGCTTACGGGGGTACTGGGCTGTGAACCCACGGACGATGCCCAGCTCCAGAAGCTTCAAGAGGAGATCATGGGCATACCCAAAACACTGCCTCCTAGGGAACAGGAAGTGCACAAGACTCGTTACGGCCCGGATGACGGTTATTCCCTCACGCTTGAGATTGAAGGGTAATTCTATGGGTTTGAATTGGGATATAATTAATTTTCAACTGAAAGACGATCACATTTATTCTACCATTAAACCGGAAAATGCCGGAAATGAGGCAGAAATATTTGAAAACATTAACATCAAATATAAAGATTTAATTCTAAAAATACCTTACAACATTGATTGGGTACCATTAAGAAAAATTATTGATGATTATATTTTAGCGTTCAAAAATGAAATAAAAAGAAAAAAGACAATCTCAGATTTAAATATCAAAAAAATAAAGCATGGGGAAATTATCGTTGACAAAGATCATTGCATTTCCTCATCTTTTTCATGTATTTATAACGATAGTCAAAGCAAAACATTTGAATTCCATAAACCCAGCAAGTTTGAAATAAAGCAAAATGTTGACGAACATAAAAATCTACCTTCACCATTGGTTAGGGGGGGAAAATATTCAAAATACCGCGATTTTAACATAAGGGGTCATGCATTGCAGAGCCACAGTGCAATATATCAGGGTTTGAGATTAATCTTCTTTGGGTTAGGCAATAATTTTGAAAATTATCTGCATATTAATGGTTTTGTAGTTGATTATATGGCTAATGCAAATAATTTTTCATATGGTCAAAAAATATATGGCCATGATGAGCATTTCTTTGGACGAATGGATAATAAAGATCTCTGGACATATTTAGGAAAGTGTAACGTGCGTGAAAAATTTTCTGACACTCAATTAATACATTACTTTTCATGCTAAATTGAATGATTACAAATTCAATCATCAAGAAGCTTACTGATTTCCTCGGCAATGCCTTCGTCAAAAAAAGCGCATAACGTATAGGCAAGTATCCGTGGATTGACGCCGTCGTTTATTAATAAAACGGCTTCCTTTTTTGCCTGGCAGATATTCTTCTTCACCGGGTCTGTTTCGTGTGCGATCAGATTATCAAGGATCTTTGTGATAANGGCGGCATCCCAGCCATCAATAGAAAGTACAATGCCGTATTCAAACACGTCACAGGNGGCGATCCCATTACGATCAATGTGTTCTTCAAGCGCNAAAAGCCCTTCCCTGCGTGATATTTCACCTAATTCCATTGCGCGTTTTATAAAGCTGATTTCTTCACGTTCCGCCTCATCTTCTATCGCCGCTGAAAAATCAATATCGTCAAGCGTGTCGATATCGCCGGAAAAGAATTTCGCACAAGCGGCGGCAAGCGGGTTGTTTTCAATATTCACGAGCGAGGCGAGCAGGAGGGCAATAGCCCTTGGCGAATCCCCGGCCTGTATTTTCAGAATACCTTCCATCGCCACTTCCATAAGCTTTTTCCGGTAAAAATCGTGTTCCCGCTCAAGTTTGGTTTGCAGAATCTTCCTGATATATACGGCGTCCGTTCCGTCAACAACCAGCCTTATTCCCATCTTAAAAAAATCCTCGGCAATATACTCCAATTCTTCTTCCAGCGCCAGAAGCCCCTCACACCTTGCTTTATCGTTGAAGTCGATAATAGTTTTGGCGAGTTGATAATAGGAATTGCAAAAACAGCGGTAGGAAACGGAGCCTCCTCGCCAACTGGTCAGTGCCGGGAATTTTTCAATTACCGTATTATCGTTGAAGTTTTTGATGGATTTAATGAAATCGGGAACCGAGTATATTCTTGTACCATTTATGTCCACAGATTCCAGTGCGGTACAGTCTACGATGGTATCGGGAAGTTTTTCTATAAGCGAATCGCTGATATCAAGATAAACCAGGTTCCCGAGATTACCTATGTTGTCGGGCAGTGTTTTCAGGTACCTGTTATAGGGCAGTAAAAGCTCCTTAAGGGAATGTAACCTGCCAATGCAATCCGGTATTTCCTCTATATGCGTTCCGTGGATATACAAAAATTGCAGGTTTTTTAGGTTACCCATGCTGTCGGGGAGTTTTCTTACAGGCGATCCGTCCAGGGTAAAAGTTTGAAGACTTTTTAAATTGCCTATGCTGTCGGGTAACGCCTTCAGGTGATTGTTGCCTTCCAGCGTAAGCTCGGTGAGAGATTGCAGCGGCAACCCGTTGGCAACGCCAGTCCAATCGGTTAATTTTTCAATAAGTGATTTTTTTATGACAAGCCTTCGCAGGTTCTTTAGAATGCCCATGTTGTCGGGGAGGCTTTTTGCAGGCGACGAAAAAATAGAAAGGTCATTGAGGTTTTCCAGATTGCCTATGCTTTCGGGCAATGTCTCAAGGCACTCGTTAAATGAGAGCGAAAGCTTTGCGAGGTTATGCAGATCGCCTATCCAGTCGGGGAGCGAGGTAATTTTTGAATAAACAATTGAAAGCGAGCGCAGGGAAGAGGCGCTGCGTATCCATGGCGGTAATTCACCATCGAATTCGCCGGAAATCTCAAGCTCTTCAATTTTACCCCCTTCAAACAACAGGACGGCGGCGGATAAATCTTTCCCCATAATTTTAAGCCGCCGTATTTTTTGCAGATCATTCAGGCGGCTTTGAGTGGCTTCCTGCATTTCTTGCGGGGTTATCCTGCCTGGGTAATACGTTACTATGTCAAGTTCCCCGGAAACCAAAGCTACTTCAATACGTTCTGTTAATGCCATAAAAGGGAATGATTTTACTGTTTTATCTTCCTCGTCTATTTCAAGTCTGCGGATAAACTTGAAAATTTTATATTGCATTTCTTTCATGTCCGCTTCTCTCACAGGTCCCATTTCATACATTTCGTTTTTTATTGCCAGTGCCCGTGTCTCCGTTATTTTTCTGAATACCCAATCCTGTATCTCAGTATCCACGCCCTTTAATGCTATTGCCAAATCATGATCAGGTATCATTAGCAGGGCGGTTTTCAGAAAATCATCATCCAGCATAACTATATCCTCAAAAACGAACATCCTCTTCAGTATTTCATCCGCAAATTCCGGATGTGTTTCCTCAAGATTTGCCATTATTTCCCTGTACGTGTTCCTATGCGATAAATTCAAGATCTCTACAACGGCTTCGATTCCGCCTTTTGCCAATCCATTTTCGTATATTGAAGAGGACGGCTGCCCTGTTAATAATTCGTCTATTTTAGCAAGCTCATTGGGGTTTATCTCCTTAATACTATAGATACTCTTGAGAACAGGAATTTGTGATTGCAATGAAAATTTCTCTAATATTTCAGGCGCTTTTTGATATTCCATACACAACAGAATCCGTGCGACAGTTTCCGCTTTTTCGTTCCAGATTTTGTTGAACAGCTCGTCGGGTTTATACCCCTGAATAATTTCGATTGTATTCATTTTACTCCCCTTTTTTGATGCTTTCAGATTGCATTATACCCAAATTGACCGACTTTGTCATCACCAATTTAAGCGCTATATTGACAAATAATTAATGATTCGTTATTATTCTATAAAATAAAAGGAGTCATAAAATGCCCAATGACACTAATTCGCGCAAACTTATTCTTTTGGTTGATGATGATGAGATACATCTTACAATCACTAAATCAGAACTAAATGATGAATATGAAGTTGTTATGGTAAAGTCGGGGGAAGAAGCACTGGAATTCCTGGGTAAAAGCCAAACCATTCCGGATATAATACTGCTTGACATTCTAATGCCTACGATGGACGGCTGGGAAGTATTTGATAAAATCAATGATTCTGCGACTTTAAAATTAACTCCAATAATGTTCTATACATCGTTGGACGAGGAGAGCGCGAAAGAAAAGGCGTATGAGCTTGGGGCATTTGATTATATTACTAAACCATGTGACCAATCAGTTTTACATAATAAAATAAAAGACTCAATACAGAAAGCTGAATCGCGAAAACAGCAATACGGCATATAACAGGGCTGGCTTCATCTACAGATCACTCCCCCAGCACCCTCACATGGACATTTCTCGTCCGAGGCCCATCGTACTCGTTGAACCAAATCCCCTGCCATGTCCCCAGGAGCAGCTTCCCGCCTGAGACAATGAGGGTTATCGAAGGCCCCACGAGACTCGACTTTGTGTGCGCCGCCGAGTTGCCTTCGCCGTGGCGGAATTCGCGCCGGTTTGGGGAGATGAGGGAAAGGGAAAGACCTACGTCACGGGGGACATCGGGATCGGCGTTTTCGTTGATCGTTACCGCGGCGGTGGTGTGGGGCACAAACACGACGCAGATGCCCTCGCTCACGCCAGAGGCGGCAACCACCCGCTGCACCTCCGCAGTGATGTTGAGCCACTCCTCCTGCCGTGAAGTTCGCACAGAAAAACTAGACATACTGGTCATAGACGCCATCCCCAGCATATTGTATCCTATGTCTCTGAAATGGTAAACAATCAAAGAGGAGCGTGTCATGGCGAAGATGCAGGTTTTTTACGATTATGAGTGCCCCTATTGCAAGAAGGGTCACGAAGACCTCATGGAGCAAATTGGCGGCCACCCTGAAATCGAGATTGAGTGGCGGCCTGTTGAGGCCCATCCCCTGCCGGAGGATAGTTTTCCGCATACCTACCTGGCGTGTCAGAGCTACTACATCGCAGAAGAGCTTGGCGCCGATATGAACGCCTTCCACACGGCGATGTACCGGGCCATTATCGATGAAAGGCGAAACGTGGAGAAGCCGGAAGTGTTATGCGAAATCGTGAAGGGTCTCGTGGACGCCACCAAATTCCGCGCCATCCTGGACTCCGGCAAATACGCGAAACAGGTGGACGAAAACAACGACCTCGCTTATGAGAAGAGCGGCGTTTGGTTCGTCCCGGCTTTCAGGATGAACGGCAAAAAGCTGGACGCGAAAGGCGGCGCGGGAGTAACGCCGGAGGAGCTGCGAAATTTTCTAAACGGCTGAGGAAGAAGGGACTAGGGGTTAGGGAATGGGGACTAGCGTACGCCTTATTAGTAATCAACGCGTTTTACCATCAAACGCTTCTATCTAGCCGGGCGCGCCCAGATCCCTGATGTCCAGTCCCGTATTCCCCTGATCCTTTTTCGCCACCGTAATCGTGCGTGTCGTGCCGCCTGAAACGTACATCCTGCCGCACTCCGGGCAGGTCGACATCTGGAGGGTCACGGTCTGGCTCACGACTTCGCGGCCTTCCTTCTCCGCCCTCGCCTGCTCGTTGACGACGTGTTCGCGTTCGTGTGACATGACGGCTGACGCCGACTGCCCCGGACTGATGTTCGTCGGCGCCTGGAAGCTGACCGAGGGGTCATCGGACTGGTCTACGTATTTACGGTTTTTGCAGGTCTGGCATTCCCGTGGGGCGAGGGCATCTTTTACTCCATCCTGCGTAGCGTTTGAATCCGTCTGCACTTTTTCCCGGGCGTAGTACGCTTCCCACGTCTTCGGGGAAATGTCCACGGTCGCCGCGGGACTGAGCCATCCGTCGGCACGGTTCGGCTGTGTAGGCATGGCTTGACGCACGGGTGTTTGGGGAGAGAAGTAATAAATTGGCAGGTTCCCTTCAATCCGCATACTCACAGCCGTTATTCCTCATATATATTGCTTCGCCTTTTCCATCCCGCGCAATACGCGCAGGACGCCGCCGGCAAGGGCCCATATTTCATCCTCGCCAGGATACACGTAAACAGGCGCGAGGGAATCCACACGCTGTTTAATGGCTCCGGTAAAACGCACGGAATAGGCGAGCCCGCCGGTAAGGATGATCGCGTCCACGCGCCCCTCAAGCACGGCGACCATCGCGCCGATTTCCTTCGCCGTCTGATACGCCATGGAATCAATCACGAGGGCGGCGTATTCGTCCCCCTCATTGATCATCCTCAACACTTCCTCTATGTCGCTGGTTCCGAGGTAGGCCCTGACGCCGCCTTTCCCGACCATCTTCTGCTTCATCTCTTCCCTGGTATACTCGCCGGAAAAGCACATATCGATGATGGGCATCGCGGGAATCGCGCCTGAGCGTTCCGGGGTGAACGGCCCCTCGCCCGCGAGGCCGTCGCTCACGTCGATGACACGGCCGTAGCGGTGCGCGCCCACGCTGAAACCGCCCCCCATGTGCGCCACGACGAGGCGGGTGTTTTCGTAGAGCTTTCCCCATTCGGCGGCGATACGGCG
>JGI24698J34947_10000283_pt1 | contig 21907 bp, 23 predicted proteins | sample TergutMp193P3_FD_34947 | JGI IMG/M metagenome (IMG submission 34947) | reverse complement strand
AAAGTCTCCGATCTTTCTTCATTTGTCTTTGCTCTCTGGGTTTTGTTCCCTGCCCTTTGTTCGTAGTACTCCCTCACTTTATCCACGAACGCGCTGTACTCAGCCAGAGTCCTGCATTTTTTCGCTATGCTCTCGTTCACCCCATGGTTTATGTTAACCACCGTTACCATCAGTTCCAGGGCGGGACTCCCTTTGTCAAGTATACCATTTAAACCGTTTTTTATAAAGGCGTCTGAAAGCCTGAGTTCTTCTTTATCGGGAAAAGGGTTACCCGTTTCTGTACCTGTAAGCTCTAACGATTAAAGGAGATGGAAGAGAGCTTTTTTTCTTCCTCCTCCGTGAAACTCCGTGTGGTACTCCAAGCTGTCCGAAGGACAGCAAAACTCCGTGGTAAATTCTTGGTTTTTTCTTGGTCTTCCTCTTCCCCTGTGTCCTCTGTGCCCCTGTGCGAGGTCTTCTCTTGGGTTTTCTTCTTCTGTTCGTGTGGTACTGTAAAAAAGGAGCGGAATAGGATTAATTCTATTGTTTTGGTACTGTTTTTTGCAGGCGGTTAGGATCAATAATTTTAAAATCTTCCAATTCTCCGAGTATTGTACCGTATAATATTACGTATGCGATAGGATCACCACGGTAATAATAGATAGTTACTTGCCTTGTCCTATAATCTGCTACAGTAATATCCAGCAATATTTCACAATAGCCTTTTGAACATAATGGTTCCCGACAGACGGCTGCCCATGTACTTTCGTTAATTACCGTCATTTGGGAGTCAAACAAAGGATGAAGCTTAAACGTACATAGTCCTCTTTGCCTGGCCTGTATGACCTGCTCCCTTACTGAGTTGAAGTCGTAGTAATAATCGCTCATAATGCTTCTTCTTTTGACACATAGTTTCTTCTTGCAAAAAGAAACGAAAATATAAAAAATAATCTTTTGAGAAGGTCGCAATAATAAGGTATAGACATCAATCTTATACGGTCATTAATTTTCTTGTTGACGCTGTTATAATTATGCACTATTGCCTGACCGTATGACATGTGTGCAATCTTCCTTTCCGGCGATTTGTTTAGCCTTTCGTCCATCAATATGTTATAAGCTTTTTCATTGCCAAAATCTTCTATTGCAAGGTCAACATAATGATTTACCGCCTTTCCAAGACTGGAAAGAGCCTGATAGGGCGTTTTTCCTCTTGCTTCTACCTCCAGATCGACGCACGCCGCCCGATAGTTCAACTGTAAAACGTCCTTTTCTTCATTGAATATCACATAGCGAAGCTCTGGAAGAACTATAAACGCAAATTTGTTTGGGCGAATTCTGATTTTTCCAAATTGTTTAACTTTTCCGCCCACTGTTTCACAGCACATCTTACTCTCCTTGTATTGGTATACCAATACTGTACATAGCAAACCCCGTGCCGCTTCGCCAATCCACCGCTAAAAATGCCTCGGGATTACCCGCAATATTTCCTTCCCGTTTATCAAACTGAGACGGTTTAAACTGTCGTTTTGTTATCGGCATTTCCAGATACATGGGACTTATAAACCTAAAGCCCCGCCAGGACAGCAAAAAAGAATATATTTGCCTCAAATGCAACTAACAATTCATACCGCGCCATCAAAAAAGCGCCTATTCCGTCAATCATAACGTTCTCTTTTTAGTACCATAAAAGTATACAATATTTTTCCAAATTTGTCAACTGTAAAATACAATATTTAAAGACGTCAATTTCATCAAATTCTCCAAAACCTAACTTTTCAAATTCTCCCTCCGTGTCCTCCATGTCCCTTATGCCCCTGTGCGAGGTATTCTCTTTGGTTTTCTTTTTTGTTCGTGTGGTTCGTGGTTAAATTTCTTGGTCTTCCTCTTCCTCTGTTTCCCCTGTGCGAGGTCTTCTTCTATTCCTCCGGCGTGAAGCGGCGCTGGGCCTTTTTGAGACCTATGCGGCGTTTGGAACCAAGGCGCTCCTCACGCGCGGCGCGGCTGGGCTTCGTGGGACGGCGGCGGCGGGGGAGGCGTGTGGCGTTCGCGATGATGTTCTCCATGCGCGAGTAGGCCCTCTGTAGGTTGGTGTGCTGGGAGCGTTCCTCGTCGGCGGCGATGACGAGTTCCCCGCTGACAGTGACGCGGGCGGCCAGTGTTTCCCGCAGTCGTGCCGCTTCGGTGTCGTTAAAGCCGACGAGGTCGTCCAGCCGCACGCGCAGAGTCACCTTCGTGTTGACCTTGTTGACGTTCTGGCCGCCCGGCCCGCCTGAACGGGAAAAACTCGCCTCCGCCGCGCTGTGAATCGATCGGCGCAAAAGTTCGATATTCATGCTGCCGTCTATTTCAGCGTCTCAACGCCGTGTTTCCCGGCGGCGGTCTGGAGCCCTTCATCCAAAGTGCAGAGAACCGCTTTCTTGCGCCCCGCCAGTTCCAGGTAAGCCGCGTCATAGGCGCTGATGTTGTAGTCGTTGCACAAGCGAAGGAGTCTTTGCGTGTATTCGGCGCCGGATTCATAATCACTTGTTAAACGAACGGCTTCCAAAAGCGGAAAAAATTGCAAAACCTCGTCATAAGTATAACGTTTGCGCCGTGTCAGATTTTTGAAGATATTGGTAATTTCATACCACAACAACTGAGGAACATATATTTCTTCGTTCTCGCCTATAGACGCTCGTAACTTGTCAACTTTTGGATTCTTTTCATCCGGAATAATCGACGCGGCAATAAAGGAAGCGTCATATACATACTCCATTATGGGCGTCCTTCCTCAATGGCCTCGCGGATATTAAACGAACCCGGCTCACCGCGATAGAGTTTCCTGAATTCTATAAGTTGTTCTATTGCTTCTTTTCGGGTCATCTCCTTCTTCTTCTCGAAAGGGATGATCTTCGCCACGGGTTTTCCTCGCCTGGTAATAACAAAATCCTCTCCGTTTTCCGCCTTCTCAATTATCTGCGAGAAGTGAGTCTTGGCCTCAAAGGCCCCGATTGATTGTGCCATGGTGTGCCTCCTCCAACTAGTTTAGCAGACTGGTTGGTGGAGGTCAAGAGGGCGACTGGCACTGCTGGACTTACTCTTGTGGCTTTGCCTCAGAAGTAGCTTCTAACTGTTTTTCATCTTCTTCCAGTTGTCTGGTTAGTTCCAGGTGAATTCTTTTATAGTAGGCATTCTCAGGATGCTCTTTCACCAGGCTTGTGTAAATTTCGAGCTGCTGTTTCTCGAATTTGACAGTCCCTTCACCAAGCCTGGTATCTGAGAATCGCATGGGTTGTTCTTTCATAGGCTCCTTTGGCTCCTTTCAACGTAAAACCATGATGGCATATTCTCCATTCCAGTACGCATGACGCTGAGCTCTGTTTTTTATGTATTCCATTAGTTCCTCGTCTCCAAGCTCATCCAGATCATCTACAAGAAAAGCGCCAAGAAAAATACTTTTTTCAAAGTCCGTAAACTTATCGCTGAACTGTTTGAATGCAGCCTCTTCTTCATAAATTGGCATATATCCAACGCAAGTGAAATTGCCGCTTTTACAGTTAATAAACAAAAAAACGGCCGAAACTTTTTGTTCAACGCAAAATTTAACAATCTCTTCAAAGTGGGGACGATCTGCGTCACATACCAGATCTTTTAGTCTAAAATTCCATTCACGTAAAGGCACTCGTATAAAAATGCCTTTCTCAAACCCCATGCGCCTATCCCTCCATATAAATCCAGACAGACTCCATTACATCGTATGGTTTATAATGAAGTCTTCTCTGCGTTACGTTTTCTCACCCTATCGCGTTCTTTAATTCCTCCACCTTATCTGTCTTTTCCCAGGAGAATTCTTTGCGGCCGAAGTGGCCGTAACTGGCCGTTTTTTGGTAGATGGGGCGGTGCAGGTCCAGGGTCTTGATGATGCCCGCGGGGCTGAGGTCGAAAGTTTTATGGATGGCTTTTTCGATTTGGTGCTCGTTCACTTTCGAGGTGCCGAAGGTGTCGATCATCACCGAGACCGGGAAGGGAACGCCGATGGCGTAGGCCAGTTGTATTTCGCAGCGGTCGGCGAGTTTGGCGGCGACGACGTTTTTGGCCACGTAGCGCGCGGCGTAGGCGGCGGAGCGGTCAACCTTGGTCGGGTCCTTGCCGGAGAAGGCGCCGCCGCCGTGGCGGCCCATGCCGCCGTAGCTGTCGACGATGATCTTGCGGCCGGTAAGCCCGCTGTCACCGAAGGGCCCGCCCACCACGAACCGGCCTGTGGGGTTGATGAAGAATTTGGTTTTTTTGTCAAGGAGGCCGGTGGATTCAAGTTCCGGTTTGACGATCTGCTCGATGATCGTGGACTCGATCTCTTTATACGTGACGTCGGGATCGTGCTGATGGGCGATTACGACCGTGTCGATGCGGATGGGTTTGTAGCCGTCGTACTCCACGGTGACCTGGCTTTTTGAGTCGGGTCGCAGCCACTTGATGGTCTTGTTCTTGCGGAGTTTTGCCGCGTGCAGTAGCAGCTTGTGGGCGAGGGTGATGGGCAGGGGCATCAGTTCTTTGGTTTCATCGCAGGCATAGCCGAACATCATGCCCTGGTCGCCCGCGCCCTGCTGGCCCTTGAATTTTTTAAGGCCGGTGCCGGATACGCCCTGGCTGATGTCCGGGGACTGGTTGTGGATCATGCTCAAGACCGCCATTGAGTTGCAATCCAGGCCGTAGGTGGGGTCGGTGTAGCCGATTTCCCGCGCCACTTCGCGGGCGATGTGGCTGAATTCCACGTAGGTTGAGGTGGTGATTTCCCCCCCGACCAGCAGCATGGACGCGGAGACGAACGTTTCGCAGGCGACCCTGCTATAGATGTCGTCCTTGATGCATGCGTCCAGAATCGCGTCGGATACCTGGTCGCAGAGTTTATCCGGGTGGCCTTCGCCCACGGACTCGGAGGTGAATAAGTATCGTCCTGTTTTCATAGCCAATCCGCCAGTCTTTGCAAGCCTTCCGCCTCGTCAGGCAAAGCTTTGTTCCTGTACAGAATTGCCGCTTGCGCGAGAAGGGTTTTAATGGTTCTTCGCGAATCGGGATTCGCGAGATTTTTTACCAAATCCGGAATTCTCAGCCTTGTATCGGGGAAAATCAGATCGGGATCTTCGATTTGACCGTTGGAGGCCAGCATGAGTACCGGGAAATAGAAGCCGTTCTTTGTCCCCGCGGGACCGACGCCGGTATGGTTACCGTAGAACGTCCGGGTTATCTCGCTGAGGAAGTCGCCGGGTATTATCGTGTACTCGGCAGCGCCGGACATATCCAGCCCGTCAATGAGCGTTACCTGGGGCTGGGTGACTACCGGTCCCGGTGTCGGGCCCGGCGACGGGGTTGTCGGGGCCGGCGTGGACGGCTGCGGCTGAGTGGGCGGGGTTTCCACCGGGGGTGTGACCGGGGCTGTCGCGCACGAAAAGACGAAAAGCATCGCAATAATAAATAAACATGGTAAATACCTTTTCATGGTTATCTCCTTTCAAAAGATTGTTTCGTTAAACACTTAATACTAGCACATTATTTGTTTTATGCAAGCAATGGTTTCACTCAAAACTTGGGCCGATTACGTTTTCAACAGGCACGGAAAACACTATCCCGTGGGCCTTGCTGTTAAGGCCGTGGGCTTCACTCACCGCCTTCATGATGGCTACTTTCTTTTCATGTGTGGTCAGGATGAGGATTATCTCCTTCTCGTCCTGGACGGCTATTCCGAAGAATTTCACCGCGCCCTCGTGCGCCTGGCCTCTCGCGTTTATCACCGTGCCGCCCGATGCCCCAGCCTCGCGGGCGGTGTTCATAAATTCGTCGCTGTAGCCATGGTTCACAATGGCGAAGATGAGGTCAAATTTGAACTTCTCGCGGCTGGTATTGTCACTTTCCATGTTTTCTCCTTCTTTGGAATTGGCGGCTCTCCGGGACCGCGCGGACTGGGCCCTTTCTTCCAGTTCCTCGGCTATTTTTTCGTTCTTTAAAACGCTCTGTTTGAAGACCAGCAGGACGGGGTCGTTGATTGCCGAAAGCGGAACCGTGAAGGCAATCCCCGTGCCGGGAGTGTAGAAGCCGAGTTTTTTCCGTACCTCCTTTAACAGCACGGGAACCAGTACCGGCTGCTCAAGGCAAAGCGCCACGGCCTTCTCGCCGGCGCCGATGCCCAAAAGGTCGAGAATTTCGGAATTCGCGGTTCCCACGCCCTTGGTGACGAAATAGAAACGGACGTCTTCCTCAACAAAAATGTCGGAAATGATATGGGATTTTTGCCAATCAATGATGAAAAACATCAACATGAGGGCTTGCTTTGGCGTTTTGGAGGCGGTCTCATCCGTCGGTGTGTTGGATCTTCTTGAAATAATTCTTGAAAAAATGGTTTTTTTCGCCATTTACATCGCCTCGTCGAATATGGTTATCTTTCCCCAGTCGATGACCCTTCCCGCCGCCGTAGTACTGATGGCGGCGGTCTGTTGCTGCGCCAGCGCCATGGCTTCCTTCGTCCTGAACTGGTAAATCAGTCCCATTATCTGTATGACGATGAGGGGGGTCATCGCCACCATGGCGACAATCCCGAAGGCGTCGACCATCAGGTTCCCGCCTACGCCTTCGCAGGTTCCCATGGCGAAGGGCAGCAGGAAAGTGGATGTCATGGGGCCGGAACACACGCCGCCTGAGTCAAAGGCGATGCCGGTGAAGATCTTCGGCACGAAAAAGGTCAGCGCGAGGGCGAAGGCGTAGCCGGGAATCAAAATCCACATGATTGGGATGCCGAAGAGGATGCGCGCCATCGTGATGGTCAGCGCCGCGGACATGCCGATGGCAAGCCCGCGGTTCATCATCTTTTGGGTGATGGCGCCGGACGAGATTTGCTCAACCTGCTTGTTGAGGACGTGGACCGCGGGCTCGGCGGCCACGATGTAGTAGCCGACCAGCGCCCCAAGGGGGATCAATATCCATTTAAAGGGAGACGCCGCGAGCTGTATGCCCAGGAGTTCCCCCACCGGGAAAAAGCCGACGTTCACGCCCGTCAGGAACAGCACAAGGCCGATGATGGTGTAGGCAAAACCCACGGCGATACGGCCAAGCTGGTGCCGCTGGTAACGTTTCGTGGCGAGCTGGAACACGATGAAGCAGATCACGATGGCTCCAAGGGCATAGATCACGTCCAAAAAGTAATGGGGTATCTCGATGGCGAAGGACCTGAAAACGTCCCTGGAAGTGGGCGCGTCACGGAAGACGAAAGCAACAACTTCAGCCGTGTCCGGCTTGTAGAAAATGCCGAGCAGAAGCACCGCCAGAATGGGGCCCACGCTGCACAGGGCAACCAGGCCGAAGGTATCATCCTGGGAATCCTTGTCGCCCCGCAGCGACGTGATGCCTACGCCCATCGCCAGTATGAACGGCACTGTGATGGGGCCGGTGGTCACGCCGCCTGAGTCAAAGCCGACGGGGACAAAGGACTCGGGGGTAAACATGGCCACCCCAAAGGTTACGATATAGAAAATAACGAGCAGTATCGAAAGCCGTATTTTGAACAGGGTTCTGAGTACCGCGATTGCCAGGAAGATCCCCACGCCCACGGACACGGTAACGATCAGCACGAACGCCGGTATCGAGGGGGTTTGCCTTCCCAGTACCTGCAAATCCGGTTCGGCCACGGAAATGATGAATCCAATCACCAAAGTGACGATGATGACCAGAAAAAGCCTGGTACTCTTGGTCAGTTCCACGCCGATGCCTTCCCCCATGGGCATCATCGCCATGTCCGCCCCAAGTGTGAAGAAGCCCATCCCTATGATAAGCAGCGCCGCTCCCACGAGGAACATCAGAATCGCCCCCGACGGCATGGGCGTCAGGGCCACACTGGCGATAAGCACGATCAAAGTAATGGGGAACACCGAGTTGAAGGCTTCCAGTATCTTTTGCTTTAGTATCTTATTCATGCGATGCGCTTTTAGTACCCATTATGAGGGGATTATATAGCATTTTGTGTTAAAATCATAGTAGTTTTGAAGAAATTAGATAAAAATTTTCCACGGAGGGCACGGGGGAAGAGGAAGAATTTACCACGGAGTTTTGCTGTCCTACGGACAGCTTGGAGTTTTACACGGAGTTTCACGGAGTACTGATTAATAAGCCAGTCGAATCCTTCTTGCTTTTTTTCTTCCTCCTCTTCTTCCTCCTCTTCTTCCTCCGTGTTTTTCCCTCCGTGTAACTCCGTGTCCTCCTATGTTTATTCTTTCTTCTTCTTTCCCCGTGCCCCTGTGCGATGCTCTTCTTCGAGTTTCCTTTTTGACATAATATTAATATAATGATATAATTAATCGAGGGAAGGGACTTATGGCAAAACAAAATGATACAGCCAAGACCGCAGGTCGCGGGCGATTAATCGGGACGGTGGTACCTGTCGGCGCACTGCGCGGCGAAAAGAGCATTGGGGTGGGGGAATTCCCGGATTTGGCGGAGTTCGGCTCACTTTGCGTTAAAATGGGCGTGGGCCTCGTGCAACTGCTCCCGGTAAACGATACCGGATACGAGAGTTCGCCCTACAGCACCCTTACCGCCTTCGGCCTGAACCCGATTTACCTGCGAATCGGCGACTTGAGCGAGGCCGCCGGCTTCGAGAAGGACATCGAAGCTATCAGGAAAGAGTTTAACTCGATGGCGCGTTTCCCCTACGAGGCCCTGCTGAGGGCCAAAATGGGCCTCTTGAAGAAGATTTTCAGCAAAAACCGTGCCAAAATTCATTCATCCGACGCGTTGAAAACCTGGATAGAGAAGAACCCCTGGGTAAAGCCTTACGCGGTGTTCAGGCGGCTCAAGGAAGCCAACGGCGAGAAGAGCTGGAAGGAGTGGGGTAGCCTAAAGGCATCGCAAACGGCTTCCTGGGACGACCCGTCCCTGGCGGACGAACACCTTTTCTGGGCGTGGCTGCAGCAGGCCCTGGACACGCAGTTCGCCGCCGCCGCCGCGGGCCTCGCGAAAGCGGGTATCTGCCTTATGGGCGACCTTCCTATTCTGATGAACGAGGACTCCTGCGATGTTTGGGCCCACCATGAAAACTTCAACCAGAACCTGTCCGCGGGCGCGCCGCCGGACATGTACAGCCCCTTGGGTCAAAACTGGGGTTTCCCCACCTACAACTGGGAGGCGCAGTCAAAAGACGGGTTTACCTGGTGGAAGGCGCGCCTTAAGGCCGCTGAAAAGTACTACCAGGCCTACAGGATCGACCACGTCCTCGGCTTCTTCCGGATCTGGGCATCCCGGCGCGAGGAAGAATCCGCGCTTCTGGGCAGGTATGTCCCCTATATACCGCTGACTTCCGAGGATTTCAGGGAGCTTAACTTCGACGAGGGAAGGATACGCTGGGTATGCGAGCCGCATATCCCGACCGGGGAAGTGTGGGACGCCATGCGGGCGGCCTGGAGCGACGGGGAAGAAGCGGCGGCGGCCTCAGCCGCGGCCATGGTTTTTGAGGAGGCCCTTGACAGGATAGGCGATGAGGAACTCTGGCTCTTCAAAAAAAGCATAAAGGGCGGAAAGGACATAGAAGCTCTTGATATTTCTCCGGCGGTAAAGACGTTTCTCCTCAAGGCGTGGGGGAACCGTATCTTTTTTGAACACGAACCTGACCGGTTTTTCCCCGTGTGGTTTTACAGGGACAGCCGCGCATACACCAGCTTTTCGGAGGAAGAAAAGCAGGCCCTGGAAACGCTTCTGGAAGAGCGCCGCCTTGAGTCGGAGAAAATATGGGAAGCCGAAGGCATGCGATTGCTCTCGGTGCTGACCGAGACGTCCTCGATGCTTCCCTGCGCGGAAGACCTCGGCGCCGTCCCCGCCTGCGTGCCCAAAGTGCTCACCCAGCTCAACATCCTTGGCCTTCGGGTGGTGCGCTGGAACCGGGACTGGAGCGCCGAGGGAAACCCCTACGTCCCCTTCGAGGACTACCCGGAACTCTCGGTGTGTACGCCGGCGGTTCACGACTCTTCATGCCTTCGTGAGTGGTGGGATAAAGAGGCGGATCAGCAGGCGTTTACTGATTTTCTCGGCGTCCCGTCCCTGCCAAAGATCTACAACCCCGGTACGGCCAGGATCATCATCACCAAGATTGCCGCTGCCGCGTCCCGTTTCCGGGTCTTTCAGATACAGGACCTTTTGCACCTTTCCAACCGCTGGTATGCGGCCGACCCCGCTTCCGAGCGCGTGAACGTGCCCGGCACCTACAACGACTTCAACTGGACTTACCGCCTGCCGGCCGCCATAAGCGAATTGGCAAAAGACGAAGACCTCATCCGCGCCGTGTCTGAACTGGCGGCAGTAAAACCGGCGGCGAAGAAGAAGGTGAAGGGGAATAAGGGAGTAGGGGAGGACTCAAGCCATGGATGATTGTATTTTTTGCAAAATAATAAAAGGGGAGATTCCCTCGAAAAAGATTTACGAAGACGAGGAACTCCTGGCTTTCCATGACGTGAACCCGCAGGCGCCTGTGCATTTTCTTGTGATCCCGAAAAAGCATATCAGGAGCGTCATGGAAATGGAGGCCGCCGACTCGGCTCTCCTCGGACAGCTGCTTTTCAAGGCCCAGGAACTCGCCCAAAGCGCCGGCTGTGCCGAAAACGGCGCGCGCTTCGTGGTCAACTGCAAATCACACGGCGGCCAGACCGTGGATCACCTTCATGTTCACGTTCTGGGAGGCCGCTTCCTCACTTGGCCCCCGGGTTAAAACCGATAATCCGTTTTGGTTTTGGGGGCGTTTCAATGAGATTATTCAGCTTGGTTATAATTTCGTTGATTGTTGCCGCATGTTCCGCAAGATTGTGGCTTGTGTCGTCTATATGCAGCATCAGGACTTTTTCCAAATCGTCCAGTTTTTTGCGAATTGGCTTGGCTATGTATCGCCGCATCTCTATGAAAGCTTTGACCACCGCTATATTAATCTGTGTGGCGATTTTACTGTTCAAAACAGACGACAGCATTATAACGCCGTGCTCGGTAAAGGCATAAGGCAAATACCTGCGGCCGCCTTTACCATCCTTTGAGGTCGCAATTTGCGACCTCAAAGATTCATCTTCATCCTTTGAGATCACAAATTGTGATCTCAAAGGATCATCTTTGTCACTTGATGTCACAATTTGTGACTTCAAGTTTTCCTCTTCGTCCTTTGAGGTCACAATTTGTGACCTCAAAGGCTCATATTCGGCTCGGGTTAATTGAAACATGAATTCCGGCGGGAAGCGGTTTATGTTACGTTTGACTGCCTCGTTTAGACGTTTTGTTTCCACCTGGTACATTTTGGCCAGGTCAGCGTCCAGCATTACTTGGTATCCGCGGATTTTGTGGATCATCGATTTTATGTTTTGAAGCTCGTTCATGGTGCTGCCGCCTTTCCCAGGGCGTCTTCCACCGCTTCGAGAAAACCCGCGCTGGAAAAACTGGCGCCTGAAACGGCGTCCAGCTCCGTTGAGCCTGTTTCGAGGACAAGCTCAAGAAGCTCTTCCATGGCGGCGGTGCCGGGGTAGGCCGTTTCGGAATGGCCGGTAATTCTGATGTCCTCAATTCCGGCAGAGGAAACCTCGACTTCCACATGGATGGATCCTCGGTAGCCCTGGCCGGTTCCTTCATAAATGCCCGGGGTATAACTCAGCTCCCGAACAAACCCTGGGCCAAGGCAGCTGTGGCTTAAAAACAGGAATAGTGAAAACAGACTGCGGCAAAACATGAAAAGCAGAATGTTAACGACACGTGATTTTTTTATACGCATAAACGCCTCCATCGCCAACTGTGTTGACGATGTATACTGCGCGGGGATGGATGGCGCTTTTTAAAATATTACAATTGTAATAAAATATGAGTTATCCCTTGACAGGATCAATATTTTTAGGTAGATTTTTATAGGTATGAAAATATGGTCAAATTTATTTGGGATGAGGATAAAAACCGTGCCAATTTTAAAAAGCATGGGATTGATTTTAATGATGCCGCGCGTGCATGGTTTGATCCTGACAGGCTTGATTTTTTTGATGAGGAACATAGTTTGGACGAAGTCCGGTGGATATTTCTTGGCGCTGTAGCAGGAGTTGTTCTGTTTGTGGTGGAAACAGAGCCGTATGAAGGTACTGTGCGGATAATTTCGGCGCGGCGTGCGCTAAAGCATGAACAGGAGGCATATTATGCCAATCGTGGAAAGAACAATTAACGACTTACCCCCCCTTGATGAAGAACGTTTTAATAAACTCAAGTCAATGGAGGACAAAGACATTGATACTTCCGATATGCCCGCCCTTACACAGGAACAACTGGCGCGGTTTGTGCCCGCGAAATTGCTTAACCGCTCTCTCTACCGTCCTGTTAAAATACCGGTAAAGATAAATTACGATGCCGATGTTCTGGAGTGGTTCCGTTCTTTTGGAAAGGGGTATCAAACCAGAATGAACACGGCATTACGGGAGTATATGTTGTCCCATCTTGCGGGGCAGAACCCAAGGTAACATCTATTTCCTGTTTCCTTTGCTTTCAGCTTTCGCCAAAAACTTCTCCACCTCGATGATGAACCTGCCGTGGGAGCCTTCGCCGATTTTGCCGGCTTCGTCGAAGGCTTCTACTTTGAATGATAGGGCCCGGCCGTCGATGCTGAGGAGTTCAGCCCTGGCGTGGACTTTCATTCCCACGGGAGTCGGGGAGAGGTGTTTGACGTTGAGTTCCGTGCCCACCGTCGACCAGCCCTGGGGGAGGGCGTCCGCTGCGGAAAAGGCCGCGGCCTCCATGAGGGCAATCATTGCGGGGGTGGCGTAGACCGCGAGGCCGCCTGAACCGAGTGAGGCGGCTGTGTTGGCGTCTGTTACGGTATCGTGTTTTTCGGCTGCGAGGCCGGGCTCGAGGATTTCAGAGAAATTCATAAGGGGATTATAACATAAACGTATAGCTGATATAACCGTACTTGCTTTTAATTTTCTTATGGTTATAGTTTAGGGGTAGAGCTATGACCACGACACTTTCACCTTATCGCCTCAGCAAGGCCAGGGATCTATACAATCTGTTCAATGTTTTCAACTCCCTCTCATGGCAGTTTTTGACGGGGAATATCGTTACCCTGTTTGCCCTCAGGCTGGGCGCCAACTCCACTTATATCGGTATTCTCAGCGCGGTGATGTATTTGACGTTCTTTTTTCTGCCTGTGGGAAAGATCCTGACGGGCCGCTTTTTCATGACCAAAATTTTCGGGACCGCCTGGATTGTGAGGGCCATTGGCATGACCCCCGTACTTTTTGTCCCTGTGGTGTTCGCGGCGGGCCGCCAGGATTTGGCACTGCTTTTGATCCTCCTGGGAACAACCCTTTTCCATGTGACCCGCGGCATCGGAATGATAGGAAATAATCCAATCTTGAGCTTTCTGGCTTCGGGCCCGGACCGCGGCAGTTATACGACACAAATTCAGATAATCAACAGTTCCGTGGGTATGTTGGGCGGGTTTATTATCGCGCTGCTGCTGGGCAGGGATCCTCCGCTTTTTCTTTACGCAATCATCCTGGGCATCGGGATTGGCATCGGCATACTCTCCGGCGCTATAATGAACAAAATCCCCGGGCCGGGAAAAGAGGAAAGTGTAAAGAAAAGAAAATTAACCTTGATTGTCCGGGAAGCCATGGCGCAGCCGTCGCTGCGGCGCTTCATTGTAATTCTTCTGATGATAGCACTGGTTTCGGGGGTATCGCGGACTTTCATAATTGTTTACAGCCGGGAAGTTTTCGGCCAGAGCGACGGTATGGTTTCGCTTTATGCCGTGTTCGGAGGGCTCGGAACGCTGATAGTCGGGCTGCTCATAAAATTCCTTGTGGATCGTACCGGCGCGAAACCCCTGTTTAGTGTCTGCGTGATTTTGGGCTTGATCAGCATGATCCCGGTGCTTTTTTTCCCCGCGTCGGTTGGTGACAATTTCACCACGGTTACCCTGTACCTCACTTTCCTGTTTTTTATCGTAAACCTCGCCTGGAACGGCACGGAAGGGATCATGCAGACCTATTTTATGGGTCTCGTCCCGACAAACCAAATGATGGACATGGGGATAGTGTACTTTCTTGGTTTTGGCGTCGCGGGCGCCGCCGGTTCCCTTTTAAGCGGCTTATTTCTTGACGCCGTGACCACGCTGTCCGGCTCCATGCTGCTCTCTTTCAGGATTCTGTACGCGATTCTCATCGCCATTGCCGCGGCGGCGCTGCTCCTTATGCGGAAACTTGTTCCGCTTGGTGCGCTGCCCTTCAGGGGCGCGCTGGAGGTGATGTTTTCCTACAGGGATCTCAAGGCGATAAGCCTTCTTGATAAGCTGAATAAAACAAGCGACTCCGATGAGGAAGAGACGATCCTTGGCGCGCTTCAGGATGTCCCTTCAAACCTTTCGACAAAGGGCCTTCTGGTCAGGGCCAGGTCTCCACGGCTTTCGGTGCGGATGGAGAGCATCAGGGCCATCGACGCCCTGCCCGCTTTGAGCGAGGACGCCGTAAAGGCGCTGTTTGACGACATCATCCACAATCCCTATACCACGGCGTACCGATCGGCGCGGGCGCTGGGGAACCACAAGGTTTTCGCCGCCATCCCGCTTTTACGGGAACTGGCCGTGTCCGGTGATTATATGCTTGCCGGCGAGGCGATGATCGCCCTGGCGAATCTGGCGGATAACGCTTTCCTGCCGGAGATTGAACGCGTCGTTCTGGAGACCAAAAACCCAAGGCTCAAACTCGCGGGCGTGGAAGCCATGGGTATTTACAGGTTTCCGGCGTCGCTGCCTCTGCTGCTGGATGTACTGCGGGGGGATAACCCGCCGCCGTATCTTCGCGACGAAGTAGGCCTCTCAATGGCAAACATCCTTGGGATTCAAAACAAGTTTTATCCGCTCCTTGTGCGCTTTCTGGCGGATGAATCCCTGCTGCCTGCCCTTGCGATGGACGAGGTCGAATCATCTTTCGAATACTACATGTCGGTTCACGGCCGCAAGCGTGCCGGGAAAAAATCGGAACTGGCCGCCCTCGATCAGCAGGCGAAAGCTTTCCATGACGCGGCGTTAGGCTTCATACAAAATACCAACAGGGCTGACCTTGGCCGCTGGATTATGCTGCTGCCTGAAGATTTGGTTGATTCCGTGGTTCAGACCGTCCTTCGCGAAGCTGTCCTGGATGATGAACTGGTCAACATTCTGCGCCTGCGTCTTCTTGTCGTCCAATGGGCGGCCCACGAATTCAGGCTATGGACGATTAAACTGAAGGGGGAGCGTTAATCTTCTTCCCTTTTCTCTTTTGCCTCATTTTGCTACACTACGATCATGGCTGTTAAAATCGAAAGAAAAATTCTCTTCCTCTTTTCGCTTTTGCTCATAACGGTTTTTCTTTCTTCCTGTACCCGCACGTTGGGGTACGGCCTTCTCCTCTGGTCGGCGGAGGATCCGCCGGTGCCTTCCGGGACGGTACTGCCCGTTTACATACGATCCAACATCGACCATGTCTGGGTTGTGGGAATACCCAAAGAATTCAGGGACGAGGGAAGTAAAGTGGACAAATTTGAAATACCCCTCCCGAAACTGGAGCTGGTCGGCAGCAGCAGAAGGGCACAGGAACGCGCCGAAGAGTTCGCCCCCTGGGCCCTTAGTTACGCGGAAACCCTGCAGGACGGGCTGCCCATCAGGGAGAATCCCGACAATGGCGCGCGACGGGTCTACAGGCTCAAGTTAGGTGAAATCGTGAAGATTCTCGCGCCCGTCGAGGGGGTCGAGGCGGTAGGCGCGTCAGGCGACCCTCTCCCCGGCGAGTGGTTCAGGGTGCTCACCGAGAACGGCACCACCGGTTTTTGTTTTTCCTACCGGTTGAAACTGTTTGAGCACGCCGGAGGCGTCCTGGCCGCGGTGGTGAGCGACCAGCAAGACGTGGACGACCCGGATCTCGACCGGCTCCTCGCGCGCAGATGGTCGCCTGAATCCTACGGGACAATGGTCAACACCCGAAGATACGACCTTGAGGAACTCTCCTGGCGCTGGTCTTTCGATCCGGGGCAGGACACGGGAATCGCGAGGATCAATGTGAGGGACATTGACCTCTCTTTCCAGTACAGCACGATCCGCTCCACCGGGACCCAGTCCTGGCGTTTCGAGGGAACCCAGCTCCAGATGGACCTGCGCTCCGAGAATACGCTCGCGGTGCAGTTCACCGAAAACAACGGCCTGCTCCGTACGTTTGTCTTTGTCGCCCTGCCCACTGCTGTGGAGGACATCATTTTACAGGAGTCCGCCCGCAGGGAAGACCTGTACCAAAACATCTATGGACAGGGGCCGACTTACGTCAGCAGCAACTACGGGACTCTCCGCTTCCGCGAGGACGGGCGGTTTACCTGGACCGGCAACATGCTCCTCGTCCCGCAGGTGATTCCCGCCACGGCCCTTGGAAGCGGCAGCGTTGACATGAGGCTCTTCCTGGCCGACAGTGTGAGCAGCCTCTATTCCGGCGCGTTCACCCTGCGCTTTGACGGGGTGGGCGGCCAGGGCGCCCAGGCTGATTTTATGTACAGCCTTGATTCCCAGGGCTTCAGAATTGAATACGTGCCGCAGACGAGTCTGGACGGCAATACGGTTGTCCGGCGGGCTACTTCCCCCCTCGTGCTTTATTTTTACAAGAGCGACTTGCCGCAGATAGCGCCGCCGGTTTCGGATATTTGGGATTTCTTCCCGACGCCTGAGATTTTCGATCCGTGGGTGTCTTCGGGCGCGGATGAGGAACAAGGCGACCCGCCTGAAATTGACTACTGATGGCCTTTGTCCAGTTTTCCAGGGTCTCCCTCGCCTTCGGCGACCGGGATATCCTCAAGGAAGTAAGCCTTAACCTCGCCGCCGGTTCCCGCGCCGCCCTTGCCGGAGCAAACGGCGCAGGCAAGTCCACGCTGATGAAAGTCATCGCCGGCAAAATCGCCGCGGACTCCGGGGACAGGGCGGTGCAGAAAGGCTGCCGCGTCTCCTACCTCCCCCAGTCGGGCATAGTCCACGCGGGCAAAACTTTACGCGAAGAAGCGGAAACCGCATACGGGAGCATACTCCTCCTCATCGCGAGGATGGATGAGCTGGGCAGGGAGCTGGAAAAAAGCACGGGCGATTCCGGTGCTACCCGCGCGCTGCTTGAGGAACACCACCGCGTTCACGAGGAGATCGAGAACTCAGGCTACTACCGCAGGGAAGCTGTGATCTATCAGGTGCTTGAGGGACTGGGATTTTCGCCTGACGACATGGGCCGGGAAACCGGTGAATTCTCGGGCGGCTGGCAGATGAGGATTGCCCTCGCGAAGATTCTGCTTGAAAACCCCGACATCATGCTTTTGGACGAGCCCACGAATTACCTTGATATCGAAGCGAGAACCTGGCTTGAGTCCTGGCTAAAATCCTTTTCCGGCGGATGCCTTCTGGTTTCGCATGACAGATATTTTCTGGACGTTACAGTTAACGAAGTATATGAAATCTTTCAGGGGAAGCTCAGACGCTACGCGGGGAACTACAGCGCCTACGAAAGAACCCGCGCCGTCGAGCTTGAGGGTCTCGTTAAGCGCTATGAGGCCCAGCAGGAGGAAATCGAAAAGACAGAGGCGCTGATCCGGCGCTTCCGCTACAAGGCGAGCAAGGCCGCGTTCGCGCAGGAGCTTATCAAGCGGCTTGAGAAGATGGAGCGCATTGTAATTCCCGATAACCTCAAGAGGATAAACATCACGTTCCCGCCGCCGCCCCATTCCGGGCGCGTGGCCCTTGTCCTCGAAGGGATTGGCAAGAGTTACGGGACGCGGCGGATTATTTCCGGACTGGACCTTACGCTTGAGGCGGGGGAGAAGCTCCTCGTGGCGGGTCCCAACGGCGCGGGGAAAACCACGCTGCTCAGGATTATCGCGGGGACAGACACCACAGATGGCATGGGGACATACGAGGGGAACGTGAAATACGGCGCGGGCATCGTCGCGGGGTATTTCTCGCAGGACGCGGCGGAGAACCTCTCCGGTAATCAAACCGTTGAGCAGTACATCGAGGCCGAAGCGCCTACCTATCTCATCCCCAGGGTGCGGAATATGTTAGGCGCTTTTCTCTTTCACGGGGACGATGTCTTCAAGCCCCTTTCGGTTTTGTCGGGCGGCGAGAAGAGCCGCCTCGCCCTGCTCAGAATGTTATTGAAGCCCATGAACCTCCTCATCCTGGACGAACCGACCAACCACCTCGACATCCAGTCCAAGGATATGCTCCTTGACTGCCTGAAAACTTTTGCCGGGACCATCGTCTTCGTTTCGCACGACAGGGGCTTCATGGAGGCCCTCTCCACCAAGACGCTGGAACTCTCGGCGCAAAGGCGGCACCGGTTGTTTTACGGAAATTACGCCTACTATCTGGATCGAGTGCAGCGTGAGGCGGCATCAGAGCCGCCGCCGGAGCTGCAGTCTCCGGCGTTAGGCGAAACAAGCGGCAACGGCATTACTGCCGTTGCGAATAACGGTGAAGCCCCTCCCGCTGTGCCGGCGGAGGAGCGTTCAATCGCTTCTTCACGGGAACAATTACCCAAAGCAATATTGATCAAATCGTCNGANCGCCGTGAGCGGGAAAAACAGAAGCAGGCGCTCGTTAGGCGAATGGAACGCGGGGAAGCGGCGGTACTCAAAGCAATGGAAGAGCTGGAAACCGAAAAGGCTCGTCTTGAGGGGGAACTCGCACGGCCGGATGTCTATTCTTCGGGTGAGAAGGCGAAGGCCGTGAAGCGCAATCTGGACGAATGCGCGGCCGCTCTGGAAGCGAAGTCTCTGGAGTGGGAGGCCATCGCCGGGGAGCTGGAAAAAGTTATACGCAAACATGACGAATAATGTTGATATTATGGAGAATTTTCACTATAATTAACCCAATGGAGGTTTGAGTGAAAATAAGAAGCAAACTTACCGTAATCATGATAATACTGAGTCTATTCAGCGCCGGCGCGGTCGGCATTTCTTTGCTTGTTCAGATCAGAGACAATACCGTCTCTCTTTCCAATGACAAGGCCGTTGCCACGGCGCAGGATTACGCCGGGGAGATCAGGAATTTCTTTACATCGTACTGGTTCACCGCCGAGGCTATCGCGGCCGCTCTGGAAAATTTTGAAAGCATTCCGGTTAATGAGCGCCGGAATTTTATCAATAACATGATCAGATCCGAAGTGGAAAGGCATGACGATATCGGCGGAATCTGGGTTATTTGGGAACCCGATGTTCTGGAAGGCAATGACGAAGAGTATATTGGAACGCCGGGAACCACTGATTACGGACGGTTTACCCCTTATTGGTACAGGGATGGCAGGAATATTTTGATGTACGCCCTGCCCGAAGAAGAATTTGAGGATCCGGTAGATGGCGATTACTACCAGACCCCCAGGAAAATGGGTTATACCATGCTTTTGGATCCTTATCTTGATGATGTCGGCGGGAAAAAGATCATGAATACCACCGTCGCTGTGCCCATATTTTCGCGTAACGGACAGAGACAGGTGTTAGGGGTAATTGGAATAGACATCAGTGTGGACACAATTCATATTATGTCCCAGGAGCATAAACCCTTTGGTGATGGTTTGTCGGCGGTTTTCAGCAACGATGGTACAGTAGTCTCCCATTTCGATCCGGACAGGCTAGGGGAATCCATGTCGGATACCGAACATGATATGGCAGGTCCCTATCTTGATGATCTGGTGGAAGCTGTCGGGAACGGCGTATCATTTAATTTCTCCAATTATATCGCGTCGCTAAAAGCCGAGTACAATTTTTTTATGCTTCCCATTTTAGTCGGGGATAACAACACTCCCTGGAGTTACATGATAGCTGTTCCCGCAAGAACGGTTATGGCGTCGGTAAACCGGATGCTGTTGGTTGCCGTCATCATCAGCGTTGTTGTGGTTTTACTCGTAATCGCGGCCGCGATAATCCTGTCCCGATCGTTCAGCAAACCTATCATATTGGTAACCGACAGTCTCAGGGACATATCCGAAGGCGAAGGAGACCTGACCAAACAGCTTATAGTTTCCGGTAAAGACGAGATCCACGATTTGGCCCTGTATTTCAACAAGACACTGGATAATATCAGAAATCTTGTGGGCATTATTAAATTCAAGATCCACGCGCTCACGAATACAGGCCATGAATTAGCCGTCAATATGGAAAAGACTTCGTCGGCCGTGGATAAAATTTCAACACACTTTGAGGATATAATGACGCTGGAGGCCAGGCAGCAGGAAGGATCAATTGAAGTAAACAGGGCGCTTGATAATATCAAGAACAGTATCGACCATCAGAATAAGCTGATAGATGAGCAGACCGGGAGCGTAAACACCTCGTCTGCCGCCATTGAGGAAATGACGGCTAACATACATTCGGTAGGCCAAACGCTGGCGGAGAACAGCAAAAACGTCGAAGCCCTTACTGAAGCGTCGGAACTTGGCAGATCGGCGGTTCAGGCGGTAGCGCAGGAGATACAGGAAATCGTCAAGGAGTCGGAGGGGCTGCTGGAAATCAACCTGGTAATGAGCAAGATCGCGAGCCAGACCAACCTCCTGAGCATGAACGCCGCAATTGAGGCCGCGCACGCCGGAGAGGTGGGAAAAGGGTTCGCGGTAGTAGCCGACGAAATCCGCAAGCTCGCCGAGTCGTCGGCTCAGCAGTCCAAAACCACTTCGACCATGCTAAAAAAGGTAAAGGCGTCAATAGACAACATAACGAAATCTTCCGATGAAGTACTCGCGCGTTTTGGCGCCATAGACACGGAGGTAAAAACAGTTTCCGGGCATGAGATGAATATCCGCAAGGCGATGGCGAAACAGGAATCGGGGGGGAAGCAGATACTTGACGCCATGGACCGCCTTAAGGAAATTACCGTATCTGTCCAGAATGGCTCAGAAGATATGTCCAAATCGGGCAGTGACTTGATCAAGGAAACGGACGACTTCATAAAGGTCAGCAATGAAGCGATAAAAGAGATGAACGACATTGTGAACGGAGCGCTAAGGGAGATAAAGACAGCGGTAACCCATGTGACTGAAATGAGCGTAGAAAACAACCGGAACTTTGAGGAACTTAAGACGGAGACGGTAAAGTTCAAAATATCGACAGGGGATGAGAAGAAGAAAGTACTGGTAGTTGATGATGACGAGGTTCATCTGGAAGTAACAAAGAACTATTTAAAGCAGGACTATGATGTCACCACCATTGAATCGGGTGAAAACGCGTTGAAGCTCCTGTACCAGGGTCTTGCCCCGGATCTCGTTTTCCTTGATTTGGATATGCCGGGAAAAGACGGATGGCAAACGTACGATAGGATAAGCAGGCTCAGCAATTTACACAGTGTGCCGATGGCGATATTTACATCGTCGGAAGAACCCGCCGACAGGGATCGGGCAAAGGCGATGGGCGCCGTCGACTATATAACGAAACCCTGCACACGGGAAGATTTATTAAGGAGAGTTAAAAGGATTCTGGACGGAGAGTAAGATAGAAGAAAGAAGCCGCCGTTCACCATAATACTGCAATCTCATAAAAGAAATCTATTAAAAAGAGTCTTGCAAAAATCCAAAAGTAGTGCTAAAATTTGCGGGAAGTCCTGGAAAACTCATCAAAGACGCTGTTTTTCTTCGCCGGCGGATTTAGTGCTCTCTTCTTGGGCAACTCCGAATTAAAAAAAAGCTTAAAGATTTATTAGCGTAAAAAACAAGGGGGAATTTTGTATGAGAATCAAAATTGGGCTCAAAATTACGTTAATTATGGTTATTCTCGGTTTGATAAGCATTAATACTGTGGGTATCGTCCTGTTTATTCGTTCCAGGACCGTTATCTCCGACATTGCGCACAAATATACGCTCAGCCTTGGCGAGAAAGGCGCCTACAATGTGAAAATTTACCTTGATGAATACTGGCA
>JGI24698J34947_10000282_pt1 | contig 21909 bp, 23 predicted proteins | sample TergutMp193P3_FD_34947 | JGI IMG/M metagenome (IMG submission 34947) | reverse complement strand
ACAGTCAACAGTCAACAGTCAACAGTCAACAGTCAACAGTCAACAGTCAACAGTCAACAGTCAACAGTCAACAGTCAATTATACACATCTTTTAACTAATCGTGTCAACTATCTAAAAGTAGTATTTTCACCTACAACAAAAAAACGCACGGCGCAGCCGTGTATATACCACAAAAATCAAAACGTTGTAGCACCAATAAATTCTTACACGACAAAAAACACAAGGACATCTTTAGATGTCCGTCAGTGCGCTATTTTTTCTCATTCTAGGAAAAACGCCGTATGCGTCAACAACGTTGGCGACGGCTTTTTTATAGTAACAATATTAAGGAGAGAACTATGAAAAACAAACAAACAAATTTGCTAAAAAGGCGTAGCCTTTTAGCAATCATCTTGATAGCGATGATAACAGTAATCGGATTTGCTTTCATCGCTTGCGATGACAAACCCGACCCCACTCCGCAGACTGTAACGTACAGCGGCACGGCAAATGGCACAACCTACACGCTGAAAATTACCGAAAACTTAAACCGTGCTGCCTATACGCCGCAAGCGGGGGACAGCTATGAATTAACAGCCGGAACGAAAAAAAGTACCGGCACGGTAGATTCATACAGTAACGGCACTTTCACCCTTAAACCGGAGGGTTCGGCGACTACCTTTACCGCAAGTGTTTCAAGCAGTGGTCTGACTGGCTTTACAGGCGATATAACATGGGAAGGCGATAGTACGCCCACGACTTTACCAACCAAAGTTACACCTACTCCTCCCCCTAATACCGGCAATCCGTTAGAAGGGACATGGCTTGAAGCAGATGGGACAATCATGACTATTGCAGGAAATACTATCACGATAACTTCAACGTATGAAGGCGGGACGCTTTTCGGCAGCGGCACTGTTACGGTAAACAATAATACGATCACGGTGGCCTTTACCGCAGGGGAACAGGCTGGACAAACTTTTACCGGCACTTTCTCTCTATCTAACAATGGAAATACGCTGTCTATGACTATAGGCGGAGAAAATACCACTTGGACAAAACAATCGTAACGCAAGAATGACAGGCGCCAAATTTTTGTCTAGGAGGAAATGATCTTGACTACAGCATTAACGGTATCGCGGATTTTGTTCTCACAAAGATGTCCGGCAGTGGAGAGAATAATGTTTTTATCCGCAGTGAATATTTTATTGGGAAGAATAACAACATCACCCCTTACAAACTCGCCCATGCTTCGTCCTCTTCCGGCGTGTCCCAGTCTTTTGACAGGGCGGCTTCACTGGCAAGCATGGTTTCCGGTATCCGCGAAACCTTCCTCTGCTTTATCCACGCCACAAAATCAACAACCTCGCCCACACAAGCCGCCGGAAGAGTATCTATTTCCCGTAATAAAACAGCGCGTTCAGTCATTATTTACCCCATTACACAGAAGCGGCAGCGGTAACTTTTTCCCGTATCAGTTCTTCAATGATCTGACCAAAACTTTTATTATCAGCCTCCGCTTTAGTTACGATGTAATTAACGGACAAATTGGTCAGCCCCAAAAGACGCAATTCCCGCTGGCGAAGCCAGTCGCTGTCGTTAGGACCCAGCTTGGGAACAGTGCGTGTCAGTTCTTCGTCAAGAGCCGCGTATTCTTCATCAGTCATGTCAGTATATTCCATTGTTTATTCCTCCAGTTGGTCAATTATACCATTTCGGCATCCCATCGCGTGAAAAACCTTTATCACGCCATCACCAATGGGGTTATAGAATACTTCAATCGGGTTGCCCGCCCGGTTGAAGCCAATAAAACCGTATTTATTGCCGGAACTTCCCAGCAGACCGGCGCGAATTCTGGTCCGGCAGGCATGGATGATGTCCTCCCGCGTTACCCCGTGTCTGAACGCCGAAGGCACAAATACAATTTCCGGCTCCATGTGGAGAGTATAGCATGAAAAAGAGCAGGAAACAAGCTTAATGAGAAAACAAGCGGCCCCGTAACCTGCCCGTTGGGCAGCAGAGCCGCTAAAAATAAAACAGGGAGCAGGGTTGATCCCCTCTCCCAAACAGGAGTAAACCCATGAGCCTACTATACGGAGTTTCACAGGTAATGCACCGCATTAGAGCCAAGCTCTACCCCAACTACCTCCCCGGCGGTGAGGGAACCTTCCTCGCCAGAACTGACAGCGAAGCCACCATAAACGTCGAGCAGACATGCGCCGCCATGTGCGAACGCGGCGGCTACAAGGGCGACTTGGGCACGCTCATAACTGCCGTAAAAGCCTTTCTGGACGAAGTAGCCTACCAACTATGCGACGGCTTCACCGTCAACCTGGGGCTGTTCTCACTGTACTTCAACATCGGCGGAACCTTCAAAACAGAACACGATACACCCGACCCCAAAAACCACCCCTTGAGCCTGCGTATCCGCGTACACTCAGTCCTCGCCAAACTCGTTCAGGCCATCCACATTGAAATCGAGGGCTTCGCGGACGCCTCAGGCTGCATCGACCAGTACCACGACGAGGAAATGGGAGACGAGCATCACATGTTCACGCCCGGCAACATGTTCGTCCTTAACGGACAGAAGATCAAAATAGCGGGGGAGGACCCAGCGGTGGGGCTGTATTTCGTGCCCGTAGACGACCCTTCAAAAGCCGTAAGAGTAACCCGCATCATTGAAAACCACCCCCACAAGATAATCGGCATAGCTCCGGCGACAGAACACCAGAACAACAGGATAGAGATCCGCACCCAGTTCGCCGGTTCCGGCGGTATTCTCCTCAAAACCCCCCGTGTCATTGCCAGCCCCTTCGTCCTTGAGGAAGCGTAACCATGTACAAGGCTATACAGGGATCGGGTACAAGCCTTGTACATGGATCAGGTATCAGGCTTGTACACGGATCAGGTACAAAGCCGGTACAGGGATCGTGTACCAGTCTGGTACACGGATCGGTATAAGGGCTGCCCCACGGGGTTATCTTTATTGAGAATAAAGACTTGAAAATATGTAACCTTTTCTGTATCATTAATCAATTTAGTAAGGAGAGAAATCATGACTATATTTGATATGTTGGGGCAAAGCGGGGCTTTAACCCTGCTTGGCATGGGAGTTGTATTCAGTTTTTTGATAATAATGGTTTTTGCCATTACAGGAATGGGAAAGATTATCAACAGAGCTGTCCGTGAGAAAGAAAGTCCGGCTGTTTCAACTGTTCAAAGTACAGGGACCGACGCCGGGGTAACAGCCGCTATCAGCGCGGCTGTTAATCAATACAGAAAAAATAACAAGTAAAGGAAGGAAAAAATGCCAAAAGTCAAATTAACCGATCTGGTGCTGAGGGACGCGCACCAATCACTGTTCGCTACCCGCATGGTTACTGCGGACATGCTGCCGATCTGCGACAAACTCGATAAAGTGGGTTTCTTCGCTCTGGAAGCCTGGGGGGGAGCCACTTTTGACTCCTGTATCCGCTTCCTCAACGAAGACCCGTGGGAGAGGCTCAAAAAACTGAAAGCCGCCCTGCCCAATACTAAGATTATGATGCTTCTGCGGGGGCAGAACCTTCTGGGTTACCGCCACTATGCCGACGACGTAGTCGCCAAATTCGTTGAATACGCCGCGAAGGACGGCGTCGATATCTTCCGTATTTTCGACGCGGTAAACGACCCGCGCAACTTTAAAATGGCGACAGAAGCCGCGAAAAAGACAGGCAAGCACATTCAGGCGACAATTTCCTACGCTGTAACTCCGTTTCACACAATAGAAAAATACGCCGAGTTCGCCAAACAGTTAGTTGACATCGGCGCGGACTCCATCTGTATAAAGGATATGGCAGGACTCCTTAAACCATACGAAGGCTACAATCTTGTAAAGGCTATCAAAAAAGTAACAAGCCTCCCTGTCGAAATACACACCCACGCTACAACCGGCATGTCGGTAGCCACGCTTACAAAGTGCGCCGAAGCGGGAGCGGAAATTCTTGACACAACAATCTCCTCAATGTCGATGGGTACAAGCCACAGCCCGACAGAGACAATGGTAGAGATTTTAAAGGGCACAGAGTACGACACAGGGCTTGACAACAAACTGTTACTCGAAATCGCAGCCTACTTCCGCGAAGTCCGCAAGAACTACAAAAAGTTTGAGTCAAGCTTCCTGGGCGCGGACACCCGAATCCTGGCAAGCCAGGTTCCCGGCGGAATGTTGAGTAACCTTGAAAGCCAGCTTAAAGAGCAGGGCGCTTCAAATAAAATAGACGACGTCCTGAAAGAGATCGAAGTTGTTCAGAAAGACTCAGGTTATCCGCCGCTTGTAACTCCTACAAGCCAGATTGTCGGAACACAGGCCGTTTTCAACGTACTGTTCGGGCGTTACAATCGGCTTTCCGGCGAGTTCCAAGATCTTATGGCGGGAAAGTACGGCGCGTGCCCCGCTCCCAAGAATCCCGAAGTTGTCAAGAAAGCCCTCGATGCCCTTAAAATGGACAAGGAAATCACCCACCGCCCGGCGGACGATATTCCATCCGAATATTCCAAACTGGAAGACGAAGCAAAAAAACTCCTTGGCACAAGCACTGTTACACCAGAGGACGTACTCACCTACGCCATGTTCCCGAAGGTTGCTCCTGACTTCTTCAAAAAACGCTCACAGGGGCCAGTGGTATTCAAGCCGGAAGCCGACGCTCCTGCCGCACCAGCCGCGAAAGCACAAGGGACTTCAGTCCCAGGACAGGCGGAAAAGTACAACGTCAATGTAAACGGAATCAACTACTCGGTAACGGTTTCCCCGGCGGGAACAGTAGCGGCTGCCCCTATTGCCGCTCCCGTTTCTGCCCCTGCGGCAACAGGCGGCGGCGTTTCCACAGGAGGCGCGACAATCCCGGCTCCTGTAGCGGGGACAGTCCTCCGCTATGTCGCCTCCGAAGGCGCGGAAGTAAAAGCCGGCGAAACAATACTGATCATCGAATCCATGAAGATGGAACTTGAAATTAAGTCAACCGTCGCGGGAAAGGTTCACTTCCTTGTCCCAACGGGAACACAGGTAGCGGCGCAACAGCCCATCGCTGAGATTGGCGGAGGGGCAGTTGCGGTTCCGGTCGCGCCGCCTCCTCCCCCACAACCTCAAGCGGCTCCCGCTCCGGCGGCTCCCACCGGAGGCGTAGTAATACCCGCGCCGGTAGCCGGGACAGTCCTGCGTTACGCGGTGAGTGAGGGCGCGCAGGTTTCATCAGGCGATAACGTCGTCATTATTGAGTCCATGAAGATGGAACTGGAAATCAAATCCACCGCTGCAGGAAAGGTTCACTTCCTTGTACCGGCGGGAACACAGGTCGCGGCGCAGCAGCCGATAGCCGAGATTGGTTAATGGAAAGAGGTAGAATTTTGAACAACAAAAAAGATCCGGTATTTATCGTAAAAGTTTGCATGATTCTTCTGATTGGCGCGTTTGTGGTCTCCTTTGCAGGTTCAGTCTTCAACGCGAGAGCGCAAGCCCAGGCTGCCCCAGTCGATGAACTGCCATCATTCAGAAATCTGGACGGCATCATTCCCAACAGTAGCAATCTGCCGCGTGTCTCTATTGGAGAGTTTATCGTCAACATCGCAAAGACAACAGGAATCTACGCCTTTATCACCGACTTAAAAGAACTGAAAGACACGGCGGGAATTAATTTCACCGTAACAGGCTGGATGGAACTTATAATGGTTCTGGTCGGCCTTCTTGTAATCTACCTTGGAGCGGCGAAAAACTTTGAGCCGCTGTTGCTGGTTCCAATCGGTTTCGGTATCGTGTTCGCGAATATTCCGTTCGCAGGCATGGGCAGTTCCGGTATATGGAACGAAGAACTTAAAATATTTGAACATCAGGGGTTTTTAAATGTAATTTACAACGCGGGGGTGGGCAACGAATTCTTCCCCCTGATCATCTTCATAGGTATCGGGGCAATGACCGATTTCGGACCCCTTATCGCCAACCCCAAAACCGCGCTGTTGGGCGCGGCGGCGCAGTTCGGCGTTTTCGGCACAATGTTCCTTGTCAGCGTCGCGAACTTCCTGCCCGGCGTAAACTTTAACCTCAAGGAAGCCTGCGCCGTGTCGATCATCGGCGGCGCGGACGGTCCGACAACAATTTACATAGCGGCGAAACTTGCGCCCCACCTGTTGGCGACTGTAGCGGTAGCCGCCTATTCATACATGGCGCTGGTTCCAATGATCCAGCCGCCCATAATGAAGGCGCTTACCACCCAACATGAACGGCTTATCAGGATGAAACAGCTTCGCGATGTTCCCAAGGCGGAAAAAATCATGTTCCCGATGGTTGTGTTTGGACTGGCGATATTGCTTATTCCTTCGGCAGCCCCGCTTATCGGCTGTCTTATGTTCGGCAACTTCCTGCGGGAAATCGGCGTAGTGGACAGGCTTTCCAACACCGCCCAGAATGAGCTTATGAACATAGTGTCCATGTTCCTCTCCCTTGGAGTGGGCAGTCAGATGACTCCTGAAAAGTTCCTGAACCCCTCGTCCCTCATCATTGTAGTAATGGGTCTTTTGGCGTTCTGTATAGCGACAGCCGCCGGCGTATTGGTCGCCAAGTTCATGAACCTCTTCCTGAAGGAGAAGATCAATCCCCTTATCGGCTCCGCCGGAGTTTCCGCCGTTCCAATGGCAGCCCGCGTTTCAAACAAGGTCGGTCTTGAGTACGATCCCGGCAACTTCCTGTTAATGCACGCAATGGGACCGAACGTAGCCGGCGTAATCGGCACTGCCATAGCAGCAGGCGTAATGATCGCGGTTTACGGAGGGTAAAGAACAATGAGGAATTAGGAACAAGAAATCCTAATTCCTCACTTCTCATTCCTGATTTTTTAAGTGTTTTCTTTCAGTTCTTTCATTTCGCGCATGGTACGCAGTTTCCAGATGGCTTTTTCCTGGATTTGGCGGACGCGCTCGCGGGTAATTCCTAAGTACTTTCCGGTCTCTTCAAGGGTTAGGGGATTCTCGCCTGTCAGTCCGAAACGGAGCTGAATGATCTTCATTTCCCTGTCGGATAATTGGCAGAGGATGTCGCCCATTGTTTCCTGCAATGTCATCGAGAAAACCATTTCAAAAGGTTCAGCCATGTTGTCGTCTTTTATCAAATCCGCCAAACGGGTCAGGTTTCCGTCGTCTACAATGGTGTCAAGGCTCGTCGTCTCCTGTGACAGTTTTACGATTTCCTTTACCTTTGAAACGGGAACGCCAAGATATTCAGATAACTCTTCGTCCTTCGGGTCGCGTCCCAGATCCTGTGTTAGCTGTTTTGCCACATAGTAGCACTTCTTGATCGTGTTCAGCATGTGAATGGGTATGCGGATAACGCGCCCCTTGTCAGCTATGCTCTTGATAATCGCCTGCCTGATCCACCACGTGCCGTAAGTTGAAAAGCGGCAGCCCCGCGTGTAGTCAAAACGTTCAACCGCTTCGATAAGACCGATGTTTCCTTCGTCAATCAGATCGAGAAGGGAAAGCCCTCGGTGCTGGTAATTCTTGGCAATGGACACAACAAGGCGAAGGTTTGAGTTTATCATTTTGTTCTTGTAGAAAAGGAGGGCGCGATCCAATGCGGCTTTTTCACTGTTATAATCGGCGTCGTTTTTTTTCTCTTTTTCCGCCTCAAGTTCCTGCAGTTTAGTCCTCAGGCTGATAATTTTTTCACCTATGTTTTGCTCTTCCTGAATCGTCAACAGCGGAAATCTTGATATCTGCCTGAAATACAAAGCCAGCGGATCGGATTCCTTGTGTATCTTTACTTTTTTGTGGTTTTTATCCGATTGTTTTTTGGGGCGTTTCCCGACTTTCTCGATTCCCATCTCCATAACTACCTCTTAAATCTTCGAATGCTCAGGCCCTTGGAGCCGTCGCCGGATCAATGGGGGTATCGTTGCGGAACACCATGAAAAAAAGCTGCGGTCTTTCAGATACAGCATTGATACCCAATTTCCCAAGTTCCATTCCAGGGGTTATTCTGTCTCCAACATTTACAGACAGAGTTTCACAGCCGCCGTACATGTAAAAATAACCGCCTGCCGTTTCTACAATCGCCACCCTGCCGAATTTGCGCCAGGGACCGGCGGAAATTACCTGCCCTTGAGTCAGGCTCTTGACGGATTCGTTGAACTCACCCTCGACAATAACGCCCATCTGACCTGTCATATAGGTAATTCCCCTTGAGCTTACAGGCCAGCGTAAGGAAGCGTCTCCAGTAACCGCGCCGGCAGCCACGGGCACGGGCGGATTGCTTTGAGCGGAATTCCTGCCCGGCACTTTGATAACATCACCCACCTTTATCACATGACTGGACGAAAACCTGTTGATCTCCAAAAGCGACTGAAGGCTGATCTCATGAGCGCGCGCTATGCCGTAAAGTGTGTCCCCCCTTACAACCTGGTAATCAACCAAAACCTGGGTATTGGTTGAATCAAAGACTGAAATGTCGGAAAAAGCCGAAGAAGGTATCGTCAGCCTTCTGCCCGCCTGGAGTGTTGAAGGATCCGTTATACCGTTCACTCTCATAAGATCATCGGCGCTGACTCTGTAAAAGCGGGAAATCGAATAAATCGTTTCCCCCCTTTGCACAACATGGATCAGGCCTTCAGCGGCAAGTATCCCGGAGGAAAGGATACTTGCCATGGCAAAAAACGCTACAAGTTTTTGTAAAGAGTTCACGGCTCTTCATTATCGACACAAATTCTCCATTTCATCAGCATTTATTTCCGCATATCTTGAAGAATTTGGAAAATACAGGTACATTTATGCAGGGGTAAATTATGAGTGAGTATATAAGGCCGAGCTGGGACGAATATTTCATGGAAGTTTGCGAAGCGATTTCCAAGCGGGCGACATGCGAAAGGGGGCGTTCCGGCTGCGTAATCGCCAAGGACAGACAGCTTTTGGTAACAGGCTATGTAGGAGCGCCGGCAGGACTTCCCCACTGCGATGATGTCGGGCATCAAATAAAAAAGATAATCCATGAAGACGGCAATATTACCACCCATTGTGTCAGAACCGTTCACGCCGAACAAAACGCCATCTGCCAGGCGGCAAAAAGGGGAATCTCCATAGACGGAGCCACCCTCTACTGCCGTATGACTCCATGCAGAACCTGCGCCATGCTGATCATAAACTGCGGAATAAAACGCGTAGTCTGCCAGCGCCGCTACCACGACAGCGAAGATTCAGAGGCAATGCTTGAAAAAGCCGGAATCAAACTTGAACACATACACGACGAAGTGGAAAAGTACGAAGATCAATAGTTAGCCAGATTCAAGGATAAGTCTGTATTTCAAATAAATTTCTTCGATGGTGTGTAATGGTCCCGGAGAGGAAACTCTCTTGCGCAATCTGCAGGCGTCGCGCCTTTCAATGAAGAAGTCGTAAACCATGCGCGGATCGTGATCGTTTACAACGGAATATACCGGCCTGGAATCAAGATACGAACGTACTTCATCACGGCCTACGGATAATACGCCGTAACGTTTCAACCTGATACGAACCTGCATGATTTCCTCATAAGACAGGCCGAAAAGGAATTCCTCCAGCGCCCATCTGGTTTTATCGTTGGTGGATTCTTCTTTCAGGAAATCTTCCCATTCGGTATCGGTGCCCATATCAAAGGAAATCCTCAACAATTCGGTATTGCCGTCCATGGTTCCGAAACTGGGCGGCGCTGAGTCCCTGGCGCTCCAAAGGGAAGAAAGCGCCGTAAGATGGCGTATGCTGCGCTTATCCGTACCGCTGTCCCAAAGAGCAATCAGATCATCGGCGAGTTTAGCCTTTGTGTTACTTGAAAATCCGGGGTCCTCAAGACAGGAAAAATAAACATCCTCCGCCATAAGGGTAAAAACTACAGAAAAGGAAATATTCCTCACGGAAATGTTAAGACTTTCATTTCCCCTTGTTAATTCGGAGAGCAGGGAGAAAGCGTGAAATTTGGCGACTAAAAAACTGCGCAGCGCGACAATCTTGGACGGTGTCCGCAGTAAATGAGACGCGCCTGAAAAAGCAAGCAAGGATTCTGTAAGTTGATTTTCATCTACCAGAATACCCCTTAAAAAACTGGTATTCTTTATGGACGGATAATCAAAAATAGCGTTCCCCAAATTTCGCAATAGCTGAAATCGGTTGTGAACCAGTTCATAATCCTGGAGACTTGTTCCCTTGAGCCACTCTTCTATCCTCCCAACCAGAAGTTCTTCTTCTGCCGATAGAACCTGCGCGGAGTGAGTTGCAGGTGATTCCATAACCACTATTATAATACAAAAAAAATAAATTATCAAATAAAAATATAGTTTTTTTTCGGTGTTTCGTATATTTTTCTACAATATATAATCCCGCGTATGGTCTTTTTATTGACTTTTTAATAAAACTTCTGTAAATTTAATATGGGATTCATAGCGATCCCGGGAATCGCCCGTATGGGGGTTCCTTATTCTTAACCAGGCCGGAAGCGCAAATGTTCCGTGCTTGCAAGGAGTCTTTTATGAAAGGACCGAGAAATTACATGGATCTGGGCAGTATTTTTGATGAGATTTTCGAAGCCGCCCAGGATTTTAAGGACGAGTTCCACCGGAAATATAACCTGCACGATTCTGATGGAACAGGTTTCGATCAGGGACCCTTTGTTTTCGACAAACAGCATTTCCAGCACTTCGATGAAAACACCGATTACTACCCCAACTATTCATACCCGCCGATGAATGTGCTGATGACCGAAGACAGAACCCTCGTTTTTGAATTTGCCCTCGCCGGTTTTGATGAAAAGGACATCAGCCTTTCCTTCCAGGGCGACTACATGGTATTCTCCGCAAGGTTGGGCACGTCGGAAACTTCCGCGGACAGCCCTGTAAAATACCCCGGTGAGGAAAATGTCCGCTACTTCAAACGCCGCCTTAAAATGAAGGACATAGAAAAGCAAAAGTATTTTGTGCCGCTTGATAAATACGCCCAGGAAAAGGTGAAGGCGGTTTACAAAAACGGAATACTTCGCGTTTCCATTCCTCCAAAGGACGAGCCTGATCAAAACGACGGGATCAAGATCGAGATTGTAAAGGACGGGATTTAATTCCAGGAAGAGATTCCCACGGAGGCACGGCACACAAATTACAACCGTGCCTTTGTGTCTCAGTGCGGAATCATCTTCACTTTTTGAGTTTCAAAACAATCAGAAAACCAAGCAGGAGCGCGATGGCTGTCACCACTATATTAAAGGCAATCCTGTGAAAAATAACTTTGCTCTGCGGTTCGGCTTCAACGTACGAAATTTCACCTAACGAGAGTCTGTCAATGGGGCCTTTCAGTATCTCGTTCCTGTAGCGTCCAATATCGTAAACAGGAGCCGCCCTTGCAAGATCCGCGCCAAACTCCAGCGTGTAAACACTGCCAGCGTTCCCCTGAAATACAAGATCATCCGCGAAATAACGCACGGTAATACCCGCGATATCAATGGGTTTGTCGTCATTGTTATTGATTATAACGGTGTAAGTCTCATCCTGCGAAACCCGCCTGTTAAGGGGCAGTATCGTATCCCTGTACGACGTGCCGTTTACCGACAAATTGTAAAGCTCTTTTACAATTCCCCCGGGCGCGTTTATATTTCTTATAAACATACTGTCCGTTTCAATCTCAAGAGCGCATAAACGCAAATTCTTAAGACCTTCAATGATTATTTTTGTTCTTCTATCTTCGTTTTCAACGGTAAAAGCCGGAACAAAACTTTCTATAAAGTTTATCTCTTCGTTTATCTCCTGGCTAAATTTGAGAAAAACCTGCTGAAAAGAAATCAGCTCCATGTTATTTGCAAGCCTTAGCCTGTAATGCGTGTATTTTTGCGGACTCCTGAAATCAATGGAAAGTTTTGATTTGCCGTCAACAACATACAGCATATCGCTCTGAATAAACTCCCAGTTAATATTATCGTAACTGCCGAATACTTCCACCCTCTTGGCAAAGCCGGTATCCCATGTGGAAAATTCAACTGATGTCGCAATCGTGTCGCCGTTTCGCTGTGAAGCAAGCCTGTAGTCAAAGAAAAAATTTTCGTCCTTTATGTAGGAATTAATCAGCGTCATGGGGTATGTTTCCACAATTTCGTCTGTTTCCCGCAGGCTTGAATTGATAAAGAACGGCACATTTTCTCCGCGGTTGTCCTTTATCAGAAGATCTGACAAGCTGCGATGCGCGGCATTGTAAACAGGGGGCGTCAGGCGCACTGTCTTGTAAATGTTTTCGCCTTCTATTTCAATATCGGCGTTATGCGAAAACAGCGGCAGGGCGGAAAAGAACATCAAAAACACAAGGCATTTACTGTTTTTCCGCATGAATGGACATTCCTTCTTTCAATTCAAGCCGTTTGCTGAAATATTGATACACAAATGAAATGGCGATAAGCGTTATGCCAAGCGCAAAATACGACACAATCCGGTAACCTTCAGTCAGGCTTGCAAGATCAATCAGGAACAGTTTTACCACTGCGAAAATCGCCAAAGCCAGCCCAAAACGGCGGATAAAGGAGAAGCGGCGCGTGAAACCAAAAATAATCCATGCAAGGGCCGCAAGCACATAGATGACGCTGATTGCCGCGTTTGAAAACTTGAGGTTATACTGCGCAATCAGATTCTGTGAAAGAAGAATTACAAAATACCCTGAAACAACCAGGGGCATCCACTGGATTCCCTTTTTCTTCTCCGTAACGATGATCTTCATCGCGTCCCGCACCGCAAGAACGGATAAAACGCCCAAAACGGCAAGAATTGCGGTCCCCGCGATTGTTACGCCAAACTCAGGCGCAGCCCGGCGGAAGTAAACTGGGGCAACTGGCGTATTAACGCTGTTATTCGCAAACATCCAAATGATCCCTGAACAATAAAGCAGGACTGACAGAATTTTTATTCCGTGCGAGGACAGCGCCTTTATGCGCGTAACAGCATAGGCGATGAAAAATATGGAAGTTATACAACCCGCTGAAACAAGATACGCAATTTGGAATATCTGTTCGCCACGGTAAATCGAAAGCAGCCATTCCCCAAATTTATGAATAGCGTAAATCACAAAAATTTGCGCGTTTACAAGCGCGAAATATTTGTAGACAGTAACAAATTTTCCGCTCATTGTTTTCTTGTACATATACGCGCCAAGAATCAGCAGGCTTCCAAGAGTTACCGCCAAATATTTCCAGAAAAACATATAATGCCGTGTAAAAGACAGATCGAATAAAAAAAACGCGCCAAGACACAACAGGCAAATAACAAGCCCCGCCTTCCTGAAACTTTTCTCGTTTTTTAAAATCCCGTAAACCGCAAGAAGAACGCCTTCCGTAAGCCAGCCAAGCGAAAGCCACATACGGCCAAATTGCAGGGGAATGATCAATACGACAAATGTAAGTCCCGTTAAATAAAAAAGGGCTTTAATGCGCGGTTCGTTTTCAAATTTCTTTTCAATAACTTTGCCAAGGAACAGATAAAAAACGGCAAAAATAACGGCAAGAAAACCAAAATAGTCATCCAAACCAAAGCGGGTAAAAATCCCGTACATTATCATACTGCTGAACAGGGTGTTAATCGCAAGCAGCACTACATCTGATTTTTTGAAATTCACTTTCGCGCGGTATGTGCTGACTGTCGGTATGGCAGTGTAGATTAAAAAGGCAAACGCGGCGTAAATTATGATCAAAGCCCTGTCAGGAACAGACTGGATGGCGGTCCAAACCCCATAAGAACCCGTAAACAGGCAAATGTACGCGGTTCCTATAATATTAAGAGACAACCCGGTGAATGCCGTTACGCGCCATTTGCGGTTCAGGGAGACGCTCAGCGCGAATATGTTGAGAGCCGCAAAATAAACCATCGCCCCGTAAACAAAAACGCTGCTTTCGCCGATCGAAATCATGGGCAAGTATCCGCCTATAAGCGCAAATGCGGCGATAACCTGCGAATTGTAGCGATCCGACAACAGGAACGCTCCCACGGTCAACAGTACGCAGATCGCGACAGCCGGGTACATGCCCATAATTTGCAGAATAAAATAACTTGCCGCCAGCGCTGTATACAGGATTGCGATACCCCCCGCCGAGATACCCAGGGAAAAAACATTCGGCTTTTTCCGGTTCAGTATCTCACCCAAACCTGTCATTATTCCGCCAAGGGCGAATATCAGCACACCTTTAAACAGGTCGGACAATTTCATGTAGGTAAAACGAATTGTGGTAATAACCCCTATTAACAGCAGGAATATTCCGATCACGTTCAGTACGTTAAGACCTACAAATCTTTCAAGGTTGTTCTTTTTGGCAACGGCGCGTATTTGATCGTCGCTGATTTCCTCATTTTTAAGAGCGTCAAGCTGTTCGCGTTCTTCACGCGAGAAAGGCCCCGAGACTTTAGCTGCATTGATATACGCTTCGGTTATCCTTTTATCCATCAAGAGCGACAACTCGTCAAGTTTTTCGTTGAACTCTTCCTCTGTGTCGATATTATTATCAGCCAGTATATTCTTAATATGTTTTATCCGCGATCTTACATTTTGCTCAATATCTGTTAATTTATTTATTTCACCATCTACTTCCGCGCGGAAATATATGTCTAGTTTTTTAACTGTGTTATCGACGATACCGTTTTTTTCGTTAAAAACATGTTCATACAGGACATTTTTAAGACTCGAATTTTCATCCGCAAGAGAGGCGGCCTCTCCCTTTATTTTTTCAAAATCAGCGCGGAGCTTCGCCGCCTGCTCTTTAAGACTTTCGGTTTCCTTTACAAGATCGCTTTCCTCAAGAGAGCGGCGCTCCTTCTCAAGCTCATCGGCAAGCTCTTTTTGGCGGACGGCAATACTTTGCAGATTTTTTGTTTCCATGATTTTTTGAGAATTAATAACCGGCCGCTGCTTCGCCTGTAAGGAGTTTTACCGCGGAACTTGTGCCGATACGCGACGCCCCGGCAGTGATGAACGCTTCCAGATCTTCGCGTGTTTTTACGCCCCCTGCGGCTTTTATCTTCACGTTGGAGGCGATGTGTTTTTTGAAAAGCTCCACGTCAGCTAACGTTGCGCCGGCTGTTCCAAAGCCTGTCGATGTCTTGATAAAGTCCGCCCCTGATTCACTGACAATACCGCAAAGGCGGATTTTTTCTTCTTCCGTAAGATAGCAGGTTTCAATTATCACTTTGAGTATTTTGCCGCCGCAGGCTTTTTTTACAAGTTTTATTTCTTCAAGGACAAAGTCAAAGCGGGCGTTTTTTACATCGCCAACATTGATCACCATGTCTATTTCAGACGCGCCGCTTAGAACTGCCCTTTCGGTTTCAAGAACTTTCGCGGCAGTGATGCTGAAACCCAAGGGGAAGCCGACCACCGTAGCGATGACCGGCTTTTCTCCGTATTCTTCAAATACAGGTTTCACATAACATGGCGGGATACATACAGATGCGGTGTTAAACTTGACCGCCTCATCGCAGAGGATTTTAATCTCCTGCCACGAGGCGGTCATCTTTAAAAGCGTATGATCAATTCGCTCTAAGATCTCAGCGTCTGTCATACGTCAGTGCAGGAAGAACCTGATCAGGAATATAACAAAAAGAACCCAGGTTACTATTGTAATGTCCTTGACCTTTCCCGATACCGTTTTGAGGATCACAAAGGAGATTACGCCGTACACAATACCTTCGGCAATGCTGTAAGCGAAGGGCATCATTACAATCGCGAGGAACGCGGGGATGCCTTCGGTTGGGTCTGTAAAATCAATGGTCATTACAGGCTGCATCATTAAAAAGCCAACCATGATCAGCGCCGGAGCGGTCGCCGCGCTCGGAATAAGCAGGAAGAGCGGCGAAAGGAACAACGCCAACAGGAAGAGAATTCCAGTAGTAAGGCTTGTAAGTCCCGTGCGTCCTCCGGCTGAAACACCGGCGGCGCTCTCTACATAGCTCGTAACGGTAGAAGTACCCAATGCCGCGCCGACAGTGGTTCCCACCGCGTCGGAAAGAAGCGCCTGCTTGACGCGGGGAATGCCTCCGTCCTTGCCGATAAGTTTCGCCTGTGTGGTAACTCCCACAAGAGTTCCAATCGTATCAAAAATATCCACGAACAGGAACGTAAAAAACACTACAAAGAATTTAAAAGAAAATATTGTAGCGGGAGTAAAATCAAACTGGAAAAGCAGCGGAGCGGCAGGCAGTTTGAACGGAGACCAGTCCTCGGCTACTGTTGTAATGCCCATAGGGATACCGATGAGTGTTGTGATAAGGATTCCTAAAAGGATAGAACCGGGGATTTTCAGGGCGTAAAGAGAGGCAATGATGATAAGCCCGATAAACGCCAAAAGCGCGCTTCCAGCGGTTACAGTTCCAAGCCCTATCACTGTCCCCGCGTCATTCACAACAATACCCGCGTTGGCAAAACCAATCAGGGCGATGAAAAGACCGATACCGACCGCGACTGCTTTTTTAAGATTTGCAGGAATGGCTTTAATGATCGCTTCGCGTACATTGAAGAGCGAAAGGATGATGAACAGAATACCTTCAAGGAAAACAGCGGTCAGGGCAATCTGCCATGAATAGCCCATTCCGAATACAACAGTGAAAGTAAAGAACGCATTCAGCCCCATACCGGGCGCAAGGGCTACAGGCAGGTTCGCGGTAAGCGCCATCATAATGGTGGCAACGGCAGAAGCAATCGCTGTTGCTGTAAAAACCGCGCCCGGAGTCATTCCGTTGCCGATAAGGCCCAACATTCCGGGATTAACCGCCAAAATGTAAGCCATCGTCAAAAAAGTTGTAAGACCCGCAAAGATCTCCCGCTGGTACGTTGTACCATGTTCCTTCAGCTTGAACAATTTTTCCATGATTCCTCCTATTTAATATACAATGGCCTTTCCACATATTTTGTGTGGAGAAGCTCATGTGCCTTGTGTCCGCCAGGCTCTCCAAGGAATTCCTTGTAAACCTGACCTATGAACGGGTTCTGATGCGAACAGCGGTACTGCGATTTTACATCATCGGTGTAAAGACCGGAGGTGCGCTCTTTGCGGATATCATCGGTACAACCGTAGGGCTGACCTCCTCCCGCGATGCACCCGCCTCTGCACGCCATTACCTCTACAAAGTGATACGGCGTTTCCTTGCCTGAGTCTCTGGCGGCGCGTATCCTGTCCAGTACTGCGGCGATGTTTCCCATCTGGTGAGCCACGGCAATTTTGATCTTTGTCCCGTTACCAAAATCAACTTCCGCCTCTTTTACGCCGTCAAGCCCACGGGCTGGTGTAAAGTTTACATCCGGCAGTTCTTTTTTTGTTACGAGATAATACGCGCTTCGAACCGCGGCTTCCATTACGCCGCCCGTTGCGCCAAAAATCGTTCCCGCGCCGGTGTACGGCCCAAGAGGACTGTCCGCCTCTTCGTCGTCAAGTTTGAGGATTTCAATGCCCGCCTGCTTGATCATGCGCGCAAGTTCCCTCGTGGTAATTACAATGTCTACATCGTAGCCGTGACCGGCGCTTTTCATGTCGTCGTTTCTGTGAGTTTCCCATTTCTTTGCCGTACAGGGCATAACTGATACCGAATACACCTTGTCCGCGTCCACTCCGGCTTTTCCAGCCCAGTAAGCCTTGATCATCGCGCCCATCATCTGCTGGGGTGATTTCGCCGTTGAGAAATTGGGTATCATGTCGGAGTAGTATTTTTCCATATAATCCACCCACGCAGGACAGCATGAAGTGATAAGCGGGATCACGCTGCCCTTCTCGCTCAGGCGGCGCACAAGTTCGGAACCTTCTTCCATTATGGTAAGGTCCGCCGAAAAGTTTGTGTCAAAGACAGTCTTGAATCCAAGGCGGCGCAGAGCGGCGTAGATTTTCTTTGTGAACACCGTTCCCGGAGGAAGGTCGAACTCTTCAGCTAACGCGACGCGTACAGCCGGCGCTATCTGCACCACTGAATGAAGCTGCGGGTTTTGCAGGGCAGACCACACTTTTACGGTGTCGTCCCGCTCGTAAATGGCTCCCACAGGGCAATGGGCGGCGCACTGACCGCACTTGATACATGGGCTTTCACCTAACGGAGCGTCAGCCGCGCTTGCGATCTTTCCCTGAAAGCCGCGCCCGAGGAACTCAAGGGCCCATACATTCTGAACGTCCTGGCAGACTTTGACGCACCTTCCGCAACGGATACATTTTTCGGGGTTCAGTACAATCGCCGGGTTGGAATCGTCTATGGGCATATCCCTTACCACCTTCCCGAAGGGCTTTTCCCTGATGCCGAAATCCGCCGCCAAATCCTGAAGCTCGCAGGACTGGTTTCGCGGACACTGGAGGCAGTCATCGGGATGATTGGAGAGGATAAGTTCCAGCACTGTGCGCCGCACCGCGATAATTTCAGGATCGTGAGTGACGATGTTCATGTTGTTTTCGCAGGCGGTGATACAGGCGCGAATCATCTTCGATGAGTTGGGCATGACCATTCTGACAATGCAGATTCCGCAGGAGGCCCAGGGCGCCAAATCGGGGTTGTAACAGAGCGTGGGAATTTTTATATTCACCTTTTGCGCCGCTTCGAGGATCGTTGTCCCCGGCTCAACTTCCAGCGCTTTACCGTTTATTGTTATGTTGATCATTTTTCTTAACTCCTATCTCGTACGGCTGACTAGCCGCACATTATAATCGAATATGAAACGAAGTTTCATAACTCCTCCCTTAACCCTTTACAACCGCGCCGAATTTACAGGTCTTCAGACATTCGCTGCACTTAAGACAATCCGCCTGATTGATAACGTACGGAGGCCGCTTTTTATCGGGGTACTTCGATGCGTCTTCCGCGGCAATGCAATTTGCAGGGCATTTCTTCGCGCAAGCTCCGCAGCCGATACATTTTACCGCGTCAACAGTAAAGCTCAAAAGTTTTTTGCACTTGCCCGCGCGGCATTTTTTATCGTGTATGTGTTCAATGTATTCTTCGCGGAAATTCTTTATGGTAGACATAACAGGATTCGCGGCGGTACAGCCGAGCATACACAGCGACGCCTTCGTTATAGCATGTCCGATCTCTTCAAGTTTTTGAAGATCGGCTTCTTCGCCCTTGCCTTCGCAGATCTTTTCAAGGATTTTAAGTATCTGCGTAGTGCCGATACGGCACGGCGAACACTTGCCGCAGCTTTCATCGACGCAGAAATCCATGTAGAAACGCGACACGTCAACTACGCAGTCGTCTTCGTCCATGACGATCATACCGCCCGAACCCATCATTGAGCCGTTCGCTACTAACGCGTCAAAGTCGATGTGAAGATCCAGCGATTTTTCCGTAAGGATACCGCCCGACGGCCCTCCTGTCTGCACTCCCTTAAATTTTTTGCCGTCTTTTATGCCGCCGCCGACTTCAAAAACAATTTCGCGTAACGTGGTTCCCATCGGCACTTCGACAAGGCCTGAGTTTTTTACCTTTCCCGTAAGAGCGAAAACTTTTGTTCCCTTTGATTTTTCGGTTCCTATTTTCGCAAGCCACTCGCCGCCCTTGGCGGTAATTACAGGCACATTCGCTAATGTTTCAACGTTATTGATAATCGTGGGTTTCTGCCACAGTCCCTTGTTCGCCGGAAACGGCGGCTTTGGAACGGGCATTCCGCGGTTGCCTTCTACAGATTTAATGAGCGCGGTTTCTTCGCCGCAGACAAACGCGCCCGCGCCAAGGCGTATTTCAACATCGAAGTCAAAGCCTGAGCCTAGAATGTTTTTCCCCAAAAGGCCGTATCCTTTAGCCTGTTCAAGGGCGATTTTAAGGCGCTCAATGGCCAGCGGATATTCGGCGCGGATGTACACAAAACCCTGATTGGAGCCGATTGCCTTACCTGCGGTGATCATTCCTTCGATAACCGAGTGGGGGTCGCCTTCTATCGTGGAGCGGTCCATGTACGCGCCGGGGTCGCCTTCGTCGGCGTTGCAGATAACGAACTTCTGGTCGCCGACAGCTTTGCGGGCCAAATCCCACTTGAGCCAAGTCGGGAAACCCGCGCCGCCTCTTCCGCGCATGCCGGATATTTTCATCTCTTCGATAATCTGTTCAGGCGTCCATTCAAAGAGCACTTTTTCAAGACCGGAATAACCCTCGCGCGCGATATATTCGTCTATGCTTTCGGGGTTGATGACGCCGCAGTTACGCAAAACTACGCGGAACTGTTTTTGATAGAATTGAATATCTTCTACCACGAGAATACTTTTCTCGTGTTCGCCGCCTTCGTTGTAAAGTAGCCGTTTTACTTCCCTTCCTTTGACAATATGTTCGGCGATGATTTCTTTCGCGTCTTCTGGTTTTACTTCAACATAAAAGGAATCTTCGGGCAGAACTTTTACAATCGGCCCTTTTTCGCAGAAACCGAAACAGCCTGTTTTGACAATCTGTACCTGTGTTTTAACGCCCTGTTTCTCAGCTTCGGCGTTGAGCTGATTAAAAAGCTCAATGCCTTTGTTGGATTCACAGGCAGTACCGCCGCAGGTCAGGATATAATGGTTATACGCCATCTTTTATATTCCCCCTTTCTTATTGCTTTAAAATATCTACGGCAGGCCTGTCTAAAATAAACTCGCCTATCAATTCCCTGCCGATTATATGCTTTTGAATGATCTGTTTCGCAACATCAGAATTTACTCTGCCGTAAATTACGGGCGGCATTCCCGGAACAACGACCTCAACGGTCGGCTCCGAATGGCAAAGGCCCATACAGCCTGTCTGCCGCACCAAACAGGAATCGACCAGCTTGTTTTCGTCAAGACCGGTAATAAAAGCGCCCAGAGTTTCTTTAGCTCCGGCGGCGATACCACAGGTTCCCATGCCGACAATGACCTGAATGTCTTTGCCCTCGGCATCCCTTTTACGAAGATCATCCTTTTTTACATCTCTCAGTTTTCGTAAGTCATCTAAACTCATTTTTGCCATAGTCCTCACTCCTCACTTTCTTCAAGGGATTGCAGATACTGAGTTAACAATACCAGCGATCCGGCATCCTCAAGGCCTCCAAGAGCCTCGGCGAGTTCCGATTTGCGGAACTCGTATTCACTTTCATCATTCAATTTTTTGCGGCGAATAATTACTTCCGCCGGACTTTCAAACATCAAAATAGTTCTGAACATCCCTGGAATATCCCCTACAGGGGGAGTATCCACGTTGCCGCTGTCAAACCACGCGGTAATGGTAGTTCCCTTCCCTTTTTCGGACTTTATGTCCCATCCGCCGCCCGACTGCTCCGCCGTCTGAATTAAAAACGGCAGACCCAAACCAACCTTGCGGTGAGGGTGCTTAATGCCGTCTGTAACAAACGGGTCTATTGCCCGTTTTAATTCCTCATCTGTCATTCCCTTGCCGTTGTCCCTTACAAGGAAACGGAACTCTCCGCCGCTTCCTGAAAGCGCGCCGTCACTTACTTCAAGCTCTACCAAACTCGAACCGGCTTCTATGCCATTCTGAGTTATATCGGTAACCAGATCGGCAAGGGTAAAATGCATTGCTAAAAACCTTCGGTTATTAGCGTGGGAGTTTTTTTCAAAAACTCCATATATGAAAACTTAAGCATTTTGATACTTTGCGATAATGCCGGGGATCATATCCTTGGTAAGTTTGCCGAAAGTATCGGTTCCAACCGTCAGCACAGGCGCAAGGCCGCAGCAACCGACACAGCGGACAGGATCAACCGAAAATTGACTGTCTTCCGTAACACCGCCCGGCTCAAGACCCAAGAAGNTTACGGGTTTCGTCAAGCAGGTCCTGTGAACCTTTAAGGTAACAGGCGGTTCCAAGACATACGGAGATTTTATACTTTCCCGGTTTGGTGGTTTTAAAAAAGTGGTAAAAGGTAACGACCCCGTATATTCGCGCCAAAGAAATCCCGGTAAGCAAGGCCAGCTTTTCCGCCGCCGGGCG
>JGI24698J34947_10000281_pt1 | contig 21912 bp, 16 predicted proteins | sample TergutMp193P3_FD_34947 | JGI IMG/M metagenome (IMG submission 34947) | reverse complement strand
AAAGTTGTTTTAAAAGCCCGGGCATCACTTTCTTCCCGAAATAGCTCAAGTTACACCCATAGGCTCAAACGCGGCGCAATTCTCATCTCCAAATAAAGCGTTCCTTGCCGCGGATACGGCTTCGCAAGCGTTCCTTTGCGCCGCGTCTTTATTCACTCTCCACTCTCCGCTCCCCGCTCAGTTGATTACCACAACAGGCGCTAAAGCATAGACGCCATTGGGGTCATTCATGGAGCGCAGCGTGCGCAGGGCTGATTCCAGTTCGTTTTTGACGGCTTCAAAGTGACCGGTTTTGGCCAGTTTGCGCTTTTCTGAGCCGCTGAACGCCTTCAATAAACGCTCAAAGGGAGATTTGGGGGCTTCAGGCTGGCCAATGCGGAAGTCGCCTTCGATGTTGGCGAGTTCCGCGGCTTTTTTTATAGCCGCGCTCAGGCCGCCTATTTCGTCAACCAGTCCGAGTTCAAGCGCCTTGGCCCCGGCCCATACCCTGCCCTGCGCAATTTCGCGCACCTTCTCGGGCTTAATCTTGCGGCTATCCGATACTTTATTTACAAATGAATCGTAAACCGAGTCAACGAGAACCTGTATCCTGGCAAGGTCTTTATCCGCCATTGGCCGGATTAAGGATGGCCGCTGAAAATCGGCCGTGTGAACAGTATCAAAGGTTATGCCGTTGTTATTAGCCAGTTTCATGGCGTTGGGCAACATGCCGAAGACGCCTATAGAACCCGTCAACGTGCCAGGCTCGGCAAAAATATGGCTTGCGTAAGTGGAAATCCAGTAGCCGCCGGAGGTCGCTGAGTTGCCCATGGAGACTACAACAGGCTTGTCTTGTTTAATGGAAATAATTTCGCGCTGTATGACGTCTGAGGCCGCAGCGCTGCCGCCTGGGCTATTGACGCGCACGACTACAGCCTTGACGCTTTTATCCATACGCAGGGCGCGCAGTTCCCTGGCAAAGCTGTCGCCGCCTATTTCACCCGGGCCGCCTTCGCCGTCAACAATCTCGCCTTCGGCCACAACTACGGCGATACGGTTTTTGCCCTTTTGGGAGCTGGAGGCGAGATGGATGTAGTCGTCTATGTAAATTTGCGGGAAGTCTTTAGAGGTATGGCTCTTGCCCGCGATTTTCTTTAATTCGCCTAAAACTTCGTCAAAGTGAGCAAGTTCATCAACCAGTTTGTTATCTATGGCCTCCGTGGCTATCAAAACCCCTTTGGTATCGGCTATGGCTTGTACGGCCTCCGGTTCTATCTCGCGCCCTGAGGCTATCTCGGTTTTATAGCCATTCCAGATTTCGTCCAGATAGCCTTTTGTCTGCTCGCGGTTTTCAGCGCTCATCTTGTCAGAAATAAACGGCTCTACGGCGCTCTTGTACTTTCCCACCCTGGTGACTTGCACCTGGATGCCGTATTTGTCCAATGCCTTTGCGAAAAATGGCGAAGTGGCTGATGGCGCGGTCATTTCAACAATCCCAAAGGGGTTCAGATACACCCTGCCAAGACCGGCGCAGAGGTATAGCTCCTTGGTAGTCCAGCCCTGGTTATAAGAAATAACGGTTTTTTTGTCTTTGAAGCGGCGCAGCGCCTGCTTTAGCTCCACCAGCGCTGCCGGTCCTGCGCTGTTCAGGTTCCCGGTGATAAAAAGCCCTGAAATCCTGGCGTCTTTTGAAGCCCTTTCCAGAGCGTCAATGAGGGATGGCAAGGGGGCGTCCTGGCCCATGTTGCCTCTGAGCGCCCTTTGCATGGTCTCGGCGGGGTCGGTTTCTAAGGGCTTGTCGTGTAAGCTGCGGTCTAAATCGAACACCAGCACGGTTTTCTCCGGCAGCTTTTGGGTTCTGGGAGTAATGTAGGTATTCATTACATAGATAAAACCAAAGATAGCTCCCACAATCAGCACAATGGCAAAGACAGCGCCTAAACACGAGTGAAAAAGAGTTTTCATAGATGCTCCGATGAAGCGGTTGATGAGGGGTCAGGGTTGAGGGATGAGAGGTCGGGGGCCAGGTAACTAATGACGCGCCGCATGGCGGCGCAACCACAACTCCAAACTCCACGCTTCACACTCCAAAAGCTCTCCGCTCATTTAATGACGATTGCGGGCGCCAGGGCATATACGCCGTTAGGGTCATTCATGGAGCGCAGCGCGCGCAGTGTGGAATCCAGTTCGCTCACGACCGCTTCAAAATGACCTGCTTTTACCAGCTTGCGCTTTTCCGGGCCGAAGACCTTCATCAACTGCTCAAAGGGGGTCTTGGCGGCGTCTGGAGCGTCAACGCGGTAGTTGTCTTTGATCTTGGCAAGTTCAGCGGCTTTCTTTATCGCCGCGTCCAGGCCGCCCATCTCGTCAACCAACCCGATTTCAAGCGCTCTGGCCCCGGCCCACACCCTGCCCTGGGCTATCTCGCGCACTACGTCAAGCTCAAGTTTTCGTCCGTCAGAAACCCTTTCTATAAATGAATCATAAACAGAGTCAACCATTCCCTGGATCATGTTCAATTCCTTTTGCGACAACGGCCGCCAGCCAATCATCGGCGAGATTTCAGCCATCTGGACAGAATCCGTGGTTATGCCGTGGTTTTCGGCAAGTTTTTTAATGTTGGGTATTAGTCCGAAAACGCCGATGGAGCCTGTTATTGTGCATGGCTCGGCAAAAATGCGGCTGGCGTGCGTGGAAATAAGGTATCCGCCTGAAGCCGCGACGTTGCCCATGGAAACAACGATGGGCTTTACTTGTTTCAGGGCGACTATTTCGCGCTGAATGACATCAGACGCCAAAGCGCTGCCGCCGGGGCTGTTGACGCGCATCACAACGGCCTTGACGTTTTTATCCATGCGCAGGGCGCGCAGTTCCCTGGCAAAACTATCGCCGCCTATTTGGCGCTGGCCGCCTTCGCCGTCAACGATCTCGCCTTCGGCCACAACCACCGCGATACGGTTTTTGCCCTTTTGGGCGCTGGCGGGGATTTTGATGTAGTCTTCTATGTCAATTTGGGGGAAGTCCTTAGAGTCGGCGTCCTTGCCCGCCATCTTTTTTAATTCAAGGAGAACTTCGTCATAGTGGGCCAGTTGGTCAACCAGCTTGACTTCTATGGCGTCCGCGGCGGACAGCATCCCTTTGGCATCGGCCAGATATTGTATGACGTCCGGCTCTAAACCGCGTCCTTTGGCGATGCCTGTTTTATAGCCGTTCCAGATTTCGTCCAGAAGCCCTTTAATCTGTTCGCGGTTTTCAGGACTCATCTTGTCAGAAATCCACGGCTCTACGGCGCTCTTGTACTTTCCCACCCTGGTGACTTGCACCTGCACGCCATATTTTTCAAATGCTTTGCCAAGAAAAAACCCGTCAGCGGACGGCGCGATTACCTGGGCAACACCGAGGGGATTGAGGATCACCTTGCCCAGACCCGCGCAGAGGTATAGCTCCCACTTGTCCCAACTCTGATTATAAGAAATCACGGGCTTTTTTTCCTTGAAGCGCTCCAGAGCCTGCTTTAGCTCCAGCAACGCGGCCCACCCAGCGCTTTTAATCTCGCCCGTGATAAATAATCCTGAAATCTTGGGGTCGTTTGAAGCCCTGTCCAGGGCATTGATGAGCGAAGGCAACGAGGGGTATTGTTTCATATCCAGTTGGCCCATCATGGCGTCAATGACATCGAAATCATTCCCTGACGTCTTGTCGGGCAGGTTGCGATTCAGGTCGAACACCAGCACGGCCTTGTTAGGCGCCTTCGGGGGCTTAGGCCCTACGCAGGAGGCCATTATCAGTAGAAAGACAAACAGCCCCCCCGTAAACAGCACGAGGGCTGTGATACTGCCCAAAAGCGATTGAAAAAAAGATTTCATGGAAACTCCCTTCATAGAAATCAGGTGACAGTAATCATTATAGCCATGATTAGGTGTAAGATACTGGTTGTTGATTGGTGGTATCAGAAAGAATCAGCTTTGCGACGTCAAACAAAAATCCTTTAATCCGCCCGTCTTTCACAAGGGACACAAATGAACCGCTGGCTCTCCCGTAATTGGCTTTGGATGGTGATTTTGAGCGTATTGGCTGTCTATGCCCCGCTGGTGGGCAGCAGCCAGGACGAAAAGGCCAGGAGGCGCGGCCTTGAAACCCTCACCGAAATAATGACGCTCATCCAAAAACAGGCCATAGACCCTCTTCAGCCCACGCAAGTTGCCTATGCCTCAATAAGGGGTATGCTCCATACCCTTGACCCCCATTCCAGCTTTATGGACGAGCAGGAATTCCGCAATATGCGCGAAGACCAAAAAGGCGTTTACTTTGGCATCGGCGCCATCATTCAGCAGCAGCCCGACGGCGTGGTCATAGTAAGCACCATACCGGGCGGGCCGTCTGAAAAGGCGGGGCTGCGCTCGGGGGATTACTTCCGCGAGATTGACGGAAAGACCACCGAGGGTCTGACTAGCACCCAGGTCATGCGAAAACTCCGGGGCGAAAAGGGAACGGTGGTGGTGCTCTCAATGCAGCGCCCCGGCGTTGACCAGCCCATCGCCGTCTCGATAACCCGCGCCGAGATACCCAGCAACAGCGTCAATTACGCCTTCATGCTCAATAAAGATACTGGCTTTATCAAAATACGCGATTTTGGCGAGGCCACGTCAGATGATTTTGGCAAGGCCCTTGCCGCCCTCAAGGGTCAGGGGCTTAACTCGCTGATACTGGATCTTCGCGACAACCCCGGCGGCAGCCTGGATTCAGCCATAGGCGTCTCAAAACAGCTATTGGGGCCAGGTGAGGTGATACTGACCCAAAAGGGCAGGGAAGGCCGCGATGTAAAGGTTTTCCGCACCGATTCAGACGCCGCCTTTAACGCGTTTCCCATCGTCGTCCTGATAAACAGAGGCTCTGCGTCAGCTTCAGAGATAGTTTCGGGCGCGGTGCAAGACCACGACAGGGGCTTGCTGGTGGGCGAAACCAGTTGGGGCAAGGGGCTGGTTCAGGCGGTTCTGCCCATCAACCGCACCAGGGGCCTCGGCCTCACCATCGCCCGCTACTACACGCCCTCGGGGCGGTGCATACAGCGCGATTATCAACACGGGCTGGATGATTATTACTATGGCGTTGACGATGAAGAACCCGTCTCCCCTGGACCAGCGGGCGCGGAATTTCGCACCGCCCTGGGCCGCGTGGTCTATGGCGGCGGCGGGATAAGGCCGGACTTCTATGTCAAGTCAAAGATGATAAATATAGCCGCCATCAGGCTTCAGGCTCTAAGCGGCGCCTACCTGAAGTTTGCCGTAGAAGAAAAGGAGAGCGTCGGCCTCAAGCCAGGACAAACAGCGGATGATCGCGTAATGGCGCGCTTTAAGGCCTGGCTGGAGGAGCATAAAATAGCCATCACGGAAGAAGAGTGGAAAGAAGCCGAAAATGACATAAAAGAGCGCCTTACCATTGAGCTGCAGACCATAAGCCACGGAACCGACGCCGGCTTTAAGTACCAGTGCCTCGTTGACCCCCAGGTAAAAAAAGCGATGGAAGCGCTGCCCGAAGCCGAAAAACTGCTCAGAAAAAAACTGGCGCTTTAAAACGCTCTATGGTATAATTCTATTAATCACAGTTGAGGTAATTGCAAAACCTCCTGGAAACGTCGCGCGCCTGTGCGCAATTTTTGAAAAATGCGGGTCTGGCGCCCGTGTTTCCGGCAAAGCTGGAGGTTTTGCAATTAGCCCGGTTGGTAAAGGAGTTTGTATGTCTGGTAAATACCATTTGAATGTCGCCATATTCCTGACGCTCTTTGTATCAGGTTCGCTTTGCGCCCAGGCGCCCCAACTGGAGCAGCAGCGGATGAACCCCGCTTTTGTGGAATGGGCGGCAAAGCAAAGAGATGGGCTGATACCCCAAAATTCAGTTTTTTTTGAAGGGGAGGCGCTCAACCGCTTCGGCCATGTTCCATCTCCAATCATCCCCCAAAAGTTGAGCCATCCGGCGACCGAGATTGAAGCAATGGTTAAAGCGGGTCTTACCGCGTTTTCCGCTGCTTTTGATCTGAGGACGCAGGGCATATTATCGCCCGTCCGCAATCAAAACCCGTTTGGAACGTGCTGGACATTTGCGTCGCTGGCCTCGCTGGAGTCAAATATAAGAAAAACAACCGCCGCATCCAATGATTTTTCAGAATGGCACATGGCCTGGTTTGCGTATAATCCAACGGGCGGCTTCCCCGCTTTCACAAAAGGGTCTGTAAAGCAGGGCGAGGACGCCACCTTTGACCTGGGCGGAAACGCGCATAAGGCATTGGCTTTGATGTCGCGCGGCACAGGCCCTGTGTCTGAAGCGTCAGCCCCATATCAAAATACCAGGAATTATCCCCAGAGCGCCCTGCCCAAAGGGAATGAGCAAACAATAGCGACGGTCAAAAACGCCTATCTTTTTGACACAAGCGATCAGGACGCCATTAAGGGTCTGGCGCAAACCTACGGCGCCGTGGCCATATCAATGTGGTGGCCGGACAGACCTGAAACTGAAAGCAACTACTACAACTCAACTACTAAGGCGTTCAGATACAGGCAGACCGGCAGCGATATTGAATTTAACCATGCCGTGAATATCGTGGGATGGGATGATAACTTTGCGAGAACCAATTTTCTGGAAAACAACCAGCCCCAAAGCAACGGCGCCTGGATTGTCCGCAACAGCTGGGGCGCTAACTGGGGGGACGGCGGCTATTTTTACATATCGTACGATACGCAATTAGGTTATGCCGCATCGTACGTTGGCAGCGCGCAGCTTGACAGTAAAACCTACCAATACGACCACCTTGGATTACTATCGGGATTGGGATACGACGGCTCTTCTACAGCCTGGTTTGCAAATGTGTTTACCGCTTCCGGCAATGACGCGATAACAGACGTGGCCTTTTACACGTCAACCGACGACGCATCCTATGAGATATATCTCAGAACCGGCGTTACAACAGACCCCTCTACCGGCGAGCGGGTTTTAGGCCCCCAAACCGGCAATCTATCCCTGCCCGGTTATCACAGGATTAAACTGGCCTCGCCCGTAAACGTCAGCGGCGGTCAAAAATTTGCCGTCATAGTCAAGCTAAGGGAAAAATCGGGCTATCGTTATCCAATCAGCGTCCTTTACACTTACGCCGGTTACACCGACAGCCACACATCCCTTGCGGGCACTAGCTATGCCTCATCAAACGGAACTTCCTGGGCTGACATCAAGACGGTCGCCATCTCCGGCAACACGCTCAATAACGTGAGCGTTTGCCTCAAGGCCTTTGCCGCTCCGGGCGCAAATGTTCCCGCCAGCATTAAAATCGTTGATCCGGCATTGGTGGTTTTTACAGGCGAGACGGTGGCGTTCAAGGCTGAAGTGGGCGGCTTGAGCAATAAATCGGTCGCCTGGACGGTTTCAGGCGGAAATAATATTGATTCTCAAGGCGTTTTTAAAGCGCCCGTCACGCCCCAGAACGTCACCATCACCGCCACAAGCGTTAGCGACGCATCCCTGAAAGCCAGCGTGAATGTGGCTATCAGGGAATGCTTTGACGGAAATACGTCCAAATCCCCCCAGCTCCTTGGCTTTGCTAACGCTTTTGGCGGCAGCGCGCAAGGGGGTTCACAAAAATACGACCTGACGGGCGATGGAAAAATTGACCATGAAGACCTGCTCGCCTTCTTCAAAGGGCTGGGGTGGTGACATAACAGTGGAGAGCGTCAGTCTTCCTTTATAGAGCTGGCGACAGGCGGCTTGTCCGGCGCCTCAATTTATTGAGCGCGGCGCTGATTCGGTTGCTGATGCACTGACCGGAGAGACCGTATTTTTTGCCGATGGCCTCCAGGGAAATGGACTTTCTGTTTTTCCCCAGGCCGTAATACCAGGTCAGCAACTTTTGTTCATGCCTTGATAGCTTTGACATGAGCTGGTTTGCCTGAATGACCGTCTCCGCCATGGCGGCCTGGTCGGAAGCGTCAACCAGCCGCTCGGACAAGGGCGCGGAGTCGTCCTCTCCCAAAGGGCGGGCGTCAAGGCTGATTGCGGCGCTCTGGCGGCACAGTTTTTTTATTTCATCCGTAATGCTGAAACTGGCCCATGTCAAAAAACTCGCGTTGAAATCGGGGCAAAATGTCCGCGCGGCGTTTAGCGCGCCCAGGTTGCCCGCCTGCATCAGGTCGTCCATGTCAAGGTTCAGCGCGGCTGCTTTGGGGTAGTAGCGCCTGGCCAGCTTTTTTATCCAGGGCTGCAGCGTCATGACTGCCGCCGGGTCTAAGCCGCTCTCCGCGCTCCAGTCAAACAAACTGCCTTGAATAGCCACTTTTTGCATCTCGCCTCCCTTGGAATCATTCAAAATAGGTTCCAAAAGATAGTATAGTAGCAAATTGCTAATAGTTCAAGAATTATTTTTAATAAAAATTTTATTAGACTAAATTCAAGATGCCAAAATATCCATGCAGAGCGGCTTTCGGGGCAATGTCCCTGATTCTGACCCTAAGCAGATAGCGTTGCTTTGCCAAATAACCTGAGCAAAACGCTAATCCAAAACAAATTTGTTGCCGATACAATAGATTCACGCGCACATGCGTTGCGGAGGAATCATGGCTTCAGACTCTAATTTTCTTTCGGCGATTAATAGCGGTCAGAACGTAAACATTTCAAATTATTTTTCCAGGAATGAAGCAAAAGAATCATCAGGCTCGTCTATTGACGCGGCCAGGAATAACCAGGGAAGCGACACGGTTTCATTCAGCGACGCGGCAAAAAAACTGTTTGCCGACACGTCAAAGAACGATGTAGAGGTAATACAGGGGCTTATAGACAAAGCGATGGACATGCTGAAGTCCAGGTCCGCCGTGCCTGACAAAATTGAAAAGGCCTACGGGCTGGACGCGTTTAACAAAAAAGTTGGAGAATCCAGGGAGCGCCTGAACGGCCTGGTTGACAAATTGAGCGGGGCGCTCACCAATGGCGACAGAAACGGCGCCGCCGCCGTAGAAAAAGAGATAAGGGAATTATTCAAGGGGCTGGAATCGGTTAAACCGGAAGTTCCCGGCGCGGCTGGCGCCGACGACAAAAAAGCATAAGCGTAAAAATAAAAATACCCTCTGACACATGATTTGCCATTGGAAGTAATGTAACGCGCTTATTCCGATATGTTCCTGTCATTCCCTGTCAGTCCTAATCCTCAAAGCGCATCAAGTGACCGCTCTTATTGGCTTTGGTCTTTAGGTAAAACAGGTTTTGAGGCGTCTGGCCTACCTGGTGGATTTCCCGCTGAACGTGGATGCCCCCGGCTTCCAGGGCCTCTACTTTTTTTGGGTTATTGGTGAGCAGCCTGACTTTTTTTATTCCAAAGAAACGCAGCATTTCAACGGCGGATTCATAAGTGCGCATGTCGTCCTTAAAGCCCAGTTTGTGGTTGGCCTCCACGGTGTCAAGCCCTTGCTCCTGCAAGGCGTATGCCCGGAGCTTATTCAGCAGCCCGATGCCTCTGCCCTCCTGGCGTAAGTAGAGGACTAAGCCGCCAAACTGGCTGATGTGATACAGAGCGGCTTCTAATTGGGCGCGGCAGTCACACTTCAGGCTCCCAAGCGTGTCGCCCGTCCAGCACTCGCTGTGAATCCGCAAATTTATTCGTTTTCGCGCGTCAATGTCGCCTGAAACTATGGCTAAGTGTTCTTTGCCGGAATGTTTTTCCAAAAAACCAAATATGGTATAGGCGCCAAAAACCGATGGGACGTGGGCTTTGGCTATAAACTCCACAGATTCGGTTTCAAGTTTAGCCGCCATTTCCAGGGACGTTTGCGCGCCGGGATTGTGTTTCGCGTTATCGCTTAGGTTGCTGTCGGGGGATTCAAAATGATGCAGCTTCATGAATCAATATCCTGCTCTATTCTAGCGCAAATCACGGGAATAACCGATTCCAGAGCGGAGGCTATATCGCGCTGGAAGGTAGCGCCTGAGGCAAGGCGGTGACCTCCGCCCCCAAAATGCCGGCAGACGGCGTTGACGTTAACGCGGGACTTAGACCTCATGCTCATCTTGACGCTTCCGTCAAGCCTTTCATAAGCAAGAACCGAGACTTCTACCGAAGATAGCTCCATGGGCCTGTTCACCAGCCCTTCCAGGTCTTCGTGTATTGCGCCCGCCTGCTCCATGTCGGCCTTTGACGCGGTCAATACGGCAAGACGTTCATTGCAATATAGCCGCATTTGCTCAACAGCCTTTCCTGTAATGCGCATTTTTGCCAGCGTGGCCTGGTTGTACAGCCCGCGCTGGACAACGTCAGGCGTCACGCCCGCTTCCAGCAAAGCGGCGGCCATTTTATGCGTCAGGGGCGAAGTGCATGGAAACCTGAAGCTGCCGGTATCGTCAACTAATCCCGCGTACAGAGCCTGGGCCATGGGTGTGGGCATTTCCGTTGAAACGCCCAGCGCTTGTATCGCCAATTCGCAAGTGGAGCTGGCGCCTGGGTTTGAAAGGACATAATCAAAGGCTTCCATGTCGCCGCCGGGCAAATGGTGGTCAATACAGAATTTGGCGGCACTTGAAGCCATATAGCTTTCCTTTAAGGGGCCAAGGCGGTCTGATTCGTTAGCGTCCGCCATTATCCAGCAATCCGGCCAACAGCAGACGTCTTTATGGGCGTTTGCGTCAAAAGGCTCGATCCAGTTATTGACGTCTAAAAAATTTAAGAAACCGGGCAGTTTGGGCGTGACGACTATCTTGAAACCCTTTCCCAAAGCATGCAAGCGCCAGGCAAGCCCCAGCATCGCGCCAACCCCGTCGGCGTCGGGCTGTTCGTGCGTGGTGAACAGCACCCTGTTGAAAGACTCAAGCCGCCTGATAAATTCACCTGGCAAGAAATACCCCCCAGCATTCAAAAAACAATCATACCAAGCCCCGTCAAATCCCGATTGAACGCAAAAAAAACAAAAGGCTTGTTTTTTTTTGCCGGATTGGGTATTGTTTTTCTATAGACGGTTTCGCCTTGGAGGACATGAATGTCTGTTTTGGAAAATACGAGTCATTTCAAACGATGGTTTATATTTTGTCTTGCTCTCCATCCGCGAATAGGCTAGAGTTACTATGATATTTTTCGCAACTGAAAAATGTATTTACTAACAGGAGGTCATCAATGTCTATAGTTACCATCCAATCGCCCGCGTTAAGCGATATACAAAAAAAGCGCATTGGCGAGCGGGTGTTGGATTCGCTTCACAGTGAAGGCATACCGGCGTCAAGCATAGTGGTGCTGTTCCGTCAGGAAGACACCGATATTTTCTTGGACGGCGGTTTGCTGTTTGAGGCCAGGCCGCATCATCACGCCGCGCCAGCCGTCTCTTTGTCAACCATTACCACGGTTCCGAAGCGCCCCCACGCCCATGTCGCCGTTAAAGAACCGGTTGCCTCGCATGCCCACACTCACGCGCCCGCGCCTTTGCCAGCGCCTATAGTCCGAAAAGCGCTTCCCGACTATTCAGAGGTAAAGGAAAAAGTCAGAACAATGCTTCTGAATCATGGGGGCCTTTCAAGTTTTCAGGCGCAAAACGGGCTTGCCCTCAAAGGTTATGACGGCGCGTCCGCGATACTGCGTAAAGTGTTTGCCGATTTGGAAGCCGAAGGGATGGTTGAAAAACTGGGGCAAAAGAGGGGGACCCGCTACGTACTCAAGGGAATCACCTCCGCTCCCGCCCAGCAAACAGCCTCCGTCATTTTAGTCAAGCAGGACAAACCCGAACCTCCCCCGATGCAAACCGAGGAGGTCAGGGAAATCAAGGATAGCGTGGAAGACATGGGGTTTTGATACAAACTTTAATACTACAAGACGCTTCTCAAGTTGAACCACTATAATTGAAAGACGTGGCGCTAGTGGTTGGGGAGGAAGGATTTGAACCCTCACCTGACGGAATCAGAATCCGTTGTCCTACCATTAGACCACTCCCCAGAAGAAATTATGTCAAGCGCATTGCTACCTTGATGCCGCCTGCGCAACGCCTTTGACATTAATGGTAATCATTCAACAGAAAATGCGCAAGATACTTTTTACAGCCTCTGGAGGTTGCCGATTGATATAGCGCTTCCCCTAAATATTAGCCTTGTTACATGATTCAATTATTATGTCTGGCAGAAAAAGACAAGGCCGGCATACAGCGCTGCTTTCCGCTTCAAAACCGCGAGTACGGCATCGCTAACAATCATGGAGCAAAACGCGGTTTTGAAGCGGAAACGCTATACATTGGCATTGGCGCTTCAAGCGCAGACTGCGCGCTCCGCGCGATTCAACTTTTTCAAAGTTGAATTGGTCTGGCTGCTATTCCCTGACCCCTGACCCCTGACTCTTAATCCCTGCATTAGCCCCCCACACGCCCAGGAGTATCAGCAATGCGCCCGTGGCTTGCAGGGGACCGAAGTTTTCCCCGCGAAAGATGACGCCCGCCGCTACGGAAACGGCCGTGGAGAAGTTGGAAAAAACCGAGGTCTGGCTTGCGCTCAGTCTGCTCAGGTTAAAATTAACCAGGAAAAACGCCACCACTGATGACAATCCGCCTAGATACGCGATATTCGGCAAAACCAGGGCGGCCCGCGCAAATAGGCCCGGCGCGCCTTTGAAGAGCGTCAGCGCTCCAAAGACCAATGTGCCTGAAACCATCATGACAAAGGTTGTTTCCATAGGCGTAAAAATTCGGCTGGATTTGCGGGAGAATACGTTATAAAGGCTTGCCGAGGCCATTGCGCCAAATAATAATAACAAGCCAGAAAACGTGTTTCCGCCTACACTCGTACTGAGGGCTATGAAGCCAACGCCGCAAAGAGAAACGAGAAGGCTCAGCGTCCGCATCCAGGTTGGCTTTTCGTCCAGCACTAGCCAGGCCAGAAAGGCCACGGTCACCGGAATAGCGCCCAGCATAAGGCCCGCAGTGCTGGTTGAACACTCCTTGATGCCAAAGGTCTCAAACGTAAAATACATGACCGGCTGGAACAGGCACACGAGAAGCAGTTCGTGGAGGGGCTTCCCGCGATAGGAGAGCTTGATTGCCTTGCTGAGGGCAAGCAATAAAAACAAAAGCGTGGCTAGGGCAAACCTCAAAAAGAGCAGTTCAAATATATCCAGCTTTTCGAGGGCGCCCTTTGAGGCGAGAAAGGAAAATCCAAAAATCGTGGAGTACGTGATGCCGGCGTAGATGGGGGCGTATCGTTTCATTACTGATTCCAATTCTAATCACTTGCATTAATCGTCTCCGCTTGCCGCCTTACCTCACAAACCCAGGCATCCCAGGATGCCTTATCAAAGGCGTCGGGCATGGGCTTTAGGGTTCTTCGCAGCGACCTGAACGCCTCAATGGCTGGTTGCGCTAGTGAATCATCCAGTAATTCAGCCGCCTCTGCGGCCCTCTGAACGGCCTCCTGGCTCTGGCACACCAGCAGGGCTATGTGTCCGGCCTCTATGGCCAGTTTAACCCGCTCACGCCAATCAGAGGCCTGGCAGCCGCCCATCTCCATGTCGTCTGGAATCCACCTGGCCTTTATTCCCCAGCGGTTTTCAAGCACATGGCCCCGGTGCAGGCTTGCCGGAAGACCGTTGGTTTCTGTCGTTTGCAGGTGAGCCACCATTATCAGGCGATCCGGATTGGCAAAACGCAAAAAGGGCTTTACGTTTTTGGCGATAACAAGAGGGTCGTCAATGAAAGGCATGGTGCTATGGCTGTCAACCAGTGTGCCGCCCAGGCCCGGAAAGTGCTTCAGGCAGCCTCGAACCCCGGCGGACTCCAGCCCGTTCAAAAACGCTCCGGCGGCATAGCAGACTTCTTCGGGGTCTTCGCTGGCGCAGCGATAGCCCAGCCCCGTATCCTCACGTCCGTCAAACAAATCAAAGACCGGCGCGAAATTTACCGAAATACCTAAGTGACATAGGCCCTCGCCCCAAAGGCGGCCCCATCGCCCGCAAGCGTCAGCGCCCCCGCTGAGCCAGATTTTCCTGAGCGATGGCGTTTCGCCCGTCCATGCCTTCAGGCGGCTCACCTTGCCGCCCTCCTGGTCAATGGCTATGGCGACAGGACATTCAGCCCCCCAATTCCGCTGAATATCACGGTTGAGGTTGTACAGACGCTCCGGGCCTGTTTCCGGATTTTTGTCCAGGTTTCTGGCAAAAATCACCGCGCCGCCTGATATGGGGCCGGAGACATCCGATATGTCCAGCCCCCAGACGCCGCGCCACAGCAGTTCGGGCTTATTCATCGGCTATCCGATGATCTCTTCAAAACTACATCCCTCGGCCGGGCATATCAAAACGGTTTCAGGCTCTTTGCCCCGGGGCTTGCGGACTTTTTCCAGCAGGTAAGGATGGCCGCACTTGGGGCATTTTTTAGGCACGGGCTTATCCCAAACAACAAAGTCGCACTTGGGATAGCCGGTACAGCCGTAAAAAACCTTGCCAAAACGGGTCTTGCGGGGAGAGATGTCGCCGCCGCACTTGGGACATGGTATGCCGAGAACTTCTTTTTTGACGGTTTTGCACTTTGGATAGTCCTCGCAGCAGATAAATTCGCCGTAGCGCCCGTGCCGTTTAACGAAGCTCTTGCCGCATACATGGCACTTTTCATTTGTCGGAACATCGGGAGGAACGGGTATGCCCTTTGTGTCGGCCTTTACTATGCCCTTGCACGTTGGATAGTTGGGGCAGGCCCAGAAGGGGCCAAAGCGGCCTTTCCGCAAAACCATGGGCGTAGCGCCGCAGTTTGGGCATTCGGGCGCGTCTTCTGGTTCTTCCAGTTTTTCAGCGTCTTCGGTGTGGTCGCAGTCGGGATAGCGGCTGCATCCATAAAATATGCCGTTTTTGCCTATGCGCTTTAACAGGTTGCCGCCGCACTTGGGACACGGCCGGTCGGTAGGGATGCCCGCCTTTATATTGGCCATATCGTTTCCGGCGTTTTGCAGCGCCCTTTCAAACGGACCGTAGAAGTCGCGCATCGCCTTGAGAAATGTAAGCTCGCCCTCTTCAATGCGGTCTAACTTGGTTTCCATGCCGCTGGTGTACTTTGGATCCATTAAATCCCTGAAGCCCTGAATCAACAGGTCTGTGACCACCATGCCAAGCTCGGTGGGCCGGAATTTACCTTCGTGCTTCTTTACGTAGTCGCGGTCCTGAATGGTGGCTATTATGCTGGCGTACGTGGAAGGACGCCCTATGCCGTCGTCTTCCAGTTTTTTGACGAGGGAGGCCTCTGAATAGCGCGGCAGGGGCGTGGTGAATTGCTGAGCGACTTCCAGCTTCTTTAGCGTCAGGGGAGCGCCGATGGTGAGGGGCGGCAGGCCAACGTGTTCATCATCCTCGCTTTCGCTTGACGAACTATCAGCGGCGTTGCTTTTTGCGTCTTCATCGCTTCTGTAGGCGGCAAGCCAGCCGGGAAACCTTTCAATCTGTCCCCTGGCCTCAAAGAGCGCCTCTTCGGCGCTGGGCAGCTTTATAGAGGCCCCGGCAACGGTTTCGTCAAACCTGGCCGCTTCCATCTGACAGGCCACGGCGCAGCGCCATATCAGGGAATAAAGGCGCAGTTGGTCGCTGTCCAAACGACCCTTAAGGCTATCTGGCGTCAGGGTTATATCAGTGGGCCTTATGGCTTCGTGGGCGTCCTGGGCGCCAGCCTTGCCCTTATAAATCCTGGGTTTGTCCGGCAGGTAGTCCTTACCGTATTTTTTCTGAATGTATTCCCGCGCGGCGGTGACGGCTTCCGGCGCAAGGCGCGGCGAATCGGTTCTCATGTATGTGATCAGGCCTATCGGGCCTTTGCCTAAGTCTATGCCTTCATACAGGCGCTGGGCTACCTGCATGGTTCTGCTGACGGCAAACTTCAATTTTGTAGCCGCCTCCTGCTGCAAACGCGCCGTGGTGAATGGAGCGGGCGGATTGCGGCGCTTTTCTTTTGTCTCCAGCGACGTAACCTTCCAGGACGCGCTCTCCAGGTGTTTTTCCAGATACTTGGCCTGGTTTTCGTTTTCAATCCTTCTGGCCGTCTCCTTGTTGCCAAGCTGGAGCGCTGCGCCGCCCAGTTTTACCAGTTTCATCCAGAAGGACGGAGGTGTCTTGGCGTTGAATTGGCCCTTGACGGCCCAGTACTCAATGGGTTTAAAGGCTTGAATTTCCTTTTCCCTGTCAACGATGAGGCGCGCGGCTACGCTCTGGACGCGCCCTGCGGAAAGGCCGCGCCTAACCTTGTCCCAAAGCACCTGGCTTACTTTGTAGCCAACCAGACGGTCTAACACGCGCCTGGCCCTCTGGGCGTCAACAAGGTGTTTATCAATTCCGGTTGGATTAGCCATCGCTTTGGCTATCCCGGAGGGCGTTATCTCGTTGAACCTGACGCGCTTGATTACAACGCTTTTTGGCGGCTTGGTGGCCTCTATCAAATGCCAGCTGATGGCCTCGCCCTCCCTGTCGGGGTCTGTGGCGAGTATCAATTCATCGGCCTTTTTTACGGCGGCCCTCAGTTCGGCCACCACCTTTGTCTTGGAGGCCGGAATTTCGTACTCCTCCTTGAAGCCGTCCTCAATATCAACGCCGAGTTTTTTGGGCAAATCCCTGATATGGCCAACGCTAGCCATCACCTTGTAGCCCTTGCCCAAATACTTGGTGATGGTCTTGGCCTTACTGGGACTTTCAACGATCACGAGGCTTTTGAAAGCGGCGACTGGCTCTGCTTCCCTTTGAGTTTTTTGCTTTGATTTAACGCCGGTTTTTACGCTTGCCACCAGATGACTCCATAAATGCAATCCCATATATCCTTTCACAAATGCCGAAAATATAGCAACAAACTTGAAATTTTTGAGCAATTTTGTATTAACTAATTATAATTTTCACGACAGGCAGCACCGCGCCGCTGCATATGACCCCTGAATAAAACGAGACGAGCGTGTATTCCTTGCCGCAATAGCGCTGTACGAAGGGCAGCGTCACGTCCATGCTGGTGGCCCCGCCCAGATAAATAGGCAGCAAGGGGGACAGCCTGGCTGCCAGAGGAGCGCAGAGTATGGCTAAAAGCTCACGGAAAACATTGTGGATAAAGGACAGTATAGAAAGCGCCATCATTCCGTTTTCGGCAAGCAGCGCGGCGGAAAGGCTGTACCAGCCCATGCCCGCCGTGAGCAGCGCGCCATTGCGCGCGCCCAGCCCAGTCAACAGGCCAAACAGCAGGCCCGTAGCCAGGCTGACGGCGATATTCAGAAATGGCGTAAGCAACAGGGCGGGCGCTAAACGGCGCAGGTCTAAGCGGCGCAATTCAAGCCCCAAATCAAGGCCGATGAAAAACAGCAGCGCCCATAGCAGCCAGGTGATGAGCGCGTCTGTGGGAAGGTTTAGCGCGCGGCTTTCAGGCAGGAATAAAAACAGCGCAAAACCAATGATGATAAATCCGCCATTTATGGCGACGGACAAAAGCTCCTTGACGGCGCCGATTGGTTTGTCATTGATTGCCGAACAAGCCTCCGGCTTTTTGGAAGTTCCATTGTCTTTAATGTGTGAGGTAATTGCAAAACCTCTGGAAACGTCGAAAACCAGCGTGGCAGTCGCTGAAAAATGGGGGTCTGGCGTCCGCGTTCCCGGCAAAGCCGGAGGTTTTGCAATCAGCTCGCGTTTAACGCTTTTTTTTCTAAAAAAAACCGCAACCCAGAAAACAAAGAAGAAAACAAGCGTCAGCGCCAGACTGGAGGCAATGGCGGCAAAAAAGGCATTCAAGTTATCACTAAACAGAGAGCGCTGTTCAGCGAGCTTAGCCCCCATGACGCCCAACAGCGCCCATAGCGAAAGACGCGTCAGATAACGGTTTATGACTGCCAGCAGGCTGAAATCACTAAAGACGCGCCCAAGGGCGACGCCCGCCGCCAATATTGCCAACAACAGAAAAATGCTCATGATACTATCAGGAGGTTTTGCAATTAGTTCAAGTCTAAAGCCCCTAATGCTTCCCCTAAACCGCCGCTAAGCCATGGGCAAAACCTGGCCGGAACAATTCTCTTGACTCTCTTGACTCTCTCGACTCTCTTGGCCCATGCGCGGGGGCGGGCGCCACTTCAATCATTGTAAAGGAGTCCGGCTCTGAAAGCAGTTTTTTTACCAGAGCCACGTGCATGGCGTGTCCGGCTGCGCGGGCTTCCACTAATCCCATGAGAGGCGCGCCCAGCAACGCGAGGTCTCCGACCAAATCCAGCATCTTATGGCGCACGGCTTCGTTTTCAAAGCGCAGGCGCTCATTCAGGCAACCGTTTTCGTCATATACGACGGCGTTGTCCAGGTTTCCGCCTAAGGCTAAACCCCTGCTCTGCATGGCGTCAATTTCGCTTTTCAGGCAGAAGGTGCGGGCCTCGGCTAATTCGCGCCTGTATTTATCGGGGGTAATAGTTAATTCTATGGACTGGCGGCCAATGGACGAACCCGGAAAATCAATAGCGCAGCTAAGCCTCATGCCCTGGCGTGGGCTAACGCAAACGCGCCGGTTTCCATCCTGGAATTTAACCTCCCGCAGTACTTTTATGCAGCGCCTGGCGCAGGGCAAATCCGCTAGCCCAGCCTGGCTGATGGCCTTGACCCACGGGGCGGCGCTGCCGTCTAGTATGGGAAGTTCAGCGCCATCCACTTTAATCAGCGCGTGGTCAACGCCAAGCCCGTACAGGGCGGAGAGGATATGCTCAACGGTTTGCAAGCGCGCGCCGTCTTTAACCAGCGTTGTAGCCAGGGATAAATCGCCAACGTAATCCGCCTTCGCGGGGATTATCACGCCCGTGGGGACATGCAGAAAGCGCAGACCGCCCTGCCGGGCGGGGGCGACCGTGACGTTGCAAGGCTTATTGCCATGCAGACCATGTCCGGTCAGCGTAAAGCTCTCCGCCAGTGTTCTGGCCGGACTGACCATTCTGACAGGAGTGGCCGATGCTATTGAATTAATTACCCTGGGCCTTGACATTATTTACCTCAGCCCGTCAATATGCAAAAACCATTCCAAGACGCAAATACAAGAAAACAAAGGACTTGCTAAATATCAACGCCTGACTTTTGTTGTATTTTTGCCACATGGTGTAGCGTTTCAGGGGTCGGGGGCAGAGTTCAACACTTTTCTAAATCGTTAGCGCCGCTATTATTGTTCCTGCCGCTGCTACAAGAAATAAACGCGGCTACAAATAGCATCGCGGCTACAGAAAAAAACTTGACAACATGCTTTTTCATGGTGCATATCCTCATGTTTGTTAAAGATTGTTGCTAGTCTGCCATTATTAATACTGAACAGTCACGTTGACAAATGTTTTTGCGCCAATATCTACTAATTTCGGCTGAACGGCAGTCCGGGTTATCTCCAGATCAATAGTTTTTTTATTGCACATCATCGCGGATAATCTGGCCACGCACAAGCAAGCGGATGTCAAAGTGTTTTATCGCACGCCCTTTTTAACGCTTCTATCAGCGGGGGGATGTCCTCTTTTCGCAAGGAGCAAAAGGCCAGACGGATGTAGCGCTTGCCCTGGCTCACCAGGCCAACGTTTTCTTCTTTGATGAGTTTTTGGCGCAGTATCTCTGCGTCAATGCCATCCTTGAGCTTTAACAGACAGAAGCAGCCGCTGTTGAAGGGCAAGGTTTCCCAGTGGGGGGATGGCTCGGAGAGCGCCTGTTTAAGAGCCTTGTATCGCTCGTCCAGTATGAGCCTGACGCGCTCCATTTCGGAGTGGTGCCGGGGGTCGGCAAGTTCTGTTTCAAGCAATACCTGGCTTATGCTGACCGTGCCGCCGATGCCCGCGCGGATGAGGCCCTTGCACTTGTCAACCAGGATATCAGAGACATCCTTGGCTATGCCGAAGTGCAGGAAGGCCACGCGCCCGCCGAAAAAGGAGAGTTCTTTTGTGATGCCGTCGCACTTCAGAGGTATGAGGTTTGTGTGTTTTTCGATTAGTTCAAAGAACAGGCTCTTTGCAGCCGCCGATTTTTCATAGACCAGCCCGTGATAGGCGTCGTCGCAAAAGGCTACCACTATGCGGCTGCTGGCGGCCTCAATAAGTATTTCAGCTATCCTGAGCATATCTTCGGGAGAGGGGCTAAAGCCCGTTGGGTTGGACGGAAAATTTAGTATCGCGTGCACTTTGCCCGAAACAGAAGCCAGCGCCCGTTTCAAACCTTCAAGGTTAAAGCCGCCATCCTCGCTATAAAAGGGATACGTGATTATTTTTGCGTTGAGCCTGACGCTGAATATCTGATCGTAGTTGTCCCAGTGCAGGTCGGGCATTACTATCGTTTCGCCTTCAGCAAAGAACAAATCCGCCCCCATGCTGATAGCGTGGCAAATGCCAGCGGCCACTTGACCGTGGCCGGTTGGGGCCATGCGGGCGTCTTCTTCCACCAGTTTTTTATGCCACGCGCTCCTGGCCTGGTCTCTGCCCTGGACTGGCGTGTACAAAAACACGTCCTTTTGGGGCAGGGCGGATAGTTTTTCAGCCATTGGGGCTAAGGGTATCGGGTTGTCCGCGCCATCGGTGATCTGGCCTATGGTGGCGTTTATGCGGCAATCCTTTGCCTGGGCGGATTGAAAGGGTATTCCCTTTGGGAAAAAGCTGCGCTTGCCCAAGGGAGACAAGGCTTCCAGCACGATAGGCGCAAGGGCGCTCAAGCGCTCGTTGCGCTCCTGGGCTTCTGGATGAAGGGACATGGTTGCTCCTGTTTTTGCGTGGTCGTTTCAGGCTGCGGAGCGTAGCGATACTCCACAGGCTAAACGACTATAATAGCTGGAATGAAGCGCAACGCGTTCAACTTTGAGCTTCCAGGCGAGCTGATTGCCCAGCGCCCGTCCCCTGAGCGGGATGGGGCGCGGCTATTGGTTGTTGACGCCGCAAATGGCTCTATTGCCCACTCACACATCCGGAATTTGCCGGAGTGGATACCTGACGGCTCAATATGTGTGCCTAATGACGTAAAGGTTCGCCACGCCAGACTATTTTTGAAGCGCCCGGGCGGAGGCGGCGGCGAGGCTCTGTTGATTAAATCCCTTGGCGACAGCCGCTTCGAGGCCCTGGTTCGTCCCGGGGCCAGGTTGAAACAGGGTAAACGCGCCGATGTTATTAACCCGGCCGACGGGTCTGTTTTGGCGGCGCTATTTGTAGAGGCCGAAACAGATGAAGGTTTAAGGATAGTCGCCCTGCATGGCGACGCGGCATTGGACTGGGATGGCGTGGATTCTATAGGGAGTTTGCCCCTGCCGCCATACATTCAGCGCCCTGCCGCCCTTGAAGACGATGAGCGATACCAGACGGTTTTTCACTCACGGGAGGGCGAGGCGGTCGCCGCGCCAACGGCGGGACTGCACTTTACGCCGGAATTAATCAAAAAGCTGGAGCAAAAAAAGTGTCTCTGGCTGCCCATACGCCTGCACGTAGGTCTGGGGACTTTTCGCCCCATGACGGCTGAAAATATAGAAGACCACGCCATGCACGAGGAGCGCTACGAAATACCCGATGCAGCGGCCCTTGAATTGAAGAGCGCCCTTAGGGAAAGAAGCAGGGATATTGTAGCCATAGGCACCACGTCTCTGAGGACGCTGGAATCGGCCTGGGACGGGGCCAACCTCAAACAACGGGGCGCGACGCGCATTTTTATTCGCCCCGGATACCAGATTAAAACAGCCAGCCGTCTGCTGACAAATTTCCACTTGCCCGAAAGCACGTTGTTCGTACTGGTTTCAGCCCTGCTGGGCCTGGACTTGGCCCGCCATGCCTACAAAGTGGCAATTCAGGAAAAATATCGCTTTTTTAGTTATGGGGACGCGATGTTGATTAAGAATGTCATTCCGAAATGAACATCTCCGAAAAAAACTTGTTGACGCGCTTAAAATTACGCCATACTATAAATGTTGTTTTTTTTAACGAACCGGCTAAAGTTGGCATGATTCTCCCCCCCCCCCC
>JGI24698J34947_10000280_pt1 | contig 21966 bp, 29 predicted proteins | sample TergutMp193P3_FD_34947 | JGI IMG/M metagenome (IMG submission 34947) | reverse complement strand
AACTTTTGAAAGGGGGTAAGAACGATGACACCGGAAGCAAAGAAGAAATCAGGGCTAATCGACTCATATCGCAAACTGCAGAAGAAATCCTCGGATGAGGTATTTGAGTTTATATTGGAAGGACTCCTATACAATATAGACATTAAAAAAGACTTTTCGTCTATACGCATAGAGGGACAACCGATTACGGATATCCCTGTTGCTTCCATAATTGAGTCTTTAAACAGCATTGAATCTGAAAGAGAAATATACAAAACAAGTATTTCCTTGGTGGATCAAGATCCACCGAACTTAGAAGTCCGAAAGCTGCTTAATGAAGAAGCTAAAATAAAAAAGCCTAAGAAACGCAAAAAGAAAAAAAGTAAGAAGAGAAAGGAGGAAGAAAAGAAAAGACATAAGGAATTTATTGATAGAATTCTCACAAGTAAGAAGAACGCGCCTTGTATTTTTTGGGAATGAGGAGGTAAGCAAAGTGGAAGAAGCAAAAATTTTGAAGCCAATTAAAGTAGTTACGGATGAGTCACATGACTTGGTTCCGGCGGGGTTAAGTGAGATGGTAGTATATAAACCAGGGGACAGGGAAGAAAGTGAAATAACGAAGATAGTAAGGTGCTATTATTCTTCTTCACATATTATTTCTGATCTGTACAGCTATTTGGGGCAGAAGTGCCTTTTAGGGGATGTCGAGGCTGTTAAATTTTTATACGTCAATGCGTGGGAAGAAAAGCCGGCTTTGATAAGGACGATTATTGAACTTCAATTACACCTAACAGCAGCAGAAATCGGTAATGATACCAGCGGCATTTATAACGATGAGTTTCTATACTATTGGGGTATGATTTGTTTGGGTGAAGTATCATCGTTGATTTCAAAAAAATTAGGAACGGCAGCATTTTGTTTCAAAACAATCAAGAATGTTTTCCCAAAAGCTAAAGCACGGTTGGCTTATTTAAGTTTACTTAAAGCCAAAGATCCTATCAAAAGCGAAAACAAAGATAGAAGACTTGAGACATTATCGAATTGGATGAAGGAGGGAGATTCTTTTTCACGAATAGTATTGTCTAAGATTAGGTTTTCCCAGTTTTTGGAGAAAAAGCAGAGAGATAATTTGGCGCCGCTTAGTATTGTACTGAGTCGGCTGACTCCAATATGTCAAAGGGGGCATCCAGTAGCAGTTAAGTTATTTGTGGAGATTATAAATTTTATGATCACCACTACAGGGGTTTCCAATACCAGTGATATGCCGATAGACTCCAGTTTCCGTATCAATCCTGATTACAAGAATAAACGGATAGCCGGGTTCCTTGTCAAACCTGATACTTTATTGGACTTCTAAATTTGCGTGCAAATATGCAAATAAGCGGTTAATTCCTTATGCCATAAGGATTTATGTTTGCATCCTATTTGCATTAACCGCAACTTTACATGTATAAAAGCAATGTTAAAAGGTTAAATAGACATGATATTCTGAAAATAAATAGTAACGTTAAAAATTGCAGATCTCAGAATCGAACAAATCAAAAAAGCCCGGATGAGATATAACTATTCAATATTCTATATTCCACATCCAAAGAGCTGCCTTTGAAATAGGGCTCTGACTATAAATACCTTTCTGATTAGGTTGAATTTATCCTATTTTTTTGTTATACTCGAATGTGGAGGCTTATATGACTATTAATACTGAAAATATGGTATCAATTACCGAAGCTAACCAAAATTTTTCCCGTGTAGCCCGTATAGTAGATAAAACGGGTGCGGCGGTAGTGCTCAAAAACAATGTGCCCCGATATATGATTCTTGACTTTAACCAACTCAAGGACGAAGAGACTTCTTCCACCAGTGAAGTTCTAGCCTCTGCCCGAAAGTATATCAGTAAACACATAGCGGCTTTTGAGGAATTGGCAAAGTAGCCCCATGAAACGTCTCTCTCAAGAAGCAATAATCGCAATGCACAGCGAGCTTATTGCCCAAAGTGGTGGTCTTGATGGCATACGAGACGCCAATATGCTTGATTCATCAATCAATTCCCCTTTCCATACCTTTGGCGGGCAGTATCTCTACCCTACACTACAGGCGATGGCAGCTCATCTGGCTTTTTCTTTAATAAAAAACCATCCCTTTCTTGATGGAAACAAACGGATTGGCATTCTATCAATGTTGGTCTTTCTTGATATAAATGATCTCTCTGTTTCTTGTACCGATAATGAGCTTGTATATATTGGCATGGGTCTTGCTGACAGTTCTATTACAGAGTCGGAATTGATTGAGTGGATTATTTCACATAGTTAAGCTTTTTCTTTTTAATAATATGCTCCATCTATAAATTCTGCTTTAAAAATTAAATTTAGATAATGAACAATAAAAAGAAGAGGGAGTTCGATAACTCCCTCTTCTTTTTTTATGCTGCTTTTTTTGTCTCAATCTTAATAGCATCAATAATTTTTTTCCCAACTTTCTTTCGATAGACAATTGCATTTGTATAAGCTTTAATGGTCGCACCGACTGATTTTACCAACTCTTTATAAATAGGAAGCAGTTTTGCATTAAGACTATCATAAGCCGATCCAGTTACTGAGTTACCTCCTTCAGATCCGCTTGCTGCTTGTTGTTTTGCATCACGATCAAGCTCTTTATTCCGTTCAGCAATGTTATCAGTTTCAAGCTGGTTAATCTTTTTCTCGAATCCTTCCAGTCTGGCTATCGTTTCTGATAAGTCCTTTTCATCAAAGAAAGATATAACAATCCCCTTTCTCATTGCATTATTGATGGTGTTCTTAACTGATTTTTCTATTGTTGTGAGACTGCTTTCTGTTACTCGCACATTAGCGACAAGTAAACCATAGATTTCTTCAATCTGATTAAGAGATAAAGGAACTGCACCTCCAGGGTTTGCACGGACTCTGACACTTTTAGCTACAACAGCTCTTACAGCTTGTTTTATTGCGGGAGCAGCCGAGGCGGGTATCACCTTTTTTTCAAATTCAACTCCTCCGTATTGTTTATCGTCAAGTCCTTCAAAAATGTAACCGTTAAGCTCGTCTTGTGTATCCTTGATAACTGTTACAATTTCATTCTGAACTTCAGCTTGAATAGGCGTTGAAAGTGGCTTAACAGCCTTTGAAATCTCTTCAGCTTGATTTTTATCGGAAATAAGCTTTGTACTAAACTTTTTAAAGAAAATTATAACCATCTCAAATAGTTTTTTAAAGCCTTTCTTAATAGTGCTACCAAGTTTACCGATCTTTTCTGAGAATTTTTCTTCTAAGACTTGAATCGCTTTTTCATCAGCAGCTTCAATGAAATAACTTTCTGTAAAAGTTCCTTTTGAAATAATACCAGCATTTACAAGTAAGAAGTGCTGATTTTCAAGATAACGTTCGGTGAGTTTTATTTCTTCGAGTTCCTTTGTAAAATCAAAATATTCTTTTGAATATTCATAGAGCTCACATTCCCGTATGAAGTCTCCAAATGTGATATTGTCATAAATCATAGTTAAATTCTCCTTTCAATAGTTTAAGTTATTAACATTATGTTTCTTTTCGAATTGATTTTATTAAGAGTATATCTTTTAATAATATATTTCGTATCTACAGAGTTTACATCTATATATTCTTTTATATACAAGCCATCCGAAAGGATGACTTACATTTTATTTAGAGGAGTTAAGCTATGAACAATCTCAATTCGATCCTTATTGAAGGCAATCTGGTGAGGGATGCGGAATACCGGACCACGCCAAAAGGAACCCCTGTATGCAAGTTTACTATTGCATCTAACCGTTTTTACAAACAAGAAAACGTCATGGAAAAAGAAGTGAGCTTCGTTGACATAGAATCATGGGGAAAGCTCGCTGAAATCGTAAACACCAAGGGAAGAAAGGGACGCGGCGTCCGTGTGGTCGGAAGGATCAAGCAGGAACGCTGGCAAAACAGCGAAGGCAAAGCCATGTCAAGAATCATTATCGTGGCAGAACATGCTGAGTTCAGGCCGGAATTTAAGAAAGGAAGCGTAGAACCGGAAGATGAAGTTACCGAAGAAAGCGCAGTGTCTGTGGAATGCCTTGAGCCAAGTTTCTAAAGAGAAAACCTCATGTCGCATACTACAATCTACTTTCTAGTTCAAGCAGAGGATCAGGAAAATGCGGAAAGCAAAGTATTAGGTTATTTAGAATCTGTACATCATATTGATAGTCCTGCGCTTTCATCTGATAAATCTGGCTCTCTTGTTTATAAGCGTCCTGAGCTAATGAATTACATTAAAAATTGGAACTGGATGCAAGTTGCCGATGATTTTCTACATCAGGCTCAGAAATATAAAGAGTCCGGTGATTTACGCTTATACGGACAACACCTCGTCTCTGCCGGTGAACTCTATTCTCAAAACCTAACCATTTGTACTTATGTCTTTAATATTGATTCAGACGATTACAGTGTACCAGATGAAGATATGGGCTGGTGGGCAATTGGAGTAGATTCACTCTATTAGCAATAGGCCGTCCGAGAGGGCGGCTTACTTTATAAAGATTATAACCGTTCAATATGCAACGGTACATTTAACATTTTGGGGTATTTATGCCTAACAATAACAACACAATCATTGCAGGTTAGTTTTAAGAAGTGGTATCCACTCTACGCTTCCCGATGAAGATGTTGATTGGGATTCTTCCAATACACCCTGACAAGACAGTTTGCGGGGTAAACCTCAATAAAATTAGGAGGAAACAGTGACTACAAACAAGAAAGTCAAAGTATTAACTGAAAACAACGAGGACTTTGAATGGTATCCCACCACCGATGAGATTCTCGCTACAATGAATAAGGATTTGCACGGGCTCTTTACTAAAGGAAACCTTGCCGGATATACACAAAACCGGATTAACCAATATTTTGGTTATACCAGGAACTACGATAGAGAAACCAAAGAGGAAAGCTACACTTACCAAATCAATTCATTTATGGACGTGGGCGCTGGAGACGGCAGGGTATTCGGTGCGGTAAAAGGCGTCAATGGCGATATTACTATCGAAAAACATTACGGGATTGAAATAGCACAAAGTCAGGCGGACGATCTTATCAACCGCGACGTGTTTATCATTGGCAGGGATTTCTTCAAAACCACGCTAATCGACAAACGGTATAGCGTGATATTCAGCAACCCTCCCTATTCGGTCTTTGTTCCTTGGGTACAAAAACTGCTTGACGAGGCCAATTTCGGTGTCATGTATCTTGTCCTTCCGGTCAGGTGGGAAACAAGCATCGGGAAGCATCCTCAATTAATGACCTATTCGGTTAAAAAGATAGGGGAGTTTGACTTTAATAACGCCGACCGTTCAGCCAGAGCAAAGGTACACCTTATCCGTATAAATCCAAAACCGAGAAAAGTTGAAGAATGGTATAGGGGAGACTCAGTAGGCACTCATATCGAATACGGAGATAAAGACGACTCTGATTCGTTTGAGCGCTGGATGGATACCCATATCGGGCATTTTAAGGAAGATGATCAAGGTTTGGAAGAAGCAAATGATGTCGCGTTAAAGAACGCCACATTTAATGACTTGGTGAAGGATTATGATTACAACTTGGATTCTCTTCTTGAAGCGTTCAAAGCGTTAGGGAGATTGCCGTATCGGGTTATTGAAGCCCTCGGCATGGATAGAAAGTCAATCCTCGAAACTATTAAGGAGAATATCAAGACCCACAAGCACCGTTATTGGCGTTTAGCCTTTGACCGTATCTCAACAATAAATTCCCGGCTGACCAATGATACCCGAAAAAAGTTGCTTAACCAAATGGATGAATTTAACACCCTTGATTTCAATGAGGATAATCTTTATTCAATCATCGTTTGGGTTGTGAAGCATTTCAATGAATATACCGGAGAGCAAATTTTATCGGTATTCGACCAGCTTACCAGAGCGGATTTTGTCAGGGCGTATAAAAGCAACGTCCATTGGATTAAGGACAACTGGAGGTATGGAAGCAAACCGAAACCGGAAAAATATAAACTCGATTACCGCCTTGTAACCCACTGGTACAAGAGCTATTTGTACGATCCGTGCGTGTTAGATGACTTTATCGTAATTTGCCGGAGCCTCGGCTACTACATCCGTGAAAACACCTATATTGACTGTGAAAGGATTGGAGCTGAACAGAAGTTTTATACGGTAGAAGGCGTTCTCGCATTTACGGTGCGGTTATATAAGAACCGCAATGCCCATATAAAAGTGAACCAGGACTTGATGATGAAGTTTAACATCGAGGTTGCGAAACTCAGGAAGTGGATCAATAACCACCGTGACATTGAAGACGAATTCGAGGTGTCAGAGGAAGAAGCAATTAGGTTGTGGAATGAGCCAGGTTTGAAAATGATTGGGAAAAGCGAACTGAAGCTTTTGGGGTATAACGAGGAACTGTGCGCGTAACAGGTTTATATCTTTCATTCATGTAAGCCGCTCGCATGGGCGGCTTATTAATTAACTAAAAATATTCAGGAGGAAAAAGCAATATGAAATTTATTGACATCAAAGGACGTACTTTTGAAGCAAGAAAGATTTGCGTTCACTATTTGGAGGATTATTATGCCCAATCACTGCTGTAACACGCTTGTCATGTCGAAAGAAACGCTGCCGGTTATCCTAAAAAATTATATAGGAAAAAACAAGCACGGAGAAGATTTCTTTGACTTTGAACGAATTGTACCTGTCGGTGATATACCTGATTGGTACGAACAGCGACTAGAAAAATGGGGAACAAAATGGGTGGGCTATGATCTGAATATCGGCGAAACAATCATGGACTTTTTTACCGCATGGTCGCCGCCTGTCCCTATCATAAAAAAACTTGCCGAATTGCATAAGGATTTCACCTTCCGTCTTGAGTATTACGAAACAGGAATGGCGTTTCGCGGTATAACGACAGCCATATGGCAAGACGGCGATGTATTGCTTGAAGATACATGCTGGAACATGACGGACAAGGATTTTGAGGAATTAGGTCTGTTGTAACTTGTCTGCAGCGGGAAACCGTAAAACCATTTTTCGGAGGAATTGCAATGACTTATCAAATTATCTCAGAACGCAGGCTGAAACGAAAGGTAAAAATCCTTGATCCCACAGAAGCGTATAATCTGGTAAAACGGTATGCCGGAGCAAAGCAGGAATGTTTTATCCTGCTTACCTTAAACAGCGCCCACAATGTTATTTCGATTTCAATTATCAGCATCGGGCTTGTAAACAAGACGATTGTTCACCCAAGGGAAGTATTTTGCAAAGCCATTAGCGACAGAGCTTCGGCTATTATCGTCTGCCACAACCACCCTTCAGACGCGGTTATTCCTTCCGATGAGGACAAACAGATTACCGAGGTAATTTTCAAAGCCGGAGAAATAATCGGAATTCCTCTGATTGACCATATCATTTTCTCAAAGTCAGGATATACCAGTTTGAAAAAACAAGGGGATTTCCCTAAAAGGAATTGAACTTAAAAATGCGTTTCCATTTGCAATAAAGGCCGCCTATAAAAGCGGCCTTAATTATTTACGGAGGATTATATGCACGGAATACTTGAAAACGATTTCATGTTCTCAGGCCGGGGCGAAGTTCCCTGGCACGGCATCGGCGCGGTACTTGACGGGGTACTATCATCCGATGAAGCAATCAAACAAGCACGCCTAACATGGATGGTTGAACAATCGCCGGTTTATACATCGGATAATTGGGCGCAGCCTATTCCCGGCTTTGTAGCTAATGTCAGAAACGATACGAAGGAAGTATTAGGCATCGTTTCCGAGCGGTATAAAGTAGCTCAAAACAAAGATGTTTTCACATTTGCTGACGACCTAATCGGGAACAGGCGCGTGAAATGCACATATGAGACAGCAGGATCTTTATTTAACGGAAGGCGGGTATTTATGCTAATGAATATGCCAAAAGGCAGGATTGTAGGCGATGAGTATCAACCTTATTTGTGCCTCTCCAACGCTCATGACGGATCGGCTTGTTTGCAGGTTTTTCTAACTGGTATCCGTGTAGTTTGCAACAACACTCTTTCGGCGGCCCTTAATACAGCGAAGCGGAAAATATCAATCCGCCACTTATCCTGTATGGAACAGAGGAAAGACGAGGCGCTCAAGACAATGGGCGCGGCGTCAAAATACTTCCACGACCTTGAGGTATTCGCTTCACAGCTTGCTGGAAAGAAAGTCAACATCGGTAAAGTGCTGGACACACTCTATCCGGTATCAAGAGATATGTCGAGACGGCAGCTCAAGTCTAACAAGGAAGTGAAGGAAATCATCAAAGGCATTTTCAAGCAGAAAGATGATTTACAGAATTTCAAAAACACCGCATGGGGGGCTTATAGCTCAATCGCCGACTACCGTTCCAACGCCCAACCAAAACGGAGAACGTCTACCTTCGCCGACAGCAAAATGGCTATGTTCCTTGACGGCGACCCTGTTATGAACCAAGCCCAGGAAATAATAATGGAGCTTGCCGCGTAAAAACCTAATTTCAATGAATAGGAGGCAGCCCCTTGAAATGCCTGATCAAATGTGGTATCATTCTATATATAAAAGTGTTATTTATCCTTTGCTTATGGAAGGTATCAATAAAGATGAAACAGGAAAACAAGCGAGCTGTCTTCTAGGGTAATAACCTAAGGAGACAGCCGTATCAAAAAGTTACAGAAAAGTTCCCTCGTATTCATTTCTAAGAAATGAAAAGGCCGCTCGTATTGGGCGGCCTTTTCATTTTAATTACCTGAAAAACTCAATTTAAAAAGGAGGAAACGACAGTATGCAAGTAACGACCAGCAAAAAAATCAGCCAACTGACCGCCAAGCTTAACCAGTGGCGGCATGAATATTACAACCTGAACAAGCCTACTGTTTCAGACGCTATCTATGATCGTCACTTCGACGAGCTAAAGCGGATGGAACAGAGCAGCGGCATCACCATGAGCAATTCCCCAACACAGACCGTTGGCTACACAATAGTTGAAGGTTTGGAAAAGACTGCCCACAACATACCGCTGCTCTCTATGGAAAAGACCAAACAATCAAGCGACCTCATGCGTTTCATCGGTTCCCATCAAGTTCTGCTCATGCATAAACTGGACGGGTTGACGGTGAAGCTCGAATACGCGAAGGGACGGCTTATACAGGCGTCAACACGCGGGAACGGCGAAGAAGGCGAAGTCATTACGCATAACGCCTGTGCTATTGAAGGCATTCCGTTACAAATACCCTATCGATCAAGGTTGGTTGTCGTTGGCGAGGCATACATCACAAAGCCCGCTTTTGACAAATTAAAAGAAACTCTGCTTGACAGCACGGGCAATCCCTTTAAAAATGCGCGTAACATGGCGGCTGGATCTATACGCTGTTACGACGCAGCTTCTTGTGCCGGGCGCGGGTTAGTATTTGCGCCATTCGCTGTAATTGAAGGATTAGACGAAGATGCGAAGACAGCGGCAAGCAAGCTTTTGAAATTGACGGCTCTGGAACGGTTGGGGTTCTCTCCCTGTAAGGTTTTCATGGAAAGTAAAAATGCGACAGAACGACAAATCACCGACAGTATTTCCGAGCTGCGAGCCATTGCTAACGAAAAGGGGATTCCCATTGACGGTATCGTAGCCGCCTACAACGACATTCCTTATTCCCTCTCTTGTGGAAGGACAAGCCACCACTACAAAGACGCTCTAGCTTTCAAGTTTGAGGATGATTTATACGGAACCATTTTTCGAGGGATTGAATGGACGCCGTCGCGTTCAGGTGAATTATCTCCCGTAGCTTTGTTCGATACCGTGGAAATTGACGGCTGCGATGTGTCACGCGCAAGCCTGCACAACTTGACTTTCATCAAAGACATGGAACTCATGCCCGGGTGCCGAATCCTCGTTAGTAAGCGGAACATGATCATCCCCCATGTTGAGGAAAACCTCGACCGGGGACGCTTCAATAAGAAGGCTGTCATTCCAAACAAGTGTCCCTGCTGCGGAAAGCCGACGCGGGTACTGGAAAGTAACAAGACCGAGATACTCCGTTGCGACAATTCAGGCTGTGCAAATCAAACCCTCCGTAAGTTCGTCCATTTCGTAGGTGAAAAAGCAATGGACATCGAGGGTTTATCTGAGGCGACCATAGAGAAGTTTATTAGCAAAGGCTGGCTTCGGGACTTCACGGACATCTACCGTCTGAACAAACACGCTAAGGAAATTGTCAGCATGGAAGGCTTCGGTGAAAAGTCATGGTGGCGTTTGTGGGAAGCAATCCAGAGAAGCCGCAACACAACCTTTGAGCGGTTTGTCGTGGCAATGGATATACCTATGGTTGGAAGAACAGCCAGCCGCGAACTGTGCCGCCGTTTTAACGGCAGCTTGAACGCCTTTAAATTTGCTGTGAGAAGCGGCTTTGACTTCACCCAGCTAGATAATTTTGGCGCGGTTCTGCACCGCAACATTTATGATTGGTTTGCGGTAAAAGAAAATCAATATTTATGGAAGGAGTTACAAACAATGGCAACTATCAAAAAGAAAAGTGCAACCGCAACTGCGGATAACAGTGGCAATCCTTTTGCCGGGCGTATCATCGTGGTTACGGGTAAATTAGAAAATTTCACCCGTGACTCAATCAACGCGAAGATTGAATCTTTGGGAGCTAAAGCAGGGAGTTCGGTTTCAAGCAATACCGACTACTTGATCTGCGGTGAGAAAGCGGGAAGTAAGCTAGGTAAAGCGCAATCGTTAGGCGTCAGAGTCTTGTCCGAACAGGACTTTCTCAGCATGGCCGAGAGCGCGTAAAACGCTAGAACTTACTATGCCATGCGGCTGGGGCGAAAGCCTTTAGCCGCATGGTCATTTTTAAGGAGAAAAGTTATGCAGGCATATATCAACAGCTTGAAAGACAAAGAGAATGACCGTCATGTGTTAGGTGAAGCAACTATCTTAGAGAAGATAGGCGATAACCAGTATCTTGCCGAGTATAACGGGGTAAAATGTACCGCGATTTATAACTTCTTCACCGGCTATTACTACGTTGATGATGTGTATGGCGTGAGGGAGGCGGCCTCATGAAAAAAGAAGATTACTCCAATTCTATGTTAGGCGACACGTTAATCCATAACACAGTAACAAAACGCGCAATGCACGGCAAGCTGGTAACACATATAAAAGATTGCGCCCCAAGGCACATTGTATGTTTTGTGTCAAAACAAGCATTGAAAAAAGGGATTGGCGACGCATGGACGGTTGTATTCACAAGGGTAAATAATTGGCAGTTGCCGAAAGATGCACCAGTCTGGTTAAAAGCCGCATATTTAGGAAAGGTTTTGTATATCGGTATGACGCAGAGCGGCGCTTATTACCACGGTGAAGCTGACAAGAATCGTTTCTATGCAGGTTCTAGGATTGCATTTAAAGATTTGACTGAAGGGCAAAGAAGAAGCGTCATTGAAGAATACGAGGCGTGCTGGCAGATAAAAATGAAACTTTGTGAAGGGAATTACCCAATCGATTGGGAGACAGTATGGGTATAAGGTGTTATCTCAATGAGGACGGGAAAGAACAATATATGTGCGCTTGCGATAAGTGCGGAAATATATACGGATGGAACCGGCCTACTGTAGAGAAACTAAAAATCTTTGCTGAGGAGACTCACGGTTGGCAAATAACGCTTAATGTATCTAAATCGCATTTGGTGATGTGTCCTAAGTGTAAGGAGGCTAAAAATATTATCAATTACCTATCATAAGCGGGATAGTTATATCCCAAAAATATTTACGGAGGTATCTATGAAAATTACCAACAAACTTAACCTGCCTGAAGGGTTTGTCAAAGCGGTATCAACGGAAAAGCACAATGCTCCAAGCTGCCTGTCGGCGACAACGTTAATTCAGGGTGTAAAACAGATCATCCTCACAGACCGATATTGGGATGTATTGGAGGAAGATGTATCAGACCGCATCTGGGCAATCTTCGGTTCGGCTGTTCATTCCATTTTGGAAAGCGAGGGAGAGTACGACTTTACCGAACAAGATATGTCGCACAAGGTAGGCGACATCACCGTAACCGGAACAATAGATTGCTATAATATGAAACACGGTATTATAGACGATTATAAGACGGCATCGGTCGTAAAAGTCAAATTTGGGAATTATACCGATTGGTATTTGCAGGGGATGATTTACGCATGGCTCTTAACAAAGAATAATTTCACTGTAAATAAATGCCGTTTTATCGCCTTGCTTAAAGACCACAGCAAAACGGACGCATTACGGGAAAGAGATTACCCTAAAGAGCCGGTTTATATCTATAAGTTTCCGGTAACACAAAAAGACTTATTCAAGATTGGAATATTTATAAAAGACAAGGTAAAGGAATATCAACATTGTTCATTGCTTTCAGATAATGATATTCCTCCCTGCTCTCCTGAGGAACGCTGGGAAAGACCTGCAGTTTTTGCGGTTATGAAGCCCGGCCTTAAAAGGGCTGTGCGTTTGTTTGACAGGCAGAAAGATGCCGAACTTTTAGCTGAAACGAAAGGCGGAAACCATTACGTTGAGTACAGGCAGGGTGAATCTGTTCGTTGCCGCTCTTATTGCCTTTGTAAAAAATTCTGCAATTTCTACAATGAATCGGTCATCACTTCATACCATGAAATTGTTGACGAACAAGCGGCGGCATAAGGAGGCGCAATGAATTTGACAACTGACAATAAGATGAACCTAACGTCAAAAGGCGACGTTAATTTATCGACCAGCAATAATATTCATTTCATTTTCTCTCTCGGCAGCGGTTTTCATACGGTGGTATGGAAAACCATAATGCCATTGCTATTACTCATTACCCTTTGTGCCTGTGTGCTGCATTGGGTAGGGGTTATTTAAATCCCATTATGGGAATCTATCCTAATTATCCGTAAACTCACGGAGAAGGAGTATTATTATGGCATTTGCCAAAGCGGAACGCACCCAGCTTTATTTGAGGTGCGCATTGTTCGGCCCGTCAGGTTCAGGAAAAACCATGACCGGCCTTCGTATGGCGAAAGGGATCGCTGAAAAAATGGGAGTTCCTTTCGCTGTTATCGACACGGAGTCCCGCTCAGCGACTAAGTACGCTGATAGGTTTGACTTTGAAGTTGAAAATTTAGACAAGAAAACTGTTGATCATTACATTGCTTCGATGGAAGAAGCAAAGAAAGCAGGCTACAAAATTTTGTTCATTGATTCGCTTACACATGGGTGGCGCGAGATCACCGATGAAGTTGATCAGATTACCCTATCAAGTAAAAGCAAAAACAGCGTCTTATCATGGGCTAAAGTTTCACCTAAACAAAAAAGGTTCATTACCGCTATCTTGAATTATCCAGGTCACATCATCGTCACCATGCGAAGTAAAACTGAGTGGGTAATAGCCCAAGGAAAGGACGGAAAGACTGAACCGCAAAAGCTCGGCCTCGCGCCGGAACAAGGGAAAGGTATCGAATATGAGTTTGACCTCTTAATGGAGATGGATCAAGCTCACTATGCCACAATAACAAAAGACCGGACCGGCAAGTATCAAGATGCCGTAATTGAAAAACCCGGCGAAGAATTTGGCATAGCCCTATATGAATGGCTTGCGAGCGGCAAACCTGAAACTCCTGCGGCAACAACAATGGTAACACCAGAGAAAGCAGGTGCTAAGCCTGAGAAGGCAACAGCGGCACAAGCTCCCTCAAAGCCCGAAAAGAAAGCAGCTTCACTTGGGAAAGCGAAAGATGAGACTCCTGCAAACCAATTGACTTTGAAAGAACAGAGCGTGGTAGTTATTAATGAAATCGGGACTGTCATATCTGCCGTTAAGGACGGAAAGGCGTATTTCACAGAAGATGAAAAGGAAGAAGCCAGACAGATCATCAGAGATACCAAACTAGATGAGAAAGGCATTTCCGATCTGAATGAATTTAAAACCTTCCTGTCTGATGAGCTTGCCAAAAGAGAATCCAAGAAAGCAGCTTAAATCTTCATACCTTAAACATTATTTCAAAAAGTATTTTCTGCTCTTATCCGCACGTAACCGGTATCGCATGGGGAAGTATGCCCCATGCGATACTGGCCTTCCTATCTCAACTGTTTAAGGAGAAAAAATGAAAAAGAAAGACAATGAAGAAACAGCCGATGACGTAAACTTTCTTGCCAAAAGAATAGGCTTGCCGTATCAGGTAAGCCTTTCATCGGAGTTATCGGAACTGTTAAAACCAAACGAATTTCTGACAGGGATGGGTATCCAATTTTCGGACAGGCTCAATTCTATTTTGAGTATTTTGAAGGTTAGCTTAATCCCAAAAAACTCAGGCTATGATGAGACGATACCAAAAAATGGAATTATTATCCCTATGCCTGTTGTAAAAGGGCCTTACATCAGAGAAGAAATTGTCTCTGTCAAGGCTGAATTGATTGATGATAACGGTAACGCTGAAATACTGCTTACCGCTATTCTCGATACGGAATAAAAAAATTATTTAAGGAGGCGTTTATGAAACGCAGCAATTTGATTGCCCAATGGAAAGGTACTTTCTCAAAAGGGAAAGTAAAAAAAGCAGAAGCGGAAAACCCGGTGAAACAAGCTGAATGCCAGCCTAATGTGCCTACGCTTACCCTCATCAAGAAGGAGCCTGTTACGTTCCAGCTTTTCCGGATGAAGAACCCGAAGGAATTTGAGCTTATGAGCTTTGTAACCAAGGTTATCCTAAAAACAGCGGAGATTCCGTCTAAGACGGTGCTTCATGTCGAACGGTCCAGAACCGGGAGCCGTCTTGTCGCTTGTGACGGGTTGCGGCTGCATTTCGCTGAAATCTCGATGAAGATTAATAGCGGAAACTATAAACCCCATGTTACAAAAGACGTTATCACGCTCGGAAATCCGATAGAAGATATTCGCTTTCCCTCATGGGCTAAAGCAATCCCTGAAAATGCGGAAAAACGCGGAGTGATTAATCTTAAAGAATCAGGCTTGGGAAAGAAGCGGAAGGAAACTGAAAAACTCTCCATCGCGTTTCATACCTTGATCAAGGAGACAGGGGAGACAGTTAATATCCGCTTTCTTGAAGACCTGACTAAGCGGGAATGGGCGATATACAGGCAAGAAGGGCGAAAGGCAATCATTCTCAGACAGAAAACAGGTAAAATCGGTGAAGCGGAAAATAAAGGCCCTGTCGCAATTATCATGCCGGTTGCCGAGGCAGCTTGATATGAAAATGCGTTTTCCTTTAAGGGGCAAAAGTCCGCCGCCAAAAGCGGCGGCTTGTGAGGCAATGATCCCAAACAGGAAGCCATCCGTTTCTTGTACTCATTACAGAATAGTCTCATTCCCTATCTATTTCCGAAAAGGAATTAAAACAAACCAAGTCATTCTCAATTTCCCTGTCAGTGTATTGTGAATGATTTTTCCCGGATACTGAAAAATACTTCGGTATCTAGGATTAATAAAAAATTTTAGAACTGTTAGTTGAAATATCCAACAGGCGCAATATTGCCGCTGTGGATCAATAACTGACTTTTTGAAGGAGTTACCAATGTTTTTAAGAACAAATTGTCCGTATTGTAAAGAAAAAATCCAGAAAGGCGCAATGCTCTGTAAGCATTGCCAAACCAGCCTAGAATGGAATGGAAATGCCCCAATCCAGCAAACCGATGTTGGTATCAGGCATCTGCAAAACGCTTTTGCAAAAATCAATTCCGAATGCGAAACAATAGAGAAAAAGATGAAGCTGCAGACCGGCTTTGTCTTTATCAAGCATCTGTATTCAAGCGACGAGCTGTTATATGCATTAAGCAAAATTGAAACCTTTGTTGAAGGAATGTGGGACGACCTTGATGAATGGGAATCAATGAGCAAGTCAGGCCAGCAAATCAGATCCCTTTTCAACCAAAAAGCCGATGAAACATTTCATCGCCTTGAATCGCTTCATTCACTAATCGAACAACGGGAACCGACTTGGTGGGAAAAAGTAAAAAGCATTTTCAAACGGATAATTGATAAACTGCTTTCTATCTTTCCGTTGGAGATGATTGCAGGAAAAGCTATGGAAAATGTGCTAGCCGTAGCTTAACAAGACAATTCGTAATAAGACCGCTCAATTTTGGGTGGTCTTATTTTTTGTTCGTTTTGGGACTGAGGAAGGGTTCTAGATATGAAAATGCGGATATGTTAACTGTCACTTTTTCCAAATAGCATGAGTTTATCATGGTCGCTCAATTTCAACAGGTATAGTCGTCTTTATTTTTTTATTGCTGTTACAATAACAGAAAAATCAGTAGGAACATTAGCAATTTCTGTTCTGCGTTGAAGCGCTTGCCATTGTATCTGTTTATTTGGCAGAAATGGAAAGCCATCAGTGAAAATCATCGGATTTGAAGAAAACTCTGTATTTCGACGTTTAAAAGTCTGCGCTATTGCTTCAGTCAGAGAAGCCCCGTTAAAACTGCAACTGCGACTTAATTCATAAATATCATAGAAGTCTTTCATCTGGCTGTTTAAATCAGCAAGATAAACAATTGCTTGAAACTTTTCGGCAATGATCGATTCCAAGGAATACGCCTTCAAATGCGGCGCTTCCATGTCCAAAATCGTGGGGCAATTACAGGACATTTGAAGATCGGTTTTTCAAAAAAGATACTTTGTCAACAAGTTCTTTTCAGGACAGGCTCTCGAACAAGTCTAATATTTGTCCCAAAAAAATATAGCATTATCTAAATTCTAAGATGATTTCATGTAAAAAATTTTTTACATTTTCTGATTTGAGTCTATAAATATTAAAATTCTCATGTTTTTCAAAATCAAAATAATTTATCAAATTCATTCTTATATCATTCCTTGTTCCACAAAAAAACCAAGTCTTTAATCGCCCTTATTGTATCTTCAAACTTTATTTCTCTGGTATAAGGATATTCACGCCGATATTTCTCCCATTGATTTCTCAATATTTGACTTTTTTCTATAGATTCTAATATCTCGGAAATATTGCCTATTTTTTCAGTTGTTCCCCTATGTGCCGAGGTCGCTGAGAGCGCTCGATGGAAAACACTACGGTCAAAATCTTGTGTCTTAGTAATTAAATAGACATCATAAAAATCACGAGGACGGGTATTACCTACACTCCGTCGTAAAATAGTCTCAATCTTTTCCGCTAAAATTGTTTCAGAATTATAAGCCCATAATTTATACTGAATTGTATCATTTAATAACGATTTGAATAGTCTCTTTACAGGTCTTGGAGTAATTACATCTCCAGTTGTTATATCTATTGATAACGGAGCATTAATATTTTCATAAATCGCGTTAAGTGAGACGCGAAAACCGCCATATTCATCATCTTCACGAATGAAGGTTATTCCGGTTATTTGAAAAGTAATACCGTCATCTGTGGGTATGGTACAGATAGCATTTATAGCGGTCATAATATTTTCTTCGTCTAAAGGCAAGGAACGAATTGTCACATCCATATCCATTGTTGACCTTGCATCCAAATCTGTCATGGCAGCAATTAGCAACCCGCCTTTCAGGATAAATTTTTCCCGATATTCCGAATGGGAAAGCCTATCAAGAAAACGATCAAAGAAAAAATTCTGTAATACAACCTGTGCAGACACACTTTTTGCCTTTGCAATATTATTAATTTTTGCTTTCAGGCTCATGGCATTCATTTTCCCCATCATTCCTCCGATAGATGATTATAACAGCACTTCTAAATATTGATATAATATTTTTTCAACTCCGAAGTTCTCAGCATATTTATATAAACAGTGTAAATCTTTATATTTACTCTGTGCGTAATTTTTTAATGCTTCTATAACAATCTGACCGTCTATCTTATTCCGACTTCGGATTATATCGCATAGGGTTCGTTCCAAATCATAGGTAATTATTGTATGTCCCATACCGGACGATTTTTCGGTTTTTCCCAAATCAATAAGTTCGCGCTTTATGTAATAAATCTTGCATGATTTTTTTAGAGCCTCAGATGCTTTATATGAACTGGGTACGGTAATGGAATGTCGTATGGGGGTACGGTCGGTTATCCGATGCAGGAAAAGAGCGGTCTCGTGGGAATAGACAATTTTTGACGCTCGTTGTTGCATCCAAAAGAGTGCGTCATCCAGTCCACCATGGCTGATATAGATTCCCCTGTCTGCCCGTTCAAGTATTCCTGCCTTTACAAAACCTGCCAATTGATGACGGTGAAGCCCTGCCTCTGTCGCCTGAGAAGTGGCAAACATCCCATTCCCTCGGGCAAGTAACTGTCGGACTATAGCTTTTTCTGCCATAGGATACCTCCTACATATACACATATATTGTACTCTATATAAGTGTGTTTGTCAATACTTGGATTTCAAATCTCCTTAACTTGACGGTTATTTAAAGAGGATTGTATATACGTAATAAGTGAAAGATACGATTAAAAAATTAGCCTTGTCTTTCTCAAAAGAAAGAGGTAACTAAAAAGGCAACAAAATACGCTTGAATTTCCTTAAAAATAAAGTGTGGGGTTCACAGACATTGTTTCAATTTTCTGAATCGTAAATCATCGTAACAATTCTGTATCTGTAGCCGCTCTTTTTCAGGGTTGTAATTTCGTTCAACCTCATCCCAAAATGGTGTTATTGAACTTAGCTCAAGACAGCGTTCATCAGAGCTCTTGCCCTCAGGGTAACATCTTCTACGGTTTTAAGAGTCAGGAAAGCATCATCAAAACTCTGTGTGGCTTGGGTAAGACTGTTCAGAGTGTCTTTATCTGATTTTTCACAAAATTGAAGTTCATGGGTTAGAAAGGTATATTCGGTAAGGATAATGATTTGAGGATCGGCAGTGGTTTGGGCTTCTTTGAAAGCGGTCATGCTACAGATATACCCCCACTCGTAAGATAACAATGCCTGTAAAAACGCGATACGGCCGTTTGTATTGGACCGAAAGAATTGACTGTTCTGCCAAAGTCCTGAAGGTGCGAAAAAAAGCTCTTGTGAGATTTACTCGCTTATTGAAATGGCGAAGCAGAATGGTTTAGTCCCTGCTCTCTACTTAACAGCCCTTTTTGAAAAAACGCCCTTCGCTTCTTCGTCAGAAAACTGGGAAAAATTCCTTCCATGAAACATTTTCACCGCTTAATTTGACGGATAAAAAATATTTTATCTTCTAAAAGTTTCCTTTTTAGGCAATATTCACTTTTGTTATTACTTTTTGAGTGTTTTCTTGATAGACTTATCCGGTCGGAATATTAAGAAAATTTTATACTGAAAGAGTGAGACGCATTATCTCAAGACCCTTGTTTATATAAGTGGCTGAGGTAAATATTTCCAGATTAGGCTCCTTCTTTAAGAATAGAAAAAAACTCTTTTTCTTTTTTCTCATTCAGTATTATTTCTAATATTTTCTTTTTCTTAAAACTTGTAGAGACACGATCTAATACAATTTGAGCCAATGTCCTCAACCTTCTTAGTTTCGCTGGATTGTGAAGTCTGTATGGTAAGACATCGCTATTTAATACACTATTTACAAAAGCATCAGCAGCATTATCATCAAAAACAGCAACCATCCCAGGAATTTTTACTGAGGCTCCATTTGCATAAAAATCTGTTCTACTATACATCATACTTGAACCAGTTGTTCCAATATAAGTATGTACAATAGCAGAGACATATTTTTCCAACAATTCTTGTGGTATAAATGGTGCATATTCTTCTAAAAACGAAATGCATTTATTTTCAATTGCCCAGTTGTCAAGGTTATTTGCAAGTTCTTCAATTGTAGGCTGTAATCTATATTTTCGTGCAAATGTTGATAAATATTTTTCTCCATCGCATAGTCGTGCAAAATTAAAACTGTTATTAATAATATCTCCATCGCCATTTGTGATAATGCCATCAATACGGCGTATTAATTGGATTTGTATTTCCTTTGGTAAGACATTCCATAAAATAGGCATTATGAATTCAATATTTCCTTTTAGAGTTGTAGACGAATCTTTGACTGTATATGCAGTAAACAACCTATTCGCCAGCTCATTCTTATAAGTTTCGGGAAGATCGCCTAATGCATTTTCAACCGCTACTGCATTTCGGCTAAAAGAGGGTTCATTCATAGTTGAAATATATTCATCTATATCAATTATTTGAGAAGGATATTCAATACTTAAGACATATTTAATACAATCTTCCATCATTGCTAACACTTTAATCACCGAAGACTCACTGCTTTTGGGATGACCATCAAAAATATGCCTTGTTTCCTTAGAGTGTTTTAGAATTTTATGTGCCTCCCATGAAATCACTCCAATTTTATATGCACCTTCAATAAGTTCATCGTCATTTACAATATCTTGAAAATCTTCATAGGATTTAACCTCTCGCCGAAGTTGCATTGATTTATTAAAAAGTTTAAGGCTTCTATGTATTACTTTATTACGCAAGTCATCAATAACCGCATTCCAAAAACAGCCAATGGCACTTCGATAACCACCGACAGGGAGCACCTTTAAGGCTTCAGCTAAATATGGGTTTTCTTTAATATCGTCACGAACATTTTTTAAGTAATTACTAAAAACAGAAACAGAGTTATCACTTTGTGAGATAATCAACGCTTTATCTTCTTTTTTCCTTCTCATAATAATACTTTCCTATAACCCTAATTCTCCTGAAAACAATGGTAAAATATTTTTTTTTCATTGTAAACCTAATTCTACCTGTTTCGGTTTAGGTAGCTTTCTCTCGCGTCCATGCCCACAGGCTTTTTGTATCTGTCCATTTGACTTATCATAAATACCAGAAAGTTCTGGCATCTTGGCGTCTTAGGAAAGGCGATACCTGCCGACCTTAAAGGCCATAGTTACATCCCACCGAGGGTTCCCAAAGTAACCTATCAGTTTTACCATGCATTGTTGAAAATTACGTTGTGACGGTCTTCTTGGCTTTTTTATGACACATTAATCTTATATGTCATAATAGCTCAAATGAGTTAATTCTTTGCTATATAAAGAAATAGGCTACCCTTTATTGACTATTTGCAGTAAAATTGGTTTGGCAGAAGGTTACCTACGAACTGTAATTTCTATAGGAAAAGGACAAAATCAAACAAGATGCTATAAAACAAAAACACTGCTACACTCTTATTTATTCAGGTTATTTGATACCCTTATATTTCACCCAAAAGAGGCTTAAAGAGGACATGCATATCCGGATTGACTTTACCGTCAAAACTGCATATACTTAATAATGACAGGACCCCCCGCACCTCCTAACAGTGTGTCCCATGGGGGGGCGTTTTTTTATGAAACATATAAAACCCTTTCTTTCTTATGATGAGCAAATTGACCGCCTTATTGCTCGCGGCTGTAAAATTGAAGATAAATTGTTCGCCCAAACGGTTCTTTCCCGGGTAAACTATTACCGGTTCTCTGCCTATTTTTTGCCGTTTAAGGGGAGAGACGGTAATTATAGACCTGAGACTTCATTTATGTCGGTTTATCGTATCTATGAGTTCGACCGGAAACTACGGTCTATAATCTTTTCCGCAGTCGCCCGTATAGAAGTTTTTTTGCGTACGCAGTTTGCCTATTATCACGCGGAGCAATATGGTCCCTTGGGATATATTGACAACACGGCTTTTCGCGCAAAAGGCCATGACCATGCGCGGTTTATGCAAAAAGTTACTGATGAAGTCAGGCATAACGCCAACGTTCTGTTTGTCCAACACCACATTAAAAATTATAACGGTCAGTTTCCTGTTTGGGTTATCATAGAACTTTTTACCTTTGGAATGCTCTCCCGCTTTTATGCCGATATGCATACGCAAGACCAAAAGAAACTGGCAAAAAATTTATTTGGTCTTAATCCTAAAACCTTTTCAAGCTGGCTGCATTGTTGTACCGATTTAAGAAACAACTGCGCTCACCATGACAGGCTTTATTATCGTATTTTTCCCTCATTCCCCGCCGG
>JGI24698J34947_10000279_pt1 | contig 21986 bp, 19 predicted proteins | sample TergutMp193P3_FD_34947 | JGI IMG/M metagenome (IMG submission 34947) | reverse complement strand
TCTTGAATCCAGGCCCACGTTTTATCATAAATATCGACAAAATCCTGATCATAAAAGTGGATTTTGGGGAAGTCATGCTTGATCACCAATACTCCTTAAGTGCAAGACAAATCAACCTTATAAATATACAACGAAATTGCCAAATTTGCCATGAATTTTTACGATTTTTTATGAAATTTTAACGAAATGTGTCATATCAAATCTTGGCGATCACAGTTTATCTCAACTCCTCAACTTTGATGCTGACAGGCACTATTGCGCCTTCACTTTGCATTACTCTCCAATATTGTTTTTATTCTCTCCAACCGCCGAAGTTCTGCATCCGTTGCAATACCGCTGTCCATATAACTAGACCACTCTGAACGGAACTCGGCCAAATCTCTCCTTCTAACTTCCAACCCACGGCTTATTGCATATTCAAGATACGCTTCTATATTTTGATCCAATGCCCAAGGCAACATATAATGAATACATGAAAATCTATTATGATCTACACGAAACAAATCAGCTCCCTTTTCTATCATTTTATCCAACAGCCCGGTAAAGTCTTCTTCCATGGGATACCAGCGAAAATAATGAAATATTGTTCCGTTGTTAAAAGTAAAAGTTCGAGTAACATCTGCACCTGCATCCAGCAATAATTCCATACGTATTTTCTTTTCTTCAATAACATTTGGTATTAGATTATTAAAAATTATATCATTAAAATATTTACTCCAAATAGGATTTCCAGCATCTATTGAACCAAGTTCACGTATAGCGGTATCGAAGAACTCTTCATCAGGCGAGTTAATATTTATTTTTTCCTGCGCAATTTGCCGAAGCAATTCAACAGGCGCAAAACGGGCAAGATACGATCCTATTGTTTGATCCTGATGAACTCTTCTTATGCTGTCTTCAAATGCCTCTTTGCGATTCTTCAGATAATAATAAAACAATTCTTCTATCTCAGGCAGACTGCTTTCGTCATACAAATATTTCCGGCAAATATCAAACAATATAGGGATAGGATAATCTGGAGGCGGCGGGTTATAAACAATACGGCCGTCAGCGCCGTCTTTGAGAATTTCCAGGCATTTTACATAGTCGCCGTTGCTATAGGCCTCCAGCAATAATTCATTTTCGGTTTTATTTTGTTTCGGACAGTTTGTTAGCAAACATACCAGCAGCAAAAAAACTGATATTTTTTTCATAGTTAATCCCATGCCCATATAACCCTTAATAATAAAACATTATCATCCAAATTAATTCCTGTCAACCATTTTTTCTTTTACTAATTCTTTATCGGGCAACATATTTTCTCCTTAATAATACTAGAATAATAGAACAACCAATATCTATGCAAATTGTCATGTCGCTGTTTATTCCTTCCTGTAGCTAGGCGGCCTGAAGGGCCTTATATCTGTCAGGGATGTTATCCACCTGCCGGATTCTATACCCCTTATAAATTCACTTAATTCAGATGAAAATCCAACATCAGCTATTTGCTGACGAACACGAACAGATAAATCAACAGATGTTAGCATTTCATTATAGATATTTTTATCATGTCCATGCAATCCCACTAATGCATAAAACATTCCTACTCCTGTTTCTGATTCTCTTAATAATTCAATAAATATTTTAATCGCATTTTCATTTTCATATAGATTGAAAAATGCCCTTAATTGTTCGTTATCTTCCGATAATACATTCGCATGGCACAAAGTACGAAAAGACTCTTCATAAATTATTCTATTATCATCTGGTTCTTCGGAGTAACAATTATAATCCGTTGCCATAAAAAACATACATAGATAAAAAAGGAACATTAAAATACCTTCATTCGCCGTTTATCATTACTACCAGCATCTGTTGTATTATATTTATTTCAATTATATCACTAATTAAAATATTTACAACTTTTTTCGTTTGTTTTCTCGTAATTTGGAATATATGTTTTTTCATTGGCAATTCTATCTTTGCTTATATATCTGTTTGATTAATGTTATCATCCCTGTTTTAGATTAAACTCCGCCGCCTCCGCCAGCCCCGAAAAAAGTTTAATCGATGACTTCAGATAGGCGCGGAAAGGATCGCCGCTTTCGGAGTCTCCCTCTTTTTCACCTGACGAGGGAGGAAACAAAAATCCGGCTGCTTCTTTAACTTCGCTCTCCGCTATGCGCCGCGTAATTTCATCCAGCTCTTTCAGGATTTTATTCTTCTGCTGAGGATTTAGCTCGCGTTTCAACGCCTGACGCGCAATTGACGCGCCTTCTTCCGCGGCTCTTTTTATGCTTCCAATTCCGCGCTTTAAACAGGAAACGGCGTTTTCATAGCGTTCCGTCCTTTGACGCGTTTGTTCAGGATCGTTAAAATCTTTTTCTATTTGCGCGAATGCATTCTCAATGCGGCGGTCAATTTCAGCGCGGCGTTCCGGCAGGGCAAGAAGCGTTTTCGCATCGGCAGCTTCAAGTCCGGTTATGGCAAGCCCGTCATTGGAAAGGCTGAAATTTTTTACTCCCGCGTACCGGCGGAATTGGTTTTCAAACCACGCGGCATAGAGGGAAAGTCTGCGATCTGTCAGAACCTGGCCGCCGTTGCCGGAACGCGCTTTGAACGGGAAGCCGTCGCGAAGGGCGCGCACTACCCATTTTTCAGCGGGGCTAATGCGGTTGGATTCTGAGTTGGAACGTTCTTCAAAACGCGCGCCCCGAAAATGCGTTTTTAAACCGGGGAATGCAAGGTCAAGCCCGGCGATCCAAATCTCAGAGCCGCCAAGCGTACGCGCGAAATCCCATGCCGTAGTCGCCACCGATCCACCCGCTCCTAGCCTGCCTTTGGGATCAACCCGGTCTTCGACAAATACGCCTAACGGAAACAAAGAACCGCAAAGAAAAATATTCTTAAACGGCAGGTTCAGCACAGGCGGGTAAACTGCGGATTCGGCAATTAACGCCGTTTTTGGACGCGCCCGCTCATATACACAGCGATCAAGGTGGCGGCTGTTCCAAAATTGAGGGTCAACCGTCAGGACAAAATCAGGTTCTACTCCATTCTTCAGGAAAAAACGCAAAGATGTATCCACCGCCACAACAATGCATCTGCTGTAAATGTCGCGTAACAGCGGTTTTATTTTATCAAGGCTGGGACCTGCTGCGGCAAGGAAAACAGGCAAAGACCCGCTTTCGTTGTCTGCGGCAAGACCTTCAAGGCGCGAAATGCCGGGAAAATCGCGGATTGCGCTCATGTTACGCGAAAGATTGCGCACCCACCTTTTGCCAAACCGCTTGAGGGTTGCCATATTAACTTCATCCCTCATTTTCCATGTGCGGATTTTATCTTCTACCGTCCTGTACCATTGTTCATCAAGTCCGGCAAGCGCCCTGTTGCGGATAACGGCAGGCGCGGACTTTTCGCCGCTTTGCGCGGGCGCAAGCTCGTCCGCTATTCCAAGCGCGCCTGTAATTGCTTCTCCCGTACCGCCGACAACAAAAATTATCCGGTTTTTTGAAAGAAAATCCGTTAAATCGCGCTGTTCAAACGCTATGCGCAAAAGATTCCTGTATTTTTCCACGACTATGACGGGACGTCCCAGTCCGGCGGCGGCTTGCGCGGCGTAACCAAGCCCGAATCCCAAAACAACAACAGGCCCGCTTCCAGGTTCAACGGCCTGCGCAAGACGCTGCCCTTCGCGTAACGGATCGCGCTGAGAATGAACATAAATTCCTTTAACACACAGAGAAGGCTCCCCCGACTGCGTTGTTTCGATTTTTATATCTTCCGGCGCAAGAAGATCATCGTCTTTCGCGGTAATCTCTTCAAGAAGGCCGCCGTATTGTCTGCTCAGGATTTCCCTATTAATTTCCCAATACGGCATTATCATTCAAGTTCCAGTATGATAGTCATGCCGCCTGTAACCGGAGTTCCGGCGCGCGGACTCTGGCGGCGCACCCACCCGTCGCCGCGAATTTCTACGTTTATATCGTCGCGTAACAGAAGGGGAAGAAGCACCCGCTTGGCAATGCCTGTAAAATCAGGAACATGGCTTTCAACTGCGGGAAGGCGGCCTTGCGGAATATTTACCGAAGGCGGGTGGTTGATCTGCGGGTTGCGTCCGCGCGGAATGCCCAGGTAATCGATCAACGTCTCGGCAGCTTCGCGGATTGCCGGAGCGGCGATTCTGCTGCCGAAAATAACGCCCTTAGGCTTTATTACCGCGAGGTAGAGAACGAGCGAAGGAGACTCGGCGGGGAGAAGGGCTATGCAACTGGCAATAAAGTCGGTCTCGGAATATCCTCTGGTTACAGGATCAATTATCTGGGCAGTGCCTGTTTTCACCGCAAGATTCATATCCTGCACTGCGGCGCGCCAGCCGGTTCCGATACTGGAAGCGGTGTCCACCATGTAGGAACGCATTGCCCTTGCGGTTTCCGCGTTTATTACCCGCCGCCTTTCGCCCCCTTCCCATTCCGTTACGGTTCTGCCGTCCGCCGAAATAATTTTTGACACAACCCTGGGGGGAACCAGTATGCCGTCGTTAGCAATGGCGGTCGAAGCCTGAAGTATCTGATATGCGGAAACCGCGATTTCCTGACCAAACGCTATTGTCGGCTTTGAACGATCCGACCAGTTCGTGTTAGGCACAAGATAGCCGGTTGTCTCTCCGGGACTTCCGGCTCCTGTCCGCGAACCAAAACCAAAATCGCTCAACCGCCTGTAAAAATTACTTGCTTCTATACGATCTGAAGCGTAAGCGGCTCCGGCGTTGCAGGAGTGAATAATTATCTCCCTGGCGGTTACCCTGCCGTGAAAGCCGAGACAATTAATTTGACTGCCGCGGCTCGGCATATAAACGCCGTTGCAGAAAAAAGTCGAACTGCCGGAAATAGCGCCTGAATCAATCAGCGCCGCAATGGAAAAAACTTTAAAAACCGAACCCGGTTCATAAGCCCAAATAACAGGCCGGTTCATTCTGCTGACTTCATTCGATGCGCGGATATTATTCGGATCAAAATCAGGCAGGGACGCGGAGCCGAGAATATCTCCCGTACGCGGGTCCATCGCGACAAACATTACAGCTTCCGCCCCGGTTTCGTCCATTGTATTCGAAGCAATCTGTTCAAGAATATGCTGAACGTATGTATCTATTGTCAAAACAACCTGCGAACCTTTGCCGTTATTATCAACGCCGTCAAGAACATTGTTAAAAGCGAATTCGATTCCCTCAAGCCCCCTGTTTCTGTCCCCCACAAAGCCTATAACCTGGCTTGCGAGATTTTTTTCGGGGTACACCCTGCCGACAATCGGCTGTACCATTACGCCTTTGATTTTCTTTTCTTCAAGCATTACGGAAAGCCGACGCGCGGCTGCGTCATCAATTTGTCTTTTTAAATAAAGAAAGTTTGATTCGGAAGCGTTGATTTTTCCGCGAATCTCCGAGGAAGGCATATCAAGGATGGCCTCAAGTTCATTTGCCAAAACGTCAATATCGGAAATTGAAGGCCGCCAAACGCTGACGTCGGCAAACCTGATTTGAAGGGCAAGAAAACGCCCGTTTCTGTCCAGTATTGAACCGCGTTCAGGAAGGCCAGCGTTCTGGCGCGGAGGGGGAGGAGGATCGCTCTTAAAAATCAGCATGGCGTAATAGACAAGCAGGTACATGGCAAAAATGGCCATAAAAGAAAAGACCAAAATATAACGCCGTTTCAGGTTCATCTAATACCCCAACACCTTTCCGATAATATTATCCGAGGGAACCGGCCCGTAAGCGCGCGAATCATACGATGCAAGGCCGTTATCCCCTTCGGCAAAGAAACTCCCGCTGTCTATCAATTCTGTGCAGCGTTTTACCGCCAATTCGCCTGAAGGCGTATAAAACACCACCACTTCTCCAACCTTTGGCTTCGCCCAGCGGATCAGGTAATTTTGCCGCAAAGGGAGCCGCAGTCCGTACCTTAAACGGCTGACGATCAGGACATTGCCGTTTCGAATTGCCGGTTCCATAGAATGTCCCTGGGCAATAATGAAATCAAAAACAAACATTTTCAAAACTAACGCGGCTATGACAGCTAAAAAAACGGCTTTTGTCCCATTCATCTATATATCATATATAATCCTTATAGCGTTTTTTGTCGATAAACCAAATATGGCAGTAATAGTAGAAAAACAACACGTTGCAAGACGGCGCAAAACGTCTAATTTCAGGCATAGTAATAAATCGGCAGGTTTTAACACCGGATTTATGAGCCAGTTTTCGCAAAAACCGGCTTATTTAAACTGCAAAAACACGGCTTCACTGTTCGTTCCATTGACGCGGAAAGAAAGCCCGCTCAGGAGCATACTCAGAAACGCGAGGGAAAGCTCCGGCGAAAAGCCGCGCGGAAGCGGTTTCAGCTTTCCCGTCCCCTCACTTGCGACTCTCGCGGTTATTGCCGGAACTATAGTAATAGCCCTTGCCGCGCTGAATTGGGAGAATTTCAACTTCAAAACGCCGGATGTATACGCTTTCAAGCCGTCAGAGGATTCAGAAGCCGAGCGGCATACAATGCGGTACGCGGCAATTGGAATTCCAGGCATTATGCTTACGGAAACCGCCCCAATAATAGATGATGAAAAAAATCAGGTTTCAGAGGAAAACTCCGTTTCAAATATCGATGCTGACAATCCGCATGGTTCGCTAGTAGCCTTCAATTGGCAGCAGTACAGGGTGCAAAGGGGCGATTCCGTGTCCGCAATAGCCCAAAGATTCGGGGTTTCTGTCGGCGCTATTATTGCTTCCAACGAAATCAGCAACGCCAGAAGGCTGCAGGAAGGAGCGGTTTTAAAAATACCCAATATTGACGGAATTCCGTATCAAATTCAAAGCGGAGACAGCCTTTCCAGGATTTCAGCGTCCTTCAACGTGCCATTGGACGTTATTCTTGACGTTAACGATATAAAAAGCGACAATATCCGGGCTGGAGAAACGATTTTTATCCCCGGCGCGCGTATGAATGACATCGATCTGAGGTTAAGCCTCGGAGAGTTGTTTATCTATCCGAGCCATAACAAGTATATCACCAGCGGCTACGGGATGCGTAAAGACCCAATCAGCGGGGTATTGAGCTTCCACGGCGGCATTGATTTTAGGGGAAATACCGGCGAAACGGTCATGGCGGCGCTGGACGGGGTCGTTTCGGTGGTGAGCGAAAACTGGCTCTATGGGAAACATATCATCTTAAGCCACAGCAACGGCTATAAGACACTCTACGGGCATTTAAGCTCCTTCTCCGTAAGGCAGGGGGACAGGGTAGCCAGGGGCAGAAAAATTGGAGAGGTAGGCAATACAGGTTACAGTACCGGCCCGCATCTGCATTTTGGAATATACGACAGGAACAACAGGCTGATTAACCCCCTAGAACTGTTGAAATAATTGTGATATAATGCAGGAGGATTTATGCGTAAGTTAATATTGGTACTTTTGGCGTTTCTCGCGGTATTTACCTATATTCGCGCTTTTGAAAGCGTTGAAGCTGTAGAAATACCCCTTGAAATATCTGTGGAAATTGGACACTAAAATATACTACAATGAAAATATGACATTAGGTGAGAAATCCGCAGCTTTAGCCCAAGCTGGAAGTTCAGGCGTATGCGCTTTCAGCGATGTGGTTGATTCGGCCTGCGAAAGGCTTATGGACAGGCAGATTAAGTTCTCTATCATGCGGATTCGGGAGATGGAGGAACGCCTTTCCGGTCTGGAACGGGAGCTTGACAGCTTCCTCTTCCAAAAAGACAGGGAATCGGTATGAAAGACCGAAAAATCTTTCTTTTTTTAATTTTTTCCTTTATATCAATTTTCAATCTTCATGGGGTCAGCTTCAGCGGCATAACCCTTTCAAGCGACGACCGCTTATTGTTCAAGACGGAATTTGAAGGCCAGAACGCGCTCTTTATTTCAAGGCTAGCCGATTTATCCATTCAGCAGCTCACCGCCTTTCCAGAAAAAATGTACCTGGTTAATAACGGAAGGACGATTTTGGCGCTGAACCGCCTGGGAGCTGCGAGAATTCCGGTTTCAGGCGGGCTTCCCGCGCCGCTTCCGGGTTATCCGTCTTTTGCGGAAGGAAGCGTGCCGCTTAAAGGCAGGCTCCAGGATTTGGCGGGTTCCGCAGACGGACGCTGGATTCTCTATTTGGAACCGGTAAGCCCCGGCTACGGAAACCTGTTTCTTGCCGACACTTCCAGCGGCGCAAAACGGCTCGTCAGCGCAAGAATAGAACTGCCGGCATCGGACTTTCCGGCAAGGTGGAGTCCGGATTCACGCCTTTTCGTTTATTCAAAGGGCGGAAGGCTTTTTTACTTTCCAATAATCAGCGACCTGTCGGCATTGATAGACGAACGTTTCAGGATTATAGGCCCCGGTGAAATTTCCTCGGTTTTATGGGGACAGAACGGAAATTTTTATTACTTTACCGGAAACACCTTATACCGCGTGATAAACCCGGAGCTTTTTACGCGGACAATTTACGGAGATTTTCTTTCTATAGGCAATGTCGCCGCGGTTCTTCCGCTGAATTTCGATTCAGGTTTTGATCGCTACTGGATCGCGCCGGACTCCGGATCAATAATAATTAATAAAGGCGGAAAAGGCGTTTTCTTTTTTCTGTTAGGTGAAAATAGAAACAACAGCGCCATTCTCCCGCATATTTTAATTCCCGGCGAAGCTGAAAATTTCAATGTTCTCTGGCCTTCTTCCGGCGCTTCAGGAACAAGCGCGGTTACGGTAATTTTTTCCCTGCGGAGAGAAATAACGGCGTGGCGCTTTGAGATCAGCGGGAGTTCGATTAGGACATCATCCCAAAGAAATAATCCTTCGTCTTCAAAAGGAGCCCTGTCGCCCGACGGGACAACTGCCGTTTTCTGGGGAGACGGCGGCCTTGAACTTTGGGATTACGCAAATTGGCGGCTTATTCAACGATTGACCAGCGAACCTGTCTTTTCCTGCGCATGGGCCAGCGGCAGACAAATAATTTTCGGGAACAGCAGTTTTATTGAAGAGATTAGCATTTCCGGCACTAACTACCAGCGCAGGAGAATTTGCCTTTCAGGAGCGGAAGAATTCGGCTTTGAAGAAAGCGCAAGGGGCTCTTCGCGGGTACTTGCCAAAATGGGAAACGACTGGTTTGCAAGCGACGGAAGAACACCCTGGATTCCGGCAGCCAGCCCTCAATTGCGGCAGACCGCGCTGGCTTCGGAACGTTACCGCGTTTTTCTGGAACCTCAGTCATCGGGACACTACAAAAACATCCCGATGATCCGCAATATGCGCTCCACGGGAACTGTATCGCTTGTATCCCGCCATACTACGCCCAACAACGCCTTTACACTTGGACGGCAATCGCAAATTGCGCTGTGTTTTGATCTTTATGACGATGACACAGGGCTGCCGCAGGTGTTGGCCGCCCTTCGCCGCTGCAACGCAAGAGCGACTTTTTTCCTGAACGGCGACTTTATCCGAAGAAACCCTCTTTCGGCGGCGGCTATTATTGAAGCCGGCCACGAAACAGCTTCGCTTTTTTATGCTCCAATCGATCTTTCGGATTCCCGTTATCGCGTTACAGGAGAATTTATCACTCAGGGTCTTGCACGTAACGAAGATGAATTTTACCGCGCCACAGGAAGGGAACTTTCAATTTTATGGCATCCGCCGTTTTACCGCAGCTCCGGTTTGGTAAATACAGCCGCAGCCGCAGCCGGATACATCACCATAAGCAGAAATATTGATCCCGGCGATTGGCTGTCAAGAGATGACGCGCTAAGGCTCAATTTACGCCAGATTCCCGCTTCGGAAATGATCGATCAAATTATAGCCGGAAAAAGAACCGGCGCTGTCATTCCCGTGAGGCTTGGCCTGCTCCCCGGCGGCAGGGATGAATATCTTTTCCAGCGCATAGACGTTCTGCTTGACGCATTGATTCGTTCGGGCTGCGAAATTATTCCGGTATCGGCAGTCGAAAGATAAATATACGGAAAAATCAGTGAATACATTACCGCCGGAAACCCGCAGTATTCTGGATTCGGTTCCAGAACTAATCAAAAAAACTTTCCCTGTTCCCGGGCGTTTTAGAAGCGCCCTGCCTTCGGACATTGCGGAACTTTCCAGACTTTTAACAAACAAAAGAGGAAGCAGATCGCTTTCCTATCTGTCCCGGCCAAATTTTCTTTCCGCTTATCTGCATTATTTTCTGCCGTGGAATCTTTACCGTCTGTGCCTCCTTCTGCCGAATTTAGATTTTCCCCTGTCTTCCGGCAATACGATTACAGACTTGGGATGCGGCCCTCTAACCTTCGCGTCGGCGCTTTGGATCGCCCGCCCGGAACTGCGCGCAATTCCGCTGGAGATTAACTGCATAGACCGCTGCGCCCCGGCGCTGGAAGCGGGAAAGAAATTTTTTGCCGCCGTATGCGCCGCAGCAAACGGAGGAAACGCTCCCTGGAAAATAAACCTTATAAGAGAAGATGTTGACATCAGGCGCGGCGTTACGCGAAAGAGAAACCATGCCGCGCTTGTCTGCGCGATAAATATTTTCAACGAAATATATGAAGCCCTGCCTCATAATAATGTTGAAGGACTGCGCCGCATGGCGGCAAATGCCGCGCAATTAATGCACAACGAAGCTTCTCCCGACGCTTCAATTTTGACAGTAGAACCTGGAGTCCCACAATCCGGGCAATTCGTCTCCTTTTTACGCACCGCGTTTCTGGAACTTGGCCGCCGCCCCGCTTCGCCATGTCCGCATCAGGCGGTCTGCCCCATGCCCGGCGGAAAAACCCGCTGGTGTCACTTTGCCTTTGAAACTGCCGCCGCGCCAAAAGAGCTTCACCGCCTTTCAGCCGCAGCGGGACTTCCAAAGGAGCGAATTGTTTTGAGTTATCTGCAAACGGGGGCTCCTTCTTCACAGGCGGCAAAAACGGCGGAAAAAGTGCGCGTCATTTCCGACGCATTTCCTCTGCCGGACAAACAATTTGGCCGCTACGGATGTTCCTCGCAGGGTCTTGTTTTGCTGACAGGAGAAAAAATCCGCATTGAAAAGATGGCTTCGCTCAGTCTTGCCGCTTCCGCTTTTGCCGCCGGCGGACAGCGTGATAAAAAAAGCGGCGCATTATTAATGGAGGTAGAATAATGAACGAATCTAAGCCGCTTTTTTCCAGTATGCACACGCACACGATTTTTTGCGACGGACATGACGATATAGAAACAATGTGCCGCGTCGCGTATGAACAAAAACTGCACTCAATCGGTTTCAGTGCCCATGCGCCTATTTTCAAACAGACAGGCATAGACAATAGCTGGAACATGAAAGAGGAGCGCGTTAATCAATATGTTGAACAGGCGCTTGCCGCAAAAAAACGCTGGCAGGGAAAACTGAATGTTTTTCTGGGATTTGAAGTAGACTATATAAAGGGACTGCGCTCTCCAATAGACAGCGACATAGTGGCATTAAACCCGGATTATATTATCGGCAGCGTACACTACCTTTATCCAGCGAACGGCGCGGAGCCATTTACGGTTGACGGTTCTTTTGAAGAATTTGAAAAAGGGCTCAAGGAAGGTTTTAACGGAGACGCTGAAGCGCTTATGCACTACTACTATGATGCGGAAGCTGAAATGACAGCGATGGGCGGTTTCGATATTTTGGGACACGCGGATATTATTAAAAAAAATTGCCATGATAAAAATTACTGGCCCCAGGAAAGCGAGGCCTGCCGCCAAAGAGAAATTGCCCGCGCATCCGCCGCGGCGGGCATAGTTGTTGAAGTAAACACAGGCGGAATAAACAGGAAAAAAATCAGCGATGTCTATCCTTCATTGTCTTTTTTGCGCTTTTTTCGCGAATATGAAACGCCTGTAATAATTACAGCAGATGCCCACCGCGCGGAACATATTAACGGAAACTACGATATTGCTCTCCAAACGCTGAATAATGCCGGTTTTTTGGAACATTTTATTTTTATTGGAAAAAACAGCGGAAAAGCGGAGTGGCAAAAAGTAAAAATTTCATAAAATATTGTATAAGGTACTCGACTATAAAAAAAATTTATATTATATTTATTTCTAAGGAGTTACCATGCCAAAAACAAAACAATCACCGGGTTCACTGCTCTTGGAATTTATTGACAAGTACGATCTTAATTGCAACAGGCTTTCAAAAGAAATCAAGTGCAGTCAAACCGCGTTAAGGCTTATCAGCCTTGACAAAAGCAGGATTACAACGTCTATTGCCGTACGTCTTGCGAAGTATTTCAGCACAAAGCCGGAATTTTGGCTGACGGCGCAGATGGAATACGATCTTGCGAATGCCGCCGGCAATAAAACCTTAGCAAAAGCGCTCAAGGGTATTTCAAAAGCGAACAAATCGTCCGGCAGACGGAAATAACAGATCATAAATGAGGAATTAGGAATTTCAGGCTGATTTTTCTAATTCCTCATTTCCTACCTTGAACGTTCCACGCCTCGGCGGGCGCAGTGCCTGCCAATTACACAACATGAACAAAAAGGACTCACCGGGCGGCAGAGCTTCTGCCCGTAAAGGACAAGCAGGTAATTGATCCGCTTCCAATATTTGATAGGCAAAATTTCCCTCAGTATCATTTCAGTTTCTTCAGGAGTTTTGCTGGAAAGCCAGCCGTACCTGTTTGATATCCGGTGAACGTGAATATCAACGCATATACCGTCAATATCAAAAGCCTCCGTCAGCACAAGATTTGCGGTTTTCCTTCCTACTCCCGGCAAAGCAAGCAAAGCGTCCATTGAAGCCGGCACTTTACCGCCGTACTGTTCGAGCAGTATCGCGGCGATTTTTTTCAGGGAAGCCGCTTTATTGCGGTAAAAACCGGCGGGATAAATAAGTTTTGCGATTTGTTCTTCCTTCATTAAAGCAAGCTCCGCCGGACCCGAAGCTTTTTCAAGAAGCCGCTCTGAAGCGACAAGAGTTACTTCGTCCTTTGTACGCAGGCTCAAAATGGTAGAACAAAGCACAGCCCATGCGTCGCGGCGGTAATGTTCGGCGACAGTATTAACGGAAGGGTCTTGAGAACTAAGTTCTTCGCGCCATTTTTCAAGAGCGCAAAAAATCTCGTCCCACTTTATTTTTTTTTTGTCCGTCATTGCTTTTCCAGCAGGCATTGTGCAAAAACTTCGACAGCCCTTCCCTTTCCCACAGGCCCAAATCCTTCGGCAGTCTTGCCCTTAACAAAGACGCTTTCAACCGGAACCTCCAAAGCGGCGGACAGTGAATTACGGATAACATCGCGGAACGGAAGCACTTTTGGTTTTTCACAGATAATTACGCAGTCAAGATTGACAACTTTCCAGCCGTCTTTTTTTACACGCGCGAATGCGTTACGCAAAAGTTCCATTGAGTCGGCATTCTTCCACGCGGGATCGGAAGGGGGGAACATTTCGCCAATGTCTCCAAGAGCAGACGCGCCAAGAATTGCGTCGCACACCGCATGGGCAAGCGCGTCTCCGTCCGAGTGGCCGTCTTCTCCTTTTTCACAGGGAATCTTAACGCCGCCCAGAAGAAAACGCCGCCCCCTCTTTAAACGGTGTATGTCGTAACCGAGGCCAGTCCTGATCATTTTGCCATTACAACGCCGGGCAGCGGACGGTAAGCCCTGAAAAACAAATATTTAAACGGATGAATATCAAGCGCATTGGGAAACCAGCCGGCCAGCTCTCCGGTATTTACAATATTTATCGCCGAATTGTAGAAAACGGGCAGTACAACTCCCCTATCCAGTAAAAGTTTTTCCGCCTGTGCAAGAGTGGCAAGACGGGTTCCTCCATCTTCTATCATCGATCTTTCGATTAACGCTTCATAATCTTCGTCATCAAAACGGGAGTCGTTTAAATTTGAATCCCGCCTCCACATCTGTAGGAATGCGTAAGGATCGGCAAAATCGCCAATCCATGTTGAAGAGCCGATCTGATAGCCGCCTTCTCTCATTGACTGAAAATATCGTTCAAAGGGAACAACCTCCACCCGTACATTTATGCCTAGTTTTTCTTTCCATGTATTGGCCATTATAGCGCCTACGCGGGCCGAATCCCGTGAAGGCGTAATGCGGATAACCAATACAGGCATTCCCACGCCGCCTGAATAACCAGCTTCGGACATGAGCCTCTGCGCCTCGTCATAATTGGCTTCCGATATTCCTTCAACTTTGGGATAACCTGCAACGGGAAAAATCAATGTTTCAGCCGGCAGATAATAATTACTGCGTATTTCTTCCCACGGCAGGACAAGAGCCATAGCGCGGCGGACTCTGTAATCGTTCCAGGGTCTTTCATCACAACGAATAAAGTAATAGTGAGTGGCAAACATTACGTTTACCTGAATACCCGAACGATCAGTTAACGTTTCAAGGTTTACATCTCCTGAAATCCAGCGCGCTTCGCCTGAATTCCAAAGAGATGTTGCTTCATCCGCAGTTTCGGTAAATTTGACGGTTATTTTATTAAGCGCAACCCGCTGATGATCCCAATACTGATCGCTCTTTTGCAAAACAATGCTCTCGGCATCCATAGAAACAATGCGGAACGGGCCGTTGGAAACAGGAGGAGTCCAGTTTCTCGAATTTCGCGCAGGAGACCATTGGGTCTTTTGCAGCATTGAAGGATGAATTGGGCCGAACGAATGATGGCAAAGCATCGCCGGGAAAAATGCCGCAGGTGAATTTAACTTTACAACCAATGTTTTTGGAGAAGGGGCCGCAATGCCGACTTTTTCAGGATTTCTTTCTATGCCGTTGCGGTAATCACGCGCTCCCTCAATAACATCGAATAAACTTGAATATGGATATTCCTGCCCCGGTTCAAGAATGGAAAGCCACGCCGCACGAAAATCTTCCGCCTGCACAGGGTCGCCGTTCCAGTAACGCGCGTCCTGCCGCAGTGTAAAAGTCCATTGCATCTTGTTTTCGGAAAGCTCCCATTTTTCCACCGCTGCGGGAACCGGCTCCAAAGTAACCGGATGGTAGGAAAAAAGCCCTTCATATATCGCGGTAAAAATCTGCGCTTCGCTTGCAAAATATGATTTGCGTAAATCCAGTTCTATATCATGCCTGGAAAACGCTACCGTAAGCTCGTCCAGATTCCTGATTTCAGGACGCATTTCCGCAATATCCATTTCGCCCGATTTAGGGATTCTCTGCTGTTCCTGTACAGTCGAACTCTGACAACCGGCAATTAAAAACACGCACAATGAAAAAATCAAAAGCTTTTTCAAAACATTACCTCTTTAATACAATTATAACATAAAAATCAGGCAATTTCTACTTTCCATTCTTGGTAATAACACGATAATGCGCGGCGGTCATATCAAGACCGGCCTCACGGAAACCGTTTTGGATATTTTCATAAAGCATGGCGTATATCGCGGGAATCTTGCTGACATCCTTCGTGTAACAGTTAATTTGATAACACGCATAAAAATCATCCAGCTTTGTCTGTAGAACAAAAGGTTTCGGCCTTTTCAGAACATTATCTGTTGCAAGGGCGGCATTGATTAAAATATCGTGAACCGTCTGCCACGGCGTATCATAGCCAAAGGTTATTTCGGCAAAAATGATCAAACCTTCTTCGTCTTCGTCTGAAGACGTATTATAATTTATTATGCTTGAACCCAAAATTATCAAATTGGGAAACGTCACATATTCGTTTTTATGCGTTTTAAGCCGCACCACCATCAGATTTTTTTCTACAACAAAGCCTGTTATCTCTTTTATTTGAACGCGGTCGCCGATTTTAAAAGGACGCATATATGTAATAACAAGCCCCGCCACAAGGTTGCCAATCGCCGTTGTGGACCCGAATGAGAAAATGATGCCGACAAAAACCGAAACTCCCTGAAAAGCCCTTGAGTTTGAACCCGGTAAATAAGGATACACAAGCGCGACAGTAAACGCCCACAAAAGCACCTGCAAAATTTTATAAGTAGGCGCAGCCCAATCAGAGTAAAAATGCGGTATTACAAGCTTGCCCCTTTCAATCTGGTTGGCAAAAAATTTAAGCCCACGCAGAACATATCGCGCAATGATGATGATGAAAATCATTGGAACCAGGTTTGGAATATACTCCAATATTCCAATGCCAATATTTTTCAGCGGATCAAGTATATAACCAAAGAGCTTTGACGCAAGATCTTTCGTAGTGGAGAAAAAACTGAACACAATCGGCACTGCAAGATAAAGCTGAATGGCGGTAATCACATACTTCAATATCCGCATAATAGCTTGAATTATTTGAACGATCTGTATGGTCGTAAGAATCCTGAACTTTTTAATTACAAGGGGTTTTATTTTATCTTTTCCGGCGATTTCAAGTTTCTTATCCGCCAGTTTGAACAGATGCCAGACAAGCCAAATTAAAAACGCCTGTACCGCAACTATCGCCAGGGCAATGCCGAACCTCTGTAAAAAATTCATATTGTCTTTTGGCTTTACCATGACAAAACTGGCGGATGAAACGGCATCTACCTGAGCGGCTTTATCTTCTTCATGAGCGGCTTTATCTTCTTCATGAGCGGCTTCTTCGCTTTCCGGCGCGAGGACATTTTCCCCGGAATATTCTTCCGATGGAGCATCGGCGCTTTCCTGCGCCCCCAAAAAGCCGGAAGGCATCAGCAAAAAAACAACCGTTAAAAAAACAAAAAACCGTCTCATAATCCGCCGACTCCTGTTTAAAAACAACTGGCGACCGCGCTTTCAAACGCGTCAAGCTGAGGGTGAATAATCGCGATTGGATCGCACCTTTTTTGCAGCGCCCTCAGTGATTCCGGTATTTTAACCGCCTTTCCGGCGGCTTTCTCCGATAAAGCCGCGTGCCTTGCCGGATGACCGGTAGCGAGAACAATTGTGTGCGCATGACCGCTCCATTTCCGTTCTGTGGAAATTTTCCGCGCTGCGGCAAAGGCGACAGCGGTGTGCGGATCGATGTAAGTATTGTACTTTTTATAGACATACTCCATTGTCTGCAAGGTAAGTTCATCATCTATGGAAGCCGGATAAACCATATTGCGCATAACAGCGGGAGCTTCATCGAAAAAAGACGCCAGACGCTCATAATTCAATGGAACACTTACATCAAGGGCCGGAGAGTTTGTATAAACAAGCGGCTTGGGAATAAGCGGCTTTCCGCTGATATATTCGCCTATCGCGTTATTGGCATTCATGGCGGCGATAAACCCGTTTACAGGCATACCGAATTTCCACGCATAAAGCCCGGCGATAAGGTTGCCGAAATTTCCCGAAGGCACGCTGAAAATCAATTCTCTGCTGAGTCTATTTTTCATCTGAATAAAGGCGTAAATATAGTAAAAAATTTGCGGAAAAAGCCTGCCCGGATTTATCGTATTCGCGCTTGTTACATTGTACCGCTGCGAGAATTTACGATCTATAATTGTTTCAATCACCAAACGCTGACAATCGTCGAAAGTTCCTTTTACCTGAATGGGAATAATGTTGCCGCCGTTCTGCACAAAGGTTGAAGGATCAAGGCCGCGAATTTGCCCCGACGGGTAAAGCAGAACCAGCGAAATGCCTTTCCTCCCGCCGAAGGCATGAGCCATGCTTACGCCCGTATCCGGCCTCGCCGCGGAAAGGATCATTGCCTGCTCTCCGTTTTTTGTAAATTCCTCAAACATCGCGGACATAAAGGCAATGCCGAAATCCTTAAAAACTCCCGTCGGCCCGTTGTACAGGTTGAGCAGGGAAAACTCTTCGTCAAGTCCAATTAACTCAGGCTCAAAACAATAAGCGCTTTCCGCAACCCTTGAAGCGGAAACAGGGTTAAGACCCCCTTCCAAAATCGAAGGGGCTACAGCCGCTACCAGTTCATTAAAACTTGTCTTTTCGTCCATGTGCAGAAAAAACTGCCGGATATCAGCTAACTTGTCGGGCACATAGAGTCCTCCGTCGTCCGGCAGGCAGTTAAGCACCGCCTCCTTGTACGAAACCATCGAGGATTCAAATTTTGTCGAACGAAATTGCATCAAGGATCATTATATGGTAAAAAGAGTACTTTTTAAAGAGGCGCTCCTGTCTGCAAAACTGGTGTATGATATTTCATACACTTATTCGAGTTCGGGTGTTAAACAGCGTTTTTTATCTATTTTTCTGTTTAAAACTTCAACCATTATAATTTTTATGATTAATATTACCCCGATAAATACCGGAAATATATTGAAACTCATATACGGCGCAAACCTGCCGAATATTGGCGGCATTGATGCAAACCAGCCGAATATTGGCGGCATTAATGTAGTCCCGATATACGCGCTTCCCATTTGTATTCCCATTATTGCCTGCGAATATTCTCCTCCAAAATTTTTCGGCGTTTCGTGCAGCAGACTTGGATATATAGGAGCGCATCCCAGACCGATCATAAATAATCCCGGCAGTAATGTAACATTTCCAAACGGCAAAACTAAAACTACTATTCCCGCGCCGATAATTATCTGCCCCAAACGTACCATCAGCCTGTTATTCAGTTTTATAGTCAAAAAACCGGACAAGAAACGCCCGAATGTTATTCCAAAAAAATACAACGCTATCCATTTAGCGGCGATTTCGGACGATATTTTTCTTTCCATTACCAAAAAACTGGCCCCCCACAATCCTACTATTGTTTCAATGGTACAATAACAGAAAAACGCCGTAAGAACCTCTTTAACCCCGGTAATATGAAACAATTTTGAAAGTTTGATTGAATTTTGTTTTACCTGCTTCTCTGCGGTATTATTATTTTTCCATAACGCCAGGGAAACAAACAGAAGTACAACGAGGCAAAATTGAATAATGCCTATCGTTCTGTAACCCAAGTTCCATAAACTTTTTTCTTTTAATAAAAATGACGACATTATTATTGGACCAATGGAAGCGCCAATGCCCCAAAAACAATGAAGCCAGCTCATGTGCCTCGCTTTGTAGTGCAGCGCGACATAGTTATTCAACGCCGCGTCAACAGAACCGGCTCCCAAGCCCAGCGGAACGGCGCAAAGGCACAGGTAAGAAAAAGAGCGGGAAAATGAAAACCCGATAAGCGCGGCGGCGGTCATTAAAACGCTTACCGCCGTAACAATACCAGTGCCAAAACGTTTGATAATTTTTTCGCTGAATACGCTTGAAATTACCGTTCCGCCCGCGACAATCATGGAGAGGAATCCAGCGTAATGCACCGGAACACCCAGCAGGCTGTACATTGACGGCCATGCGGAACCAAGCAGTGAATCCGGCAGTCCTAAACTGATAAAGGAAAGATAAATGATGATTAAAAGCAGAAGGGAAAACAAAGCTCCTCCAATATATTTATCTTGAAAAATTCAACAGAACAATGACTCTATTGTTTCCTATTAAGCAAAACGAAATTATTGCGTTGTCATTATAAGATAACTCTCCCGTATATTGTTCCATCAGAAACTCCCTTCCAGCCTGTACAATTACATCGTATGTTTCCCTGAAAACTCCCGCGCTTATTTCTATTCTTGAGCGAGGATTTCTTAAATGATAAATATATTCTGAATTGTTTTTAAAGAACAGCTTTAACATTGCTGTCCTGTTTGAATACGCCGTATATTGAGCGTTGTTTATTGTATTTGCGGCGTTGTTTCCCGCAGCGCCGTTTGGAAACGCTCCCGAAACGTTTAAATTATATCTTCCAATTTCCCGTACAGGCTCGTTTGCCTGATTACTATTGCCGGGAAAGCTTGGGAACGACGGGAAAACCGGATACCCTGTATTCCCGGAAGCGCCGGGAACAACAGGCTGCGCGGGCGCTGCCGGAGCGTTAGGGATAGCAGGGATCGTTGGCTGTCTTGTTTCCTGCGCAAACCCAAATCCTGCCAGCAAAAATAAAATCATTACGGTTACAGTTTTTTTCATTTGTCCGTATTTTTCCCCTCTAATTATAATATTAAATAAAATAATTACTTTTGTAAACCGCGAAAAATCCCGGACTTGTGGGGCAGCCTTGTTTGGGCTATGACCAAACGACGGGTTGCCGAACAAGTCAAATTAACTTGCTTTCCAATTTTTTATTTCCATGCTATAATATCCCCATGTACGCAGGATTTTATTCCCTCGGCGCAGCCGAAGAGGTTACAGGTTCCAAGCACGTGCTTGAAGTTGACGGGCAGAGTTATCTGATTGATTGCGGCGCTTTTCAGGGGTCAAGAGCCGAAGCGGATCGAAAAAACCGCGCCTTTGGCATCGCCGCCGATCGTGTCGAGAGCGTCATATTGACTCACGGCCACCTTGATCATTGCGGTCTTTTGCCGCTGATGGGAAAGCAGGGCTACAAGGGGAACATCTACGCGACTCCTGCGACAAGGGACATCGCCAGTCTTATAATGATGGACTCCGCAAACATACAGGCGCGTGACGCAAAGTACCTGAAAAGCCAAGCCAGCAAAAAAGGGGAAAAGTTTGACTGGACTCCGCTTTATACCGAGCATGACGCAATCGCGGCGGTCGGGCAGACAATTGGAATTTCGTATAACAGACCGATATATATAGGAGACGGGGTAAGCCTTGAGTTTTACGACGCAGGGCATATTCTCGGCTCCGCTATGGCGTATATCAAAATAAAAAAAGGCGGCGAAGAGCTGAATATTCTTGCCACAGGAGATTTGGGACGCAAAGGCAAACCTATCATCCGCAACCCTGCAACTCCCGAAACGCCTGCGGACTACATAATTCTTGAAAGCACCTACGGCGACCGCAGGCACGATTCCACCGATGACGCAATTGAAAAACTTTCCGTCATAGCAAGGCGGACTGTAGAAAAAAAGGGGAAAATTCTAATCCCTTCGTTTGCAATTGAACGCACGCAGGAACTTGTTTACTATTTCCACCTTTTGGTAGACGACGGCGTAATTCCCGAAATACCGATTTTTGTCGACTCGCCGATGGCAACTAACGCAACGACAATTTTTCAGGTACACCCCGAATGTTACAGCGAAGAAATAAAAGAAGCGTTTATCAAACATCACAAAAACCCGTTCGGCTTTAACAGCCTGCACTTTACAACCAGCGTAGATGAATCAAAGGCGCTTAACGATCACAAGGGGCCANTGATTATAATTTCAGCGGACGGAATGTGCGAAGCNGGACGCATTCAGCACCANTTGATTCACAACATACANGACCCCAACACCACCATAATGACNGTCGGNTATATGGCGGAAAATACTCTTGGGCGCAGAATACGCAACCGTGAAAAAGAAGTAAAAATTCACGGCGAATGGTTTAAACTNAGGGCGCAGGTAGAAGAAATAAACGCATTCAGCGCCCACGCCGATTATTCTGAAATGCTGGAATGGCTGAAAGCTATTGACACCTCACGCTTGAAGGGGATTTTCCTTGTTCACGGCGAGAAAAAATCACAGGCCTTTTTAAAGAAGTACCTCGAAGAAAACGGCTTCCCAAACGTCGAGATAGTAAAATACGGTAAAAACTACGAGCTAACTTGAAAAAAGATTCGTTTTCATCGTCAGGCGAAATATTTTCGTGGTTGTCGTGTTTTATTAATCTTGAGCGCGGACAGAAACCCAAAAGTTTCCGCTTAGAGCGAATGGAAGCGCTGACGGAACTTGCAGACCACCCCGAAAAACACGCGCCTTCCATTCACATAGCCGGCTCAAAAGGAAAGGGGTCAGTAACAGGAATGTTATCCGCCATGCTGACAGCCGCCGGTTTTCGCGTTGCCCGCTATATGTCGCCGCACGTTGTCGATATTCGCGAACGAATCTGCATGGGCGATAATTATTTCAGCGAAGAAATTTATCTTTCAGCAGGCGACGAACTTAGAGACATAACGGAAAAAAAACTTCCCTCACTTAAAAATCCGCTCTTTGACAATACGCACGAGGACGGCTGTGAGCCGACATATTTTGAACTTTTAACGCTCTTTTTTTTCCTGTGCGCCAGACACGGAAACTGCAACGCAATGGTCGTGGAAACAGGCA
>JGI24698J34947_10000278_pt1 | contig 22010 bp, 17 predicted proteins | sample TergutMp193P3_FD_34947 | JGI IMG/M metagenome (IMG submission 34947) | reverse complement strand
CGGTGATGTTTGACAGCGACAACAGAGTAAGCTCTGTTTATGGAATTGAAGCAATCCCCACTACTTATATTATTGACCGCGAAGGAAAAATTGTCGGCAGAGTCATTGGAAGCATCACGTGGGATGCTCAGAAGGTAATCACTGCTATTGACGCTCTCTTAAAAAGTTAAACGCCCTATCTAAAAAGCGGAACCGGGGTATAAAAAACCCGTCCTTGCGGACGGGTTTTTTTGTTACACCCAGCCTCGACAGCCGCGCTGGGGGCCGTTTCTGCGGCCGAAACCTTGCATACCGCATCCGCCGGGACCAAAATCACCGCGTCTCTGGTCGGGGCCAAGGCTGTTCATAAAACCTGGGCCGCGGCCGCCGGCGGCAAAATCATACGCCTTACCCGCGATTGTCACTTTTGACGGGCGGATAAAATTTCTCGCTTCAAATCCTTCGACAGAAACTCTTGCTCCCTCTTTTAATCCGTCAATAAAACCGATGTAGCGCATCAACATGGGAACATAGTAAACAGAATCGCCGCTTTTCACCGCGATCGATCCTTTCTCAAGCTGCAAAGTTCCCTCTATCGTTACGGATTTAACTTCGTTCTGACGATTGTTCGGATCGTAGCGCTCGATTCTATCCTGGCGGTTATTTCTGTCAGGACGCGCGTCTTTGTCCTGAGCGAAAACCGTGCCGGCAATTAAAGCGGCAATTAACACAAACAAACTTAATCTTTTCACAAAAACCTCCAAAATTTGGACTTGCTTTGAAACTTCAATAAATAAACCAAACAATTATTAATACGTTACAATAATTTTAACCATGTTGTGAGGCCAAAATAATCATTGATGAAAACAGGAATACCGCTAAAACAACAATAAATATTACAAGAGCTGTGGAGAAACCAAATGACAAAACAAGACAAATGCCCAATAAATTCAATATAACCCGGTACATAAAAGCGAATCCATGAAAAACAATCGGAAGAATTGGAAGCAGTAAAACAAAAAAATAGCGCGGCTTTATTCTTGCGCGATAACGCCAGCCTATAACAATTACAAGAATCGCCATCGGCAGAAAAAATATTACAGAGCCAAGCCGATTCAAAACCTCGGCTTCAAAAATCTGGGAAATATAGCCTGCGGAGCCAAGTCTTGTGGAAGCCATAAAAAGTTGATCAATTTGAAGATTCTCCAAGCCATGCCTTACTTCGGAAATCAGCAAAAAATCTTCAAAGCTTATATCCATAATCACTCCTGAAAATGAGTTTTGACCGATAAGCCATTCGCTTCCCCAGCTTATATTTTTGTCATTACGGCTCAATGCGTGAGTTATAACCATTACCTGCTGTTTGTTGTTTATTATTTTAGGTAAAAGTTTCGCGTAAGGCGCTCTCATGCTTGTTACGGGACGTGAAAGCAGATCAAATTCCATATATTCAAAATTCATTCCGTAGGCGAAGTCATTCGATGTTGAAAGATTAGAAAAACGCAGAACCGCCCGGCCGTTCTGTCCCGGCAGAGAAAAAACCGCTCCTGTTAAAATTTCGCCAAGCGACAATTCCATCTCGTCAATAAAAAACGCGTACTCTTTTGCTCCGCGTTCACTGGCCGCAAGAAAATTCTTCACGTCAATATCGTCCGGGGTCTTCTCTATCAATTCCTGAAAAATGTAATAAGCCTGTATCCAGTCGCCCATGTTCATCGCCTGATAACCTGAAAGTTTTAATTCAAACAATGAATAAAAATTCTTTTCTCTGGCGTTTGGGGCTAGAGAAGAAATTTGATTCCACGCATCGCTGGCAAGGTGGGCGGCGTTGGCCGCTTCGGGACTGCCCGGAAGCGCGAGCCGGGACGCAAGAGTAGCGAGCCAATGGGCGTCATAATATCGCTTTTCATTAAAAGCGGTTTCGCTTAAGGAAAGCGCCTGCGTGGCGTTTACCGGATGCAGGTTTCCCGACAGCGCCGAAAGATCCGCGCCGCGCCAACCCCTTGCAAGCTCGGCCCGCGCCAAAGACCTTTCCTCGCTTTCTTCCAAACGCAGTTCGTTCAGTTTAATATCAATATCGATTCTAAGATTTGCCAGCTCAGGACTTTGCGGCCACACCTTGTCGCAGATGCCAAGAAACTGCGCGGCTTCCTGCCAGTTGTCGGCCTTGCTTCGAATCTGCGCCTGTTCTTTTGCAAGGCGATACAATTCTCCCTTAAAGCGCAGATTCTCCTCATAATCCTTCGCCATGGGAAGGGCAAGAAAGAAAATCACGGCGTAAACTCCGGCGGCAAAAATAGCGATAATAACCGAACCTGCCAAACGCTTAAAAAATATTTGCGAGAAACTCGGATAATTTTCTTCAATAGAAACAAGACCAAAGGGAACCACCAAAGCCGAAAAAACAAGAGCCGGAAATAAATTGAACAATTCCAGCACTCCCTGTATCAGCCGCCAATTAGTGGTGTAAATTATAAGAGGCGCCGCGGACCCGGGAAAGAAAAATTTAAAAATCATGATGATCACGCACGAGGCGAGCATGTAGAGAAAGAAAATCCATTTTGGTGAACGCAGTTTTTCTGAATTAATCATTGTCACCGTGCCTTCTTGATAGATAAACTAAAATCGAGAAAATATTAACCAGCAAACTAAAACCAAAGAAAGTCAGCGGAACCGCCATTGAAGCCGGCAGCATATTTTCAAGGAATGTACCGAACAATTCCTGCATCTCAGGGGCATTAAAAAAAATTTCAACGGCAAGAACACCACGAAAAACAAGCGCGCCGATAAAAAGATTTGCCAGCGGCCATACGCTGAATTTAATGGAAAAGCCCAGAGAGCAAAGAAGAAAAATCAACGCGCCTGCATAAACAGAAAAAGAAAGAAACCCTTCGCTAAAACGCTTTTGAAGCTGTTCCCCACTGAGCCTGATATCAATTATCAGGCTTTTCAAAAACCACGGAGTATCGTCGCCAAAGGGAATAGGCGGCAGATCAAGGCTCGTGCTTGCCGCCGATTCATGAAAAGTCAACGGCCTGTCCGGTATCGCCGTTACCCTCGGCCCGGCCGGGTCGGACATACCCTTCAGCAAAATAACCGCGGTTTCGTTTCTGTTAAGCGTGTTGGAAAGGATCAAACCGTTCTCGCCAAGTTTTTGAACGCCGCTCTGAGCGCCCGGCACATTTCCCCATTGACTCAGCAAAAACGAAAAGCCGAAGCTGAAAATCATCGCCATGATAAACATACTGATCACCGTCATAGGCGCGAAGTAATTCCTTCTTGCTGCATAACTCAGGGCCAAAAGCACAGACATATACAGCGCAAGCGACAGCGCCCAGTGAGCGGCGGCAATTATCAATGTTAAAAAAGTCTCAGGTTTTTGTGGCAAATTTCGGGACCATTCTACCCTTAGGGAAAGATAGCGAACCCCCGTAGCTGCCAAAAAAATAATGGCAAAACTGAGACTGAAAAAAAGCGCCAGCTTGGCCAAATTCTTCACACTTTAAGACTAACACAGCAGGAAAGCCCGCGCAAGAGCGAAAACTGCCTGTTTTTATATTGAGATAAATAAAAATTTAAAGCATAATAAATCATGGACGCTCAAATAGCGGTTCTTGGAGCCGGCGCGTGGGGAACGGCGATTGCCAAAGTAATTGCCGAAAAAGAAAAAGATGTCGTAATTTGGAGCTACGAAGAGCAGACAAGGGACGACATCAACCAAAACCGGCGGAATTCCCGATTTCTGCCGGACGTTGAACTGCCCCAAACAATAAAGTCAACTACAAAAATTGAAGAGGCGGCCGAGGGAAGTAAATTCCTGATCTTCGCAATTCCGTCCCTGTTTTTGCTTGATACGGTAAAAAAAACCCTTGCCGTAAATTCCATCAAAGAGGGTGAAACCGCCATTGCTGTGCTGACAAAGGGCTTCCTGCCGACCGCTAACGGTCCGCGCCTGATCCTTGAAACAATGGAAGATTATCTGCCGGGTTTTTATCAGCAGTCTATAGTTTATATAGCAGGTCCAAGCCATGCCGAGGAAGTCTCGCGCGGAAAAATCACAGGGCTTATAGCGGCCAGCGAAAACGCGAAAAATTCCATCCGTTTCAGAGACTTGCTGAAAACCCCGCGCCTCTTTGTCTATTCCTCATTCGATGTCTGCGGCGTGCAAGTGGCCGCCGCAGCCAAGAACGTAATAGCCATTGCATTCGGCATGTTGGACGCTATTAAAACAACCGGGGACGCCGACAAGTTCGGCGACGGAACGGACTCTCTTCTGCTTGCCGCCGGATTAAACGAAATCCAGTCCCTTGGCCATGCGATGGGCGCCACTCATCCTGAAACATTCACTTCAATTTCCGGTATCGGCGATTTAGACGTTACCTGCCGCTCAATACACGGCAGAAACCGGCGTTTTGGAAGGGAAATAATCGAAAAGAAAATTCTAGAACCATTTAAAAATATCGATGATCTTTTATCGCGAATTGAAGAGATAGGCTACCTGCCGGAAGGAGTGGCGGCCGCCAAATATGTAAGGATTCTCGCGGAGAAGCACAAGCTTAAAATGCCTGTTTCTACAGGACTGTGCAGTATTTTAAACCGCGAAATAGAGCCGTCCGAGTTTATACAAAATTTTTTAGACGAACTGAGGTAACAATAAAAAATGTTAGAAAAATTAACCGGAAAAATTTCCGACGCCCTTCGCTTTGTCTCAGGCAAATCTTCGATTACCGAAAAAAATATCGAGGACGCGGTAGAAGCGATTAAAATGGCGCTTTTGGAAGCGGACGTAAACCTGCGCGTTGTGCGCCGTTTCGTCAACTCCACGATAGAAGAAGCGAAGGGTGAAAAAGTTCTTCGCTCCGTAGACCCCGGCCAGCAATTCATTAAAATTGTCAACGACAAGCTGGTCTCTTTTCTTGGCGACGCAGACCCGGCAAGCCGCGCCTTAAAACTTCGCGGCCCCGATGTAATTTCCACAGTACTAATGCTTGGACTGCAAGGTTCAGGCAAAACCACCAGCTCGGCGAAACTTGCCCTGCGCCTTAAAAAAGAGGGACGCAAGACCATGCTTGTCGCCTGCGACCTTGTGCGCCCGGCTGCAATGGAACAGCTTGCTGTTCTCGGCGGCCAGATTGGTATTCCTGTTCACAAGGAAGACGGCGCGAAGGACAGCGTAAAGGTTTACCAGAACGCAGTTTCCTGGGCGAAGAAAAACCTGATCGACACCATGATCATCGACACAACCGGCCGCCTGCAGATAGACGAGTCGATGATGCAGGAGTTGTCCCGCCTTAAAGACGCGGCGAAACCTGACGAAATACTGCTTGTCGCCGACTCGATGACAGGCCAATCCGCCGCCGACATAGCGAAAACATTCGATGAAAAAATCGGCCTGACAGGAATTGTGTTAACAAAGTTCGACTCCGACACGCGCGGCGGAGCGGCGCTCTCGTTTAAAACAATAACAGGCAAGCCGCTGAAGTTCGTTGGCACAGGCGAAAAGCCCGAAGACTTTGAACCCTTCCACCCCGACAGGATCGCGAGCAGAATTTTGGGCATGGGCGACATTGTCAGTCTTGTAGAAAAAGCGCAGGAAGTGATCGATCAAAAAGAAGCCGTGGAACTCCAGAAAAAAATGGAGAAGGAAAACTTCACTCTGGATGACTGGCTGACGCAAATTCACGCTATGAAAAAAATGGGCTCTTTGCAAAAAATGCTGGAGATGATTCCCGGAATGCAGGGGCAGATCAGCGAAGACGACATTGATAAAGCGGAACTGAAACAGCAGGAAGCGATTTTAAGCTCCATGACGCGCAAAGAACGCGCCAATCATTTGATCATCGGGCCGCCGCGCAGAAGCAGAATCGCGCGCGGTTCGGGAACATCGGTCGCGGAAGTAGCTCGTCTTCTTAAAAAGTTTGAGAAAATGCGCGGCATGATGAAGAAGATGGCGAAAGGCGCGCGCGGCGGAATGGGCGGAATGCCGAACATGCCGGGAATGTTCCCTCAGTAATTACATTTTATTCGTTTTTACCCAGCTTACAATCTCGTCAATCTTTCCAAAGACAAGACCGGTCACCGTGTCGGCGCAACCGTAGTAAATCGCAACTTTGCCTGTGTCTTTGTCTACAAGCGCGGCGCAGGGGAATGTAACGTTTGGCACGTCGCCTGCCAATTCATAAATTTCGCGGGGGTTTATTATATACGGGTCTGCGCGGGCAATTACTTTCCAGGGTTTATCAAGGTCCAAAAGCGCCGCGCTAAATGAGTAAACAAAACCGTTACAGCTTGTAAGCACGCCGTGGTAGAACAAAAGCCAGCCTGCCGTGGTTTCTATGGGACATGGGCCCGCGCCGATTTTTGTGCTTTGCCAGCCGCCGGAAGGCGCCATCACATGGCGGTGCTTGCCCCAGTAAAGCAAGTCCGGGCTTTCAGAATAGAATATATCGCCAAAGGGCGTGTGCCCCGAATCGCTGGGGCGGCTTAACATAGCGTAATTTTTTCCTATCTTGCGCGGAAAAAGCGCACCGTTTCGGTTGTAGATCATCGACGGACATTCCATTTGGAAAAATTCTTTAAAATCAAACGTATAGCCCAAACCGAGGCAGGGGCCGTGATAACCATTGCACCAGATTATGTAATAACGGTCTTCTATAAAAATTACGCGAGGATCATATTTGTAATTGGAATCGGGAAGATCGGGATCGGTCTTTTTAAATTTAATCGGCTCGTCTTCAATTTTCCAGTTAATGCCGTCTTTGCTTCTGCCCGCGTGAATGTTCATGTTGCGCGAAGTATCATCGCAACGGAATACGCCTGCAAACTCGCCCTTGAACGGCACAACAGCGCTGTTAAAAATGCTGTTGGACTTCAGGGTTAAATCCCTGGGAATAATCGGGTTTTTTGAGTACCGCCACATCAGCTCCTTTTGGGGATCGCTGAAGGGCGGCCTTTCTTCCCAGGGAATATTAGGCAGACTGCATCCGTTTACGATGACACTCATTGTTTTGCTGACTTACATCTCGTTTGCGTCTTCGATCCTGGTGTTCCAGCTTGCGGAAACCGATTCAACAAGCTGAGCAGGTTCGCCGTCAAACCACCACATTTCCCATGCAATACCGCCGCGGTTAAGTCCGGGAACAAGAATATGGTTTCTGAATCTCTGGCGAGCCGGTTCGCGGATAATAGCCATTGTCTCGTCTACCGCGCGGATATCTCTGAATACAGGATACAGGGCTGTCTGCCACCTTGTGTCAACAGGAGCGTTCCATGCCTGAAGCGCAAAAAGAATTGCGTCAACCTGATCTCTCTTGAAAGTAGAAGGAATAACCATTACGTTTTCATCGGTAAAGACAACATATTCTCTCGCTCTTGGTCCCTTGGGAGGAAGTACGATACCCCAGTCATCTCTCATGTTTGCGATATCCTGTCGAACATATTCCTGTTCAAGGCGCATCGCTACTCTGCCGTCGTTGAACATCGGCTTATACCAGTCCCATGCGGCTCCGTCCGGCTTCGGCATCATTACGCCTTCTCTCTGCAGTCTGATAGCAAACTGAAGGGCCTCAAGAAAAGCCGGAGTATTTGTGGCGTTTGCCAATTTGCCGGTACTGGCATTTTTGGTAACATATTCGGCATTGTTGCCGGCGACAAAAATATCAAGTATTTCTGTTGAAAGATCGGCTGTCATGGCATAGGTGTCCATTCTGCCGTCGTTGTTAATATCCCTTGTAAGAGCCTTGCAGATTCTCAGGAATTCATCCCATGTCCACTTTCCGCTCTTCTGCAGATCGTAAGGAAGATTGGGATCAAGACCGGCTTCCCTAAAGAGCCTCTTGTTGAAGAAAATTACCTGACCGTGAAGGCTTCCGCCGTAGCCAAACTGCAAAGCGTAAGTCTTTTTATTGAATGTAAAAAGCGTGTTAATCATCTGGTTGACATCAATAACTTTGTTCTTGGTAGAAAAATCTATAGCCTTGCTGTCGCTGACAGGGAAGAGAAGGTTCTGCTTCTGCAGAGACATTGCCCAGTCCGACTGAACGACAAAAACTGTGGCCGCGGGTCTTCCCGCCATGATGGAAGTAGCCGCAACCTGAGGCATTTCGTTCCAGCTTGCAATGTTTTTTTCCTGCATTGTAAAGCCAAACTCGCGCTGGATTCTTTTGCGCCACTCAAGTGTTTTTTCCTGACTTTCGCTTCCATTCCACTGCGCTGTCGGGGGGGTCTTATTGGTATCATAATCCGCCCAATAGTTACCGACTACGATATTCAAACCTTTAAGCGCCGGCGGCGCTTTGCCAAGATCGGCAATCTTCGGCTGAGCTGACACCGTCATGGCTCCGGCAACCATTAACACGATTACCAGACAAGCAACCCACATTGATTTGCTTTTTAACATATTCATCCTCCGTTAAATTGTTTTTATCTCAAGCGCCGGCCATGCGGCCGCCGCGTTGAAACCTACATCTTTATACCGGTCTGGCTCAAGGACTCAACAAAGGCCCTCTGCGCGACAAGGTAGAGCAAAATAAGCGGCGCAAGGCACATAAGCATGCCCGTAGCGATAATCGCCTGCGTATAGGCAACCGGCGCTATTGTGTTTACAACGCCGCTTGATACGTTGGTAGCCGCCGCCCACCACTGGCCGAACCTTTCCGTAATTGAAGCCAAACCGCTTGACAGCATCCTGTAATTTGACAAGAACAGAGTCGTATAAAACGAATCCGTCCACTGCCAAACAAATGAAAACAGGAAACAGGAAGTAAGCATGGGAGAAGCGTCGGGAACCATAATGCGGATAAAAGTTTTAAACTTGCCGCAGCCGTCCACCCAGGCCGCTTCTTCCAATTCTTTAGGCACGCCCCTGAAGTACTGCCTCAGCATAAATATATACAAACCGCTTTTAAGACCCATGCCGGTAATGGAAAGCATCCAGTAGCCGATAACACTGCTTAACAGGTTTGCCGGCTCTCCGGTAATAAGCCGGATAATTCCGAAAATATCAAAGAACCTGAAATTAAGGTAAAGCGAAGCCATTATCGTATGCGGCGGAATAACAATCATAAGCATTACGCACATAAACCAGAAACTTTTAAAGGGGAATTTATACCTTGCAAAACCGTAGGCCGCCATAGTACAGGCCGCAATCTGAAAAACAGCGCTGACGGTTACGATTCCCAAAGTTCTAAGAAGCGAAGACCAATAGGTAATCAACTGTTTAACCAGCGAATAGTTGTTCAATGTAAAATTGCGCGGGATGCTGATTACCGTACTGTCGTACAGATCCGCCTCGGCCATAAAGCTGACGCTTAATTTATCCAACAGCGGCTGAATAATTAAAAAGCACATTCCAAAGAGGAGCACCGTCCGGCAGACTTTTAAGGTCACTTCCAGCGCTTTCTTCTTCATGTGATAGTTGCGGGAGATGTTGCCCCATTCATTTGACTTATTATTGTTACTCATAATAATACACCCTCTTGGAAATTATAGCCATCGCAATTCCGATTATTCCAATTACGGCAAAGAAGTAAACCCAGGCCATTGCGGTTCCAAATCCATATTGAAATAAACGGATCATCGAAATATTGATTTTTTCCATAACGCGGTTGTCCGTTCTTAAGAAATAATCCACAACGCTGTAAACAATATTTACAAGGATCAAAGAGCTGACCATCGGGAAAGTTATTTTCCAGAAACACTCCCAGCCGGTTGCGCCTTCTATTTTTGCAGCTTCAAACATGCTTGGCGGTATCGTCTGCAGTGCGGAAAGGAAGATAATTATCTGAATACCGGAAGCCATCGCGATATCATAAATCTGATTTATTATGCGGAAAATATATCCCATAAAATCGCTTGCGGCTCCTTCGGCGACAAGAACATCCTCAAGCACTTTTGTAATCGAGGACTTCATCAGGTTGCCCTCTTTGATTATGTCCGCCATGCTGTTCAACAGAGAGTTGTTTGTTTCAAGCCCGATCATAACGCCGGAAGAAAGAATTACAGGCAGAAAGAAAACCGCCCGCACCAGGCCCCTGCCCTTAAATTCCTGATTTAACAGAAGCGCCACAAACAAACTGAAAATTATAATGGCCGGCACAATAAGAAGCATGCGCCCTATTTCTTCCGTAACAAACCTGTTGAATTCTGGGTCTATGGTAAGAACGCGCTTCAAGTTTTCAAGGCCGATAAAAGCCATAGAAAACCCCTGCTTTTCGGTGTCAATTTTTACATTGCTGAATACCATGCGCAGGGATTCTGTAATGGGGAAAAACATAAAGGCCAAAAAACCAATAATGAAAGGAAGCAAAAACAGATATCCTGTAATCGCGTTCTTGCCTTCCAAGGTCAGCGATGTTTTACCATTTCTTTTGATAAGATACATTATTCCCCCCGCCTTAATACAGTATAACTGTCACTGCTAACATAAACACCGTTGTTATTCCAGTCGTTACCGCTTATATTCACAAAAACTCTGGTTCCGTCTTCGTACTCGGTAACTGTTACTCCGTGCGACAAAATGCGATGTCCCGTAATAGCCTGCATGTACAAATGGCCGAAATCAGCGGTAAATTTTTTATACAAAGCATCGGCGTCGCCCGCCCATTTGCCGTATTCGTTTGCATAGAACTGCCTGAACTTTGTTTCCTGCAGTTCCGCAGTTTCTTCGATCATAAAGCTGAAGTACAATCCCCCTCCGCTTTCGATTGTTTTAAGCAAATTCCTTGTATAATCTTCCGCCAGATTTATCGCTCTGCCTGTATAAGGAACCAGACCGTGCAGAGCTATCGGGTAAAAAGGAACCGCCATATCGGTAATGCCGTAATACTGGTCGTCGATCATCAGGTCGGTAACAATATCAGCCCAGGGAACGGCGTAAACATAACCGGTATTTACAAAAACGCCTATTCCCGAACTTTTTAGATCCGCAAGTTTGTCCTGCCTCTTTATCATCGCGGCTTCGCGGCTTACGCGGCGTTTTTCATGATAGTCGCCGGCAAGTCTCGATCCCATATTCCTGAACGCGATGTTTGAAATTCCCAACGCTTCCGCTTTAGGAATAAAGTTGTCTATCATTCTAATCATGCTTTCAGGCCGCGCAAGATAATTAAGCTTGCCCCACATTTTACGCTCCCCAAACCAGACAAAGCTGAAAGGATAGCGCTGTACCCGTTCGCGGCTTACATAACGCGCCGCGTCGCTGTAAAGGCTGAATCCGCTGAATCTCTTTACGTCCCTCATAAAAAGGAAATCAACTTCCGGGTAAATTTCATGGTTGTTTTTTTTCGCCGCTTCCAAAAGCTCCTTAAAATCTCTCTTGCCGCCAAGTTCATCTATCAATTTGACTTTTGTCGGCACGGAATGATCTACGCTGTGATTAAACCAGCCGTTAAGCTTGACGCGGATATTTTTCCATCCAAGATCCGTAAAGTCATTTAATATGGATTCTGCTTCCTTGTACGAAGTAAGCTTTAGCGGCAGATCGAAAGGAATGCCGAGGCGGTGCCTTGTTTTATTTACGGCGCCTACAATCTCGACCGCAATGGGAACGCCGGTTTCGGCTTTCTTGTTTCTAATTTCGGGGTATCTGCGCAGTAACCATGAACGGTATTCTTTCGCCATGCCCACATAACCCGGCTCATCGCAGATCGTATAACGCAGGGTAATAGATTCGCCGTCGGGCAGTCCGTTTTCGTAAAGGTACACATTCCGCTCATTGCGTCCGGTTATATCCAACTGTGCGCCGTGAACAATCTCAAAATTGGCATAGACCCTGTTCCATGAAGCGTTTCTTCCTGAAACATCGGCATATACGCTTGCATAGGAAGATCCTTCTTCTATTATACATACAAAAGCCGCGCCGTTTTTCTGTATGCCGAAAACCGGGAAAGGAGCCTTGCTGTCGCTGACCACGGCATCGCGGGGCATTGCTTCGTCCCAGCCGTAAATATTGACGTTAAACGGAACCTGGCTGTACTTTCCGTTGTTAAAGTTGATTATTGCTCCGCTTCCATCAGGAACCAGCATAAAGCCGTTGTCGCTTGTACTGCCGGAACCCATAAAGGGCAGTAATGTCAGCTGTCTGAATGGATAGCTCGGCCTGTAGGCGATACTGTCGAAGGGCACGTTAACAACAAGGGATTTTCCGTCAAGAATGTAGCGAATAGTCAGGTTAAAGGCCGGTTTGTTAAGGCCGCTTGTAGAGGTATACTTTTCCGCGTCTTCCAAAAAATCTTCATAAGTATAGCCGGCGTTCTCAAAGAATTGTTCCGCTAATTCTTTCATGTACTCCTGCGCGGTGTCTCGAAGCACGTATACTACTGATCTGGACAATTCAGGATATAAGGCTAAAAGCACGTCTTTATCATCGCCTGACCGCAGATTTTCAATATCATATTCACGGTAGCTGGATTCTACTATGCCCTGTTCGCGATCTTCCATTTTTGCAAGATAGGCTTCCCATTTATCTTTCGTTAACGCGGGAGGAATTCGATAAGTCCGCGCAACGTCGCCGATTGTGTAGCGCACTTCAAGAGCGCCGTCGACTACTTCGTATTCATAGGCTTTTAACTGCACACTGCTCTGATCCGAATACAGCGTCATCGCAACGCCGGTAGCGTCGGAGTATTCCAGCGAAAACTGGGAATCCATCAAATAAGTCGTAACAACATCGGCGTAGCGATCAACGGCGGAACCCTTTGGATTTGAATGCCATTGCACTCCTGTTCTTTTATCCGTAAGTATTATCGCCGTTGTCTGCGGCATAAAGCGCAGGGAAAGATGCTCGTTTTCCAGAATTACATCTCTGCGTTCAACCGGCTCTTCTTCCTCCGTAGCTCCATAGACTATAACCGGTCCTACCCTTATTGTCCTTTTGGTACAGGAAATGCCCGATAAAAGAGTAAAAATCATTAACAGAAACAATACTGTCTTTTTCACCTGACCCCCTAATTCAACCGGAACAAAATTTCTTTATACAGCGAAACAAAATAAGCGAAGGCGTCGCTTATAAGGCTGAAGAAAATTACAAATATAAAAACCATTACTCCCATTCCTACAACGGTCAGCAGGCTGGAAAGTATTGTCTTTATAAGACTGTAATCGTGAATCATCATCATGGCGGAAAGAATCAACAATCCTGTCCACAGAACCGAAAACCCGCCGAGCACCCAGTAAATAGCGCCTTCATCAAAGGTGATAAACTGGCTTAACAAAATCAGGAAAGCGTTGATTATTACATAAGGCACAAGAGCGTAGCAAACCCCCATGTATATCTCGGACATCCTGCCCTTGCCGTCCATGAGCGTCGTAAGACTCCAGTTTGCGACAGTCCACAGGAAAACAGGAAGCAGAATTCGCATTACCACGATAACTGCGTTAAAATATTCCATGTTTATCGTAACAAACTGAAAGCTTGTTAAAGTTAAACGCAGTATTTCTTCCAGGATCATCGCGAAGATGATGATGTTTGCCGCGGCGACGGAACCGCGTCTTTCATGAGTCAAATCCCAAAAGCCGTCAAGAGGATGGGTAGACACATAAAGTGAATACTTTAAAGTTTTACCAAGATGCTGCCACCATGCTTTATCAGAAAAATATTTCATGCTTCCCTGATCTCCTTGCTTAATTTAATGGAAAACCTGATAGCAGGCGGTAAAAAAATAATTATCCCTAATATTACAAGTATTTTCCAGAGGTTTTCTTCCATCCATTGTTTGCGGTAAAGCTGAAAGGCCTTGCCGTAACCTTCGCGGTAGTGCTTCAGTTTGTAGTATCTCATCGCTTTTTGGTACTCGCCCTGCCGCAGTGCCGCCCGTCCGATGCCGATGTAGGCAAGATCGTAGTTTCCGTTCATCTTAAGAACTTCTTCCCACAGCGCCGCCGATTCTTCGTAATAGCCGGCCTTGTACTCGTTTAGCGCGTTGTTAATTTTTTCCCCATAGCCTGTCAGATCGAAACGGGTAAGGGCGGCGGCTCTGGAATCCAGCGCGTAAAGCGAAGTGCCCATTTTTTCGATAGCGACAGGCAGAAGAAATTTGCCTTCGCGGTTGCCGATTCCGCCGAAAGCGTATAACAGGTTGCCCTGGAAGTCGTACATGAAAATACGTCCGCGCGTCGCGTCAAAACAGGCATACGAGTCGTTATCAAAAGCGACTACATCGATAAACCTTGAGCGTCCGACTATGCCGCCGGCGTTGCCGTATGTCAAGTCGCCTTCGGGGTCTTCATAACCGTTGCGGATTAAAATATCCTGCCCCATCGCGTTAAGCCGGCGCACAGGGTCAGTCTGTCCTGTCGAGTTGGAAACATAGATAAAACCATCGCTGTCAAGAGCGAGGTTGCTGTACTCGGTCGGAATAAAAAGGTCCATCCGCTCTTTCTGCGCCTGGGTAGAGAGCATCTTCCATAAATAATCAACAGGATTAACGCTTACCTTGTTCGCGCCCATATAGCCGGAAAACTCGCCGCGGTTATCAAACTCCATAAGCCCCTTGTTGATATTTCTCGCCTGAACAAACAATCGGTTCGCAAAATCTACAACCAGTTTATATGGCAGAAATTCAAAGTGCTCTTCTATGCTTTCATCATCCGGCCTGTAAATAACCGAAACAAAATTCCAGTTTTTATCAAGCTTTAATATCCGGTTATTGTTGGTATCGGCTATATAAAAAAAGCCGTCTCTTGTTTCAAAAATATCCATCGGGTACTTGAACGACGAATCGACTCCCATGATCCTGACGGATGAAACCACATTGACTAAAACATGCTCTCCGTTCTCCTTCGCTTCCAGCACTACAATCCTGTCGTTGCCGGAATCGCAGATGTAAATGCGGTTATCCCTGATAAAAAGCCCCTGCGGATCGCGGAAATTGCCGACTCCGACGGCAGTGCCAAGAACATACGCGCTTACTTGATACGCATCGGGAGACGCCACCTGCTCATTCCAGAAATCGTAATTGTAGGTGTAGTTTGTCGGCTCGGAAAAAAGCGGAAGCGCAGAAAAGAGGCACGCAAAAATAATCCCAAAACTAATAATTTTTTTCATTCTTTTATCCCCGAACTTGCCATTGTCTGCAGAACATTGCTCTGCGCGAATACGAACATTACCAGAGGAACAATCATGATAAAGAGAGTTACCGCCGCAGCGACGCCGGCGCGGGCGATGCCTGCCGTGGCAATTTGCGAAAGCGCGTAAGGCAGGGTTTTAAGCTGTTCCGAATAAATAAACGTCTGCGCCCTTGTGTTCCAAAGATTCTGCACAGAGAAGATCATTACCGTAAGCCATGCCGGTTTTATCATGGGCAGAACAATGTAGATAAAAATACGAAACTCTTTCGCGCCGTCTACCTTTGCGGCTTCAAGAAGCGTGTCCGGTATGGTGTCTATAAACTGCTTTAGCAGGAAGAAGCCCATCGGCATTGCAAAGGCCGGAACAATAACTGAAAGGTAAGTATCAACCCAGCCAAGCTTGGCCATTACAAGGTAGTTCGGAATTGCCGTTACATATCCCGAAAACAAAAGAGTAATAATTACGCCCTGGAAGAAAATCTTTGACCCGGGGAAGTTATACTTGGAAACAACAAACGCTCCCATGGAAGCGAAAATAATCAAGCCAATTGTTCCAAAAGCGGTAAGGAAAACCGTATTGAAAATATAGCGGGAAAAAGTAACCCAGGACTTGCTCATTATTACGAACAGATCCTGAAAGTTGTTCATTGTGGGGGTTCGTACAAAAACATTAGGCGGAAAGAGAAATATTTCGTTCAGCGGCTTGAATGCGTGATTGATGTTAAACACAAGGGGAAAGACAAAAAACAACCCAAAAATGGTAAGTATCGTAATAATAAACGCATCGCCGCCGTAAGATCGATTGAGTCTTCTGCCGCCGATTAATTTCTTCTGTTGTTTTTTCATATTCACCCCTTAAGTTCCCACGCGCTTCAGCATTTTCTGAATGGCAGCATTGCACAAGATCATGATAAAGAACAGGATTGTAGCTATAGCTGAAGCATAGCCCATTTCAAAACGGATTCCGCCGTAATCGACAAGGTGGTTCAAAACAGTATGCACGGCATAGTCCGTACTTGGGAAGCCGGCAAGCTGTTGGGTAACTTCCCCTACTCCGAAGGCCTGGGTAATCGCCATAACCGCGCCGAACATCAACATTCCCTTCATGTTTGGAAGGGTGATATACCAAAGTTCCTGCCAGCGGTTGGTGATGCCGTCTACAAGTCCTGCCTCATAAAGACTGATGTCTATGGTAGAAAGACCGGCGATAAACGCAAGGAAGCCCGCGCCCAAGCTCATCCACAGAATTACAATTAATATTACCGGCATCATGTACTTGGGGTCAGTCAGCCAAAGAACGGGCTGGTCAAGAATGCCCATGTTCATTAAAAAACCGTTTACATAGCCGTAAGCGTCGCCTGAGAAAATAAGCAGCCAAATCATAAAAGCGCTGCCGGCAATTGAGGGCGCGTAAAAGACCAGAGTTACAAAGGCGCGGATGTAGCGCGGCAGTTCATTGATAAACCACGCGAACAAGAACGCCATTATGTACCCGACCGGCCCCGTAACCACCGCCATTATCATCGTGTTTTTTACCGAGATTAAAAACACATCGTCAGCCAACAGCAGGTTGATATAATTCCGCAAGCCGATGAATTTCGGCGGTTCAAGAATGTTATAGTACGTAAAACTGAAAAAGACAGATATAACTACGGGAGCTACGAAGAAAAGAATAAAAACTATCGCGTAAGGAGCGAGGAAGAGATAACAGATTCGGTTTTTATACATTTCCGCCGACCGTCTGTCGCTCGCGTCTCTCCTTTTTTCCAAATACCTTGCAAGACTCATTTTTCCCCCTATTCCAAACCAAATTCTTTGCGTTTTTTAATCAACTCTTCATTGATGGTCAGAGTATAATCCAACATGGTTTCCCGCGTATCCTGACCTTCGTTTAATATTTTGCGCGCCGCGTTTGTAATATGCCGGCTTACAAAGTAGCCGCCGGGAACTTCCGGCGTACCCACAGCCCAACTGCGCTGTTCGTCAAGAACCGCCATTTGCTCCGAGCCCCAGGAAAGCCGCTTGAAAGACTCGTAATTTGCCGTAGGATAACGCGCCGCGGCTCCCATGATGCTTTCAAGTTCGCGCCCAAAGCGGAGCTGAGTATCCGCGCTGACCCACCATTTCATAAATTCCCAAGAGGCTTCCTGCTGGGTTGAATTGGAAAAAATCATGGCTGCAAAAGTTCCGGTTGAAACTGAGCGGTCTATGTAAACCTCTCCGTTATCGTTGGTTCTTTTAAGACCCGGCATCCGCGCAAAACCCCAAAGGCCGCGAAGTTCCGGCGCGAAAACTTCCAGTGTATTAAAGTTTGTGTAATCGGCAAATGCAAGCGGCATCTCGCCGGTACGGAAGCGGTTTACAAAGTCGTAAACCATCGGGGTTTTATAATGCGTGAAAAACTTTGTGTAAACGTCAAAGGCTTCGATAGCAATCTGGCTGTCCAGAAGAGTGCGGGAACCTTCTTCATTGTAAAGACGGCCGCCGCGCTGGAACAGGTGGGCTAGGAAGTTTGAAAAGTCGATGTTTGCCGCCACGTTGGCCGCGACCGAGGGAACGCCCACATTCATGTTGCTTTTTTGAATAATGGGCAGAATATTGATAAGGTCGTCCCATGTGTCGGGAAGATCCAATTGAAGCTCTTCAAAAATATCCTTCCTGTAGAACATTACATGGAAGTACTGCGTCTCCGGCAGACCGTAAACAGCGCCGTTATATGAAAAGGGTATTATTACGCTTTCGTGCAGTTCTTTGATTACTTCTTCGTAATCGGGGAATTTGGAAACGTCCACAACGGCGCTTCTAATAGCGTAGTTAACGGGATCGCCCTGCGGCATTGTAAGAGCCATATCCGGCCCCGTACCGGCTACAACAGCGGGCATAACCGCGTCGGCGGCTACCAGCTTAACGTTCACCCTGATTCCCGTTTTTGGAGTAAAGGTATCGTCTACCATTGATTTAAGAATGGTGCTTTGATCGCGGCCGGCAAGAATCCACACGTCAATAACATTCTGGCCCTTCTGGAACTTGTCGCCGAGAGCGTCGTAATCTACAAAGAACGAAGATATAAACGAGCGGAACTCGTGCCAGAAACCGACAAAGAAATTCTCCCGTATCCTAGGAATCCTTGCGCCTTCCGCGCTTACCACAATCAAATCGACATCAAGCTGGGACTGCGAAAGCGCCAGCAGGCTGTCTCCCAAAGAGCTGATGTTCGCCTTGAAGTTGGCAAGCGTTCTTGGGATTTTATCCGGCCGCCTGACAAAAAGCTCAAGCTGGCGAGCAAGCGTCAATGTTGAAGCGGCCTGCGCGCTGCGCTCGCCGGAATAGCGCGTTAAATCGTCTACCAGTTTGTAGAGGATCTTGCTCTCCAGGGCCATAGCTTCGATTACTTCCGGGTACACAACATCAACGCGGTAATCGCGGTATATATCGGGCTCTGTTCCCGTCAGCACCAGAATCTTGCGGTAAATTAAATTCAGGCGGAAGATGCTTTCTTCCATTACATTGAGCATTTCGCCCAGGCCGCCAAGCGTCGCCTGAAGCCGGAAAGTATGCACTCCTCTCTTTAATGGGAAAAACATATCTCCCTGATCATCGCTTAATGTAACCATTCTCCATTTATTGCTGTAGGTGAAAGGAATGGCGGCCAATTCCCGGCAGGGAATTTCTCCGTCTATCAGAACAGTACGGTTCGATACAAAGCCGCGGTTGTAATTCTGCCGGCCCTTTACGGAAAAACGGTACATGCCGTCTTCGGGCGCTTCAATTTCCCACTCGATCCACTGCCCTGCCACGCGCCAGCTTTGGCCGCCGATCATGTTAAGGCGAATCCTGGCAACGCTGGGCGGTTCCGTCGCTCCCGAAGAACGGTCGTAAATCGGGTACAGCGAGGGGTCTGATCTGCGCACGGCTCTTTCGCCCTGAACCCTTGCCATATGATTGGAACGGTTGTTGGAAAACTGGCTTAAATTAAATCCGGCGATATAATCTCGGTATTTCGGAGTTTCAACCGGGGCCATTAAGGACAAGGTGCGGATCGCCACAGGCTCGTTGATTCCTTCAAGTCTGATTACGTTCTGCCCCGCGTGAAAATAAAACGAATAGGGTTCGGTAATATAACCGAGTGAATCCCTGAACCAGGCTTTTTCCCAGCGCGGTTTTTCCACCTGCTGAGAGCGTATTTCGTTGCCCTGATTGTCAAAGCGGCTGTTGGAGCCGTCGCCCCATACGCGCTGGAAAGTCAGGCGATCCGCGCCGAGAAAGGGAATTTCCCCGTTAATCTTTAAGGCGCGTTCTATGTTTATTCCCCGCGAAAGAATGGGGTGATATTCAAGATATATATAGAAGAGACCGGCTCTTTCGATATTTACTCTGTATTCGACAAAACTTACTTCTTCGGTTCGTATAACTCTCTCTTCGCCGCCTTCAAATCCGTCAACTACGGAAACGCCGCTTGCGGCGGCCCAGTTAAAAATATTAATTGGGATATTCTGCGCGGCGGCGGGAACATTCGCGTGCCTTTCAAGATAACGCGAATAAGTGTTCGTTCTTCCGGTACTTGCCCCGCTTAAATCGAAACCCTCGTATTTTGCGGAAAAGTCCGAGTCGCCCCTTCCTGAGACAAAGAAAACAACGGCCGCAATAACTATCAGGGCTGCAACCCATGTTAATTTACTTCTTAAAAAATTTTCCATAATTTCCCAACGCCTTTCTCTTAATTAGTTTATTTTACCGCATTTATCATTAGTTTGATAAGAGCCTCGCTGTCCGGTGAATTCGGACGGCCGGTCCTTCGATCCAGAAGGCCGAATTTTTCTACATTTCCGCTTGTCATCCCGTTATCCCAGTAAACCGGAACCAGCCCGTATTTTTTCGCCGTGCTGAATACATGCGAAAGATAGTCCGACCTGCTCTGCTTAGCCTGTTTTTCCCTTACCGGATCGTTGGGATACAACTGCAATACCGCTCCACATTCCCCCATTATTACAGGAATGTTTTTGTCTATAAAACGCGCCTTAAAAGGAGCCAGCTCGTCGTCTACTTTCCGCTTGTCGGCGTCCGTTCCCCATGTAACGCGCCTTCCGTTTATCGCGAACTCGCTCGGGTCGTAATAATGAAAGCTGAGGATCAGCCTTCCGTCCGACGGATCTTCCGGCAAAGTAAAACCGGGGGCAAGAGCCTGTTTGTGGTCGTTGCAAAAAGCGGCGACCATCAAAAAACGGGTTTCGTTGTTGCCGCCTGTTGCGCGAATAGTGTCTACAAAAAGCTTGTTCCATTTGTTCAATGTAATAAGCTGGCCTATGTCGCTGACTGTCTGCCAGTTGCCGTCGTGAAGCTCATTGAAAGACTCAAAGATAAGCCAGTCGCCGTAATTCTGAAAATACAGGGCGATCTGTTTCCAAACACGCACATACTGTGCGCTGATACGGTTATACTCATCCTGATTTCTGCTGGCCTGCCTGATCGAAAGCCAGCCGTTGTCCTTGCCGCTGCTTTCGGTCTGGCCGTCGTGGTGCAGATTGATAATCGCCTTAAGGCCGGCGCCATGCGCCATTCCGGCAACTTCGGCTACCCGCCTGAGGCGGTTTACCGCAATGCGAAAATCCGGCGCGGGGCCGATATCTCCCAGCCATGTTACAGGGATGCGGATAATATCGAAGCCGGCGGCCTTTACCCCATTCATCAATTCCTGGTTCACCTGGGGATTGCCCCACAGTGTCTCGCCCGGAATGCCGTCCCTGAAAGCATCAAAGGTGTTTCCCAAATTCCAGCCGGCGAAAACTTTTTCGTCTTTAAGATACTGGGAAGCTGTCTTGCCGCTTGACGGTTCCGCCGGATAATCGCTTAGAGAATCCGGTCTTGCGGGGACATGATTAAAAAATGAGACGGAAGACGGAGCGGCGGATTTACCGGCGCATGCGGTTAGCAGGAAGAAAACCGAGCAAAATAATAATACAGCGAATAACAGGCCTTTCTTAGTCATTGTTTCCCCGGCTAACCGCGTTTGTCATTAGAAAATCCTGAACTCAGCGATCTTGACTTCATAGGGATTGCTATTCCCTACTTTCCTCCAGCTTTCATGAGTCTGCCATTCAACGCCTATTACATTCTCCGGCTTAAGTCTTACGGGAGTTTTGCCCCAAGTCGGCTGCATAAAGAAGCCCATGGGAACTTCTATTGTTACCCATTCGCCCGGCTCGGTATTAAACAAATACTCATGGTATTCATAATCCCTTACATCCGAGGTTTTATACTTGATCGCGTATCTTTTGCCGTCGCCATAAACCATAAAAGAAAGGGCTTTTGCGGTCTTGAGAAGCGTCAGTGTCGCGTCGTCCGGCTCGATTCTCCAGCCGGCATAACCATACTGGAATTTGGTAGTTACGTTTCCTTTTATTGTATGGACAGTAACGGTTTTTCCGTTAACTACCTCTTCTGCTGTCGTTAAAACAGCCGTGGAATCACCTTTGTCATTTTTGTCGTCTTGCGCAATCCATTCCCCTAACGCAAGAGTTCCGTTTCCCAGGCCGTCCATAGACTTGGGGTTTGCCGCCGCTTTGGTTTTTTTAGTTTTGGTAGCTTTGGCTTTGGTTTCTTGCGCCTCAAGCGTCGGCGGCAGAACCAAGGAAAGGATTAAGGCGCAAAACGCCCCGCAAAGCAACAAACTCCATGCTTTTTTTGTGTTTTTCATAGATCTCCTCCATTTGATAAAAATTAAAAGACGTTTTTGTCCCGATTCCGGAACATTATAACCAGTAGTATGATACTCCCATAATCTTTAACCGTCAACAAATTTTTGACTTAAACCGTTAATTTACCGGTTCCGCTCCCAGAAGCTCCAAAAAACCGGGGTATGTTACGGCCGCGCTTTCGGCTGTGGTTATCTCAATGGGGGTCGGACTGCCAAGCGCGGCGGCGGCAAAGGCCATTACAACCCTATGATCGCCGTGTCCGTCGATTAC
>JGI24698J34947_10000277_pt1 | contig 22057 bp, 17 predicted proteins | sample TergutMp193P3_FD_34947 | JGI IMG/M metagenome (IMG submission 34947) | reverse complement strand
TCTTTTGGGGCTGGTTTTTTTGTTGTTAAGATTTATTATATCCTGAACAATTACTGGGGCGGCATAAACACTAAATCCTTCGTTACCTATTGGCCCTATGTTCCTATTTTCGTCGTTTTTATCTGGATCATGCGCCTGTATCCAGGGGTAGCCCTTGCCCCCGCCGAGGAAACCCGAGGGTTCACGATTGCTTCCTTCATGGCCCACGTGGGCATCAATGTTTCCCGCTATATTCAATATGAAAAGATCGACTCGCTCTATGTCGCGTTTATCTTCAGCTTTATTTTTTCCATCTTCATCCTTATGATCTGTCGTGACATCACGCACGCCCTTATATTCAGGAGCAAAATGAAGGGCATCCCGGCGGTAATCTTTGGCGCCGGAACAACGGGCCACCTGGTTGTGGACAGGATGCTCAAGGCAAGGAGGGTGGGTTACGAGCCGGCCCTCATTTTGGACGACAACCCGGAGCGCGGGGATTTTTACCGGGATATACCCATTATCCACGATACCCGGCTGGGACCGGAGCTTGTGGAACGCTACAACATAAAAATGGCAATCGTGGCCATGCCAAATTTGGAGAAAGAAGAAATGACGCGGATACTGAACAATTCGGTTTCCGCGTTCAGGTACAATGTACTCATCCCTGATTTTTTCAGCATAAACAACATCTGGATGCAGGTTCGGGATTTTGACGGCATACTTGGTTTTGCAACAACCCATAGGCTGAAAACGCACTGGAATCTGGCGATCAAGCGTTTCCAGGATCTGCTCCTTGTCTCCGTTGGGGGGGTGATAATACTGCCCTTCCTTCTCCTGATTGCATTAGTCGTAAAGATCAGCTCCCCGGGCCCGGTACTCTATGGCCACAGGAGACTGGGCCTTAACGGGAAACACTTCAAGGCCTACAAATTCCGCTCCATGGTACTGGATGCCGAAAAAAGGCTTGAGGATGTCCTGGATGCCGATCCCAGGCTCAGGGAGGAGTGGGAGGCAACCCACAAACTCAAGGATGACCCAAGGGTCACAAAAATCGGGAAGATCCTGCGAAGAACGAGCTTCGACGAATTCCCGCAGTTGCTCAATATCCTTAAGGGGGAAATGAGCCTGGTCGGTCCCAGGCCCGTGACCGACCAGGAAATTGAGAAATATGGTGAAAACTCAAGGCGGATTCTGACCGTGAAACCCGGTCTTACAGGGCTTTGGCAGGTATCCGGCAGATCAGATACCGATTATGCCGAAAGGGTGTCACACGATTTGTACTACATTCAGAGCTGGTCAGTATGGCTGGATCTGTGGATACTTTACCGTACCCCCGGCGCGATCTTTAATGGAAAAGGCGCATACTAATGAATTTTCTTGCCACGAACCAACACAAACCCTCACGAACAACTGAAGAAAGTCGAAGTACAAGTTCGTGGTGTTCGTGTGGTTTGTGGTTAATAACTATAATGAGTTTCTTTTTTACACCAGCCATCCGGGCCGACACCCTGCGTTCCTTTGACGGGATTTTCACAGGCCTTGGGGAAACACAGAAAAGGGAGATTTTTGGGCCGGAGGGGCTCATCCGTTCCATAAAAAAAAATGAAAGGCTGGAATTCCTTCCTGCGCCTGGCTCCGGAATTGATCTCCTTGGGATCATCAATAAGGCAAACCCTTCCTACCTTGCAGAGTCCTTGCTTGTAATTCCCTATCAGGGGAAAATGCTCGACAGGCTGGATGCGTACAACGCGCTGGGAAGGATAGGGGATTTAAAAGGGCGCCTCTACCGCTCCCATACGAGGAACGCTGAGGTTGCCCTTTTTGAGGAGGCCACCAGGATTGAGGGCGAAAGAAACACCAGGGCGGTTCCCGACCCGCTGCCCGCGCGTGTACTCCCCAATTCGGAAACGGTATACATACTTTTAAAAGACGTGAATTTCGGCAACTCATACTACCGGGGGGAAATGTCCGTCAGTCCCCATGGCGTTACATATAACATTACCAATTTCAGGAACATAAGCTACCTTGTGTTCACCGTGATGAAAGAAGGCAAATTCTCCGCAGTAATGTACATGGAACCGCTCACCGAGGGAATGTTGATCTACAGCATGGCCGGCGCCGATGCGTCGGATTTTATCGCCGCAAGGATAGGTATCTCATCCGCCATTAGCAAGCGGCTGGCCGTTTTCATCGGGTGGATCAGCGACGGCCTCAAGAAAGCAAACTAACCCACCATAAACTTAAGCCCCAAAATCCCCACGCAGAGGTAAGACGAAAGAAGAGTATCTCCAGGGGCACAGAGAAAAGAAAATCAATTTTTTCTGAAAATTCAAAGCAAAACGTCAATCCCAGGAATTAATGAGGAATGGAATCGTCAGAATAATAAATGGCATCATAGATTAGCCGGGAAACAGATCCTGGCCGTCGTCTAACGCATGGACCGGGGCGTAGCATACCCTGTCTTTGCCGGTTTTTTTCGCGTTATAGAGCAATTTATCGGCCTCGGCGATAAAATTCGCGGCAGAATCATTATCGCCGGGAATTAGCGAGATAGAGCCAAGGCTGACCGTGGCGGAAGAACTTGTCCCGTCGGCGCATGGCACCATTGTATTCTTGATATTCATTCGCAATTGTTCGGCAACCTTCAATGTGCCTTCACTGCCGGTTTCAGGCAGCAAAACGATAAATTCCTCACCGCCCCATCTTGACGAAAAATCCGCCGGCCTGTTGAGCGTTTTGGTCAAAACATTCGCGATTGCCATCAGAAGAAGATCGCCCTGTGGATGCCCATATGTATCGTTATATTCCTTGAAATTGTCAATATCGAGCATAATCAGGCCGAGCGGCCTTTTTTCCCTGAAGGCGCGCCCCCACTCGACAGTCATCCTCGTATCAAAACCCCGCCTGTTCGGCAATCCCGTCAGCCCGTCCAGCATACAAAGCTTTTCGATTGTGTGCACATACTCTGCCATTTTCAAGTGCGTGTTGATCCTTGCCTTGACAATTGATTTGTTAAACGGCTTGGTTATGTAATCCACGGCGCCAAGTGACAAGCCCCTTGTCTCATCCACCGCGCTGCTCAACCCTGTTAAAAATATCACCGGAATATGCATCGTGGCTGCCGAATTTTTCAGCCGGACAAGAACGTCAAAACCGTTCATGTCCGGCATGAGCACATCAAGCAGAATAATATCCGGCACGTGCTTTTCGGCCGCTTCAAGCGCCGAAGTCCCGTCTACCGCCACAATGATCTCGTATTGCTGTTTTAGAAAATGCGCCAGGGCGATGATGTTCATTTTCTCATCATCAACTATGAGTATTTTTTTGCTATCGCCGATCATACCCGTTCTCCACCCGCTGCCTGACTGCCGCAAGCGTTTCACGCGCCTGCCGGAATTTTAAATTCTCCACCTGACTCGCAAGCTGCTCGGCGCCAGGAATCGATGATAACTCATTCACAAGGTTCAGACTGTCGTAACTGTCGGATTCAAGCAGTGACTTCAGGTTATCAAGCAGCTCCAGGACCCGCTTCCTGTCGAAAGAATCATTGGCTGCCTGTTTCCCGTTTTTATTCCTGTTGCTGTCCACAAGAGGCGCGAGATCATTAAACGCGGCGTTCAATTCATTTTCAAGGGTTTTTATTTGCCCATCAAGGAGTTCCGGTTTGCCTGTGGAAAGGGAGTCTTCAACTGTCTGTGCGGCTTCCGCAAGCGCAATCATCCCGACCAAACCGGCGACGCCTTTCAGTGTATGCGTTAACCTGTGAGCCAGCTTAACATCCCCCGTCTCAAGGGCGTTGTTGATATCCCCGATGGTGGTTTTATTGCCATTGATAAAGAGCGTAATCAGTTCCATGCGCTGATCATATTCTTCATTGCTGTATTCTGCAGCATTGTTTATGGGCGACATACCGGCAGGCTTCAGGTACTTAAGCAGGCAGGACCACAAATCGTGCGCCACAAAAGGTTTCGCAAGGCAATCGCGCATTCCCGATTCAAGGTACGTGCCCCTGTCGTTGGCCATGATGTTCGCCGTCAGGGCAATAATCGGCGTGTTGATGCCAGCCGCTATAATCTCTTTTGCCGCGTCAAGCCCGTCCATCTCCGGCATATGGATGTCCATGAATATCAGGTCAAACGGTTTTTCGCCATTTTCTGCACGGTTCTTTGCCAAATCCACGCCAATCCTGCCGTTTTCCGCGATGACAGTCTTAAGCCCTACCCTGGAGAGATGGTCCCTGATGACTATTTGGTTGAGCGAATTGTCCTCACAGACCAGAACCTCGCCGTCAAAAACCGGTTTCTCGTCAATGTTCACAGTGACGGCTTCACCGGGATGACCTACAGCCGCGTCTATTGCCTCGAATGTCAAATCAAAGCTGAACTTGCTGCCAAGGCCAAAAGTACTTTCGACCTTCAGCTCCCCGCCCATGAGTTCGACAAATTTCCTGCTAATCGGAAGGCCAAGCCCCGTCCCGCCGTACCTGCGTGTTGTGCTGTTATCCGCCTGCACAAACGGCTCGAATATCCTGCCTATCTGCTCAGGCGTCATTCCAATACCGCTGTCCTTAACCTCAAAATGCATTGTAACGCTGTTTTCGGTCTTTTCGATGATGGCGGACAGGAGTTTTACCACGCCGTTATTCGTAAATTTAATGGCGTTTGACAGTAGATTGAGCAGTACCTGGCGCAGCCTTGTCGGGTCCCCGATCAGCAGCTTGCCGATAGACGGCTCAGAGTAACAGAACAGCGTCAGGCCTTTTTCCATGGCTTTCGGGGAGGAGATCACACGGCAAAGCTTAAAGACCTCGGTCATCTCAAACGGGATCTTTTCAAGTTCTATTTTTCCCGCTTCAATTTTTGACAAGTCCAGAATATCATTGATTATCAATAGAAGACTCTCGGCGCTTGTCTTAATCTTTGATAAATAGTTCCTGGTTTTAAGCGGTATACTGTCGTCAATGGCAAGCTCGGAAAACCCGATAATCCCGTGCATGGGGGTCCGTATTTCATGGCTCATGCTGGCAAGAAAAAGACTCTTCATGCGCGACGCTTCTTCCGCGATCTCCTTTTTTTGCGCAAGCTCCATCGCCTCGCGTTCTGCCCTGATCTTTTCCTCAGTAATGCTCTTTAAAAACGTAATATCGACCGAATGCTGCAGGTGCGCCTTGATTCCGCCCGGCCAGTTTATATAACTGTCCGTATGGCGGACGTGGTGCTTGCGTATGGCGTCATATTGCTCCCATACGACGGTTTTGTCCGCTTCTTTTTCAAGCTTATGGCACGGACAGTCATCGCAAATCCTGTCGAGATTCCAAAAGGCTTTAAAGCAATACTGCCCCACGCCATCTCCCTCAATGCCGAACGTTTTTTTCAGTGTATTGTTTATGAAGAGCAACTCACCGGTTTCAGGATTGGAAACAAAAACATCCGCGTCAATACCGTCCAGTATATTCCCGAGCACATTCAGCGATCTCCTGGTATCTTCCATGTAGGCTTCGATGCTGTCGATCATCGAGTTTACCGTGTTCTTTAAAACGGCAAACTCGTCTTTGTAATTGCCTTTTATCCTGACACTGTAGTCGCCGCGGGCAATCACATCGGCGGCTTCCTTAAACTCCTTGAGCGGGTTCAGCATCTTGCTTATTAGATAATAGAGGGCCAGAGCGATAAGGGCCATAACAACAGCGACAAATATTACGACGATAGCCATCAGCCGCATTCCGTCGGCGTTGATCTCAGCGAAAGGCGCCACGGCAGAAATATAAAAGCGGCTGTCGATCGACGGGAAGTATATTGTTTCAACAGCTATGAGGGTTTCTTTGTTGGTTAGCCTGGATTTGTCGGAAAAAACAGTGGATTCTTCGATAACCGGGGGCAAGGTGACAAAGGCCACCTCCACAAGCTCTTTTCCTATGTCCCCAAACCTGGGACTGAAAACCACCTGCCCTTTGTCATTTACAATGATTATATAGCCCGTTTCGTATATTTTCTCCGCCTGAAGCCGGGTGTAAACATCCTCCAGAAAGATGCCGACGGAAACCACCCCAATAAATTCATTGTTCGCCCCCCGCAACGGGTATGAGATTACAAACAGGGGCGCTATATCTTCTACCCCGTTTATAACATACACCTCCGGGGCCGTGTAAACGGGGCCGTTTGAGGACTTGGCGTCAACATAGAATGGCCTGGTAAATTCAATCTCATTCCCCAGCGGCTCAGAGAGGTATGTCGTTTCCCCTTCCACCCGGTAAAAAAAGAACGCAATCCTTCCCGAAATGGATGTCCCGAACTCCGTGCCGACATAGTCGGCATCCCTGCCGTCGTACATATCCGGTTCAAAATAGATGTTGGTCGCGTAGATACCATCGTAACCGGAAAAGATATTCCATATTAGTTTCTGCAGCTTCTCCCTGTCGGCCGTGCCGTCCCTGACCTGCGATGAGACGAGCTCCCTGACAATCATCATGTAGTCCAGGCCGCAGTTTATTTTATCCTCGAAAACGTTCGCGTATTTTGCGCCAATATACCTCAATTCAGCGCTCGCGGTAGCCTGCTGGGAATTGAATAACGAAAAAAAGAGGACCGCGCATATAATAAAAATAGTGGCAACAACCGGAATTATCGTATAGATCGTTGTCCTTGCCTTTATGCCGGTAGGGCCCCTCAATCTCTCCATAACCCTTCATTATGATAATCCACCAATAAAAAAGCAATATGCCGATTCCTGGCACATCGCCTGGCTAAAATGTGCTCTCTTGACAGTTTTCCGGCTTTTTCTATAGACTGTAACAACCTGCGGCTGTCATATAACGGCTATTATCTCAGCCTTCCAAGCTGAAGACGTCGGTTCGACTCCGATCAGCCGCTATTTTTAAGTTTGCGACTGGAAGGCGACTTCGATCAGTCGCTTAATTTCGAATATTGCCAATGATCCTCTCCGTCATTTCGTTTGTCCCGAGAATCTTCGCGCAGTTTTCTTCGGCTATATCGGGTGTGCGGCAGCCTTCGTTGAGGGTGGTTTCCACGGCTCTTTCTATCGCTTCGGCTTCTTTTGCAAGCCTGAAGGAATCGCGGAGCATCATGGCGGATGACAGGATTGCCGCAATGGGGTTGGCTGTGCCTTTCCCCGCAATGTCAGGCGCGGAACCGTGAATCGGTTCGTACAACCCGCGCGAGCCGTCGCCAAGCGATGAAGACGCGAGCATCCCTATTGAGCCTGTAAGCTGGGAGGCTTCATCGGAGAGTATGTCCCCGAACATATTTGACGTAACGATAACATCGAATTGGCCGGGATTCCTGATAAGCTGCATTGCGGCGTTATCGACAAGCATGTCCTCGTAGCTTATATCCCTATGTCCGGCGGAAAGCCCGTGCATGGTTTCCCGCCATAGCCTTGAGCTCTCAAGCACGTTTGCCTTGTCAATGCTTGTGAGCTTTTTCCGCCTTGAGGCCGCAAGGGCGAACGCGACCCTGCCTATTCTCTCGATTTCCTTCACACTGTAGCATTCGGTGTCGTATGCCTCCGGCCCGTTTGCGCCTTCGCGCCTGCCTCTTTGCCCGAAGTATATTCCCCCCGTAAGTTCCCTTACTATGACAATGTCAAAGCCCTGCGAGGAAATTCTTTTGTCCAGGGGACACGCCGAAGAAAGGGCGGGGAAGAGTCTTGCAGGCCTGATGTTGGAATACACCCCGAGGGCGGACCGGAGTCCCAAAAGGGCCCTTTCCGGCCTTAACTCACCGGGGAGGGAATCCCACCTTGGCCCCCCCACGGCCCCGAGCAATACGCTATCGCTCTTCAGGCAGCCTTCTATTGTTTCATCAGGAAGCGGAACGCCGCATTCGTCAATCGCGATTCCGCCTGCCCTGTAAGAGGTGAAGTTAAAAGCGTGCCCGAATTTCCTGCCTATTTCCTCAAGCACTTTACAGGCGCTGTCGATTATTTCAGGGCCTATGCCGTCCCCTTTTATAAGGGCGATATTGAAGGTCACAAGGTTCCCCCGTTTTTCCTTATCAGTTCAAGCAGGCCGCCTGCATTCATGATGTCCTGAATCTCCTTGTCCAGCGGCTGTATTTGGTATGTTTTATTTTGGGTAATATTGCGCAACACGCCATTGTCAAAATCCGCCTCTATCTCATCGCCAGCATCGATTTCATTTACCGCGTCACGGTTTTCAATTATGGGCAAGCCTATGTTTATGGAATTGCGGTAAAAAATCCTGGCGAAGCTTTCCGCTATAATAAGGGCGATTCCGCTTTCCTTTATCGCGAGGGGCGCGTGTTCACGGGATGAGCCGCAGCCGAAGTTCCTGCCCGCAGCGATAAAATCGCCTTTTCTTATTTTTTTATGGAAGTCTTTGTCTATGTCTTCCATGCAGTGGCCTGCAAGTTCGGCTTTGCTTGTCGTGTTTAAGTACCTTGCGGGGATTATCACGTCGGTGTCAATGTTATCCCCGTATTTGATTACTTTGCCTTTTAAAACCATGAGAACCTCCTTTAGTGCCCGTCAAATTTTTTCAGGGCTTGCAATAACCCCCGCAACCACGCTTGCAGCAGCCACTGCGGGGCTCGCGAGGTAGACTTCCGATTTTGGGTGCCCCATGCGTCCCACAAAGTTGCGGTTTGTCGTGGAGACGGCGCGCTCCCCTTCGGCAAGAATGCCCATGTACCCGCCGAGGCAGGGCCCGCAAGTAGGCGCGGAAACCACGGCGCCGCTTTCAATAAAGGTCTTGAGAAAGCCCGCTTCAAGGGCCTGGAGGTATACCTTTGGCGTGGCGGGGATTATAATGCACCTAACGCCTTTCGCGACCTTTTTACCCTTGAGGACTTTCGCTGCGGCTTCCAAATCGTCAAACCTGCCGTTTGTGCAGGAACCTATCACCGCCTGGTCAATTTTGATTTTTTCGATTGAGTCAACCGGGTGAACGTTTTCGGGAAGGTGTGGAAACGCGACCACGGGTTTAACCTCGTCAAGGTTTATTTCGATTGCCCCGTCGTATACCGCATCGGCGTCAGCCGCAAAAACCTTTGGCGCGGCGGCCCCGGCTTCTTTTAGGTATTCGACGGCTTTGCCGTCAACCGGGAAGATTCCGTTTTTCGCGCCAGCTTCGACAGCCATATTGCAGATGCAAAGGCGGTCGGATACGCTCAAGGTTCCTGCCCCATCGCCGCAGAATTCCAGCGATTTATACGTTGCGCCGTCCACTCCTATTTTGCCTATTAAAGTGAGGATCACGTCTTTTCCAGAAGCCCAGCCCTGAAGTTTTCCTTTTAATACTACTTTTAGCGCACCGGGGACTTTGAACCAGGCTTTGCCCGTTGCCATTGCCGCAGCCATATCGGTGGAGCCTACCCCCGTGGAGAATGCGCCTAACGCGCCGTAAGTGCAGGTGTGGCTGTCTGCCCCTATTACTATATCCCCCGCTGTAACAAGCCCTCTTTCGGGAAGCAGTGCGTGCTCCACTCCTGCTTCCCCGCCCTCATAATAATGCGAAATTCCGTATTCCGTGGCAAATTCCCTGCAGATCTTGCACTGCTCAGCCGCCTTGATGTCCTTGTTCGGGGTAAAATGGTCCATGACCAGGATTATGCTTTCGGCGTTATGCGCCCTGGCGCCGGGCAGCTTGCGGAATTCCTCTATTGCCATGGGCGAGGTTATGTCGTTGCCCAGCACCCTTTCAACGTTTGCCATTATGAGCTGCCCTGAACTTACGCTTTCCCTGTCGGAGTGCGCCGCCAGTATTTTCTGCGTCATCGTCATTCCCATTTTATTACCTCCCTTTTAAGCAGGCGATACGGCTACCTGTTATTTACGGCATTAATATACGCGAGAATACTGGATTCGATGATATCCGTGGAAAGCCCCCGGCCGGTTATCAGCTCCCCGTCGATAAGGAGTTTGACAATGGCCTCGCCCAGGGCGTCTTTGCCGTCGCTTGCCGCGTGTATGTCGTAGGTTTCAAGCTGGCAGGAAATGCCCGTTATTTTGTCTATAGCGTTATACGCCGCGTCAACAGGCCCGTCCCCAAGGCTGACTTCCTCCATGACATCGTTTTCCTTGCGAATCCTTACGACGCAAGTCGCCCTCTTGTCCCTGCCTGAGCTAACCTCAAAATGCTCAAGTTTAAAAACGCTTTCAGCAAAAAGCTCCTTGTTCAGCGCGAGGGCCTCAATGTCTTTGTCGCTTACATTCTTCTTTATGTCGCAGAGTTCCTTGAATTTCACGAAAAGCGCTTCTACCTCTTCGGTAGTAAGCCTGTAGCCCAATTCGTCAAGCCTTTCGGTAAAGGCGTGCTTGCCTGAATGCTTGCCCAGTATCATATTGGTTTTGGTGATCCCAAGTGACTCTGGCGTCATTATCTCGTAGGTGGTTTTTTCCTGTAACACGCCGTGCTGGTGTATGCCCGATTCATGGAGAAAAGCGTTTGTGCCTATGATGGGCTTATTTATCGGGACGGTTTGCCCAATCAGGTTATAGATTAACTTGCTTGTCTTGTAAATCTGTGCGGTATCGATGCGCGTTTGGGCCTCGTAATAAGGCTCGCGGGTCTTGAGCCCCATGACTATTTCCTCAAGGGCGGCGTTCCCGGCCCGTTCCCCCAGGCCGTTGACCGTGCACTCCGCCTGGCCGGCCCCTGCCCTTATACCCGCGAGGGTGTTCGCCACGGCCAGCCCCAAATCGTTATGGCAATGGACGGCAATTTCGGCTTTGTCGATATTGGCGACGTTTTCCTTAATGTACTTGACGAGGGCGTACATTTCCTCTGGCGTGGCGTAGCCCACGGTATCGGGAATATTTACCGTTGACGCCCCCGCTTCTATCACCTCGCGGAAAATCGCCGCGAGGAATTCCCAATCAGATCTTGTGGCGTCTTCCGCCGAGAATTGCACGTCCGGGCAAAAGTTCCTCGCGTATTTTACCATTTCCACGGCCCGCGCCAAAACATCCTCTTTGCCCATCTTGAGTTTATGCTTCATGTGTATATCGGAAGTGGCGAGAAAGATATGTATGCGCGGGTTTGCCGCGTTCTTTAATGCCTCGACGCACGCGTCAATATCGGGTTTGGCGGCCCTGGCAAGGCCCGCTATGCGGGAATCCTTGACCGCACCGGCTATCGCCCTGACAGATTCAAGGTCGCCTTTGGACGAAATAGGAAAACCCGCTTCGATAATATCTACGCCTAACGCCTCGAGCTGCTTTGCCGCCTCTGTTTTTTCGTTAAAGTGCATTGAGCAGCCTGGGGCCTGCTCACCGTCCCTGAGTGTTGTGTCAAAAATCCTGATAATCCTGTTCATACCTGATGTACCAATTCCTCCAATAAAATTCCGGCCCATTCATTATATGCTTATATTGCGAAAAATATATATCAGTGTCAACTATGGATATAAATTAAAAAATGGAGATTTTGGTTATACAGCCGTTATTAATGGGGGAACTACTGCGCTTTATTCCTGAGCCCTTCAATGTCGCCTATGCTGTCAAAACCGGTGAAGTCGTAGTCAACCTCGGCAAGGGTGAGGATAGCGAAAGTCAATACCTCGACCCCGCTCTCAAGATGCCCGCCAAAAGCAACCTCGGTGTCAGAATGAACGATGTGGGCATGGACGCGGCTTTCGATGACAAAGCCGCTGATGCTGACAATATCGGAGGCTTTTTCCCCTTTGGTAAAGTCGTTCCTTGGCGGGTTCTGCCGCGTCCCGACAACATGAAAATGGTGGCTCCTTGCCGAGCCTATGCCCGAAAGAATCACCGCGTTTTTAATGTTGTTCTTTTTCGCTGCTTCCTCAAGGGAGGCCAAAAGGTCATCCCCAGGGTTCAGCCTTATGAAAACCAGGTTTTTTATTGGAGTACGCTCAACCAGCATGGCATATCCTAACATTTAATAATTATTTTTTCAAGTTCCCGGCGGCGCAAGCTGGCTTAAATGAATTCAAGGCTTCCCGTCCAGCTTTCCCTTTATTCCGGCAATTATTCTTTTTGCGATTGCCGGGGGAGTGATTTTGTCCGTGTCGATAACAAGATCGGCGAATGAGTATTCGTCATTATCGATACTGTATATTCGCAGGTATCTTTCATGATCCTGCCTGTCCCTTGCGGCTGTGAATTGGGCGATGTCGCTGAGAGAGCCGCCTTCCCGGCTCTGTATGCGTTTGGCGCGGGTTTCAGGGGCGGCGGTCAGGAACACCTTGTAATCGGCCTCGGGCAGCATCCAGATTGCAAGCCTGGAACCGAGGACGCAGCCGCCCCCTTCCCTGGCCAATTTCACCTGACGGGTATCCACCTCCAGGTCCCAGGAATCATCCTCCGCCGCCAGGGCAAGTACCTCCCCTAGCTCAAGGCGCCTTTCCACGGCCAGCGCGCGGAAAGTGAAATTGATGAACCGTAGTTTCAGGGTCTCTGCCAGAATGCGGCTGACGGTGGTATTGCCGCAGCCGCTTTTTCCCGAAACGGCTATCTTGACGCCTGAAAGGTCTTTGTCATTCGACATTCCTAAGCTGCTCCCTGATATCTTCCAACGCGCTTTTCATCTCCACCACCGCCCGGCTTACTTCAAGTACGGGGGTTTTGGAACCTATCGTGTTTACTTCCCTGTTTATTTCCTGTGAGAGGAAATCCAGCTTTTTGCCGGGGCCGGGATTCTGTTCGACCTCAAGCCTGAATTCCTTTAAGTGGGATGAAAGCCTGTCCAGTTCCTCCGAAATGCTGTACTTCATCAACAGAACCGCAGTCTCCGCAAGGATGCGGCCCTCATCGATCCTTTCCCCAAGGAGTTCCGAGAAACGGCTGCGCAGGTTTTCCTTGATGGAAGCCTCTAGCTCCGGCACAAATGAGCTTATAGTCTGCATTGATTTTTCAAGGATCGCTACATGGGAGAGTATATCCTGGGCCGTATGCCCGCCTTCGCGCACACGCTCGGCTTCAAAGCGATCCGACGCTGCGGCGAGAACGGGGGCGATATGCGCCCAGTATTTTTCTGCGTCCCTCTCTGTTTCAATTTCCAGTACCCCTTCAAGGGGCAAAATCATGGACAGATTTGGTTTCTCCTTTATATTCAGGGCCCTGGCCAATTCGCCAATTGCCGTTTTATACTTCATCGCAATGCTTTTATTTACCGCAATTAAGACAGGGCTGTCCTCTTCCCTGATTCTGACGCTGAACTCCACTTTCCCCCTGGCAAAACGAGCAGCCAAATAACCATGTACCCGCATTTCCAGGGAAGAAAGCCAGGGGGGAAGATGAATTGAAAGGTCAAGGTAACGGCTGTTATAGCCCTTTATCTCCACGGCGACCGTGATATTTTCTTTTGTGGATTCACTGTAGGCGTAACCGGTCATGCTTTTCATCTTGAGCCCCGGTAAGAATCAAAGAGCTTTGCCCCGAGTTTCCAGTTGTCCCCGGCGCCCATGGTAATGAACAAATCCTCAGGCCTTAAAATGTTTTTCAATGGCCCATAACAGTCGAGAGGCTCTTCCACGAAATAAACGCTTTCTTTCCGGCCGGGGATGCGGGAGAGAAAGACACGGGTTTTTTCAAAAAGGGTCTTTCCGCTCACGCCCCCACTGTAGACCTCCCGTGCAGAGGGATAGATCTTGTGGAGGAAAACAATGTCGGCATTGTCAAAGGAGGCGGCAAATTCGTCAAGCAGGGATGCCGTCCTCGTATAGGTGTGGGACATGAAACTCAAAACGATCCTGCGTCCAGGGTAAAATTCCCTGAGTCCCGCGAGGGTGCTCCTGATAGCCGTGGGGTGGTGGCCGTAATCGTCCATAAAGAGAATCCCACCCGCCTCGCCAAGAATCTCAGCGCGGCGTTTGGAGCCGCTGAATTCTTCCAATGCGTCCCTTACCCTCCCCCTTCTTTCATCGGTCCAGCCCCCGTCGTCATTGCTAAATTCCTTTTTCAGAAGCGAAGCGGTCAAGGCAATTGCAGCCGCCGCGTTGAGGGCCGTATGCCTTCCTGGTATGCGTATCCTGAGCTCGCCGGGGACCCCCCCAAGGCGCATAACGATTCTTTCATCCCTTACTTTAAACATCTCGATCCTGTAATTACCTTCGGCATTAAAACCATAGGGGATAAGTGTCAGGCCTGGATTTTCCTTTCGCAAGGCAAGGGCGACTTCAGATGCGCCGAAATCGTCGGCACAGTAAATGAGCTCGCCATCGGGGGGAAGGCGCCGCCCGTACTCAATGAAAGCTTCCCTGATATCCTCATAGCTCGGGTAATAATCCTGATGGTCGCTTTCCACGCTGGTAAGGACTATCCTTTTGGGATGGAAAGAGAGGAAGTGCCTCTGGTACTCGCAGGTTTCAGCCACGAAGTATTTGTCACCAAGGCTAAGGGTAGAGCGTCCGCCGAAAGCGCCTACCGCGCTTCCCACCAGAACCTGTGCCGGCAGGCCCACGCTGCGGATAAGGGTTCCGGCCAGTGCCGTAGTGGTGGTTTTGCCGTGGACCCCGGCTATGCCAGTCGAATCAAATCCGGCAGAAAACTCGCCTAAAGCGTCCGTGTACTTGCAAAGGGGAAGACCGCGCTTTCGGGCCTCGGCCATCTCGACATTGGTCTCAAAAGAATAGGCTGCAGAGTAAATTACCAAATCCGGAATTCCATGACCATCGATGTGTGAGGCCTCGAAGGATTCGTAGTAAGGTATCCCCAGTTCCCTGAGTATGGCATCGGTATAAAAAACTTCCTCCCGGTCAGAGCCCGATACGTCAATGCCGCGGTTGTGCATCAGTTCCGCAAGGGCGGACATACCCGTGCCCTTTATGCCGATAAAATAAGCTCTACTTACGGAATCCATATAAATGGTATATAAGAAATACATGCTTGCTTCAACACCTTTTACAAGCTCAAACGATGTCTATGAATGGCTTTTAGGGTTCATCAATTTTGAAAGGGTAAAGAGCCAGCGCGGTTTCAAACTGGATCGCGTGAAACTGCTCGCGGAAGCGGCGGGGCATCCGGAAAGATGCGCGCCGTCCATTCATGTGGCAGGCTCGAAGGGAAAAGGTTCCGTTACGGGAATGATCGCGGCCATTCTTGAAGCTTCGGGGATCAAAACCGCCCGTTATGCCTCACCCCATGTAAGCAATTTCAGGGAAAGGCTTTCAACCGGAAGCGGTTTTTTCGACGAGGAAATTTATGTGCAGGCGGGAAATGAACTTAAAGGGCTGGTAGAGGGCCTCCCCCCTTCATTTGGAGAAGAGACGAGTTTTTTTGAACTCGCCACTATCTGGTTTTTCCTCTGCGCCCGCCTCTCGCGCTGCGGGGCAATGGCGGTTGAGACCGGCATGGGGGGAAGGCTTGACGCCACAAATATTCTTGACCCACTGGCGTCGGTGATCACCCTCATAGAACTGGAACACACGGAATACCTGGGGAACACCATCGCCGCCATTGCCGGTGAGAAAGCCGGTATCATCAAGAGGGCAAAACCACTCGTTCTGGCGGAACAAACCGGCGAAGCCCTCAGTGTATTCAGGGAATATGCCGTCAGCCGCAATAGCCCGCTGCTCTATTTCCCGGAATGCGCCGAAGTAAAGGACATCAGCGTGAAAAGGGAAGGAACCGGCTTCACCTTCGTCCTTAAAAAAACCAGTGCCCGCGAAAAGGCGGAAGCCGAAACCCTTTCCGGCCTCTTCGTGCCCATACCCGGCGAGGTTCAGGCAAGGAACGCCGGCCTTGCCGTCCTGGCCCTCAAGACCGCCTTTCCCGACATCCGCAGCGAATGCATATACGGGGGGCTGGCGGGCTTTTCGCTTCCCGGCCGCTTCGAGCGTATCTCCGACGCGCCGCCTGTGATCATTGACGGGGCGCATACCGCTTGCAGCGTAGAAATGGCCGTGAAAACCTTTGTTTCGCTTTACGGCGTAGACGGCATACTCATCTTCGGCTGTGTCGCGGGCAAGGACATCCTCTCCATGGCGGAACTCTGTGTACCCTTTTTTTCGGCAATTATCATCACCACGCCTGGGACTTTCAAAAAAAGCAACCCGAGTGAAGTACACGACGCATTTGTCGGGCAAAAGAACAAAACAGGAAAAGTGCAGGAAATCCTTTTCATTCCCGACACAACTGAAGCGATTGGATCCGCGAAGGAACTTGCCCTGAAACGGGGGCTTCCGATACTGGGAACAGGGTCATTTTACCTCGCGGCGGAGATTAGGGATAATATCATACCTGGATGAAACGTCTTTGCCCGGTTTCTGCCATCAATCCCCCCTGAGCCTGTGGATTGTATCCAGCATTTGACCGTAGCGCTCCGGATCAACATAATCGGGAATGGAATTGCCGCTGCCTATAGCGGCGCCATGCCCTTTTTTTTCGCAAAGGCGGTAGATCCCCGTGGTATATGAAACCAACTCAGTCGAGTTGTTGGGGCAGAGTACATCCGTATCCAGGCCGCCGAAATTACCAATTTTTTCACCGTAATCGTCGATCCACCGGGACCAGGGGGCGATAACATCTTCGTTGGAATGCTTCGCATCGATACCGACACCGGAAATAATATCGTCCATTATATTAAAGATACAACCGCACGAATGCAAAAGGAAAGGCTTGCCGTTTGCATGTACCAGATCAACAATCCTGCGATACTGGGGAATAATCAGCTTTCTTATATCGTCCGTACCAAGGAGGGTGCTTGATTTGAAACCCAGATCATCCCCAAAACGGCAGACGCAGTAAATACCGCCGAACTCATGCAGAAACCTTTCCCATATCCGTACCAGCATATCCCCGACTTTGGAAAAAAGCGCCTCGTAGAGATCCCCGTCATCGGCTTTGATATAGCAAAGCTCCTGGAAACCTACCACGTCCTGCACACATTCAAAGATACCGTTTCCCACGCCGCCTATCGCCTTCATTCCGGCGGGCATGGTTTCCCCTAACGCCAGGAAGAAATCCCGGTAGCGCTCAAAGTACATATCCGGAACAGCGTCCCAGGGATAGGCGTCAAAATCGCTGCGGGTTTTAATCACCCCTTCCTTGTGCTTCCCCAGGGCGCCGCTTCCTGGCATTACCTCGCCGGTGCAACATTCAAAACTGACCGCATCGTATCCTGAATCCCGAAAAAAACCACAGTAATGACGGAAAAACTCCAGTTTGTCTTTATAATTACCGTCCGCAAGATCCGCGAATTTCTTCCCCGTCATCCTTTCCATTATCAAAGGAGAAATAATGTGTTCATAAAGCGGTACACGCGACGATTTTTTGTTTTCTGCGGCATTTACAATATTGTGGTAATCCGGGCTAAACATGGCTGGCTCCTTATTTATGGGCGATGTCAACATAATCTCAACAGCAAACAAAAACCGAATAACCCTCACCCGCAAAGGGTTTGAGCTTCTTTATTTTCTTGCCGTCAACACGGGATATAAATTTATCGCATAGATGTAACTATTGATTGCCAACCCTTGCCCACAGATCCCCGAGGGGAATCTCCAGCCCCGGCAAAATCGTTACCGGGATCCTGGCATTGTCTTTATAAGCCGTACTGATGTAATGCCCGTTATCATAGACATGAACCTGCACCTTCTTTGTTTCCGGGTCAATAACCCAATACTCCCGTACCCTGGCTTCAAGGTAATACTGAAATTTGTGGAATAACTCGCTGTGGGTATTTGAAGGCGACACAATCTCAACCACCAGATCCGGAGGCCCGTTTACCGAACCCTTACCAAGCTTGCCCTTGTCGCAAACCACCAAGAGGTCAGGCTGTAACACCGTATCATCCGAATTGTCCTCTTCGTGAAACAGGCGCACGTCCAGGGGGGCGGCAAACACCTGGCAAGGCTTGCCGCGAAGCCAGATGCCGAACTGCAATGTCAATTCCACCAGAAGAGCCTGGTGCGCCACCGAAGGGGTGGCCATCTGAAAGGCTTCCCCGTTAATAAGCTGGTACCGTTCGGAACCTTCCCATTCCAGGTAATCCGCATAGGTGTAACGCTGTTTCTCGTCAATGTTATTATCAACCCCCATTGCATCGGACATGGCCTTCTCCTGCAAGCCAGTATAGAATATCCAGTTGACATCCGCAAGCTCTCTTGTACAGGGCAAAGAAATCAGATTGCTACAGCACTTAGGGCAGGAATCGAATAACTACGTTCCAGCCCCGTGGAAGGATCGTTAAACGCAATCGAAGTCGCCCGCAAGGCAAGCAGGCCCTTCCCAAAGGGAAGGCCGCCGTAGAGGCTGTCGTTTAGAATCGAGAGTCCAAGCCAGGCAAGGTGGCATCGAACCTGGTGGCGGAACCCCTTCCGTATTCCAAGTTTCAGGGAAAAACAGTGCGGAAGATCCGCGTCGGGAACAGGATTGCTTTCGAGAATTTCAGTCGAGTACAGCGCCGTATTACTGCCGGGAGGAACCGGGCGTACCGCTTTTCTTCCGGGGCCGTAGGGCCTGAAAGCGCTTTCTATTCTTGGAGGCGTTCCATCTTCGCACTCATGAGACAATATCTTTCCCAATTGAATGCATGGTTTTTCCTTCGGAAAACCTGGAAGCTCAATTTGGCTTTTCGCCGTAAGTGCGCTGTACCCCTTGATGATCTTCCCCTCCTTCTGCTGTTCAAGAAGAGCTTCCATTCCCGTCTGGCTTCTCGCTATAAGCAGAAGCCCGTGTGTCTCGTAATCAAGCCTGTGCAGAAGACCGCCCTCCCCCGCCTTCCTGCCGGGAAGAGCTGCGACTTCGGGGAACCTCGTGGCGCACCAATCCAGGATGGTTTCCCCACCGGTTGAGCGGGCCTGCGGGGCGGAGTGCATACGCGGGGGTTTGTAGACGAGAAGAAAGTCGTTTTCGGCGGCAAGGAGCTGAGGGGTGAAGATGTCGGTTATTGACATGAGTCTATCGCTTCCAGTAATTTATTTTCTGATTCTTTCATTGCCTTCCGGAATTCTTTAAAACTCATTTTTTCCCTATATCCTGGTATCTTTAACCCGAACAATACTATTTCAAATCCAGTAAGTTCTCTTTCCGGAATTATCTTTTTTATCTCAGGCTCTTTCCATTTTTTCTCAGGATATGGAAACAATAAGAACCCTTTTTTTGAATTCAATCGATACATATAAGAGATTAATTGATAATAATCAGAAAAATTTCTTGGTTTTCTTTTATCGTTAATGGTTTTATCCTTACTGCCCAAACGGACATCCAACTGTTTATATTTTGCGTCACAAATTATTATCGGTTCTTTATCATCTTCTCTTGTAAAATCAGGAAATATTCTTTCATCCGAACCTTTGAAAAGGTCATATCTATTCTGATGACTAAAATTTCTTTTTTTGAGAATTTTGGCCAGGTATTCTTCCCACAACCATGGGCCGTCAAACAATATGCCGTGTATTTTTTCCCTCTCGTTATTATATGACATTTTCTCATTACATAAAATACGTATACACAAATTTTGTAAATCCCTGTATTCCCTGTAATAAGGATGAACAACAGTTTTCACCCTGTTTATGTTAATAATCTTCAACCGATCATTCCTGTTATAAGTCGATGTAGCGAGCATTATCTGGTTAACATTCATAAAAGTCTCAGTATCGCTGGTTAATAAGTCTCTTCCCAGCTCATGGTTTTTTAAGTATTCGATTGTATGACGTATGATTTGTGTTACAGGATTATCATAACTATATTCCCTTGTGGAATAAGCTATTTTACCTGAAAATGGAATATTCAAACGAAGATGACGTTTCACATCAATAACGCCGCGAACATTCGCGTCATTGTATTCGTTATGCTTATATTCCTTATACAGTCCCTGCGAGAGCGCTTTTTTCAAATATTTCGGAAAAAGCAATAACAACAAATCCCAAATACTGTTTTTACCTGCTGAATGCGGTAAATCAAACACATTGATATTCATAACTTCAAGAACCATATACTGAAGAAAATAGTTGTTCAAATCATCTGCCGCAAATCGTGACGCAATTGTAAGATTTGTATAATTCAGGCCGACAAAGCCCATAATATTCCTTGTTTTAAGCATATTTTTTTCTGAAAGTGAAAAAATTGCAGAAGAGCCTACGCTATCATGGTAGGTGCTCCATTCCCGTGGAAATATCAATAAATTGGGAAACTCGGACTGATCTTTTAATCTATTTAAATCAATTTTAGCTATACGCCCTAAATCTTCAGCGTTATATTTTTCGTCATCTCTTTCCTTGATGGAATCAAGGGATTTACCGTCTTTGCCATTATAATCAGTTGTTCTCATTTCTGTTTTACGACGTTTTCCTGTTATAATATTCGTTTTCAAGGAATTTAAATTTTTCATCTGCTTCCTGTTTCGGCATGCCACGCAAGTATTCCCTAAGAAGAGGTTTCAGACGAAGTTCCCACAGCTTTTCATAATCAGGTTCAACTGGATTACCATTTTCATCTTTTTTCAAAAAGTATGAACCGCCTATATGATAAGCAGGGCTTAAACCAATAGTATCACTTGATATAGCATCATTTAAGCGTTTCATCCTTCTCTTTGTATCATCAGGATTATCGGGATTAGCAGGAAGCCCCATAAAGTCCGCGCTTTCTTCAGCAGTTATTTCTTTCCAGACAAAACGCCTGCGCATGGCGAAATCAAAACTCTCTACGCTGCGGTCTATATCGTTCATGGTGCCGACAATATAGACATTCTTCGGGACATAAAACCAGCCTTCACCAAGTTTATCATCAAAGATTGTCCTTCCCTCCTGCATATTTGTATATTGTGTCATTACTTTCCCCTTCTTCTCACCACGGTAACCAGGATCTATTGAAAAAAACAATTCCCCAAATATTTTTGAAATTTCACCCCGATTGATTTCATCAATAATAAAAATATATTTTTTGCTTTCATCTTCAAGCGCATTTTTACAGAATTTCTTGAAAATCCCATTCTCCAGCATGAAATCTATCGCATTGCCAGTACCTTCATTCCTGCAGGGCCGAAGACCTTCTACAAAATCAGTATAATCATAAGAGGGATGGAACTGGACAAATTCCCCGAATTCATCAGCATTTTGCGCTTTAACATCCCTAAGCAATTTTTCCATCTCGGGTAATTGTTCGTTTTCTATCTTAGCGGCCTTTTCAGGGTCTTTTTCCTGTTCATAATCTTTTTTAAGCTCTTTAATCTTCTGTTTTATCTCAAGGATACGAATCGCTTTTGCTATTTGCCTGGCGAGGTAAGTTTTTCCTGTTCCGGGTGCGCCCGTCAGGATGAGGTTGTAGTTTACTTTAAGTAATTCGATACAATCATTAATCAATTTCTTAAAGGATTCGTTCATTGTTTGTTCCCCCTGTCCCTGCATTACCGGCAGCTCTTCTGTAATTCCTGTTCTTTCAGTTAACTCATTTTCAATATCTTTATTTCTATCATCGTATCGTACATTGGTTTTTTTTGCCCATTCATGAAATACATGATCCTGGGGATATCTCTCAAAAGGAGTTACGAATATTTCATTAAAAACAGTTCTTGAACGATTTCTTGCTACAGGACGACTATCATCCTTCGCCCAACAATACAAAAAACAAACGGCCTGGGCTTTCATCTCCCCATACACGCCATTATGACCATTCGGTCTAACATAACGAGAAGACCAATACCGCTCTATACGATAATCCTTTATTGCTCTATTACCAGTACCGCTCAAAATTGTTCTCAATAGCGGTATTGTCTGAATAAAATTGATTCTTAGAAACATAAAGCTTCCTTTTCTGCCATTTTATACGTATTCTTTTTGCTGTCAAGCATAAAATGAATAAGGTAACCTATAACAAAGCAAACTGCCCGTTTCGATAAACGTAAGTGCCGGCTTTACTGCCGTTTTGGCGATAAAAGGCATAAAACGAATGTATGCGAAGACCACTACGCATCGACAAACCGCCAGTATTAACTGTTAGCTTAACGTCCGCCCCTATCGTAATCGTAGTTAAATAGTCCTCACTGTCATAAGACAAAATCTCCCTGACCGTAGGAGGCAATATAGCAGTTTCCCCTAGGAGCCTGTCGGACTTAGGCTAAAACGCATAAAAAAAAATTCCCTTAATAAAGAGAACATGATAGACTCAAAGGCATGAGCGAACGATTTGTAAACAT
>JGI24698J34947_10000276_pt1 | contig 22063 bp, 24 predicted proteins | sample TergutMp193P3_FD_34947 | JGI IMG/M metagenome (IMG submission 34947) | reverse complement strand
TATTGTCGCGAGTACCTTCATTACCTTGTTCATTTGATGGGACAGGACTGATAAATTTACATCCATGATGTTGGACAGCCATTCACGGTGATTTTCCAGCAGCACTAAAACATGGTTTAAATGTTCATTTAAATCCTGAATATACGGTTTTAATTCATCGGATTTAAAGAACAACCCCTGATGCGTAAAGATTAACATATTATTTGTTAATGGGGAAATTTCCCGTTTTATCTGCAAAAGGTATTTTTTGATACTCTGTATCTCTTCAATAAATTCATCATCGCTTGTTTTGGTTGCGCGATCCTCAAAATTTTCAATTACTTCTTCCAGGTTGCTAAGCACAATAAAATATTCATCAACAACGGCGTCAATTAAGGAGTAGGCAAGATAATCCGTTCCCATTTTTCGGATTTCTCCCATATCTGTCAGTATTTTTTTTCTGATACCGTCAAACGCGTCTCCCGCTATTTCCTGAAATGTAATAAGAACATTTTTCATTATAATAATGCTGATCTGATCGATCAGGAAATCGTCAGGCTCCCTGTATTGTTCCCTTTCCTTTGACAAAGAGAAAAAAAAACTTTTGGGGCTTTCATTTTTAACAATAAAATTTTTCTCTTTTTGTATTGTTTTCATTGATAAAAACCTGTACCCCTCAAATATTTCCAGTTTTGGCTGCTGTTCCGTATTTAAAACGTCTTCTATGCTTAACGGGTGAATATCGAACAATTCACCCAAATGCCTGATTGAATCTATGTCTTTTAACCCGCTGATATTTATCCATGATATTTTTTGTTCATTTTTATATTGAACCAATTCTTCGACACTGGATAATTTTTTCATCTGCGCCGATGTTGAATCGTAGGTCATTATGGACAGATTCATTTCCAGCGCGGGTCTGTCCCCTACATAAACGGGCTTTTCAGCGGACAGATTTTTTCTTTTTCCAAAAGCCATTTTTCACTTCCTTTAAAAAACGACCCATAAGATACAACCTGTTTCTGAAACAGGAGTTCCCCTTTTTACATTCTGCTTTCAAAATCTTCTTTTGAAGAGCCAATCGCGCCTAAAAAACGGTTGAAAAGAACTTCAAAATCATTCGGGTTTTCAAGGTATATCTCCACGGCTATTGAAACATACTGATCGTTTTGACCGGTTAAATACGCTTTCGCAACCTTGGTCCTGCTATTGGCATACGATACCGCCGAGGCAGCCCTTGCCCGATCCGAATCAGAGTAAAGCTCAACTATGACCGGCAGCAGTACTATTGTAAAACTGGGATCTCTTCTGTTAATTATAACGTAATAGTTTAAGCCTCCCCGTCTGAAAGCTATATCGCCGTCTTCATCAATACTGGGAGCATATCCTTCGTTCCTTATATGCCGCATATAAAGATCCTGCCTTGCCTGCGCGTCTATAGGCTGCTGCGAAGGAGATGTAGAGCCGGAACCGGCTGTGCCTGGTGAACTGCCGCAGGAAATTAAAAATCCAAAAATCAACGCAAGAGAAAAACATTTTAAAATAAAAAACTTTACTTGACCGCTCATTTGTCCGCTCCTTTAACCTTTATTACATATTCTCAACGAATTCCACTATAGCCTCTTCCATGCCGTCCATTAATTTGAAAAAGACAGCCTCGAAATCCCGTGGTGAAACAAGAAAAGTTTCCGCGCTTGCTATGACATAATTACCGGTAGAATCAAGATAAATTTTCGCGACAAAGGCATCCCTGGTAGCCATGGAAGCCGCAAAAGGCGCCTGCATTTTTTCCTGCGCGGTATCCAATGAAATGACAAACGACGAAATGTTGAAATACTGCTGGTCAGTCTCATCAACTATGATGTAATAAGTCCAGGAGTCTATGTATTTGCCCGCATATTCAAATTGAATATCCCCATCGTTGTCAATTAACGCGGTTATCCCGTTGCCTCTGAAAAAGGTCAGGTACATTTGCTGTAATTCTGATCTGGTCATATCCGCGAATAAAGACGCGGACACCATAAACAGACATAGCAGCGCAAGAATTATCTTCTTCATTCATTTCCTCCTAATCTGTACCGCGCTTATTTACCATGAATTTACGCGTACAGCATAACAAGCTGAAATATATTGTTATTTATAACGCTTTTTTGTATTTTTGTCAATTATAGGTCACTCCCGTTTTCACCCAAACGAAAAAGCCGCGTAACCTACAAAAGAATCGGGCGTTTCCCCGTCCAACGCGTCTGCGCTGGTCGCGTATTCCAAAAGCCGCGCCTCGCCCAGTCCCGCTTCCTCGGCAAAACCCATCGCGCCAAGAACCGCGCCGGCAGAACATGCCGAACGCTCCCGCTCTGCGCACCGTAGAACTTCATCGATTTGTCCCGCTGTTACGGCACGGATAAAATTCGCGTCGTTGACATCGCGCATCCAGCGAAGCGCCGCCATGCCTGCCCCCTGCGGCGAAAAACCGTAGTTTCGTCCATAATGGGTAAGATCCGTTGAGGCAAGGACGTTTATTTTCCGGTTCAATTTTGCCGCAGTCTGCGCAATGGTTTTTCCCGCGTCCAGGGAGGAGGTTTCAGAGGGGAGGCGCAGCCACAGGAGTTTTGCCCGCGGAAAGAAAAAATGTACCATGGGCAATAGAATTTCGACAGTATTGTCACGAAAACGGTCCTCTATACCGTCAAGGTCTTTTTGTAAAACAGAACGCAGTTCCGTGTCGATGGGCATGGGCCCGAAGGGAGTTCTGACCGCGTCTTCCATGGCGAAAAGCCTCGGCGAGCCGGCAGGCAAATGACCGCCCAGAACTGCTACAGTTTCAGCTTCCGGCTCAAGGCAGGAGACGGCAAGGGCAGCGATACGGCCTGAGTAAAACCAGCCGGCATGAGGAGAAACAGCGGCGCGGGAGAAAGGGCCGTTACGATCAAATCTTGACAAAAAACGCGAAACCTCTTCCCGGTCGCGCGGATACCAGCCTTCCTGCAATGAATATTCTCTTATCTGCATATAATTACCGCCGATAATTATAGCAGAGAAACAAGAGACCGTATATAATATGAAAATGCAACGAAAAAGCAGAGCCGTAGAATCAACAACTTTCATCGGAATAATCGCCGCAATCTGTATTGTTATTTATCTTGCCGCCCTGGTTCAGGGAGCGATTCGACTCTACTTAAGCGCCGATCAGCACAGAATTACCGCTGAGCAGGAATTTGAGGATATCAGGAACCTTGCCATTTCCGTCGGGACGCAGGGTTTTATGGATCAGCGTTTTGTGGAAATCATGAACAACGCGCTTGCTTCCAGCAAAAGTCTTGAAGCGTTGATAATTTCAGGCCCTGAGGGTGAATACGCTTTTGAACGTCAAAGAGGCCGCGCCGTTACCTGGGTAAATAATTCTCCAAGATTTACCAGCAGGTTTAACTATTCCAGCCAAAATTATTATAAGCCCCTTCCAATTCAAAATTTGCGTAACGCGAACATCATGGCTGTGGCAACTTCATTCAGCTATTTGGAATTCTCAAAGATTTTAAAAGAAACATTACTCCTGATCCTGATAGGGTTTACAATCGCTTTTTTTACCATGCTGTTACAGTCGCTGCTGGGAAAAACTGTGGAAAAGGGAAGGATAACAGAAGAACCTGTTTATGCGGACAGAAAACCTGAACATGCGTATGTTGAACCTGTTACCGAGCCTGTCAGGAAAATGGAACACGAATATATTGAGCAAGAAGAATCCGAACCGAAGGGCCTTTACTCTCCGCGCAGCAACATAGGCTGGGAAAAATATATAAAAGATCGGCTGGATTCGGAATTACACCGCTGCGCTTCAACAGAAAAAGATTTAACGCTGATGGAAATGGAATTCACGGATAGATTGAACGACGTCCAGTTCAAACAGGCGGCGGAAGAAGCCGTTTCCTTCTTTACATCAAGGGATCTGCTTTTTGAAAACGGCAGACGCGGTATCATGGTTATCTATCCCGGTTTTGATCTTGAAACCGGACTTGCCAAAGCGCAGAAATTCCATCAACGTATCATGGAGAAAATTTTTTACAACCATAGAACGGACAGATGCCTTTGCATTGGGCTTTCTTCACGTTCAGGCAGACTCTTAAACGCGGGACGCATGTTAATGGAAGTAAATGAAGCATTGCGAAGGGCGAAGAAAGACCGTCAATCGCCAATCATGGCTTTTAAAAGCGACCCCGAAAAATACAGAGAATTTATCCGCAAGCGCGGCTAACCCGCAAAAATATTTACTGTCCTTCAAATTCCAAAGCATCCCTGAAAAGTCTCTGCGCCGACCATGCGGGAAGCGAATAAACATAGGGAGAGCCGCTTACATGCGCAAGGCGGCGGCCTGTTTCATCGGCATCGCTTAAACGGATGGTTTTTACGCTGCCGTTTCCCAATTCCAGAATAATACGGCTGTGGTTTAACTGGAGATCGTCGGCGGAAACTTCACTGAAATCATCGCCTTCAGTAATAAGAACTGTGCGAATATATAATTCTATAAGGCTCTGATCCGGGTTCATGATTTCAGCGCCGGAGACTGCCCATCTCCAGTTACTGCGGCTGAAAACAAGCGGCTCGCGATCTTCGTAAACCAAAATACGCTGTACGTCATCAGAAGTAATTCCGCCGTATTCACTTTCGGGAAATAACTTTAAATTGTACCAACTGCCGGCTGCGCCTTTTATATAGACGGTGATTAAATATTCTCCTGAGCGGACTTCGTTCTGTCCTGCCCTCCGCATATATACTTCTCTTCCTGTATTGTCTTCATAGCCTACCAAAATATCAAGCAGCGTGGAATTATCTCCGTAGACTGTTACCCTGGAAGCCGTTTCCGCGTCAAGACCCAGACGCGTGTGTGAAGCGGCGTTTGAATAGCGGACAGGGCTTCTGGTTCTTTGCGTAAAAAGCATCAGAAAATCTTCTATACGCGCCTGACGCGCCGGATATTCATTTCCGTTATACAAAATAAACCACTCGTTGTTTTTTTTGACAAGTTCCCTGCTCTCGCCCTCCGAGTTTAAAACAATTCTATTTACCCTTGCGACAAGCCTTGAATCCATCCAAACATGGGACGCGGACCTTGCGGCTGTTCTTTCAGGATCAAAGACAAGACCCGCAGTATATATCAATGTCAATGCCGCTATTATAGACAGAAGGACAATCAGCTTTTTTTTATACGTCATTGGATTTCTCCTTTGAAAATTTGTTTCTTACGTTACGTGAAATAGCGGCCAGGAATGAAGGTGGCGCTTTACCGATGCCCGCTGTTTTGACAGAGGATACCTGCCCGGAGCGTAAACGCCGCCGCCATGCAAGTACAAAACCCATTGTTATAACAAAAAGCGGAACAAGACCGACATTGACAATCTGGGAGAAACGAATGGCGGCGGTGCGGCCTTCCTCATCCACAATACGGTCAAGACGTCCTATATACGGCTGCCTGCTTCGTATTCCTATAATATCATCTTCACTCGAAAGCCAATCCGCCGCGCGCAGCAGAAAATCCAGATTGTAACCCGCGCCGGATAATTCTATCGTATCTGTAGCGAAATCCGTATCGCCTACAACAATTACGCGCGAAGGGCTTGCCACAGCCGGCATATCCGGCAGTTCTTCCCAGTAACCTTCCCGGACAGGTTTGGGGTAACCCATGAAAAAAGACGGAAACTCACCGCTCAATGACGCGCCGAGAATCTTTGTCCCCCTTGTATCAGAGGCGTCCTTTTCCAAAAGGTAGGCGACATCAGGACTGGTGTAAAAAGGATCTCTCATGGACCAGCCCTGATCAGTGGTTGTAAAAAGAGGGACAGCTTCAACCTGCTCCCAGGGGTACAGTTCAATCGGGCTTGACCAGTAAAGATCGAGACCGGAAAAGGCCGCGCTTACCGGATGATCGGGGTTTCCATTGTCAGCTAACACTCCAATCCACAACGGATAACGCGCTACACGCATTTGAAATGAGCCGGTGGGCGTTCTTGTCTGGTACTGTATGGTAAGGGAGTTTCTGTCAAGCGCGAGTTCAGGAAGGACGACAACTCCATAGGACGCGAGCATCGCAAGCAGTCCCTGATCTTCCAGATGCCTTACCTCAAGTGAACCGGTTACAGTATCGATATAGACTCCCTTTACGGCGAAAAGAACTTTTCCGCCCAGTTGGATATATCTGTCGATCCTGTAAAGGGCCCATTCGTCCAAATCCTCAACGCCGCCCAGCACAAAAAGCGCAGGAAGATTGTCAGGGATTTCATCTCCCGGAGAAATCAGGCGCGTCCTGTAACCCGCTTCATCTAACGTCTGGCTTAAAAAGATAAAATTTTCCCACCACTGCCTGAAACTGTCGCCTACAATAATTCCTATCCGCCGTTCGCTGTCCGTAACCATTGAACGAATCCTGGACGTAAGATCGTACTCAAGAGTATCTGTTGAAATTACCCAGGGAAGCGTTTCAATTCTATCCATATATTCAATAACAATGCCTGAGTACACCGTAGTGAGGCTTGCCTGATCCCTTTCCACAGTCTGTATCTGCCTTGGTATAAGCCCAAGCTCATCAACAGGAACGGAAAAATCGGAACCGGACGGATCGCGGACCTGAACCCTGATCTTCCCCCTTGAATACGCGGCATATTCACGCAGGGTATCTTCTATTTCTCCGGGAGTTGGTATAACTGTTCTAAGTTTGTTTGAAAGATAATAAGTTATACTTACAAAATCAGGAATATCGGCGTGAAGGTTACGTGAAACTTTTGAAATGGTGTACGCCTTGTTTTTGGTAAGATCGAGGCGGAACCAGTGACGGTTAGTTATCATAAACACGAGTATAAAAATAACGATTGTCAAGACCGTTATAATTGTTGTCTGCTTTTTAGTCATGGATTGTTCTTACCTCCATTTCCTGAAAAGGATAACGCGCGTATTGATGAACAAAAACAGCGCGGCGCTTAACACAAAAAACGCAAGGTCCCTTGAATCAATCAGCCCTTTTGAGAAACTTTCAAAATGAAAAGCCAGCGAGAAAAAGTTTATCCCCTGAGCAAGCCACTGCGGAAGATTGAGGGAATACGTTATCTGATTTACCAGCATCACTATCATAAGCACAACGGCGCTTCCAAGGAAGCTGCCCGCCTGATTTTTTGAAAGCGACGATAATAACAGCCCCAGGGCTGTCGCGCTTGCGCCCAGCAGGAACGCTCCCAGATATTCACAGAAAATAATGCTAAGATCAAAACTGCCAAGGCGCAAAACACTCAAGGGCAGGGGAATAGTCAGGATCAGTATCATTGTCAGCACTGCAAGCAGTGAGAAAAATTTACCAAGGACGAGATCCCATTCCGTAAACGGCATGGTCAGCAGAAGATCCGAAGTGCCGGTTTTTCTTTCTTCAGCCCAGCTTTTCATGGTAATCACCGGAATTACAAAGACATAGACAATCGGGAAAGCTCCAAAGTACGGACGAAGCGTAGCCTGATCCATTATGAAATAACGCTGATAGTAAAATAGCCACACGGAACAGAAGAGAAGAAAGAAAACCGCCGCTCCGTAAAATGCCGGCGCGTGCAGGTATTGATAAAGCTCTTTACGCGCAAGTACAAGCGCACGGTATGGAATGTATTTTTTCATTTACGCGCTCCTTTGGATTCTGTTTCATCGCTTGTAAGTTTTACAAATATATCTTCAATACTGAGTTTCTTCCGGTTCATTCCCAAAATCTTAAACCCTTGAGTTACCGCCCAGTCAAAAATCCGTTCCCCCGCGTACGCGTCCTGCTCCTGCGCTGAAACAAAAAAACTGGCGGAAACAGTTCCGTTCGCGGTATCTTCAACTAACACATTGGAAAGCTGCCCAATCAGGGACAGTTTGCCCCTAACGGAGTCCGCGTCAGGGCATTTAAGGGTGAGTTCCCATGTGTCGCCTCCCTTCATGGAACCGGCGATCTCTTCCGGCCTGCCCTGCGCGGCAATGTGCCCGTCGTTGATGATCAGTACCTGCGAACAAATCGCCTCCACTTCCTGCAGAATATGGGTGGAAAGGATAACTGTCTTTCGCTTGCCAAGCTCTTTTATAAGGGAGCGTATTTCAATGATCTGATTCGGATCGAGGCCGGTGGTAGGCTCATCAAGTATCAGGATTGGCGGGTCGTGGAGGATCGCCTGCGCGAGACCCGCGCGCTGACGGTAGCCCTTGGAGAGCGTCTCAATCTTGCGGCCCCTGTATGACGTAAGGGCGCACGCCTGGAGGCTTGAGTCAATCGCCGCCTTGCGTTCCTTTTTCGGGATGAACCGCGCCTGTGCCGCAAAGTCCATGTACTCGTCAACGGTAAGGTCTCCGTAGAGCGGCACGTTCTCCGGCAGGTAGCCGATCCGTTTTTTCACCTCCAGCGGCTGTTCGTCAACTGGTATCCCGTCAACAAAAGCCGTCCCGCTTGACGGGAAATGAAAGCCGGTGAGTATTTTCATAATAGTGGTTTTACCCGCGCCGTTCGGCCCGAGGAATCCTACCACCTGCTGAGATCCCACAGAAAAAGAAACATCCGTAACAGCCCGCACATTTCCATATAACTTTGAAAGGTTCCGCACTTCAATCTTTGGCGCTTCCATTATCTGCCGTTCCTCCTGAAATTAAATAATGATACCAAACTTAATCAACATATTCAATCGGGAAAACCGAGCGGTCGCGGGTAAGAACAGTTTCGGGGAAAATATCCATTGCCTCACTGCGTAACTGTTTCAGGTCGTAATCGTTGTAACGCGGGCTGTAGTGAATCAACGCCAGCTTTTTTACGTCAACGGAAGAGGCGGCGATTTGGGCGGCTTCCTCTGCCGTCATGTGCTTTTTTGAATGGGCATCCTCCGCTAAATCTTTAGTGAACATTCCCTCGCAGACAAAAAGATCGGAGCCTACAACATGGGCAGAAATCTCAGGGAAGGCAAGGGTATCCGTTACAAATGAAAATTTCCGGCCCATACGCGGCTGTCCCATCACATCACCGGGACGCACTTCCCTTCCGTCCGCCGCCTGCACTGTTTCACCCTTTTGCAGTTTTCCCCACAGTTTACCCATCGGTACGTTAAGCGCCTGGGCTTTTTCGGGATGAAACTCACCGGGGCGCATATCCTCTTCCAGCGTGTAACCGTAACATGGTTTGGTATGTTTTAGCGGAAAGCACCTAACATGAAAACCGTCCCCCTTGTACACAATTCCCGGGGAGGCGATCTCCTGCACGACAATCTCATAGTTGATATACATATCAAGCACGCGGCGGCTTGCTTCTATATACTCGGCAATCCTCGGCGGCCCGATGATGTAAAGGGGATCGTCCCTGTCAACCTGCGATGACAGCATCAAAAGCCCAGGAATGCCCGTTACGTGATCGGCGTGAGTGTGGCTGATAAAAATAACGGAAATCTTTTTCCACCGCAGGTTAAGCCGGCGAAGGGACACCTGCGTCCCCTCCCCGCAGTCAAAGAGGAACAGATCCCCTTCCCGCCGCAGAAGCACCGACGTCAAATGTCTGTTCGGCAGAGGCATCATCCCCCCGCAGCCAAGAATAAACGCTTCAAGATTCATAAAGATGAATAGAGTTGTTCAGAAACTTCAGTTTATGAACAACCTCCTTGTTAAAATCGCATTTTTGCAGGGCTTTAGCCCGAAAAAATGCAGGAATTGTGAGGGAACCAACCGGGTTCCCGAACAAGTCCAGTATAGCGGATTTGAGACAATGATTCCAGATAGAGCGCACAGAGGAAACATGAAAGAAGAAAATTAACCACGGAGCAATAAAAAGATTACGAATTACGCCTCCGTGGCAAAATTCTCAGGTATGCGCAATCTGACGCCTCTATAATTCACCGCCCGTTTTCCGCTAAAATCTCCGCGAGATCTACTGTTATTTCACTTGGCAGCATGGAGTATTGACCGCGTCGGGCGGCTGTTCTGTCCGCCGCCAAACCGTGAAGATAAACCCCGCAGACACAGGCGTCAAAAGGGGCAATCCCCTGAGCCGTAAACGCGGAAATAATACCGGCAAGCACGTCTCCGCTCCCGCCTTTTGCAAGCCCGGGGCCTCCCGTTGGATTTATAAGTAATCTTCCGTCCTTACCGGCAACCAGAGTTCCATGCCCTTTCAGTACAAGCGTTACTCCATAATTTTCGGCAAAGCGCGCGGCAAACCCTTCCCTGTCTTTGGCAATATCATCAGTATTCACCCCGCAAAGACGCGCCATCTCTCCCTGATGGGGCGTAAGAATCACCTGAACATGAGTGTTATGCAATAAATGTATATTTTTTGACAAAGCGTTCAAACCGTCAGCGTCAATGACAACTGGGCAGCCTGAGTTTTCCAGCAAATATTCCAGCAGATCAACAGTGTGCTGCCCGTTTCCCAATCCGCAGCCAAACAACACCGCGCTTGAATGAGAGATTTCCTCTTTTAAATACGCAAATGATTCTTCCGGTTCGATATATCCTTTATTACAGGCTGACAGCGGACATAAAATAATTTCCGGCAAATGAGAAGCCGCGGCGTCGCACACATCAGCCACAGAAGCAAGTACGCAAAATCCCGTACCGGATCGTAACGCGCCCAAACAACTGAGAACAGCCGCCCCGCGATAACGTGATGAACCTGAAATATTCAGAAGCCGCCCGAAAGTCCCCTTGTGCGAATCTTCAGGGCGCACAGGTAAAATTGATAAAACTTGATCAAGGTTTATTTCTTTTATTTCCATAATACACTTTCCATTATAATCCAATGTCAGCGTTTTTTCAAAAGGACCGGCGGTACCGCCTATCTCCGCTCTCACGGCAGAGTCCGAACTCCATATCGTATTATCGTTGACAGAAACATTATTTTTAAATAAAATAGAGTTGTTCGGAAACTTCAGTTTCAGAACAACTTCCTTGTAAAAATCGCATTTTCGCAGTCTTTAGGCGAGAAAATGCAAGACTTGTGAGGTAACCAACCGGGTTACCGAACAAGTCCAATATAAGATGCGCCTGTGGGTATTATGGAGAATGCCATGCTGAAAAATCTGGTTATTATTGTCCTGGTAATTGTTTCTGCTGTAATGAGCTATAAATACCTAACAGTACGTGACAATATCAAGGTCATTGAAAAGGAAGTTGTTACTGTCACCAGTAATACAGGGAATATAAAGTTGTTTAAAGAGTCAGAAAACATTTTTTCAATTTTAAGTGATGATGGGAGATTAGACTGTCTTTTTATATATGATGAGAATGGGTTACAAACATTTTCAATACATGATTATTTAACAGATAAATCAATCGGGTTTAATATTTCAAATGAAAAAGGTTTAGCAAGTTATTTGATTGAAGACAAAAAGTATCGTGTTGCTACAAATATTGTAGGTGTTCAACCTGAAATATTGATACAGCGTGAAGAATGGTATAATGATTATAGAGTCTATTATGAGCTTTTGCCTGACGGGTCAACAAATCTCACAGTTAAAGAAGACAAGAATTACTGGCGCAATCTTTCGGACGTACTTACAGTTGAAAATGTAAATTTTGGGACTAATTTAGATGCTTCAATATTTGAATACTTTGAGGTTGGTCCATGAAAAAGACCATTTTCTTTGTAGTACTACTTGTTTGTGTATATAGTTCATATTCCCAGGAACAATTGGTGAAAAACAACAAAAACCGCGAAGAACTTATGCTATTAAAACCTTATTCGCTATATGAAGAAGTTGTCGGTGAATTTGGTGAACCTGATGATGTTATTGGATCAGGTTTTGTAATAATACAATATATATTATCAGATGGCAGGAGAATAAATTTAAATTTCGGTAGAGGTGACAGATTATATGCGTTAGTGGAAATATCAATACTGGGGGAAATGAAAGAAATATTCAATTGTTTTAATGAATCCACAGTGTCGCAACAGAGCCTGACACCTTATGTTCAAATACTTAGTATAAATTCCAGTTGGTAGCGGAGGTAAAAGATGGTTAATAGAATACCATTATTTGTTTTATTTCTTACTGGTAGCCTGCTTTATAGTCAGGATTTAATACGTAACCCAATGAATAGTGGGCAATTTTCTCAATTAAGTGATACGGAAAAAATAGAATATGTAAGAATGTGGTTCCAGGAAGGAACATTTAATGTACCTATATTTTTTGCATTAGGATTTGCCGAAGCAGGGGGGAGGGATATCATTCCTTTTCTCATGGAAGAATTACCGAAATACGAATTTTATCGTGATATATATGATGAGAGATTAAGTTTTATAACTAATGTACTTATATACTTTAGAGATCAAAATTTACTGACATTGTATGAGCGTTATTATATAGCGGGTATACTTGAAGGTAAGATAATAAATTATATAAAAAGATATAGGCAATACGATTCACTAGTTAGAGGCATCAATGCAAATATATGGATGTTTCTATACCCAGATTATACCGGACAATTATCATCTAGTGAAAGAGATGAAATTATTCTGGCAAAATATCGGGCGATGGGGCTATTTTATCTTGACTAGTACATACTTATTCCAGTCTCCCAACGGTGCCTCCTATGGTTTAGTCAAGGGGAATTTTCATTTTTTCTCTGGTTTATTATGTTGTGACTGTCCCATTCCCCCTACCTTTTATCAAAAAAGTTGCCGAATAATACAAAAAGGTTTATATTATATAAATGTGTGCATCTAGTTTCTAATTTCCCATATCCTTGGCCCCTATTCTGTATTCTGGAGGTAGTATTATGAAAATAAAGTACAAACTTAGCATTATGGTAATCGCCATAGTAACGGTCATTGTAACAGGAATCGCCATGCTTCTGCTGCGGGAGGCCTCCGATATAAGTAAATCGCTGACCATCAAAAGCGTCGAGTATCTGGCCAACCAGCAGGCTACATATTGGAAAGGCAGGGAGGACGCCCGTTTGCTGGTTCTGCGCTCTTTGGCTAATATAATGGAAGATTACGAGGAAATGCCGGCAGAGATCAGGCGGGACCAGTTCGATAATATGCTCATGTATACCATGACTTCCAATCCGGCCTTCATCAATATTTATACGGTATGGAAACCCAACGCCGTTGACGGCATGGACGCGCGCTATATTGATCGGGTAGGTTCCACCGCAACGGGACAGTATGCCCTGGCATACACAAGGGAAACCGGCGAGATATTGGGCAGAACTACCACCGATATAGACGCTTCCATGGCGTATTTTAACGGCCCCAATTCAAAAAAGGACAGGGTGGAAGAGCCCTTTCTCAGAACGATTAGCGGAGGGGATGTTTTTTTGCTCAGGTTGATGGTTCCCATCGTTAATCCGCGCACCAATGAAACCGTAGGGGGAGTGGGCTGCCTTTTGGATATCAGCGTAGTAGAGTCTGCGGTGCAGCAAACGATAAAGGATTACGACGAGATAGCCGCCCTGACGCTCTTTACCAACAGCGGGTTTATCCTCGGACACATGGTGCCCGAAAGGGTAGGCAAGATGGTCAGGGATGTCGAGACGATATTCGGCCCGAATATGAACGAAGCGGCGGGAGCCATTGAGAAGGGGCAGCGCTATCATCTTAACACATATTCCCCCGTGCTAAGATCGCAGGTGGATCTTATCATTCTGCCCTTTACCATCGGTGAGTCGGATACTACCTGGTCGATAATGCTCGTCGCAACCGAGGCGTATATGTTAGCCGATGTACGCAGACTGACAAGTTTCACTTTCATCATCGGCGCTATCGCTATAGTAATGATGGCGGCGATTGTTTATATAACCCTGACGGGCGTAACCAAACCAATCGCAAAAGTAGCGGAAAATCTGAAAGACATTGCCGAGGGTGAAGGCGATCTTACCAAGACTATCACTATAAATACAAAGGACGAGGTAGCAGACCTTGCCAATTACTTTAACAAAACCATAAACAAGATCAAAGAGCTAATCCTGAGCATCAAAAAACAGGCGGCGTCCCTCTCCGAGTTGGGCAATGATCTGGCATCCAACATGACCGAAACGGCGGCGGCGGTAAACGAGATAACCGCCAATATCCAGAGCATCAAGGCCCGGATGCTCAATCAGAGCGCTTCCGTCACCGAGACCAACGCCACGATGGAACAGATCACTGTCAACATACACAAACTCAACGATCATGTGGAGCAGCAAAGTTCCAGCGTTTCCAAGTCGTCGTCCGCCATAGAAGAGATGCTCGCGAATATTCAATCGGTAACCAACACCCTGGTCAAAAACGCCGAAAACGTGACGGAGCTGACCGACGCGTCCGATGTAGGCCGCACGGGCTTAAGAGAAGTGGCCGGGGATATTCAGGAAATAGCGAAGGAATCCGAAGGACTGTTGGAGATCAACGCTGTTATGCAAAACATTGCCAGCCAGACAAACCTGTTGTCGATGAACGCCGCGATTGAGGCAGCCCACGCAGGCGACTCTGGCAAGGGCTTCGCGGTAGTTGCCGACGAGATCCGCAAACTCGCCGAGAACTCCAGCCAGCAGTCAAAGACCATCTCCACAGTTCTCAAGAAGATAAAAAGCTCGATAGACAAAATCACAAAATCCACCGACAACGTGCTTATGAAATTTGGAGCCATTGACACAAGCGTCAAAACCGTCGCCGATCAGGAAGAGAACATACGCAACGCGATGGAAGAACAGGGCCAGGGCAGTAAACAGGTACTTGAAGCCATAGGCGATGTCAACGAAACAACCCGGAAGGTAAAGAGCGGATCGGTAGAGATGCTTGAAGGGGCAAAGGAAGTGATCCGTGAGAGTAAGAACCTGGAATCTACAACCCAGGAGATAGTAGGGGGCATAAATGAAATGGCCTCCGGTGCGGACGAGATCAACGTGGCGGTACACCGCGTCAATGAACTGAGCGTCAAGAACCGTGAAAACATCGACCTTGTACTTCGGGAGGTTTCGCGCTTCAAGGTAGAGTGACGCCGGAGTGCCTTGCGCGGTATCTTGACATAGGCACAAACGTATCCCATGCTGTTACAATGAACGAATATACCATTATGTTGACTTGGGATGATGAAGCCTCCGTCTGGATAGCCGAATGTGATGACATACCGGGTCTTATCCTTGAATCCGCCTCTTTTGATACTCTGGTGGAAAGGGTTAAAATTGCTATTCCCGACCTTCTTGAACAGGAAGGCGCGGAACATTTTCAAGCCAAATTACACTTTAAGGCTGAACGTCTGGCAGTTGTGGCATAATGGGCAGTTATGAAAGAATCGTAAGGAAGAAACTTTCCGAAAACGGTTGTTATTTTGTGCGGCATGGAAAGGGCGATCACGATATATGGTTCAGCCCTATTACCAAGCTGCCCATCACTGTGGACAATGAAATCGAAGCCCGCCATACCGCAAACGGTATAATGAGACGTGCCGGAATTAAATGGCACTTCTAAACAAATTACAGTTAACGCACAGTGCGCGGTCGCCGCTTGATCTGTCTCTTCACTTAAAATAAGATTAGACACAGGGGGAGGATTGATGAGTATTTTTCACTCCTATAGAAGTAAACTCCTGATAACTACCGTTGCTCTTACTTTCGCCGCCGGGATTGTTTTTGCCGTTATGATTGTTATGCCCCAAACTGAAACTCAGGGGCTTTATGTTGAAACCGTTGAAGAAGAGCAGATAGCTGAAGACCCGCAGCCAAGCAGGGCGGAACGGATGATGAAGACACTGGCGCAGGCGTACCCGCGCCGTATTGAAAGGGTTGAACTTCGTAACGATGACTGGGCAATATTGATGGGGGGAAAATGGTATTACTATGCCGGCGGCAGGCTTCTTCCTGAAGAATTGCTGGACAGGGCAAATGAATATTCCTCCGTCGGCTTTATCAGCAATTATCAGAAGGAACTGCCCCCCTGGGTAGAACCGTCCCCGGAAACGGCAGCCCGTTACCGTGGGGCAGGCGGCAGCACAAACAGCGGAAGTACGCCAAGGCCACAATTACAGCGTTCTCTTTTCTTTCACGAGGGTCTCTGGCAGTCCGGCAGCCGGGAAGAATCATCGCGGCGCGTAAAGCCTGTCAGTTTTCTGGGAAACACCGTAACTGTCCATTCGGATATTGTTGAAGTCCTTTCGCTTGTTGAACAGCGTATATTAGCCGCCGCAAAAACCGATCCGAAGCTGGAGTTATGGATAACCAATATAGGCGAAATGCACGGCTGGAACTGGCGGAATGTCGCCGGCAGCGCGTCCAGATCCAACCACTCCTACGGCATAGCCATCGACATCCTCCCCAAATCCCTGGAAGGAAAGGAAACGTACTGGCAATGGGCAGCTCAAAGGGGAAAGGACTGGTGGAATATACCATACGAAGACCGCTACCATCCCCCCGACGCGGTGATAAAGTCCTTTGAAGCGTACGGTTTTATCTGGGGCGGCAAGTGGGCTATTTTCGACACCATGCACTTTGAATACCGGCCTGAAGTCTTTTTATTAAGCGGTCTGGATTTGGAAACTGTACAGTAGATGACGGACAATGCCGTTCTTTGGTAGTTAGGCAACATACAGACTAAAATTTATGCATAAAAACATTACAAAATAAATGTGATGATATATAATCAAGTTATGAAGAAATATATTTTTATTTTTTTAATATTTTCATATAATTTATTTGCACAGGATTATATTGAACCTGATAGGGGCGTGATTATTTCAAGCTTAAATAACGAACCATTCGGATTAGGGCGAATAGTTGAAGTAAAGTTTCTAAATAATGAATCAGGAAAGGAAATATATTATACTGGTAATGATAGTTGGGGTACTGGTGTTTTTTGGATTATAAAAGATGAAAACAGGGTAGATATAATAGAGACTTATATCAGGTATCAACCAATGATAAAATGGCATGGATTATATATTGTTGAAATATTCATTCCAACAGGTTCCCCGAACAGGCATTCATATTTTTATGATTTTAGAAATAATACATTATCTCAACAAATTAATCTTCCTGTATATTATGATGTTAATAAGGATTATGTCATTGCTATGGTCGATGATGGGTTAGATTTATATGACATAAAGACAAATCGAAAAATTAAGGAATACAGGTGCGAAGAAGGATTTGGCGCTTTATATATGTTGGTATTTGGGGACTATAACATAAGAATAACGGATAATAAACTGTTTTTTGATTTTATTATATATACAAGAGATGTCAATATTATAGGCAATTATATTTTTGAATATAATTGAAACGCCCAAACGTCGCTTAACAGGATTGCAGGGTTGGAGGGCTACGTTCGGCCAGGTCGGTCGCTTCGCTCACTCCCACGCCTCACTCCGCCACAGTTTACCAACCGGGAACGTTAGGCGCAATTGGGCTAAATTTAAAAAAATATAAGAGAAGCCAATTGACAATATTAGGAATATAACCATATTATAAAATATAAGGAGATTGTCATGGGAAATATAGTATTTTACTTTTCTGGAACTGGAAATAGCTTAAAGGTTGCAAAAAACCTTGCAAAAGAACTTGATGATTGTGAAATTATTTCAATGGCAAAGCCTTATAATTTGACAAAAAAATATGAAAGAATAGGTTTTGTCTATCCAGTGTACTTTTGGGGGCTGCCTAAAAGAGTTATTGAATTTATTGAAAATATGAATTTAGATAATAATAAAAATGCATATTATTATTCAATTGCAACTTATGGAGGGCTTGCTGGAAATGCTGTTTATCAATTTTATGAATTACTATTTAACAGACATAAAATAAAATTAAATTATGGACGAACATTAAGAATGTTCGCAAATTATGTTGTCGCGTACAACATGAGTGAGAATATTGAAAAAATTACAGCAAGTTCAAATAAAAAACTTGTTTCAATAATTAAATCAATAAAAATGAAAAAGAATAATAATATAAATAAATTAACAAAAATATTTGCTTCTTTAAATAAAGATTTCGTAGAAAAAGTATCAAATATGGATAAAGACTTCACGGTTAATAATAATTGTATAAACTGCGGTATATGCGAAAAGGTATGTCCAGTAAAAAATATTGAAATGGTAGACGAGAAACCGCAATATAAACATCATTGTGAACAATGTGTCGCCTGTATTCAGTTTTGTCCACAGAAAGCAATAAATTATAGTAATGTAACACAAAATAGAAGGAGATATACAAACCCTGAAATAAATTTTAATGAATTATATGAATATAATAATAAATAAAATATATAGTACGTCTCAAAAATTAGCAGAAACATTATTTTGAAAATGTATTGACAAGGGTAGGTTTTTATGATATTATTATGGTAATATTTGTTCTGGAGTAAAAAATGAAAGTTGTTTATAGTTTAGTGTTTTTTTTAATACTGATGGGTGGTTGTGCAAGTTCACCTCAAACTTCTGAGAACACAATAAATATAACTATAAATGAATATAGTGAACATTTAATGCATTATTTTGAAAATAAAAATGATACAATAATATATGAAACGATAAGCGTTTACAGAAATAATGATAACATAGGAATGTTAGATATGGTAGATTCAATAATTATTTTCTTTTTTTATGGAATAAAAAATGATGATATTGTGCGGTACAATAATTTCAGGAGAATTGTAACAGATAATAAAATAGAAAGGCTTATAAATATTTTTAACATAATTGACGAAACAGATATAACCGCTTATCTTGAGGATGAAGATGCAAGTCCTGAACTAAATGATGTTTATTGGACGTTGTACTTTTCTTCGGGCAATACAAAATATATAGATTATTTACTAAAAATTGTTATGGATTATAATAATGAGACGGAAAATGCAAATTATTATTTAGCGGCAGGATCGGCAATGTGGTCATTATCGTCAAATATTCAAACATTCCCTTCTGTTAGGGATTATGTTCAAAATAATGATATTCTATCTAACAATATTAAAGAATATATTTTAAATAATGGTCCTGACAAAATAGAGGCAGATATGATTCAATTTATAAATGAACAACGACGAAAAGGAATATGGTAAAAAAAACAGCGAAGTATCTATATTATTTCGTACATATTTTATTAATAGGAATACTAATAATACTATGTTTTTCTTCGGTATACTACCGTGACAAAATATACTCCAGGCTTCTTCCAGTGTTAATTCTATTTTCGGTGATAAATATTGTTTTAATTTTCTTATCCAGGAACAATAGAAGAAAATATTTCCTCCATATTTGTCGTGAAATTATAGAGTTTTTGATTTTAAATGCCGTTTTGGCGTTAATAATTAGTGTAATTATTTGGATAAAACGGGATAAACCTTTAATTGATACAGCGAATATTTCGGAGTACACCTTCCTTTATGTTTTATTAAATGTTTTCTTTACTGTATCGCTGATAAGTTATATTATAATATTGTTATGGAATATAAAAAAATCATTACAAATAGATAAAAATATATTTATTTTATTCGCGCCGGTAAAACTTTTCGTTTTATTCGCGTTATATACAGTTGTTTGGTTTGCCTGGGATACAATATGTCCCTGGGATCCTCTTATTGATACTAAATATTCTGATACTTTCAATATTTATAACATTGAGAAAATAAAAGAGGGTATGACAAAAGAAAATGTAATAGAATTAATAGGCGATCCATTGTTTACAGGAATAAATGAAGAAGGTACTGGAAAATTAGAATTTACATCGGATGGAAAATATCAAAAATCAATGGAAAAGAACTATTATGGAGATTTTGCGTGGTATAGTATTGGCGGAGGTTATGCGTGGTTTAATTATGATTTAGAATTCAAGGATGACATATTGATTAAGATAGAAAGTTTTTGGGCTCATGATTAGTCAAATAATATCCAACGCCGCTTAACGAAACGTTAGGCGAGATACGCAAAGATATTACAAGATTATATTGAAAAGCAGTTGACAAGAGTAATAAAAATGTTTATTATCAAATCAGGAGAATATATGGTATTTAAGAGATTTATAATCATCATTTTAATATTTTCGTCAATAAAATCTTTTGCACAAGAAGATAATAATCTTTTCTTATATATACCTGACAATGAAGCAATGTCAAATTATTTATATTTACATAATTATTTAAAGGCCTGGGATAATAATGAAGCTATTGTCAACGAGGATTTATTAACGTCATTTTTTAATAATTATGTAGGGACAAATTCACTTTATAGTTTATTATTTGAATCATTTCTACGATATACAAAAAATACAAACATTCAGGAAAGAATAGTTAATTATATTGAACAAAATGGAATTGAAACGGATTTTACAACAAGTTTAATAAGATTATATTCATCAGTTCCAATAATAAGGCAATCAGACGGAAAAGATGTTATTCAATATAGTTATAACAATTCATTATTTGATGAAAATATAAATTTATTCCTCTTTAATGAAGTCGGATTATTTAATGGAGAATTAGGAATGTTATTATTTGAAAATAATTGGAATAATTTGTCCTTAACTGGTTCTGATAATAGCAATTTTGAATCATTTTTTCTTATTTATGGCGGCGGTACAAACGCTATAACAATTAGTTTCAGAAAATATTCAAACCTGGAAGAAGATTTTGACGCAATATTTAGGCTTGATTATTATAATAATATGTATAACGGAAAATGGATAACTATTGAACTTCCATTAGAAGGAATATTAAGCAGAGCCGGCGCGGATAGAATTATAATTGCATACGGTCTTGGTCCTGATAGAAATGTTAATCAAATAGAAACAGGGACATTCAATGTATATCTATATGATAAACAAAATAAAAACATGTATGAAATTAGTTTTTTTATGAATTTTTCTCCAATAAATATTCATTTTTCTCAAAGAACGAGAATATTTAATTTTTTGTTTTTCCAAACATTATTTGTTTTTATAAGGTAAAGCGGCTTAGCCGCCAGTTGACAAAACAATTACCCTATGATACTTATAGAGGTGCAATATATAAAAAGCTGGGAATGTATGATGAAGCGATTAAAGATTTTATAAGTTGTATAAATTGTGATAAACCTGATCCAAAAGCTTATATTGCATTGGGTGTAATAAAGGATGAATCGGGTAAAAATATGGAGGATTGAAATGTTTTTGGTTAGTTGGTTAGTAATACCAATAGGTATAGCAATACATCTTTATTATGTTATAAATTATAGGAAAAATCTGAAAAAAGCTGGTAAAAATATTATATTGATACAGACAAAATATTTATCAAATATTTTAGTGATTATACCAATAATAATTATTATTGTATTAATTATAATTTCAATAACTACAAAAGATTGGTCATATATTTATTATATAATACTTTTTTTATTTATTTTATCTTTTTTTATTTCAATCAAAATATATAGAAAAATAAACGGTATATATAAAAATGGATTAATATATAATAAATATATTACATGGGATAATGTCCATTCATATAAGTGGATAAATAATGAAACAATTTCTTTTTTACTGAAAACAGGAGAAAGAATTGATTTTAATAAAATTATAGAAAAAGATAAAATTATTGAAATAATGTTGGTAAACAATATAATGGATAGTAATGATACCATATAATTTATTTGAGTTAAACAGGAGAAATTGAAATGAAAAAACAATATTTTATAATTTTCTCTTTAAGCATTTTATTGTCGTCATGTCTTTCCTCACGTCTTTATCAGCCTCTGAATGATACTGAAAATATGTATTATATCAATACTAATAATCAATCAAGTTGGGATTATTAGCTGAATACCCGGCGTGTAACATGGAAGCCGTTCCATAGCTGCAACGCCGGGCGGTCTTTTTAGAATTCCTTTATAGCATTCTTCTGCTTGATCCCGATGAGGGGGACAAACAGGGCAGTGAGCACAAACGCCAGTGCCAGACCGGCGACAAGGCCGATGGCGTAGGTAATGTCGGAGCTGCCGGTCAATCTGGTGAACAACGGGCCAAGACACTCATTGGCGGTTATTAAGTAACTGGTTACCACCACTGTCATAAAAGCGGAAGGCAGAAGGGCAATCCAGTAGAATTTACCTGTCTTGGCGAGGTATACGCTCGCCGCCCAAAGGCCGATAGTCGCCAGTGTCTGATT
>JGI24698J34947_10000275_pt1 | contig 22092 bp, 19 predicted proteins | sample TergutMp193P3_FD_34947 | JGI IMG/M metagenome (IMG submission 34947) | reverse complement strand
AAGCGCGTTCAAGGACGGCATATTAAGATATTGGTTTATCCGCCGATAATTGTAAAGAACAAAATGAAAGCGTTAATTATTACGGCGCTCCTTATTTTCATTATCGGAAATATCGGGGCTGTCGATATAGAATCTTATCAATTTATTAGCCACCTGAGGAACATTACCCAGCCGGGGAAACCTGAAATTTTTGAGGATGGTGTGCTTTTTACCGCTTCATCTTCCCTTCAACGGGTAGGAATTAGCTTTGCCCACGAGAATTACGCGAAGGTTCACTGGTTCCAACGCCTTATGGTTCCAAAAGATCCGGCAGATCTTTTGGTTGACGGGAAGGTCAGTAATAAAATTGACCCTTACGAAGACTCCGGGCTCATGTTTCATATCGAGCCCATCCCCGCCGGCATCAAAAACATGGATTACCGGCTGATAATCAACGGGCTTTGGACCACAGACCCCACGAACCCGAATCGCGTTTTGGGGCCTTCGGGTGTTGTTGAGTCCCGGTTTCTCTTGCCGGAAAAACCCGTAACAGCCATGGCTTCAGCGGCGCCGGGAACCTACACGTTCAATTTTTATGCCCCTACCGGAGAGACTATTACCGTGGCCGGCAGTTTCAACAGGTGGGACCCTTTCATGTACGAACTGCGGGAAACGAGCCGCGGGTTTTATACTCTAACTCTTCCCCTTTCACCGGGTAATTATCAGTATGTGTTTTTCTACAGGGGAGAACAGATTCCCGACCCGGAAAACACGCGCAGGCTTTATATGCGAGATGGCAGGATTGTCTCCGAAGCGGCAGTGTTTTAGTATTTCGACAGAATGATATTAAGGAGCTAGACTTGAAAAAAGCAGTTTTATTCTTCATCACCGCGATCTTAATTCTTTCAGGAACGGGGTGCGCCTCATCGGGGAAGGTAATCATCGCGCAAAGGGACCCAATCGCCCTTGTGTCGGTGGTATCAAACCGGGACATCAACTGGAAGGGCGAAGCGCCCACAAACCCAAACGCCTTCACCATTTTCGGCAACAGCACCCTCCGCGGTGACCCTGACATGACGCTCGTCAGTTATGCTGATGAATTCATTGACACAGCCGAGGAGATCTTTCGAAATGCCATCTATGCTTCACCCATCATAAATCTTGCGGAAAAGGAGACGGTGGTGAATTCCCGCGCCTACCGGGAAGCACGGATAAACGAACCCGCAAGGAACACGCGGGTAAACCCCTCTGATTACCGTTTCGTTAATACCAGGGACAAGAACTTCCTCTCCACTCTCGCCGGTGAGACGGGCATACAGCGCGTAATGTTTGTTGAATTCGAATTAACCAAGTCGATGTACAACGGGTTTGGCAAAAACGGAGATTTCCGCGCTAATGTGAGCATGATAATAACCATCCTGGACAGCGGCAGGAAAACGCTTTACAACAAGACCTTTTCCTCGTTGAGTGTGTCCACGACCAAGGTAACCGGAGGGGTGTATTCCCAAACCGTCTTCATGGAACTTCTAGAGGAAGCGGTAACCGATGTGTGTCAGGTTTTTTTATCTCAACTGGAGAACTAGCAACCTAAAAAGGTGCCTGGCACCTTTATTGTACTTCCCGATGCCGGTAGCAATCGACCAGGTGATCGTTGACAAGCCCCGCCGCCTGTATAAAGGCGTAGATGATGGTGGGGCCCACGAAACTAAAGCCCTTCTTTTTTAGTTCACCGGAGATTTTTTCCGATAATTCCGTTGAGGCGGGAATCTCTTCGAGGGTCTTCCAGTGGTTGACGATTGGCTTCCCGTCCACCCAATTCCAGAGCCATTTCCCGAACTTTTCGCCTGCCTCTTCCATTTTGAGATAAGCCCTGGCATTTTCTATGGCGGATTGGATTTTGCGTTTGTTTCTGATGATACGCTCGTCGCCGAGGAGCCGCGTAATGTCTTTTTCGCGGTAGGCCGCCATTTTTTCCGGGTCGAAGCCGTCAAAGGCGATGCGGTAACCTACGCGGCGCTTCAGAATCGTGAGCCAGGAGAGACCTGCCTGTGCGCCGTCAAGAACCAGAAACTCGAAAAGCTTGCGGCTGTTTTTCAGGGGAACGCCCCATTCGCGGTCGTGGTAGCGTGTGTAGTCCGCATCGGTGAGGCACCAGGGGCAGCGGATTTTGCCGGCATTTATGCCGACTGTATTGGAAGAAGCCATGATTTATGATATCTTATTAAAAGCGAAAGTGCTACGATTCAGGAGCGGCAAAATGGGTAACGCGGATATTGGCCTCATCGGGCTGGCGGTAATGGGGGAGAACCTGGTTCTCAACATGGAGAGCAAGGGCTTTCAGGTGGCGGTGTACAACCGCACGACGTCAAAGGTAGACGCCTTTGTCAGCGGCAGGTGCGCGGGCAAGAAGATCATCGGCTGCCACGACCTTGCGGAATTGGCGGCGGAACTCTCAAAGCCGCGCAAGGCGATGATCATGGTGAAAGCCGGCGCGGCGGTGGACGAGACCATCGAGCAGCTTCTCGCGGTGTTCGAGAAAGGCGATGTGATCATCGACGGGGGGAATTCCAATTATCAGGACACGATGCGGCGTACCGCCTATGTGGAATCCAAGGGCCTGCTTTACATCGGCACAGGCGTCTCAGGCGGCGAAGAGGGCGCACTCACCGGGCCCTCGATAATGCCCGGAGGCTCGCCCGCCGCGTGGCCCCTCGTGAAGCCCATCTTGCAGGCCATCGCCGCGAAGGTCGAAGGCGGCGCACCCTGCTGCGACTGGGTGGGCGAGAACGGCGCGGGCCACTTCGTCAAAATGGTCCACAACGGTATAGAATACGGCGACATGCAGCTCATCTGTGAGGCCTACGATTTGCTGAAAAACTTCATGGGCCTCTCGTGCGAAGAAATGGCGGATGTGTTTGACGAGTGGAACAAGGGCGAATTGAACAGTTACCTCATCGAAATCACGAGGGACATTCTGCGGTACAAGGACGAGGACGGCAGCCCGCTTGTGGAGAAGATACTCGACACCGCCGGACAGAAGGGCACGGGCAAGTGGACGGGCATCGCCGCGCTTGAGTTCGGCGTTCCCCTCACACTGATTGGCGAGGCCGTCTTTGGCCGCTGCCTTTCGGCGGCGAAGGACGAGCGTGTCCGGGCAGCCAGGGTTTTCGAAGGTCCGAAACCCAGTTTTAACGGCGAAGGCCACTTAAAAGTTGCTTTTATAGAAGACCTCCGCCAGGCCCTTTATGCCTCCAAAATAGTGTCCTACGCGCAGGGCTACCTCCTCATGAGGGAAGCCGCCAAGGAATACAAGTGGAACCTCAACAACGGCGGCATCGCGCTCATGTGGAGGGGCGGCTGCATCATCCGCTCGGCCTTTTTAGGGAAGATCAAAGAAGCGTTTGATAGAAATCCTGAACTTGAAAACCTGTTGTTGGATCCCTTCTTCACCGCAGTCATCGAGAAAGCCCAGGCTTCCTGGCGCAGTGTAGTTTCCTCCGCGGTTTATCACGGTATCCCCGCGCCGGCCTTTTCAAGCGCCCTTGCGTACTTCGACGGCTACCGCAGTGAGAGGCTCCCGGCGAACCTGCTACAGGCCCAGCGCGACTACTTCGGCGCACACACCTACGAGCGCCTTGACAAGAAGCGCGGCGAGTTCTTCCATACGAACTGGACCGGACATGGGGGTATGACGAGCGCTTCTATTTATACGGTTTGAGGCCCCCATGTCCGAGGACATGGCGGTACTACGAGTGCGTCGACTTATACTGTGTAAGCAGTTTTGTCGTTTATTTTGTCATGAAGATTGTTTGCTGTAATTCTTTGTTTTATAAAGAATTACAGCGTTTTTGTAATAGAAAATGTTAACAAAAATGTTAAGAAATTTGACAAAAAAGTATAGATCATTTATATTTTTAGTGTGAAAAACACGCTGGAACATATTTCGTTCAAAGCCAACTGGAAAAAAACTGAAAAAACCGTTAATTTGCTCGGGCAATGCTATGCCTATATCAATTCGATGCTGAACATCCCGATTCGGCCGGATTATCGCGACCGCCTGCATTCTGTGTCCATGAGTAAAGGCGCTCTGGCTACAACCGCGATTGAGGGCAATACCTTGACAGAAGAGGACCTGGCACAAATTCGAAGCGGAAGGGACCTTGAGCCCAGCAGAAAATACCAGCAGCAGGAAGTTGAGAATGTTCTTTCGGCATTCAATATCATTTTTAACGAACTGGTCAAAGAAAAAAAACCGGAGATCGTCTCGCCCGATATGATACGGCGTTTTAATAAAATGGTTGGGGAAAACATCGGCAAGGCCTTTGGCGGCAATCCCGGACAGTTCAGGAGGCGGAATGTTGTCGTGGGCGTTGTTTACAGGCCGCCTTCGTTTGAGCTGGTTGAGGGGTATGTCCAAAAGCTCTGTGAGTGGCTGGCTTGGGAATTTCATTATAAACAGGAACAAAACTTTGACGAGGCCCTTCTTGAAGCCATTGTCAGCCATGTTTACATTGAGTGGATCCACCCTTTTGGGGACGGCAACGGAAGGACCGGCCGCCTTCTGGAATTTTATGTTTTAATGCGGGCCGGGGTTCCAAGTATCGCCTCGCATATACTGTCTAATCATTATAACAATACCCGAACCATGTATTACCGGCAGCTGCAACACGCCGGTGAAACCGGGGATTTGAGCGCGTTTATTCTTTATGCCCTTGAGGGGTTCCGCGATGGTCTGGAAAACACCATCGAGGCCATTCATAAAGAGCAGACAGAACTGACGTGGAACAACTATGTCCACGACACAATCGAAGTAATGCAGGACGAGGGGAAAACCCAAAAGACCCTGCGACGCCTGCGGCAGCTTGCGTATTATATCCCAGCGGACAGGTTTTGCGGCCTGGAAGAGATCATGATTCTCAACCCAAAAATCGCCGAAGAATACCGGGGGTTGAACCTGATGACGCTGCGCCGCGATTTGGCCCTGCTGGTCGAAAAAAAGCTGCTGAAGAGCGAAAAAGGAAAATACCGCGCTAATTATGAGCTGCTTCAAGGTTTTTTACCCGGCGCAAGTGTTCCGATAAAACGGCATTATTGATCAGCTTGTTCCAAATCTTCAAAATTTCCTCATGCTAATCGCCTGTCGTGTACACAAATCTATACAGGTGGAGCAGCCGAGGCAGTCCTCGCGGCTGATAACGGCCTTTCCTTCACTGCCGCTGTGAATCGCGTAACAATGGCCTATCTTGAGGCAGCGGCCGCACGCGGTACACTTCGCGGCGTCCACTTCGGCGTAACCGTCGTGAAGCGTGAGATCCTGTGCGGAGACGATGTTCCCGAGAAGAGCGTCGCGGAAGTCGCGTATGCTGTTGTAGCCCATTTCGGCCATGTATTTTTCGAGTGCGTTCAGCATCTTCGGCAGCCAGTCGAAACCGCGAAGCATCGTTTCCGTGCAGATCCACACCATGTCCGCGCCGGTCATGATCTGCTGGACGGCGCTCTCCATGCCGTTCACGCCTCCGGAGCCGATGACGAACGCGCCGGGGCCGAGGGCGGTCCGCATTTGGTAGGTGGAGCGAAGCGCGATGGGTCTGATCCACGGGCCGGAAATGCAGCCGAGGGTTATCTGGTCTTGCAGACGGTAAATCGAGTCTTTGGGGCGGCGCACGTCGATGTCGGGGATGCCGAGCAGGTTGCCTGAGTGGCCGACGGCGGCTGCCCCGGCGTCGAGCGCGGCGCGGGAGGCGTGCGCGAGCAGGCTTGAGTCCGCGAAGAGCTTCACGATGATGGGGACAGAGACCGCCTCCGTGACGATCTTGACTGCTTTCGGGAGGTTCTCGAGGTCGGCGCCCAAACTTGCGCCGGTGCTCTTCTTTGTCGCCGTGCCCGTCGCCTCAAGGTTGAAAGACATGTTGGGGCAGCACATATTGAGTTCAATTGCCCGCGCACCGGCATCGACAAAACGCCGCGCCAAAGCACCCCATCCCCCGTAATCCTCACCGTCGTAGGTGATGTTCGGCATGACGATGAAGTCGCCGCGCACCCGCCGCGTCTCTTCCATCAGACGCAGCGCCGCGTCCGCCTTCAGCCTTCTTTCCGCGGTGAAGATGAGCATCTTTTCTTTCGCGAGCCAGCGGTAGCGCGGCGGCTGGTCAAGATACGGGAAAGGGTCAATCGCGAGTTTGATCGCCGCCCCGGCCCAGCCCGCATCCGCGGCGGCCTTCACCTGCTCAATGTTCTTCACCGTCGGTCCCGACCCCACAAGAAAAGGGTTTTTGAAGGTGACGCCTTTCAGGTTTACAGATAAATCGACAGACATGTGATCCTCGTTTTCATACAAGCCTTCTAATATACCATTCTTAAAAACAAAAGAAAAGAAGATAACCACGGAGGACACGGAGGGAAGACACGGAGTTTCACGGAGGAAGAAGAGAGAAGAAGACCTCGCACAGAGCACACAGGGGACACGGAGGAGAAGAGGAGGGCGGCGCGTAATGAGCGAGCTGCGAGCTTACATCATAAAAACCAGAAGGAATTCGACCGGCCTGGTAATCTGTCTCTTCCTCTGTGTCCCCTGTGCCTCCGTGCGATGCCCTCTTCCTTCTTCCCTTTTCACTTTTCCATTGCTGTGCTATCATCAAACCATGAATACATCTTCTTTAATAATTCCCCCCGCTGCGCCGGCGAAACATGATTTGTTGGCGTTGGGGGCGCTGGTGACGCGGATGGACCCCGGCATTGTCCCGTTTAAGGAGGCGGACATATATACCATGCACGTCTCCGGTGGGGAATACAACGTGGCGATGAACCTTTCGTCGTGTTTCGGCATGAGGACGGCGATTGCCAGCGCAATGGTGGATTACCCCATCGGGCAACACGTCGAGGCGGAGGTGCGGCGCGCCGGGGTGACGCCGTATTACAAGCGCTTCGCGCATGACGGCGTCCGCGGGCCCAACATGGCGATTGTGTGGAGCGACCGCGGGTACGGGGTACGCGCGCCGGTGGTGTTCTACAACCGCGCCAATGAGGCGGGTCAACTGCTCAAGCCCGGGAGCTTTGACTGGGACGCCATTTTTGCCGGCGGCGCGGTGCGCTGGTTCCACTCCGGCGGGATTTTCTCCGCGCTGTCGCCCACCACCTCCGAACTCGTAATCGAGGCGACGCAGGCGGCGAAAAAAGCGGGGGCGGTGGTTTCTTTCGACCTGAACTACCGCGCGAAACTCTGGGCTTTGGCCGCCGCGGAAAGGGGCCTGAACGCTGCGCAAGCAAGTGAGGAAGCCGCGAAGACGCTCAGAAAGATCGTAAGCAATGTGGACGTTCTGGTCGGAAACGAAGAGGATCTTCAGAAGGGACTTGGCCTTAAAGGGCAGGACGTGGAGTCGAAGAGCGCCCTTGACCCGGCGGCCTTTCTGGGCATGATCGAAAGCGTGACGAAAGACTTCCCCAACATCAAAGCGGTGGCGACCACCCTGCGCGAGGTCTACTCCACGAATCGCCATTCCTGGAGCGCGATACTCTGGCTTGACGGCAAGAGTTACCAGGCGCCCACCTGCGAACTGGATGTGTACGACAGGGTGGGCGGCGGCGACGGCTTCGCGGCGGGTCTTTTCTACGGCCTCCTAACCGGGAAGGATCCCGAAGAGGCCCTGAAACTCGGCTGGGCGCACGGCGCGCTCCTGACGACCACGCCGGGCGACACTTCCATGGTAAGCCTCGATCAAGTGGAAGCTTTCGCCAGGGGCGGTTCCGCGAGGATACAGCGCTAGGTTGATCTATCTGACGGGCTTTCACGCCATTGAAGAACGCATAAAATCCGGCCGGTCCTGCGGCTCCCTGTTGGTCGCAAAGCCCGGCCCGCGGGCGAAGGAATTGACGGTTCTTGCCAACGAGCGAAAAGTCCGAATTGACCGCGTGGGAACCGTCGAGCTTGACCGACTCGCGCCTGATCACAGGGGCATAGCCCTTGAGGTGGACGAAGGCGGCAGCGAAGCCGACGTTTCCCTTGAGGAGTTCCTTGAGGGTCTTGAAAGCGGTGAAAACAGCCGGAAAGATGTTCTTGTGACCGTGCTAGACGAAATCACCGACCCGCACAACTACGGCGCAATCCTGCGTTCGTGCGATCAGTTCGGGGTGGACCTGGTGGTCACGCGGCACAGGCGCATCGCGAAGCACGCGGAGACAATCGCGAAGACTTCGGCGGGCGCGTCGGCGTGGGTGCCGCAGGCGGAAACCGCGAACCTGCCCCGTGCGGTGAAGGACCTGAAAGAAGCCGGTTTCTGGATTTACGGCGCGGACATGGAAGGCGAAGACGCCGCGAACCGCGACCTCCGGGGCAGGACGGCCATCATCCTGGGGGGTGAGGGGACGGGCGTTTCGCGCCTTCTGCGGGAAAGCTGTGACGCCATGATCGCCATTCCCTCGTTTGGCCGCGTAAACTCCCTGAATGTGTCGGTGGCGGCGGGCGTGCTATTTTACGAAGTGACGCGCCAGAGGAAAAAAAAGCAAAGCAAGGAGAAGCCATGTTGAAGATCACGTTTTTGGGGGCGGGCAGCACAGTTTTTGCCCGTAACGTTTTGGGCGACTGTATGTCAGCCGAGCCTTTGCGTGACTGTGAAATCGCGCTGTACGATATCGACAGCCAGCGCATCAGGGAAAGCGAGAAAATCATTGCCGCGATCAACAAGGGAAAAGGCGGGTACGCGAAAATCTCAAGCTTCGTGGGCATTGAAAATCTTGAACAAGCCCTGCATGGCGCTTCGTTTGTCATCAACGCGATACAGGTGGGCGGCTACGATCCCTGCACGATAATTGATTTCGAGGTTCCGAAAAAATACGGCTTGCGCCAGACCATTGCGGACACGCTTGGCATAGGCGGCATCATGCGGGCGCTGCGGACGATTCCGGTCATGGAGCAATTTGCCCGCGCGATGGAGAAGGTCTGCCCGGACGCGTGGCTTTTGAACTACACCAATCCCATGTCCATGCTTTCCGGTTATATGCAGCGCCACACCGCCGTGAAAACCGTCGGCCTTTGTCACAGCGTGCAAGTGTGCTCGGAGGGTCTGCTCAGGTTTCTTGAAATGTATGATTTCCTTGACGGGCGGCGGGAATTGATAGCCGGCATCAACCACATGGGCTGGCTCCTGGAAATACGCGACAAAAATAACGCCGATTTGTATCCCGAAATCCGCCGCCGGGCGAAGGCGAAGAACGCCTCCGGAAAACACTGGGATATGGTTCGTTACGATTATATCGACAAGCTGGGTTATTACTGCACGGAGTCAAGCGAGCATAACGCCGAATATAACCCGTTTTACATCAAGGGAAAATATCCGGAATTAATTGAAAAGTTCAATATTCCCCTTGATGAATACCCGCGCCGCTGTATAGCGCAGATTGCGGGCTGGAAGAAAGAATACGAAAACCTGGCGAAAAATGACACGCTTGAGCATAACCGCACCACCGAGTACGCGTCGCACATAATCGAAGCCATCGTGACGGGCAAGCCTTACGTGTTTGGCGGGAATATACTTAATGCGGGCGGACTCATTGAGAACCTTCCAACCGAAGCCTGTGTTGAAGTTCCCTGCCTGGCCGATGGTTCGGGAATCCGGGGCTGCCATGTCGGGAGGCTGCCGGTTCATCTTGCCGCCATGAACATGACGCATATCAACGTGCATCTCATCACGCTTGAGGCGGCGCGCACAAAAAAGCGCGAACACATCTACCACGCCGCCATGCTTGAACCGCATACCGCGGCGGAACTTTCTCTTGATGATATAAGGGCAATGGTCGATGAACTAATCGAAGCCCACGGGAAATGGCTGCCCGAGTTTATCACTTAAGCGTATGATTTTTCATACGTGTATGATATTTTATACCTGTATAGTATTTTATACAGGTATAAAAATTCATACACATTAAATCGCCCTTCGGCTAAAAATCGGCTTGTTGGGCGCGTAAATACCTGTCGACAAAATCATACACGCTAGATCGCCTTTCGGCTGAAAATCGGCTTGTTGAGCATGTAAATTCCCATCGCCAAAACCATGCACGCCGCTATTTGCAATAAGACGTTTGGGTGGAAGATGATCAGGTTGAAGAACCACGCCTCAGCGTCCCGCAGCGGCTTGATCGGCGTAAACACTGCGATGATCCCGATGATCAACGCGTCCGCCGCCCAGCCGTACCACTTGCCCTGCGCCGCCGTCAACGTGTGGACAAAAACCGAAAACAGGAACAGGAACGCGAATTGCTGCAAGAACGCGACAACCGGGCCGTACCTGTTCCAGCCGTACACTTCAATCAGATTGGCAATGCCGCCCAGGAATGACGCGTCAAAATTGCCGGATGTTTCGATTAGGGGATCAATGGCATAATGGAAAAGCACGTTAACCAGAGAAACGACACACGCCAGTATCGCGTAAGTCATGAGGCTTCCCCAGAAATAGTTTTCGCGCTTGCCGCCCAGGTTGATTATTCTTGGGAAGTTTTTTGCGGGGATGAAGATGGCCGCCATCACGGGCAGCAGCCAGAGATAACACCCGATGCTTATCTCCGAGTTGTTGTTGATGATAAGCATATCGATGATAGTTTGCACCACCATCAAAAACGCGGTTATGCCCGTTACCAAATAAGGGGCATCCAGGTTCTTTAAGTTTAGTTTCGCGATTTTGAAGATGCTCTTACACATTGCTCTGCCCTCCTACGATATTGATAAAGAAATCCTGCAGACTCAAACGGTCAACTGTCACGCCCTCGGGCGGGGTAATCCTCTTGTCGTATATATGCGCCGCCATCGCGCTGCCCATTTCAGTCCTGCCGATGCAGTTGAGCCCCTCCAGCAGCGGTGTAACCGCCTTCGACAAACCGGAGAGCGTATAGGCCTTCTCGTCAATTTCCCCGATTCCGGCTTCCAGAAGAATCTTGCCTTTGTCGATGATGACCAGCCGCTCCGTCACCTTCGCGACTTCGTCAATCAAATGCGTGGAAACGATTATGATGCGCGGGCGGGCGTGGTAGCTTTCCAGCAGCAGGGCGTTGAACTGGCTGCGCATGATGGCGTCGAAGCCGAGGGTCGGCTCGTCAAGCAGGATCGCCTTCGAGTTGTTCGCCAAAAGCAGTATTGTCGTCAGCATGGTCTTCATCCCGAAAGAGAGCTTCTTGAATTTTTTGTCGGGATTCAACTCGAACTTTTCGGCCATTTTCCGCGCGAGGTCGAGGTCGAAATCCTCCTGCAATCCGGCGGCCGCGTCAATCAGATCGGACACTTTCATGTTGAACTGCACCGAGCCGCTTTCGATGTAGTTGACGCATTCGGGCATGCGGCCCGGCGACACGGGTTTACCCTCCACGGTGATCTTCCCGCCGGTCGCGGCGATGTGCCCCGCAAGCAGTTTCATGAACGTCGTCTTGCCCGCACCGTTCCTGCCGAGCAGACAGTAAATCCCGTTTTCGGGGACNTTCAGGGAGATGCGGTCAATCGCCGCCAAACTGCCGTACTTTTTTGTTACGTCTTGGAACTCAATCATTGTAGTTCGCTCCTTGTTTTTATTACGCTGATTAATTCATCCAGCGTTATACCCAGTGTTTTTGCTTCCGCAAGCAGGGCGTCGATGTTGTGGTTAAGGAAAACGTACTTACGCCGCTCTGTAATTTTTTCCCGCGCCCCTTCCGATACGCACATGCCAATCCCTCTTTTTTTATAAAGTATGCCCGCGTCGGCCAGCTTGCTTATGGCCTTGACCGCCGTTGCCGGGTTGACAGAGTACACCCTTGAAATTTGTGTCGTGGAGATAATCAGGTCGTCGGCTTTGTACGCACCCGTAACGATGTCGTTCTCTATTATCTCCATAATCTGCATAAAAACCGGTTGACTTTCGTTCATTTCCCCCACCAGTTACGTCGTTAAGTAGTTAATCAGTTAAGTAACTAACTAGATAATAAAGGCAAAATTGTGTTCTGTCAAGAGGAAAGATGAAGAATTTTGAAAATATTTTGTTAAAATGCTTACCTATCAAACAGCGCCTTCAGCTCGTCGTGGCTCATCCGTGCGAGCCATGATTCGCCTGAGGCAATGGTCATGTCCGCGAGTTCCTGTTTGCTGGAGATCATCGCGTCGATTTTTTCCTCGAAACTGTTTTTGGTGATGAAGCGGTGGACGAAGACGTTGCGCTCCTGGCCTATGCGGAAGGCCCGGTCGGTGGCCTGATTTTCCACGGCGGGGTTGTACCAGAGGTCGTAGTGGATTACCCGGCTCGCGGCGGTGAGGTTTAGGCCGAGGCCGCCGGCCCGTAAGCTGACAAGGAGAATCCGCGCCGAGGGATCATTCTGAAAGCGATCTACGATGCCGGCGCGGACCTTCTGGTTCAGGCCGCCGTGGTAAACCAGCGGGGCCTCGCCAAGTTCAGCTTTGATGATCCGCTCAAGGCAGTCCAGGGTTTCCACGTACTGGCTGAAGACGAGGGTCTTTTCCCTATTGGCGAGAATTTCGCCCAGCAGGGTGAGGAGGAGCTGCGCCTTGCCGGAGAGTTCCGAAACGGGGGGGCTTTCCTTGTCGAACACCCGCGGATGATCGCAGATCTGTTTTAGGGAAGTGAGCAGCGAGAGGATCAGGGCTGAGCGTTCCTGGGGCTCGCTTTTTTCCGATTTGTCTATCGACTCGGAAACCACGGTTTCGTAGAGCGCCGCCTGCACTTTTTCCAGTACCGCGTATTCGTTGCTGACGATTTTTTCGGGCAGATCCACGATTATCTTTTTGTCGGTTTTAAGGCGCCGCAGGAGAAAGGGCGCGGTTATTTTTTGCAAGGCTGCCGCCTTTTCGCGGCTGCGCATCACCTCGATGGGGACGCGGTAGCGCTCTTTGAATTCTTCGACGTTTCCCAGGTAGCCCGGCAGGATGAAATCAAAAAGCGAGCGAAGGTCCTCGAGGCGGTTTTCGACGGGCGTTCCCGAAAGCGCGAGGCGGTATTTGGAGCGGAGCTGTTTCACCGTCCGCGAAATGCGGGTTTCGGCGTTTTTCATCAAGTGCGCCTCGTCGACAAGCAGCATGGAGAAAGCCTCGGCTTTCAGTTTTTCGGCGTCCCTAACCGCCGTCTGGTAGGTGGTGAGAAACACGTCCCGTTTCCGGTCGATGCGGCGGCGGCTTCCGTGGTAACGCGACACGCCCAGCCTGGGAGCGAAGCGGCTCAGCTCTTTTTCCCAGTTGTTGAGCAGCGCCGCCGGCGCGACGACAAGGCAGCCGTCGCCGAGGAGCCCTTCCTCTTTCAGCCGTAAAACCGCCGCGATGGACTGAACGGTTTTGCCCAGCCCCATGTCGTCCGCGAGGATGCAGCCGAAGCCGGAAAACAAAAGGGAGCAGACCCAGTTGTAGCCCCGCTTTTGATAGGGGCGCAGCTCCGCCGTGAGGTCTTTGGGAATGGTAAAATTCTGCTCTTTGAAAATATTGTCGATGTTCTTCCGGGCGTCAAACTCAAGAACACTGTCCCCGGAAAAATGCGCCTTTAAAAAATCGTTTACATCCGGCGAGGAATCTTTTGCGGTTTTTAAAAGCCTGGCCAGTTCTTCCGGGTCCATTTTGACAAAGCCGTCCCTGAAACGTACCAGCGCCCGCTTTTCTTTGACCAGCTTTTCAAATTCCTCGGTCGTCATCACCTCGTCGCCGATCGCGATTTGCCACGAAAAATCCTGCAGCGAATTCAGGTCCAGATAGCTTTTCAGCGAGCCCCCGGAACTCCCCTTGATTACAAGCCTGGGTTTTAGTTCCTTTGCCAGCGCCTTGGGAAGGTTAATCGTTATGCCGAGACGGGTGAGGAGAGGCGCCGCGGAGTCAAGGAAATCAACCAGCCGTGCCTCGGAAATCCTGACCGCGCGGCGGGTTGTAAGGTCGCGAATCTCCGGCAGATAATTGGACAGCGCGGTCGGCGCGCGGAGCGCTTCCAGATCCTTGCACTTTGAAAGCGGCGTTTTTACCGGCTCTTTATTCTTTTCGGTGATAACATCCATCAAAAGAATAAACTCAATACCGTTGTCATTAAAATCCTGCCGCATGTCTTTTACCGTGAGGCTGTAACTGTAGGCCGTATAATTAACGTGCAAGACCGAAAGCCACCGGTCTATGACCGCCGGCAACGATTGCTGGGCCGGGGAAGAAACGTCAATTTTTCCCCCGAGGAAAAAGAGATCCAGCAGTTCCCGGAATTCTTCACTCGACCCGTATTTATTGAAGCCGCTGCCAAAAAACAGTGCCCGTTTTTTTACCCACTCGTTTAAAAACGCCGAAGCGAGTAAATCAACCACGCTTCTTTCGCTCAACCTCCGGCTGCTTGCGAGTAGGCCGCAGTCGTGCTCACGGCCGGCAAGAACCTTGAGCATATCGGGAACCGGCGGCAGGGTTTCAAATGGCCGCCAGATAATACTGAGCGTTCCATCTTTATTTAACACATAAGGAATAAACGCGCCCGAGGAACAAATCAGGTTGAGAAACTTAAAAAGATAAAAAAGAAAACTGTAAGACGCGGTTCCGTCGTCGGAGGAAAAATTTACAAAGTATTCAAAAGCTTCGTGAAGGGTGTAACGTGTTATTTTGCCGTTTATGTCTATCGCGTCCAGGAACACCTTGGCGCCCGGTGCGGGATTCGGGCAAATGGCGGTCCATGTCGATCTGGAAAAACTGTGCTCTTTTTCAGAGTTTTTTTCTGCGTCCGTCGTTTCCCATGCCCTGTAATGGACGCAGCGATGGTAGAACTCCGCCATAACCATGGCAAAGTCCCTGTCGCAAAAAGGCGGCGCCGATGGAAGCACCGCGGTGATAAGTTCCACACAGAGCGGAATTTCCTCAAGGACAAGCGGCCCTTGGGCGGGTTTTTCTCTCATTCCGTACTTAATCTCAAACGGCGGCGCGACGTTGAAAAGCGCCCCCTGTCCGAACCGTGCCGCCAAATCCATGCCCCGCAGGCGGAAAAGCACATGGGGATCGGCGTCAATTTCCCTGGCGATGATGTAGTAAAGCGCCGCCATGTGCTTGCATGGGTCGCCGTAATCGGGGCAGTTGCAGGAGCGCTGCATTTCTCCCCAGCGCCGGGGGATGAGGTTGATGCCTTTTTTCCTGAGCTTAAGCAAAAACGCCTCGGGCAGTTCCCCGGCGGCGATGCGCGCCAGGAGAGGCCGGTCTTCTTCTATCATCTGGTATACCTGCTCGGCTTCTTTCAGCGGTGGGAAAAGGATTTCGACCCGGTAGAAGGGACGGTAATTACCCTCGACTTTTGCCAGTGCGCAGCAGGGGTTGAGCGAAAGGGAAAGCACCCTGCCGGTGTTGGCGTAAGTTCTGCCACGGTCAAGCCGCGGCCCCATTTTGTAGCTGTCGAGTACTTCAATAAACCATGAGCCCCATGGGGTAACGCCGTAACGTTTCATTTTATTTTGATGTATCAACGATCGACATCGCGCTGCTGTATGTATAAAACCGAAGTTTCAGTTCCTGCGCTGTTTTAAGGACAAATTCCAGGCGGCCGGGTTTTATGCCCCATTGGGCCGTGTCAGAAATGTCGTGGGTCGTAAAAGGGACGATATGCGAACCGGTAAATTTCGCGGCAAGCAGCATCAGGCGAATGTCACTTTCAAATTTGGCGTTGTCGGGAATTACGGTATTATCAATGGCCTTTGATATGACGTATCCGCCTGTAATCGTATCGGAGTCATAAAAACGGATATTGGTGCCGTATCCCCTTGTAAATGGAAAAAATGGGGCAAGCGCTTCGCGCATCCACGGCTCGGAAAAACCGTAGGGAAAACCAAAGGCGCTGAAGGTTATTCCGGCCTGGCGGAAAGACTCCGCTGAATAGATCGTCTCGTAGTTAAACGTTCCCCGTGAAACGCTTCTTAAATCCAGGTGATTGACGCTGTGAAACCCCAGGTCGTGGCCGCGGCTCATGGCTTCGAAGCAGAAGTCCGCGAGGCTTTCCTCAAAACTGCCCTGTACGAAAAAAGTTAGCTTCGCGCCAAAACCGTCAAACAAATCGAAATACCGGCGCCACACATCCCAGTAGTCATCATCCAAAGAGAGCAGAAGACCGGCTTCATTTTCTGCCGGAGTCCAGAAGATAGCGTCAGAGCGGGAAACGCCGGTTGTCAGGTTTGTTAGATTAAACGGAACATAGAAATTATCCTTGTCGATCTGTATGATTTTTGATACATCGTAGGCTGCCATGTATTGATTCCCGTCGATCAGGGCTTCCCCTTTCACGTTTATGTTCTCCGCGCCCTCAATACCGGGCCCGGAAAGGAGGGCTGGCCCGCCTTCGATGTATTTTTTAAAAAGGGGTGTATCTTTTTTTATACTCCAGAGGGCGCGTTCAAATGGCTCTTCGGGTTCCTCGACAGGACGAATCCATGGCTCGATGGTGACGGCCGCGGTCTCTGTTATGGTTACCGGCATAGTTGGCGGCCGGCTCGCGCAGGATATTACAACAACGGCGAGAAAGATCAAAATAAAAACGCGAATGTATTTCATTCAGACCCAGCCTTTAATAATATACTTTTTTAGCCTGACAGATTCAATATTAGACCTGGAATTTACGCGATGAAAGCTTATTTTTCCAGTAGCGCGGCGGCCTTTTTCATGTTCGCCATAACCGGCACGGAGAAGGGGCAGCGTTCTTCGCAGCTTCCACAGGCCGAACAATCCGAAGCGCGGTGATCCAGGGACCGGTAATGGCTCTTCACGCCCGGGGGGATGTTGGCCTCGTCAAGCACGGCGATGTCCAGGTACTTGTGCACATTGGCGATGTTGATGCCGGAGGGGCAGGGGAGGCAGTGGTTACAGTATACGCAGTGCCCTCTGAAGTCGCCCTGGTAGTCCTGAAGCACGGCGCTGTAGTCCCGCTCGGCGTCGCTCTTTTCAAGGTAGGCCGCCGCCTCAAGCACTTCTTCCCTGGAGCGGCAGCCGACGAGAGCGCTGACCACCGCCGGGCGGGTGAGGGCGTAGTGTATGCATTGCGCCACGGTCATGGGCTGGGCGAAGGGCGTATGCTCCGGGGAGAGGAGTTTTCCCGAACCAAGGGTCTTCATCACCGTGATGGCGACCTCTCGCTGTTCGCAGAACTGGTACAGGCCGGCGCGGTCACGATCCAGTTTTTTTTCAAAGTCCCAGGCCTTGTCTTCCGATATGATATCGATCAGATAAGTTTCCGCCGGAATCATGTCGAAGGCGGGATTTATGCTGAACATGAGGAGGTCGACAACACCTGTTTCCACGAGCCGTCGCGCGATGGCGGGATTGTGAGAACTGGCCCCGATGGCCCGGATGCGTCCCTGCTGTTTCAGGTCCTGCGCGTAGCGGACAATCCCATTTTCAAAGACAGCGGTAAAATCCTTTTCCGTGTCGATAAAAAAGAGCATCCCGATATCAATGTAATCGGTCGCCAGGCAGCGGAATAAATTCTCGAAGTACTTCTTCACCGTGGGCAGATCACGGCTTATGTCGTTTTGCTCGTTGTTGTTGGTGGAACAGAGGTGCCCCTGAATCAGCATTTTGTCGCGCCGCCCGGCCAGCGCCCGGCCGATGTTTGTCCGCACAGTTTCTCTGGGCATGAAAAGGTCCATGATATTGATTCCCTGATCCAGGGCGGCGTGGATCACCGTTTCAACCGTTTCGTAGGGCTTGTTGTCCAGATGCTCGGCGCCCAGGCCGATGACACTTGCGGACATTCCGGTTTTACCAATAGGACGATACTGCATGACTAAAATTCGTTCTTTTGCGAAAAAGTGTCAATGGCTGTTAGCCCAGCCGCGGAAGAACATAGTTCTCCACTTCATGCCGCGTCTTTTCAAGGTCTATCGTTTTGAGTTCGCCGTCTTCGTAGAGGACGCGGCCCTGCACCATCGTCAGGCACACGTCGCTGCCCCTTGCCGCGTAAGCCACGGCTGCGCAGGGATCGTTCAGCGGGAAGAGGTGGGGCGCGTCCAGGTTCAGCATGATGAGGTCGGCGTCGAAGCCCGTAGCGATTCTGCCGGTTTCGTTTTCGCGCCCCTGTCCCTTCGCGCCATTCACCGTGGCCATCTTGATGGCTTCGTAAGCGGGCAACACGGAGGCGTCGCCTGTCACGTATTTTTGCAACAGCGCCGCCATCTTGATCTCTTCGAACATGTCGTGGTTGTTGTTGGAGCATACGCTGTCCGTGCCCAGCGCGACGTTTAGCCCGTGAGCAGCCATCCTCACCACCGGCGCGATACCCGAGGACAGCTTCAGGTTGCTGATGGGGCAGTGCGCCGCGGTGGCGCCGCTTGCGGCAAGGATTTCCATGTCGCCTTCGGTAATCCAACAGCAGTGGGCGGCGGTCGTTTTCCGCGTGAAAACGCCGTGCTCGTGCAGGATTTGCGTTGGAGTCTTGCCGTACCTTTTCAGGCATTCGTTGTGCTCGGTCTCCGTCTCGCTCAGGTGTATGTGAAAACCTAAATCGTTTTCCGCGGCAAAGGCCACGCTCTCGCGCCAGGCCGCCGGCCCAGACGTATACTCCGCGTGAATCCCCGCGTCCACCCTGATGCGGCCGTTTCCCTTGCCCCTGTAACGCGCCAGCATATCCCGAACCTGAATGACGCCCCGATCCTTCTCGAAATCGAACTTGCTCATGTCGAGGCACATCAGCGCGTTGGTGATGTTGATCTTGGTTCCGGCCTCAAGCACGGCTTCGGCAATCTCGGCCAGATGAAAGTACATGTCGGTGCAGCTCACAACGCCGAAACGGATACACTCAGCCAGGCCCAGCCGTATGCCCGCCGCAACGCAGCGCTCGTCAAACTTGCCTTCCGCGGGCCAGATATGCTCGGTTAGCCATTCCTGCAGCTTGTAGTCATCGGCATTGCCGCGTATCAGCGCCAGGGGCATATGGCTGTGCGAGTTGACGATGCCCGGCATGAGGAGCCGCCGCGAACCACTCACCACGCGTCCAGGTTTCTCAACCGGCGGCTTCTCGCTCACGTAGGAGACCTTTCGCCCGTCTATCCCGACATAGCCGTGTTTCAACACGGGCTTCTCGTCGTTCATTGTGATTACAATGATATCGTTAAATAATGTGTCCATGGTGATAATGATAACGCAATTTTAGAATAAAAACCACTGAGGAAGACCTCGCACATCGAACCTTCGGTTCGCGGCACGGGGGCACAGGGGAAAAGAAGGAATAAAACCACGGATATGTAAGATATTCCAAAAGAACTTGACTCAAAGTAAGTTTTGACAATAATTAATAATGGAGTTTTTAATGGAGAATGCAAGCGCTATTTTAAAATGCGAATGCTTTGAATATCGCGCATTGGGTAAATTACGTTTTATCGGAATTGATGCGTGGCGTACCGGCGAAGAGTGGGATACGCTTTGGGCACGTTGTGGGGAATTTATACCCATACTTGACGCATTGATGCCCGAATATGCGACGGTTATAATTGAGAACTGTTCAATGATGCACCACAATGGACACGAGGTAGATACGGAAAACCATTTCCTGGCGGGACGTTTTTTCAAAGCGGATACGCCTGTGCCAGAAGGTTACGATTATTATGATGTTCCGACAGAGCGAGCCGCATATGCGATCTATACTACCAACAATTACGACGGGGCAATTGGTTCAGCATATTATACCACACGCGACAAAATATTAAGCGAGAGTGTGGGTATTCCCTACCCTCATGCGTATTGGCACGCTGAAGTGTACACAGATGGTCGTCCGCGAGAAGGTAATTATAGATTTGGCTATTTGTTTTCTGTAAGTTGAACCTGTAGCAACCAAACCTGTACTGTAGTTGGGAAAAAAATTGGAAAATGAAAATAAATAAAAGGAGGAATTAATTGGCTTTAACCTCTGCATCATGCGCTTTAGCCCTTTCTTTATAAGCTTGAAATGTTTCATTAATTTCGGCACCAGCTCTTTGAGCTAAATCTTCTATATGTTGAATTCTAGCTTCTGATAAAGCATCTGACGTTAACTCTTTTTCTTTAGGAATTAAGATTGGTTCAACAGTTTCCTTTTTAACATTTTCAGTGTTTGTTTTTGCCATAGCATCCTTCATCATTATTCTATCCCACCCACTCTATCACCCACCGATAGTCCCAAAATATTTTTACTTTTTACAGACCTCCCTCCACTTGTTGTCTTGCCTGAGTCTGTCAGCCGATACCTTTGCAGCCTGCTGTTCGGCTTGTCGGGTACAGTCATTTCAATTAAGCCGCCAGTCAGAAGCGGCTCGATGTTTCTTCGGTATGAACGTGAATCGCCAGCCATTCCGATTGCGGTAAAAATCTCTTTGCGCGACAGGCTCTTGTTTTCGAGCGCTTTCAATACGGCAAGCTGTATGCCGCTCAATTCGACTTGGTGCTTATCTTGGTGCTTATCTTGGTGCTTTTCCTGAAGCGAAATAATTTCAAAAAGCGCGGAAAGCGTGAATTCAATAAACTCGCCGGAATCGTTGACTTTTCTTGCCGCCTCAATCGCCTGATAGTACTGCGGCCTGTTTTGATACAAAACCGTCTCCATTGGTATCCACGCAAAAATCGCATTCCACTTGGCAAGCAGCAGCGTTTGCCACAGCCGCCCCATACGGCCATTACCATCCGCAAACGGATGAATGGTTTCGATTTCATAATGCAGAATCGCGCTTTTTAACACCGGGTGCAGCTCCGACTTTTTGGCCCACCCAAACAAATCCTCAATCAGGCGAGGCACAAACTGCGGACGCGCCCCGATATGAATCGCCTTGCCGCCGTCAAAAACGCCAACGTCGCCGCTGCGGAATCTGCCGGATTCTTTGACAAGACCCTGGGTCATCAGCTTGTGCGCTTCGAGGAAATCACCGACGGCATAGGGATCGAATGTCATAATCTTGTCATAAGCTTCATAGGCGTTCTTCACTTCCTTGATTTCCTCTTGCCTTCCGGCTACTACCTTCCCCTGAATTATGCTGGTTACTTCGTCCAGTGAAAGGGAGTTGCCCTCAATGGCAAGCGATGAGTGGATTGTCCGCAAACGGTTTTCTCTGTGTAATTTTATATCGCGCTTGAATCCCGTGCCGAACTCAAGCCGCGTCACCGTTTCAACGATTTTTGCCAAATAATCAGCGGCTTTTTCTGTGATGGTATACGGCGGTTTGTTATCCTTCATATCACTTTTACATTCGTGTTCGGCGCAAGCATTTTAAATATATTATATTATCGGCGGTCTGTCAAACGCCTTCTACATAATGCCTCTTGACAAAGTATCCTAATACAGCCATTGCCGCTATAGGATTTCCGCAAAATTCGCGCTCTGATCCGTTTTGGACTTAGTTTTTATTTGCCATTGGACTTATTTAAAGTATATATTTTATCGTAGAAAATCTTTTTATTTTCTGCCAAATTTTTTATTATGTCTTCTTTTTCCAAAATATCCAGCGTATCTCGTATTACATAACAAAATATGTTATGATTGTGCGCGCATACTTCGTAACCGGTAAATGATTTATCGTTGTGTTTATTGAAAAATTCTATTAAATGATTTTTCGCGTTATTCCTGATTATTTTTCCACATTCTCTCAATTTGGCATTAAATTTATTATCGATTCTTCTATGATCATTTTCCGTAACCCATATTAAATTTTCCGGACGATTATCCAAAGCATTATTATTTATATGATGAACTTGTAGTTTTTCCATGTTTTCAATCGGATCAAAAGTTTGTTTTACTAATCGATAAACACCAAAAATACCTAACTCTTCTATATAAACCCATGTATTATGTAAAAATGTCCCATTAACGTTTAATCCAACAATTTCATTTTCAAATAATACCCTGCCATAGTTGCTAACACTTAAGTTTTCCGAAATTGGACTTATATGAAATTCTTCTCCTCTGATTGGAGTTAATTCGTAATACTCCAATATATTAATTCCATCTATTATTAGCGGTTGATAATGAGGATAGATCACATTTGGTAAAACAAGTTGATTTTGATAATATTCAACTTCAGCATCGGTTAGTTCTTTATATTGGTTCATTGTTTCACCTTTCTCCTTAACTTGATTATATCATACCAGTCTATCATACAGCGATAGACCATGAAGATTTCCATTTTTTTTTACCGGTCGTC
>JGI24698J34947_10000274_pt1 | contig 22125 bp, 20 predicted proteins | sample TergutMp193P3_FD_34947 | JGI IMG/M metagenome (IMG submission 34947) | reverse complement strand
TATCGGCTATCGGCTATCGGCTATCGGCTATCGGCTATCGGCTATCGGCTATCGGGCAAGCCCTCCATTATATCATATATACCAGAGTACCGTGTCAACTAGCTAACAGCTACTTTAGCCGCACTAGCGGCGACGTCAATCGAACGGCTCCGCGAAGCGGAGACGATAACAGCTACTTTAGCCGCGCTAGCGGCGATTCCAATCGAACGGCTCCGCGAAGCGGAGACGATGACAGTGTAGTAAAATCACACAGTTTTAATATATCCTTTTTTACTTTCTCTGGACAATTTTATTCCTCAACAAATGTGTTAACCGCTTTTGCGGTAAACATAAAATTTAGACGGCGGGAAAAGACCGCGCGCAATTATTATTGCGAAGGAGTTTTATGATGAAGAAGAATGTATTTTTATCAGTCGCGCTTCTTGTGCTCATGGCAGTCGGCGCTTTCGCGCAGACCGACGACATGGCATGGAAGGCCGTGGAGAACAGCCCGTTCGGCACATCCGCAGTCTATGACATCGTGTTTGCCAGCAATACCTTTGTCGCGGTGGGAGCAGCCGGTAAAATAGCGTATTCAACCAACGGGCAGACGTTTGTAGCCGTGGCGAACAGCCAATTCGGCACAAGTGCTATTCGGGCGGTCGCCTTTGGCGGCAACAGGTTCGTCGCGGTCGGTGACGCCGGCAAGGCGGCTTATTCGGCGGACGGCGGCAGGACATGGACGGCTGTAGCGAATACCGGCTTCGGCACAAGCAATATACTGGGCGTCGCCTGGGGCGGCAACCGCTTTGTCGCGGTAGGGCAAGCCGGTAAAATAGCGACTTCGACCAACGGGCAAACATGGACGATGGTTCCGGCGGCTTCCCAGCCAACAAGGGGCAATTTGGTCGCCGTTGCCTTTGGCAACAACAGGTTTGTCATCGCGGAGGGCGAGTATGAATGTAAAATGTGGTATTCAGCGGACGGCGCGGCATGGACGGCTGTGCGGGACACCGGATTCTCCTATGATGGGGGTGATAATATTGTAAATATCACCTGGGCCAATAATATGTTTTTTGCCGTTGGAGCAAATGGATCAAAGGGGGCTAGTGCTTGGAGCCACTTGGCGTATTCAAGGGACGGGGTAACATGGACACCCCCAACAGAAAACAGCGGGCTTATAGCAATGACGGTTAATGACGTTGCCTTCGCAGCCGGCAGGTATGTCGCCGTGCAAGATTACGGGATATATTATTCAACCGATAACGTAACATGGAGGTACATAAACGCCGATTACAATGTCATCGGGGGCGGCTTCCGAGGTGTTGCCTACGGCGCGAACAGGTTTGTCGTTGCGGGGCCGCGGGGAGCGCTGGCGTATTTGGACTGGACTGCAAGGTAACGCAACAGTGCCTGACGCTGTTTTTGTCGGACAACGCATATCACGGACTGTAGTCCGTAAACAAGCGGCTTCGCTAAACTGTCCGTAGGACAGTGGAGCCGCTAAAAATAAAACAGGGAGCAGGGTTGATCCCCTCTCCCAAACAAGAATAAACCCATGATACTGTACGGAGTATCACAGGTGATGCACCGCGTCAGAGCCAAACTCTACCCCAACTACCTCCCCGGCGGCGAGGGAACGTTCATCGCCAAAACTGACAGCGAAACTACCATTAACGTCGAGCAAACCTGCGCCGCCATGTGCGAATTGGGTACACACCCAGCGGGACCCTGCCGCTACCTTAGTGTTGTACTTCCGGTAAAGTTAAAGGGGGCGTTGAAGTCGTCCAGGCCGGATAGAGCCGCGCCGAGGCTTATGTTTCCTCCGCAGGAATAGGCGGCGCTTGAACCCCTTGTAATTATTTCGGTTAGGTCCCTGACCATTGACAGGCTGTTTATAGTGATTGTCAGGGGGATCTGCGTTCTTCTGTTTGGGGCTATTTGCGGTGCGCCGGGGACTCTGCCGCTTGACCACTGTGAGTTGTTCACCGTGAGGTTGTAGGAAAGGTCCCTTACATTCATGGCGAAGCTGTTGTTGTTTTCAACTTCCCAGATAACATCGAAATCAATCGCGGCTAAACTGACGTTCCTTGCCCTTATTCCCGCGAAGCTGAGCGTGGGCGCTTTTAACAGCGGCAGAGAACCGGTTACCTCCGTAAGAAATGTGTCGTCCGCGAAAGCGGGTATTGGAAAGTCGCTTCTCATTGAGAACAGGCTTGGAGCTTCGCCCAGGCTGATCAGGGACTGAAAGTTCCTGTACAGATCGGCGTAATTAACCGTCATTCTGATATTAACCGGAGTAACCGAGGCGGCGGCAATAACCGCGGCGGTTTCAACGGAGCTTTTTATAACAGAATTTCTGTTTACAAGGTAATCATACGCCATCTGGGGCGAAGGCAGATCAAACGGATTGGGGTTTTCAACATTCACCGTGAACAGCACTTCCGCCCTGGTAAAATCCAGCTTGTCTACCTTCATGGAAGGCAGGTCCAGCCTGGGAAGCTGAAGGACCGGAAAAACTCCCTCATGCTGAAAATTGAAAACCATATCGCCCAGAATTGGCAGGACAAACTTCATGTCCAGCGCGACTTTATAGTCAGCCTGATTTGCTCCCTTCAGCGATGAAAAGGTATTGAAAACTTCAAGATATTCAAAACTGACAGGCACATCCACAACTGTGGTTCTTCGCGGCCTTAAAGACTGACCGTTCTTAATGGTTCCCTTCACAAAAGAATTGGCATTGACAAAAAACTCCCAGTCAGTCTCAGGGAAGGGAATGTCAAGGGAGTTGGGATTCTCGACATTCACTTTGCACAGAAGCTGCACGCCGGTAAAGTTGATATTTACCAATTCCACAGAATGAAGCGACAACACTGGCTCCCGAAAAACAGAACTGAGGCTTTGGCAGTTTGTGAAAAGAACAGCGGCGACAAACAACGCCGCCAATACTGTTCCTGCAAATAACGATCTGCGCATCTTTTACTTTCTCCTTATGGTATCAAACCCGCAATAGGGAACAAGAGCGCGGGGCAGACGCACCGAGCCGTCCTCCTGCTGGAAGTTCTCCAGAATGGCGATTATAGCGCGGGATACGGCAATCGCCGTCCCGTTGAGCATGTGAACAAATTTGTTCTTGCCGTCCAAATCCTTGTAGCGGATGTTAAGGCGGCGCGCCTGATAGTCGGTGCAGTTTGACGTTGAGGTTACTTCCCCCCACTCGCCGTTATTGCGGCCCGGAAGGCTTGTCCTTCCAGGCATCCACGCCTCAAGGTCCCACTTGCGGTATGCGGGAGCGCCAAGATCGCCGGTGCAGGTGTCAACTACCCTGAAAGGAATGTTGAGACCCTCGAAGATTTCTTCCTCTATCAAGCGCAGTTCCTCATGAAAGCGGTTTGATTCTTCGGGCAGGCAGTAGACGAACATTTCCAGCTTGGTAAACTGATGGACGCGGTACAGTCCCTTGGAAAACTGGCCTGCCGCGCCCGCCTCCCGCCTGAAACAGTGGGAAAGCCCCGCCATGCGAAGGGGCAGTTTCTCCCTTGGCAGGATGGTGTTGGAATAATAGCCGCCCAGCGTTATTTCGGCGGTCCCCACAAGGCAGGCGTCCTCGCCTTCAAGCGTGTACACGTTGGACTCATCCCCTCTGGGATTGAAACCGATGCCTTCAAGGATTTCCTCACGGGCAACATCGGGAGTGATAAAGGGAGTAAAACCTCTTTTCCGCAGAATGTCCAGCGCGTAACGCACAAGGCCAAGCTCAAGATATACGCCCTCGTTTTTCAGATAGTAAAATTTGGTGCCTGACACCTTTGTCGCGGTATCGAAATCAATTATATCGAGGTCCTGTCCCAGCTTTACATGGTCGGCAGGCTCAAAGCTGAAGTTCGGCGGATTGCCCACACACTTCACCTCAAGGTTGTCCTTGTCCTCCCTGCCGACGGGCGCGTCAGGGTGCGCCATGTTTGGAATCTTCCGCGCCTCGGCGAGAAGCTCCTTTTCAACAACGGACAACTCAGCTTCCGCCGCGGCAATCTCTTCCTTGAGCTTCTTCCCCTCTTCAATCAATGCGCCGCGCTGATCAGGCTCAAGCGGCTGTTTACCCTTCATGGCGTCGGCATTGGCGTTGCGCCTCTGCTGCAGCGATTGCAGGTTTGTGGCAAGTTCCGTCCGTCTGTTGTACAGGCGCGCCACTTTTTCGGCGTCGGCTTTCATAAAACGGTCGGCAATATTCGCCATTACCGCCGTGAGGTTTTCCGCGATAAATTTATAATCAAGCATGGGGACAGTGTAGCGAAAAAAGAAAGATTAGGCTAGCATCTAAATATGTTCTGATATTGTTACACTTGTTGCAATAAGCAAATTTGTACTGCATCATTTAACAAGGAGGAGGAAACAATGCGTGTATTAATTATTTGCGATGACTACTGGCACCCCGGACAGGTTATTATCGATGGAACCGCCCCGCTTTCACAGCAGGGATTCCAGTTTGACGTAATCACCAACGCGAATGATTTTTCGCCTGATAAGCTGAAAGAGTACCCTGCTGTCCTTTTGGCAAAAAGCGATAACGTCTCACAAGAGGACAAGCAGCCGTGGAAAACAGAAAAAGTTCAGAAGGCGTTTGTTGATTATGTTGAAGAAGGAGGCGGGCTGTTGGTAATTCACTCCGGGACAGTCGGCGGAAAAAACACCGAAGCGCTTGACAATCTGATTGGCTGCCGTTTTCTAGGCCATCCCAATAACTGTCCTGTTACCGTTCAGCCGGTAAAGAGGCATCCTGTTACAGATGGCGTGACTATGTTCTGCGAAATTGACGAACACTACCGTCTCGATGTAACCGCGCAAAATGCCGATGTTCTTATAGCGTCGTATTCTCCGCCGCAGGGAGAGGAAAGCAAGTATGAAGAGGACCCGTACCACAACACACAGGCCGCTGTCTGCCCCGCAGGATATGTGCGGACGCAAGGCAAAGGACGCGTCTGTGTCCTGACGCCAGGGCACCTTCTTCCCGTTTGGCTCAACCCGCAGTTTCAGAAGACGCTGGCAAATGCCCTGCGCTGGACATCTGGCGGATAACGGCTTATACTTGACATAAACCGGAGGAAAAGAATGGGAAAGAAGGTTTATACCATAAACGGGAATTTATATATCATTGATGATGAGACGGGAAAAATAAAAACTGTCCAAATAAAGGATGAGCAGGTACCTCAGAGGGATTTGGATGAGCTGATTAAAATTTTAATGCAGGAAGCCAAAAATAACGATTAACACTTGCAGCTTTCCATGCCTAATGCCCGCAGCAGTGCTTGTACTTTTTCCCGCTGCCGCATGGACAGGGATCGTTACGCCCAACTTTTGGCGATGAGCGTACTATTGTACGCGGAGATACATATCCATCTTCATAAAGCCATTCTCCGTCAGCGCCTTTTTCCCTTTTGAATTTTGCTGTCTCATGATGTACGTCCTTAAGACCGTCCCGTTCATAGGCCGCTTCGAATTCCACTACTCCCTCAGTATCTGCGGGGCCTCCCTTTTCTGTCGAGATGACTTTAAGACCGAGCCAGGTTGACTGTTCGCTCCAGTCGCGGGTTGACTTGTAATCAATGTCATCCTTGCCGCGATGAACGCATGTATTGATGATGTAGTCGATAGCGTGCTCAACATAAGCCGAATAACGGCTTCGCATGAGAGCTTCAGCGGTCGGAGCCTTTGCTTTTCCACAGATGTACTTTTCACAACAGGCTGAATAATCGCGGCCCGAGCCGCAAGGACACTGTTTCATAAAAGATCCTTAGCGCGTCAATTCGCCGATGGCAATCTCAGGATGACGATAGCCGGGAGAGCCGAATTTCACGCGGGCAAATTTAATGGCGCGTAACGGGCACTGGTCAACACAGCCCTGACAATGTTCGCACTTCGATGTAAAGAGCGGCTTTCCGTCCTTCATGGCGATGGCGCAAACAGGACAGAGCTTTTCGCAAACGCCGCAGCCGTTACAATTATCTCCTACACGGTATTTTTTGTAAAGGATTTTTACCCCAATCGAAAAAAGCCATGAGACGAGGGCGGAAAGGGGGCGGAATGTACACACTTTGTTTTCCCGCTTTTCAATAACACAGCGGGCGGCTTCTTTGGTTGCTTTTTTCTGCATCAATACTCGCTGTTGTACAGTTTCCGCTTTCGGCGGACCGAACATGGCAAGGTAATTTTCCGCCGCCGGAATTCGTCCAAAGAATAATTTGTCAATTCCCTTCTTTTCAAGAATCCGCCTTAACGCTCCCAGAGTCCCGCCGGGGCTGGAGCCATAAGTAACAAACGCCGCCATGTACGGCGTTTTAAACACCGCGTCTTTGGCAAAACGGCGCACAACAAGCGGCAGCCCGTAAGCATACGAAGGAAACACAAAAACAACCGCATCCGCTTCGATGATTATTTCACTTTTTTGCGCCTCAACGCCAATGCTGATCAGTTCGCACGTTTCCCGCAAGTGTCCCTCTCCAATGATCTGCGCTATTTTTTTCGCCGACCAAAGGCTGTTGCCGGTGCCGCTAAAATAAAATATTTTAGTCAATTTTATTCTCCCTTTTTACTTTACCGTTCAAAACATTACATTATCTGCTCATCAATGGGTTTGCCGCCGGGAACCATTGGAAGAACTCTTTCGTCCTTGTCGATTACCGCGTCTATCAGGACGGGTTTGCCGCGGGAGAGAAGTTTAAAGCCCTTATCAAGAGCGTCCAAAAAGGCAGCTTCATCTGTTACGCGAAAACCAGGCACATCGTAAGCGTCCGCAAGTTTGACAAAGTCAGGGCCACGGTTGTCAAGGTCAGTCTGTGAATAGCGCGCCTCGTAAAAGAATTTTTGCCACTGGCGCACCATTCCAAGTGTGCGGTTGTCAAAAATGATAATCAGCACTGGAAGTCCGTACTTTACCAACGTCGCCATTTCGGCGCAGTTCATGCGGAAACAGCCGTCACCTGTAAAAAGGACAACAGGAGAGCGCGGATTTGCGATTTTAGCGCCCGCCGCCGCGCCCATGCCGAAGCCCATCGTTCCCATGCCGCCGGAACTTAAGAAGCTGCGGGGAGTATTAAACGGATAGAACTGAGCCGTCCACATTTGATGCTGACCCACATCTGTTACCACTATTGTCTTTTCACCTAACGCCCTTGCCGTCTCCTGAATGATAAAGCGCGGATGAAGGGCGGTCTTTCGGTGATGATCCTGCGGGATTATCGCCTTCCATTCGCCTATTTCACCGTTCCATTCGGTTGGGACTTTCGCGGGAATCTTCTTTATAAGCCTGTTTAAAACGTCCTTTAAGTCCCCAACAATAGAAATGTCTACGCCGACATTTTTGTTAATCTCTGCCGTATCAATGTCTATGTGAATAATTTTCGCGCCGCGGGCGAAACGTTCAACGCTGCTTGTTACGCGATCTGAAAAACGCGCCCCCACGGCGATTAAAAGGTCGGATTTTTGCACCGCCTTGTTGGAGGCGGCTGTGCCGTGCATCCCGATCATTCCTGTACACAGCGGATGATCATGCGGGAAAGCGCCCATTCCCATCAATGACAGAGCCACAGGCGCGTTGAGAAGTTCCGCCAGTTTTTTTAACTGTGCGCTTGCGCCGGAGTGAATTATCCCTCCCCCCGCGTAAAGCATCGGGAGCTTGGAATTTTGTATTAGAGCGGCGGCTTCTTCAATGTCGGCGTCATTAAAAGTTTCACGCTTTGTCCTTTCAAGCAGACGCCCTGCCCTGCCATTGCCGGCTATACCGTCTTTCCGCGCCGGAGAATATTCACATAACTCGCTGCTTACATCTTTTGGAATGTCAACAAGCACCGGTCCCGGCCTGCCCGACTTCGCGATGATAAAAGCTTCACGGATAATTTCAGCCAAATCACGCACGTCTTTTACAATCCAGTTGTGCTTGACAATCGGCATTGTTATGCCTGTTATGTCAACTTCCTGAAAACTGTCCTTGCCGAGAAGCGGAATGCCGACATTGCCCGTAATCGCCACAACGGGAATTGAATCGGCGTAAGCGGTTGCGATGCCGGTTACAAGATTGGTCGCGCCGGGGCCGGAAGTAGCGAGGCACACCCCCACCTTTCCGGTTGAACGCGCGTAGCCGTCGGCGGCGTGCGCGGCGTGCTGTTCGTGGCTTACGAGAATGTGACGGATGCGATCCTGATGTTTGTAAAGTTCATCGTAGATATAAAGAACCGCGCCACCGGGATAGCCGAAGATTGTGTCCACCCCGTTTTCAACTAACGATTCAATTAAAATACGCGCGCCTGTAACTTTCATAGTTTTTCAATGGCTTTCAGCACAGCCTCTCCCATTTCTTTTGTGCCGGTAATTTTCTCGTTTGTTTTATTCGCATCCCTGCTTGCGATGTCGCCGGTACGCAGACCCTCGTCAAGTACAAGGTTTACCGCCTTTTCAATAACGGCTGCTTCTTTTTCAAGACCGAAGGAATAGCGAAGCATCATCGCTGCGGAAAGAATCGTCGCGAGGGGATTTGCGAGGTTTTTTCCCGCGATATCGGGCGCGGAACCGTGAATCGGCTCGTAAATTCCAAATGGACTGTCTCCGGGAGAACCGGAAAGACTCGCGGAGGGCAGCATGCCGATAGAACCTGTCAACACTGAAGCCTCATCGGAAAGAATGTCGCCAAACATATTTGACGTTACGATAACATCAAATTGACCCGGTGCGCGGACAAGCTGCATTGCGGCGTTATCAACATAAAGATAACTTGTTTCTATTTGTGGAAATTCCTTTGAGACAGCCAAGGCGACTTCCCTCCACAGACGCGAAGATTCAAGCACGTTCGCCTTGTCTACGATACAGAGCTTTTTGCGCCGCGACATCGCACAGCCGTATCCAACGCGCAAAACACGTTCAATTTCCGCCCATGAATATTTTTCGGTATCAAAAGCGGCTTTTCCGCCATCCGGTGTGTCGCATCTTCCCCGCTCTCCAAAGTAAATGCCGCCTGTCAATTCACGCACGATTAAAATGTCAAATGACGGGCTGCCGTTTTCGTTACTCGCAATTAAAACTTCGTCTTTCAGGGGACAGGCGGCTCGAAGCTGGGGCAAAAGCGATGCCGGACGCAAATTGGCAAACGCGCCAAGCCCCGCTCTCAGCGCAAGGAGTCCGTGTTCGGGCCGCCTGTTGCCAGGCAGGTGATCCCACTTTGGACCTCCCATTGCGCCTAACAAAACAGAGTCGCACTGCTTTGCCGCTTCAAGAGTTTCAGGCGGCAATGGGGAGCCGGTTTCGTCTATCGCAGCTCCGCCTGCAAGCAGTTCGGCATAGTTAAAAACATGACCGTATTTGTTTCCTATCGCGTCCAATACTTCTGTCGCCGCGGAAATCACTTCCGGTCCAATTCCATCACCCGGTATAAGCGCTACTTTATAACTCATCGTTTACTCCTTTGACTTGTTCAAGAACAAGTCATTCCATTTCGTTAATCAACATATATTCAATAGAATCCACAAGGGCGGCGCGGCTCGCGTCGATAATGTCAGCCGAAACGCCGACCGTGTTCCAGTTGCGCTGTCCGTCCGTCGATTCGATTAAAACGCGAACCCGCGCGTCTGTCGCCTCCTTGCCGTCGATAACGCGCACCTTGTAATCTTCCAGCCTCACCTTCGCAAGCCCCGGAAAAAAACGGGTAAGCGCGCGGCGTAGAGCGTCGTCAAGAGCGCCGACAGGACCCACCCCTTCGGCGGCGGCTATCTCATATTGGTCGCCGACTAAAACTTTTACCCACGCGTGGGAACAGGCGAGTTTCTCGCTTGCCGGATGTTCGCTCATTACGCGATATGCTTCAATACTGAAAAGCGGCTTGTAGCGTCCCAGCTCCCGCCTTATCAAGATTTCAAAGCTCGCATCTGCGCCTTCGTATGCCAAGCCTTCGGCTTCAAGTTTTTTCAGTTTTTCAGCTAACGCAATTATTACCGGATGATCCCTTGTTATCGAAGGTTCAATCTTTTTTACGCGCTCAACAATCGCCGAACGTCCGCCGACCTCGCTCATCAAAAAGTGACGCTCATTGCCAACCTCGTTGGGATCGATATGCTCAAAAGAACGGCTCACCTTTAAAATGCCATCGGCATGCATTCCCGCCTTGTGAGAAAAAGCGTGCGCCCCGATATACGGCATATCGTCGCTGATCATTACATTCGCGATTTCAGCAACCCTGCGCGTAAGCTCTCCGATACGGACGAGGTTTCCCTCCGGCAAACAGCGAAGACCAAGCTTCAGTTCCAGCGAGGGAATAAGAGCCGCGAGAGAAGTGTTGCCGCATCTTTCACCGAAACCGACGAGCGTCCCCTGCACATGGGTACTGCCCGCCTGCACGGCGGCAATTGTATTCGCGAGCGCAAAACCGGAATCGTTATGCGCGTGTATTCCGATATGAGCGTCTGGCAGAGCTTTTTTAACTTCATTCATCGCGGCGGTAACCGTATCCGCAAAAACGCCGCCGTTGGTGTCGCATAACACAACCCTGTCCGCGCCCGCATCAAGAGCGGCTTTTATTGTTGAAAGCGCGTAAGCGGGATTTGCCTTCCAGCCGTCGAAAAAATGCTCCGCGTCGTAAATTACGGCGCGTCCTTCGGCTTTAAGAAACGCGACAGTTTCAGCTATCATCGCGATATTTTCTTCCAACTGCGCGTGAAGCACTTCCGTTACGTGCAAATCCCAACTTTTGCCGAAGATTACTACTCCTTCCGTTCCAGCGTCCAGAAGAGAGCGAAGCTGGCTGTCGTCCGCCGCTTTCATTCCCTTTTTGCGCGTTGAACCGAAGGCGCAGATTTTCGCGTTCTTCAGATTAAGGTGGGACGCGTGGCGGAAAAAATCCAAATCCTTGGGATTGCTTCCCGGATTGCCAGCCTCTATCCACGTTACGCCAAGTTCGTCAAGCGTTTCCGTTACGGCGATTTTATCCCGTACTGAGAACACAATCCCCTCTCCCTGCGCCCCATCGCGTAACGTGGTATCCAGTATTTCAATGTCGAACCTGCCGCTCATTCCCTGCTCCCGGCAAGCTCCCATTCCATCGCGTTAATCGCGGAAAGGTACGCCTTTATGGAAGATTCAACTATATCGGTGGAAACTCCTCTCCCGTTCCAGCGCCGTCCGTTCAACGAGATTTTTACCATTGACTCGCCCTGCGAAGAAGAGCCTCCAGTGATTGCGCCAAGTTCGTACAATTCCAGGTCCGGCTCCTTGCCGACAATCTGGTTTATCGCCTTGAAGATAGAATCAAGGGGGCCGTCTCCAATTTTCACCAGTTTTTCAAAGCGCCCGTCCTTGTGTTGTAGTCGTATAACGCCGGACGCTCCCAGGGCGGAGCCCGTATTCACAGCCCAGTGATCCAGTTTCCATGTTTCAGGTACGGACGCTGTCTTGCCCATAGCCAGCGCTTCAATGTCGCGGTCTGAAACAGTTTTCTTTTTATCGGCAAGCTCCTTGAACTCGGCGAAGATTTTTTCAAAAGTTTCACCATCAACCGTTATTCCCAAATCTTTTAACCGCTCTTCAAAAGCGTGCCTGCCTGAATGTTTGCCTAACACCATGCGGTTCTTCGGAATACCGATTGATTCCGGCGTCATTATCTCGTAAGTTTCGCGCTTGGCTAAAACTCCGTGCTGATGAATTCCCGCTTCATGGGCAAACGCGTTGTCGCCGACAATCGCCTTGTTCGGCTGAACCTTCACGCCTGTCACCTGTGTCACCAAACGGCTCGCCGCGTAAATCTGCGTTGTGTCGATTCTTGTGTCGGCGGAAAAATAATCACGGCGAACCTTCAATCCCATGACAAGCTCTTCAAGCGACGCGTTCCCCGCGCGTTCGCCGATACCGTTGATTGTACACTCAGCCTGATCCGCGCCGTTGGCGATGGCGGCGATGCTGTTCGCCACCGCAAGCCCCAGATCGTTGTGGCAATGTACGGAAAGAGACGCCTTCTCAATTCCCGGTGTGTGCTCTTTCACATAACGGATGCGCTCGCCAAATTCCGCCGGCATCGCGTAGCCCACGGTATCGGGAAAGTTTACCGTCATCGCGCCGGCTTTAATCACTTCACCAAACACTTTGCAGACAAAATCGGGATCGCTTCGGAAAGCGTCCTCCGCGGAGAACTCAACATCGCTGCAGAATTTTTTCGCGTATTTTACGGAAGAGATCGCCTGTTCCAGCACCTGCGCTTCGGTCATTTTCAGTTTGAACTCCATGTGGACGGGAGAGGTCGCAAGGAACACATGGATGCGCGGGGATGCCGCCTTCGCAAGCGCTTCCCTGCCCGCGTCAATGTCCTTCTCAAGACAGCGGCACAAACCGGCGACCGCGCTGTCCTTGATGATCCCCGCGATTGCCCTGACAGACTCAAGGTCCCCGGGACTTGAAATGGGAAAGCCCGCTTCCATAATATCAACGCCGAGTTTTTCAAGGCGCTTTGCCACCTCAATTTTTTCCGCAAGATTCATACTGCACCCGGGAGCCTGCTCGCCATCCCTGAGCGTAGTGTCAAAAATCTTTACCATTCGTGTTGTTCCTTCTGTCATATAAACCTCCGTTTATTTCAAGCCCTCGAATGGCACAGCCCATCCAGCTTGAGAATTGGTAAAGTTTTGGTTTTCCCCTACGGGAACCTGGCTTTACCGGCTAATAAATTAGTACGATTACGAGAACGAGAATAGAAAGGACGCGGGAAAGCTCAAACGAGGCGGGTTTGTTAAAATGTCCAAAAAGCTGTTTTTGCACTTGTCTCTCCGGTCCAGTATTTGACCCGCAAAAGCGGGATAATTTAAATATATCAAAAATGAAAAAATTGTGCAAGAGCTTTTGACAAAATATTTCAAGTACAATATATTGTACATATTGTAAATAACGGTAAAATATGTGGATATGCCCAAAATGCGGACGCGATTTTAAACACACAAACCAAAGCCATTACTGTAGTTCAAAGCCTGCCGATATTGACGAATACATCGCCCAGGCGCCGGAGGAACACCGTGAGATTTTACAGCGCGTCCGCCAAACCATTCGCGAGGCGGCTCCCGGCTGCGTTGAAAAAATTTCGTGGGATATGCCGACTTTTTTTCAGAGCGAAAACCTGATACACTTTGCCGCGTTTAAAAACCACCTTGGGCTTTATCCCGGCGAAGACGGCGTAAGCGCGTTTGCCCGTCGTCTCCAGGACGAAGGCTGTAAGTTCAACAAGGGTACGATTCAACTCCCGTGGAACAAACCGATGCCGTACGAATTGATTGCGGACATTACGCGGTACCGCGCGGCGCAAGCGTCCAGATAAAAGGAGTCAACAATGATCGTATGCATCGGCGAAGCCGTAATAGATATGGTACAAACGAACGTCCCCGGTTTGGGTGAAGTTTTCCTGCCCCTGCCGGGAGGATGTTCCTACAATACGTCTATCGCGATAAGCAGGCTGGGAACGCCTGCCGCGTTCCTGGGACGTCTTTCAACTAACTTTTTCGGTGAAATCCTTGTAAAGCGGCTGAGGGAAAACAATGTCAGAGACGATCTTTTGATCCGCTGTGATCAAAACTCCATTCTGGCGTTTGTCAGGATTGAAAAAGGAAAAGATCCTCAATACGCTTTTTACGATGAGGGGACTTCGGATCGCTTCCTCTTGCCGGAGAACCTTAAGCCCTTACCGGCGGAAACTACGTGCATAGTTTTCGGCTCTATTTCCATGACTATGGAACCAATTGCTTCCACAATCGAAAAACTTATCCTGAAAGAAGCGGAAAGAAAAAAGAGCGTTATCGCCCTTGATCCAAACATCCGCCCCATAATGATCGGGGACAGGGACGCTTATATAAAAAGGTTTGAAAAATGGGTTGGCGCAAGTACAATCACAAAAATTTCAAGTGAGGATCTTGAATATATCTTTCCCAATACTGAACCGGAGGAAGCGTTACGAAAAATTATAGATATGGGTTCACGCCTTGCGATAGCCACCCTTGGGCCCAACGGAGCGATAGCGATGCTCCACTGTGCCGACGGCGTAATCAGGGTATCCGCTTCCGCGGCGCAAATTCCCGAAGTCGCGGATACCGTAGGGGCGGGAGATACCTTCCACGGAGCGTTCCTTTCATGGCTCCATCAGCGGGGTAAAATGTCACATAACGCCATTGCGGGTTTAAACGAAAACGATCTGTACGACGCGCTTGTGTTCGCCAACAAAGCCGCAGCTATCGTTTGCACCCGCCGCGGCGCGGAACCTCCGAATATGGAAGAGATTGAAAAACTGTCAATTGAAAAATGAATGAGGAACACCATCTGTCCAGAGCCCGCCCGCTTATTTGGCGTAACAGGACACATGGAAAAACAAGGACTCTAATACCTTCCGCCGCGCCCGCCATGCGTTCTTCCAGATGAACTTGTATGGACGCCGCCGGAACCGTTGTTTTTTGGTTTTTTAACTTTGGTAACGGTGCTGTATAGGAAGCTATCCTTTTGCTCTTTGAAAGTGAGACTGCCGGGAACCACATACGCGTCCGCCTGTGTTTTGGGAAGAACTGTGTTCATGCCTTTCTTCCATACTGATACAACAATAAACCCGATTGCCAGAGCAATAAGCCACGCGCCGGCTGTCAGGATCGCGTTCCAGCGTTGAATAGAATTGTAGTTCCTGCCCTTCGCTTCCAGAATGAGAAAATTTTCCCAGTTACCAATAAAAGAGGTATACGCTTCGTAAGGTCTATCGGACCTGAGGTACTTAACCACATCGGCTTCCAGTTTGCTCCCTGCGGACTCATTCAGTATCTTTATGCCCCTGCCCGAGGTACTGAACCAGAATTCACGGCTATCCGTTACATGAAGGAAAAGGCACCCGTCACGGTTAGGTCCCATACCGTAATTGTTGTAATCGAAAAAGTCATCCGCGTACTTTATTGAATCGGCGCCTGCGATACTTTTTTCGGTTACAATGACAATGTCAAAATTGTAATCCGATACAATGATGTCTATCATCCGCGTGAGAGAGGACCTCTCTTCCCGGCTTAAAAGCCCGGCGTTATCAACTACGCGATCAGCGGCAAAGGCGGAAACGCCAAAAAGAAAAAAAACAGCCGAAAGAAAAAGAATCAACAGCGCCGTTTTAACCGGACTTGCCTTGTTATGTTTCACTTTCATTAACGCCCCCTACAGGAATATACGCAGAAGCTGGATGATAAGGGTAAACGCCGCGCCGAAAATCCCGGTAAACATAAGCAGGTATTTCCAGACCTTGCGGTTATCAACCGGCAGCCTGCCCGCGAGAAGGCCCGACTGTCCATTCATGATGAACATATAATTTTCCTTATTGTACTTTGTGTTGAGAATCCACACCGGGAAAAAACTATAGCTTACCTTGCCCCCCGTAACATCAACCACGGAACTTTCCGTTGTTACCGAAGAATAACCTGTTACCGATTTGGCGAATTCAGTTTCCACGGTTTTTTTGATCCTTTTGCCGGCCCTTTCCTTGCCTTTCTCCGCGTCAACGTCGTACTTTTCCGCCATGTAACCCGAAAGATACGCAGTCTGGAAATCCTTTATCTGTTTATAATCGAAAGGCTCAATGGCGTCCATAAAGTCGTCGTCCATCTTTTCGGAGCCGTCAACCGGTATTTTTTCAAACTCCATACCGCCGTCCCGCACCACTGAGTAGAAATCCGTCTTTGTATAGCTGTATTCCGAATCGCTCCACATTTTCGTTTTGGTTGCGCGGTAGCGGATATGCGCCTGAGAGCGGGCGTCAAAAAGCCAGAAGGGAACGTACAGCCCCTGGATACTGTTTACACGGTTTTCTTCCTTGAAAAAATTCGGAAGAAGCCGCTTTCCGTTGTAGAATTTTTTCAGGGTTTCCACAGCGGTTTTCTTTTCCAGTTTGAAGGGAATAACATAATCGGGCTTGAGCATTCCTTCAAGCCGCCTTAGCACTATCTGGGAATTACCGCAGTTAGGGCAAACCATCGCCACGGTATTTTTATCCCCTATAAGTTCCGATCCGCAGGAAGGGCAGGAGCCGGTGGTAAGATCGTCTAACTCTTTAACGTCCCAGTCTTTACCGGCATCGCTCCCATCCCAGTTATAATTATCGTTAGGTGACGATGAAGAAGGCGCAAGCTCTTTCTGATATTCTTCCAGAGCCTGTATTTCAAACTCGGCGTCACAGTAGGGGCACTTCATACTTTGAATAGTTGAATCGAATTTAACCGCGCCGCCGCAATTTGGGCATTTATATTCTTTTACATCCATAATACACCGGTTACCGTGTTATGTTCTTGGCTTTCCACATTCGGCGCAGAACTTTCCGGTATTTCCGGTACAGCCGCAGGAGCAAGTCCATGGAGAAGAAACAGGATTCGGCTTGCCGCACTCGGCGCAGAACTTTCCGGTATTTCCGGCGTGACCGCAAGGACAAGTCCACGTGGAAGGAGCCGGAGCCGTCTTGCCGCACTCGGCGCAGAACTTTCCGGTATTTCCGGCGTGACCGCAGGAACAAGTCCAGCCAGAGCCAGCCGGAGCCGCAGCCTGGGGAGCCGGCTGCTGCGCCGCTCCCATTTGGAAAAGGGCCTGCGGGTTCATGCCTCCCGCCTGATTAGCCATACCCATGCCCATAAAGCCTGTCATCGCGCCCGCGGTGTTTCCTGCGGCAGTACGCATCGCATCGCTCTGGGCGCTCACCAGTGAAGCGGCAGCCATAGTGGGATCGCGCATCACCGCCGAGGCCTGTAACTGCTTAATGCGGTTCTCGTCCTCCGCCGAAGCGGTGCAGGTGATTCCAAAGTTGACAATTTCCAGACCTCGGACATCCCTCCATTTGGAACTGAGGGCTTCGTTAAGTATCTCGGCGAGCTTGTCCGTGTGAAAGGAAATCTCATGGTACTCCATGCCGCTGCCCAGTTTGGCAAGGGACGGACCCAGAACTGTAATGATTTCGCTTTTAAGCTGGCTGTCGATCTTGTCACGCGTATAAACATCTTCAACGTTGCCGCAGACATTCGCGTAGAAAAGTGCCGGATTCATCATACGGTAGGAATATTCCCCGTTTGCCCGCAGGCTTATGGTCAGGCGAAGGTTAATATTAGGGTCAACAATAAGGTAGGGGATCGGATTGGGGGTGCCGTATTTGTTGCCTATTATTTCCTTGGTATTGAAGTAATAGATCCTCTGATCCTTTCCAGGACTGCCGCCGTATTTAAAACGTTCACCTATATTTTTAAGAGTGCCCACAATGCCCTTATCCAGACCGCCGTAGAACACGCTTGCCTCTGAAGACTGATCGTAGGTATAATGCCCTTCTTCCGCGCACAGTTCCGCAACACGTCCGTTGTCAACAATGATGGCCGCCTGCCCCTTGTTGACCACTATACCCGAACCATTGGAGATTATATTATCCTCTCCCTTGGTATTGCTGCTCCTTTTGCTTGTCCGTTTCTGGCCTTTTGCCGCCAGAATATCAGCCTCCAGACTTTCGCAGACAAAGAATTCCAGCCATTGATCCGCCAATACGCCCCCGACGGCTCCAGTTAACGCTTTTATCAGTCCCATGAGCAACTCCTTACTTTATGACAACAATATATCACTTTTTTTCGTTCCTGACAACATAAAGGCATAAATACACAGGGTTTGCACATTTCCTTGAAAAAAATTCCAAAAAGCTGTATATTATTGATATTATGAAGAAGATTATTATTGTATTGAACCTGATCGTTATCATCATGCTTGTGGCAGCCACGCCGGTATTTTCGCAGGCGGATATATTCCGCGTAGCTCCTGGAGCCGAGGCTCAGCTTTCAAACCTGTTGAACAAACCGGCACTGATAACGTCGGCGGTAGCGACGGCGCTTGGAAGGAACTGGTTTAGGCTGGAAACAGACGCCCATGTAATTACAGATCAGGTAAGCGTCAGACAGGTAGTGGCAGTGCTGCTTGATATAGAAAACCAGGCTAGGTATTTTGACGGCAGAAGGAGCAAAATTACAACCAGTGTTATAAGCCGAAGCTCAAGCGAAACCATTGTTGACTATGTATCAATCGCGATAGTGCCTGTTGTAAATATTCAGCTAAGGACGCCTTACCGCGCGTCGGTGAGGACTGTAACCAACACTGACACCCGCTTTTCGTTAGATATAAGGCAGCTCGCGCAGGACAGCGAAACCAATACCAAGATGAAAAACCTTTACGCGCCGCGATATGTGCAGGAAGTAACCATTAACGGCAGGAATTACACATACATCAGGATTTACTCCATCGTGGATATTGACATGAGTATATTGGCGCTTGGCGCGAAAAATACACTGGAAAATAATGCCGGGCCTACAAATGAAGAGGCTCTGCAAATGATCATCACGGCTGCCAGAACGAAGTAAGCGCGGGGAAAAAATGGGCGCTTTCCGTTTACACATGGGACCGGCAAAGTGCGCGGTCGATTTGGGCGACGGCAGCGAACGCGGCGAATATGTTAATCAGGACTACATCCTCCATACATTGGGTCGCCCTCACCGCGCAATCAATTTGATGTACTGCTACTACCCGCTGGACAAGGGCTGGCCTGCCCGCGCAAGCACTCTCGCGGCGGACGGCGTCGGCTTCGCGTGGGATTACGCCTATGACGATTACTTCCCCTATCAGGGCGGCATTGAAGGCAACACAGACGGAGAGCCGTTCCGTTCAATACGCGACATACGCAGTCACGGGCAGGACGTAATACTGACTCTTGCTATGGATTGCGCCGTATCCGATAAACAGCTAATTAAAATTACCGAAGACCTGCGCCCTTTTGGGAGGTTGATGCTGCGTATCAACCACGAAGCGACAGGCACCTGGTTCGCGTTTAACAAACGTTACACCTATCAGCAGGTCGCGGACTTTTACGTGCGCTTTCACAAAATCGTCAAGGAGAAAACGCCCCACATTAAAACAATTCTCTGCATAGGAGACGACCACCCGGATAAAAACGGTAAAATGAAAAATGAGGATGAGTTCGCGCAGGCAATCAGCGTTACAGATATGTGGTCTACGGATACCTACCTTGCCCTTCACTGGGGATGGCCGTTCGATATCGCCGAACCCGGAGGCAAATCGCATAAACGCAGCGGCAACAGCGAAATGTTGAAAGGTTTCAATTACGAATATGAACGCTTTATAGCAAGGTCGGGCAATGTATCCCGCCCGTTTGTCATCAGCGAATTCAACGCCGACGGAGATGTTACAGGCCCCTTTGAACAGGCCGAACAGCTTGGCGATTTCTACAGGCGCCTTCCAAATGAAGTGCCCTGCATAACCGGCGTCACCTATTACCAGTTCCGCGATAGAGGGCGGCTTGGTCTTGAGATTGAAGACCCCAACAATCCCAACGTTGGCTGCGCTCAGCCAATTCTGGAAGAGTACAAAAAAATCATCGCCACGGAGCCGTACCTGCCTGTTATGACTACAAGTGAGGCGGCAAGTTTCCCGGCAAAACTGCGCTGGGGAAGCAGTGAGGATTCCGACGGGCTTGCGATCCCCCTGTGCTTTGAGCAAAACCCCGTATTCTGCGAAATCAATTTCTCTGAAGAAGACGCGAAGTTAAACCTGATGATGGAAATTAACGGACGCTGGTTCTACAAAAAGCCGGGCGTTAAAACAATCGACCTAATCCCCGCGTTCTTCCAGAACAAACTAAGGGGTAAACAGGAAATTACGCTTGGGCTTTTCGCGCCGCCGCCTGACGGTGTAAACGATCCGGCGCAGGGGCCGGATTGGGAAACCAACTACTACACGGAAATGAAAACCCAGCCGGAACTTAGAATACGTTACGCGCCGGCAATGCCGTTACTTTAATTCGCCGTTTGAATACGCGGCGCGCAGTTTTTTATTAATTTTATCCAGATCGAAAACGCCGGGGATAAAGTCGGGGCCAAGTTCGCGTAACGCGGACTGTCTTTCCGCGCTGCCGCCTGTTTCCAGGGATGTAAGTATTTTACTGAAACGCCTCGGTCCTCCTATAACCTCAGGAGGGGCGGCTCCGTCTCCGGCGACAAAGCGCGTAACTTCGTCCTTTGCCGGCTGGTACGAAGACATGATTATTACTTTGACGTTCCACTTTGGGCCGTACTCGTAAACCAGTTCCCTCTTTCCGTGAAAGTCAATATCACCTAATTTCATTTTGTCGTGCAAATACTGTTTGCCGCCGTCGGATGTTTCGCAGTAAAAACGGAAACGAAAACTTCCCTCCCAATCCATGCCGATCTGTACAAGCCGGTGAAGTTCCATCAAAGTACATTCATGGGAAATAAGCGCGCGCCGCCAGACATCAAGACCGGTGACGCTGATCTGTATCATCCGCCATAACTGCCCGCCTGATTTGCCTCCGTGAATAACGGTAAGGTTGCTCCTTCTGAAGTTATCCATCGCGCTGTTAATGAGTTCCTTAATGTCGGTGAAAGTGTCAATCATGCTGTCCAATGAATTGTCTATCGCTGTAACTTCAGATTCAGGAGGCGAATCGAAAAAGGCGAGATCTTCAAGAAGGGCGGCTGTGTGGTTTTGAATCTGCGACAGCATAATGAAGGTATGCCTTGGCAGCCACGCCGGTTCAATCTCCCCCTTTTGCAGCCTGGCGGAAAGATCAATAACCGCGGTATGCAGTTCCGCGACACGCTGCCTGACAGGACCGACAGCCTTATCCAGAAAAAGCGAATAATCCTTGTAAAGATCGTCCATGCCGCCGGAAATGAACTTGGCGATAACATCCCATTCAGCTTCCTCAAGACGCACAACAGGCGGAACCACGCGGTCCATCACCTTGTCAACAAACTTCTCATTACGAAAGAACGCGTCCTTTATGTATGAAAGAATCACAAATTCCGAAATGGGAATATTTTTACTGTACAGCAGATCCTCAATAAACGTCCTGTCCGGCCAGACAGAATCATTCTGGAGATTCTTGCAGTCAGGAATTTCCTTGCCCGCGAACCAGAAGCGGGTCTCAATACCGTACGGCGCAGTATCAACACGGTCGGACTTATCGTAGAGAAATTCCTCCAGCGAATACGCCGGAAGCTCCCTCATGCGCTCTCCCCCGTACCAATAGGCAAAGGCAATCTGCTCTTCCGTATTCGCTCCGGGACCAAGCAGGGCGAAACTGTCCTCAAACCCGCCTTCCGCGGCTTCCACCCATTTATCCAAATCGGCGGCGGACCAATCGTCCTTTCCCGCCTTCGACAGTTCAAACTTGCACCCCTTCCAGTCAACAGTGCGCACGACAAAACGGTCTCCAGGAACAAAAGAAGATTCGCGGTATATGGCGCGCATATCGAGAGTATGAATAGAAACCTCAGGCGGATCATCATAGGGATCGCTGTTATACGCCTCCTCATTCTCAGGATTGTCCCTGGCGATATACTGCGGGGCGAACTCCTCCCCGTAAATGCAGTAGTAAGGGTACAGATCCTCAGGCGGCGCTTCAGTAGTGCTTACCGTGACAGGCTTGCCCTTCCATGAGAACTTGTAATGATGGGGAAAAACCGAAGGATTGGCAAAGGGAACGCACCTGTGCCCCGGAATGAGAATCCCGTTGAGCAATTCCAGCCTCGTCGGGGTAATGACAAAAGCAGCCGGCTCAAAACAGCCCCTTCTAGAGATCCAATGATTATTGTCAACCTTGAAAGCTATTTTCCGCAGATCTAAATACGAGCTTACCTCGAAAGAAAGTTTTTTATTACGTTTATGACCGGACGATTGAATTTTACCGGTTACATCTTCCAGCGAAAACGGCTTGACCGCGTTTTCCAGAAACTCGCACAGCGCTTCTTCTTGTTCCAATTCCATCAATAACTATGATAAATGACCATTGAACAAGGGGCAAGAGGCTATGCTCCCCGCGTTTTCATATATTAAAAAGGTACAAATCCGTGTTTTTTCCCCTTGCCAACATTCCCAAAATATGATTAAATAATCCCAATGAGCGAAAGACCCGCCCTTACAGCCAAAAAACGCCCCGGTTTAAAGAATAAACTCCAGCGCAATTCTGCAACGCAAAATTGCGCAGTGATCCAGGCAACAAGCAACAAGCAACAAGCAACAAGCAACAAGCAACAAGCAACAAGCAACAAGCAACAAGCAACA
>JGI24698J34947_10000273_pt1 | contig 22126 bp, 22 predicted proteins | sample TergutMp193P3_FD_34947 | JGI IMG/M metagenome (IMG submission 34947) | reverse complement strand
ATCCTCGCGATTCCCGTGTCCTGCCCCGGATCGAAAGACCAGCGGTAGGAGAGTTCCTCAAGATCGTACCTTCGGGTATTGAGCATGGTTCCGTATGATTCCGGCGACCATCTGCGGGCAAGGAGCCGGTCGAGGTCCGGGTCTTCCACGTCTTGCTGGTCGCTCATCACCGCGGCGAGGACGCCGCCAGAGTGTTCAAACAGTTTCAGCCTGTAGGAAAAACAAAAGCCGGTGGTGCCGTTCTCGGTGAGAACCCTGTACCATTCGCCGGGGAGCGGATCCCCGCTTGCGCCTACCGCCTCTATCCCCTCGACGGGCGAGAGGATCTTCACGATTTCGCCTAACTTGAGCCTGTAAACCCGTCTCGCGCCATTATCGGGATTCTCCCTGATTGGCAGACCGTCCTGCAGGGTTTCCGCGTAACTGAGCGCCCAGGGGGCGAACTCCTCGGCGCGTTCCTGTGCCCTTCTGCTGCTGCCGACCAGCTCCAGTTTCGGGAGGGGAATTTCAAACTTGTCTACCTTGCTTCCCTCGACCCTGAATTCTTTGGGTATCCCCACAACCCAGACATGGTCGATGTTGGATCGTATGTAAACGGGCAGCACCGTCCCGGAAGGCACGGGCGGGTCCTCCGCCGACCAGAGGAGAAGCCCGTACCCCAACGTGCGGGTACAGGAAGAAAGAAAAACCGTTATGAGCAAAGCCAGAAAAAGGAAGGGAATTTTTCTTTCGATTTTGATAGCCATGATCGTAGTGTAGCAAAATGAGGGAAGAGAGGGAAGGGAAGAAAGGGAATAGGGATCAGGGACTGGGGATTAGGGAAGAAGATGTTCTCGAAGAGGACGCGGAGAACGTAGAGAAAAAAATGAGGGAAACGCACAGATTTCTACCCACGCGCCACCCTCCGCGCCCTTGGCGTGCTTCGCGCCTTGGCGAGAACTCTTCTTGATTACAGTATCCTGCTCACAAGATTCGTCGGCACTGATTTGACAGACGGTTCCTCCGGGTACTCCGTGTTCTCCGTGGTTTTCTTCCATTCGTGCAATTTGTGCATAAAAAACATGACATTCGTCACTTTTTTCCGGCCAAAACCGCGACTCCATGCAGTATACCATACATGGAACCGAAAATAATTTACGTGCCGTCGGCGTTCAAACACGGATTCAGCGAAGCCGACATTCGTCGGGCATTAAATACAAGTATTCGTGAGTATCTCATTGACGAGTATGAGGATAAATATGCCATAATTGGGTTTGACACCAGGGGAAACACCCTTGAAATCATTTTTAACTTGATTGACGATCAAACGATTAAAGTTTACCATGCTATGAGATGCCGGAAATCGTTTCAAAGGAAATATGACCCAAAAGGAGAGTATCATGGCTGCTGATATGACCGATGAAGAATACGACGCCCTTGACGAAGAGATGACTAAAGCGGATCTACACCTCACCCCGGTAGTGGGGCCGATAACCCGCCAGAAACGGTTACTTGAGGCCCTTGATGAAGTGACGAGAAATTACTTCATAACGATATTCGAGGCGACCGGAATAATGCCGTCAGGGGTCATCGCCGAGATGGTTCGTGAAAAAATCGCCAACGAAAACACGGTTGACGACAAAGTTAGCGAAGTTAGCGTCGCTAAAGCATAATCCCACCTCTTTCTTCCCCTGCCACTAACGCTCACCTTTCAGTTTATTCGTCCACAGCCGGAGTTCATGGGCCGCCCATTGGACAACAAGAAGCCGCAGGCGGGGATAGCTCACCAGTTCATCATTCAGGATGATTTCGGGAAGGACATTCTGAACCACGGTATCAAGGAGGTCTTCCGGCAGCAGCAGAACCCAGCGGCCAAGTTCGGCACCGTTGTTGTTCTGTATGTAGTTTGATGCGGCGCCCTGGAAAACTTTCGCCTGTTGATCAAGGGCGGCGAGTTCGGAATTCTTCCTGCTCCGCTTGCGGCCGTGAACCGACATATAGTACTCAAAAGCCGACTCGACCTCATCCATCGCAAGGGTGGACACCTGGGACTCGTCCGTCAGAAAGCGCACAAGGAGGGGATAGAATTTATTCTGTATGCCCAGGATGTTCGCCATTGACAGGGCAACTTCGTCACGGAGATAGGGCGGCGGATTGTCCCCCCGGAGTATATCCAACAACAGGGGCAGGGACGCCGGAAACCTGAAAATACCGATAGCTTCAATACCCGCGTTTTTCAGCCTCGGGTTTTTAGTCTCGAGAACGATCTTCTCGATTTCCGGCCTGAAGGCGTTATCCGCAAGTTTCGCCAGTGCGATTAACGCCTCGCCGGCGAGCATATAATCATTCGACACGGCAAGTTCCCGCAAGAGGGGGATGGCGGAAAATACGCCGTGGTTGCCAAGCGTCCGGGCGGATCTGTACGCTGTGGTATAGGGGTTGTGGATGATGTCGTCGATCAGCGCCTTTTCCGCGTCTTCGCTCAAAGCGGGCAATGCGTCGATTGCCTGGATGCTTTCCATCCGCACCGAAAGCCTCGGAGACCTGGCACGGACAAGAAGGCCCTTCGTCGAAAGGTTTGAGGGAACTTCCTGAAGGGCTTCCAGTATGGTCTCTTCTTCTCCGAAATTACTCGTTTTATTTAATTTATCAAGAAGGCTAATCGCCTTGAGATCCCTGTATGAAAACATCACCTCCAGGGCGCCCTTGAAGGGCAGCGCACCAAGCGCAACAAGCTTCTTCATAAGAAACAGGGCCGCCGCGGCAATGACAATGAGAATCGCGTAAAGGATTTTGAAGGAGAGCAGCGGGGAGCCGGAAAGCGCGGTCACGGCATCAAGAAACAAGCCGCTTAAAAGGGAACCTCCGGCGCCGGCAATGCCGAAGCCCAGGAAGTAGACTATCCCCATGTCCATCATCTGGTCTGTCGGAATGAGGCCCATAAAATAGGTCTGCATGATCCCTTCCGTGCCAAGCCATCCGAAGTTTACAATAAAAAACAGGAAGGTGAGGTAAAGGGTAACAGAGGTGAAGTTGTCGCCGATTGACGCGGGGAAGACAAGCACCGGGATCATGCTGATTAATCCCAAAATCACGCAAACGCTGAACAAAGGCTTTGCGCCGGTACGATCCACAAGGAATTTGATGAGGAGCCCGACTATCAGCGTCCCGAGTCCCCCGAATACGGCGTATAACGAAACCATACCGTCGCTCTGTCTGAAAACTTCCCGACTGTAAACAATGATGAAAGTCCGCGAAACTCCGGAAACGAGGGCTATCATTAAAAGGATGATGATGAAGCGCCTGAGGGACGGCTGCGCCATGGCTTCCCGTACAATGGCGAATAACTTTCTTTTCTTTACGCCTTCCGCCCTCCCCGGCCCCGGGATTTTGTTCATTAGCGCGCCTGAGAAAATGCCGATACAAATCCCGACGCCCACAATGATCGCGTAAAGGAAAAGCGGCGGGTCCCTGCCCAGCAGTAAAGCGATAAGAAACCCCGCCAGCATTCCCACGGCGCTGTTGATTATCTGAATCTGTGTCGTATAACTGCCACGGTCAGGGCCCGAAGCAAGAAAGCTCAAGATGGGATTATTCCCGATCATCCCGATGCCGCGGGTCACATGAAAAATGGCAGTCCCCGCGAGGATCATAAGCAGGGCCAAATCCTGGCGGCCCGACGCGAACACAAGGGGGACGAAAAGCACGGGGCTCATGCCAATGGCGCGTATCATCCAGGCGGTGCCGAAAATTTTGGTCATGGAAAAACGGCCTGTCAGCATCTTCCCCATGGGCAGAAAAAAGAACGTCAAATACATCACCGCACTGAGAATACCGATATAAGTGGAACTTGCGCCCAGCCTGAGGGCGAAGAGGGTAATGATATTCCCCGTCAAAAATTGCCAGGAGAGGGAATTAAAAACATTGAACAGATTGTATAGATCCCTGGCTTTGCTGAGGCGGTAAGGTGAAAGTGTGGTGGTCATAGGCCTACTCTTTATATTAATTATCGGAAAAATAAAAGCAAGTATCGGTATCGCACGCAATAATATATATGCTACAATTTCTTATGAATTTCTCCGAAATCCTGAAACCCGGCCTCGCGGCAGAAAAACACGATACCGTAACAGACGCCAATACAGCCGCCTCATTCGGTTCCGGCGCTATTGCGGTCTACGCCACCCCCGCCATGATTGCCCTCATGGAAAGCGCCGCCCTGTCCGCGGTGGACGCCCTCCCCCAGGGCTGGTCCACGGTGGGCACCGAACTCAACGTCAAGCACCTCTCCGCGACTCCCGTGGGAATGAAAGTCCACGCCAGGGCGGAACTCCTCAGCATCGACGGCAGGGCGCTGTCATTCAAAGTGGAAGCTTTCGACGAAGCCGGCAAAATCGGCGAAGGCACCCACGGCAGGTTTATTGTTGAGGTTGAGAAATTCCTTGCGAAAGCAAGGGGAAAGGGAGTAGGGGATAGGGAGTAGGGATCAGGGTGCTCTTGGTTAGAATAGGGCGCTTGATGACAACCCGCGCAGATTACTAACCGGATGCACCCCACTCCCCATTCCCTACTCCCAACTCCCTTTTTTTATGACAAATGTCATAAAAAACAAAGCATATTCCATCCCCGCGCAGTATATGGGCGGAGGTGTTTATGACAACAAAGAGATATCGTATCGCAAAAACCCTGTTTTTCCTGTTCTGCCGGAGCCTGTCTACCCTGTTCTTTTTCCTAATCCCGGGCTGCCTTAGCCCGGGGTTTGTACGGGAAGCGGGTTACATCCCCGGCACATACGAAGGAACAGGCCAGGGCTACCGGGGACCAATCCATGTGGAGGTCGAGGTTTCCTCCGCCGGGATTGAGGACATCACTATTACCGACCATTCCGAAGCGGCCTACCCCGGCGGGGCCGCCATGGAGGAACTCCTTGAGGATGTCCTCGAAACAGGCTCAACGGAGCTGGATGCCATCTCAGGGGCGACTTTTTCCAGCGCAGGTTTTCTTGAGGCGGTGGAAGACGCCCTGGGAAAGACGGCAAAACCATGAACGAGCTTCAAAACATAACCGGGCGTACCCCATTCCCCAGTCCCTGATCCCTATTCCCTTATCCCGGGGGCCATGTGAGGAAGCGGCCTCCCAGGACATGGACATGAAGGTGATCCACGGTCTGGCCGCCGTGAGACTTGCAGTTGACCACAAAGCGTGCGCCGTTTTCCGCGCAGCCGGCGTTTTTGGCGAGTTCCTGGGCCTTGAAAAGCAGCCGTCCAAGGAGGGCCGAGTCGGCGGCATCCATTTCCATGACGCTCCTGATATGCTTTTTCGGGATCACAAGGAAATGCACAGGCGCTTGCGGGTTCACGTCATGGAAAGCCAGGAGTTCCTCGTCTTCGTAGATCTTTTTGGAGGGAATCTCCCCTTTAATTATCTTGCAAAAAATACAGTCATCCATGGCTCAAGTATACCAGTTCTTGATGCCAAAGCGCAATTACGCTACTCCTTTGCNCCCTTGCTCTCCTTCTTCTTCACCGCAGGCTTAACTTTCACCAGTTCNGATACGGCGCGGATGAGGTCTTCGTCTTTCGCCAGTTCGCTTATGGTTGAAGGCAGGCGGTAGGTCCAGTTAAAATCGTTGTAGGAGCCGGGTACGTTGATGCGCTCGGAAGAGGGGTCCGCCGCATACCAGCGGCTGGAGAGGTGCAGAAGATCCTGTATCTGGAAGACCCGGAAACGGGAAGCAGCGGAGGCTATCTTGTTGATGACGATCCGGGCAGTGCCGGGGTTGTAAACCTTTGGCAGGAACGGAACTCCGAGAAAATCGCAGAATGCCTGCTGATCCGCTTCCTTGTCCCACCACTCACGAAGGCAGGAGCTGTCGTGAACCGCCGGGGTACACACCGAGAGTTCCGGGTAGTCCTCGAAGGGGACGTATGGCTTGCCCTCGGCGCTCCAATCGCGGTTCCAACGCACCACCCGCAGTCCGAGGATGTTGAGCTGGGTAAGCACCCTTGGCACGCAGCCGGGGACAGCCCCCAGGTCTTCCGCGCAGGGAAGCATCGAGGATGAATCGACCAGCATCGAGAGCAGCCATTTTCCTTCGGCTTCCCATATCTTCTCCGATTCAAGGCGATGCTTTTCGAGGAGCGCTTCCAGGGCCTCCTTTTCTTCTCCCGATAGGCTGGCGTAGGCGCGGCTATCCCTATAATACCACACGGGGAAGAACTGGTCAGGGGCGTGTTCAAAAAAGATACGGTTTCCCCACGCCTTGAGGAGGAACGCCTTTATCACCGAGGAAAGATCAAGCGCTTCTATATCTTTCCCACCCCGTATGCTTTTCTTGAAGAGCCAGAGTTCCTCATCGCCTATCCTGTCAAGGGCCTCCTCAAACACCATGGCCGCTGAGGCGGCAGCCGCTTCTTCACCGCCGTCCCAGGCCGCCCGCATGGCGTCCCATACTTCCCCGGTCGGGATATGGGGCTCGCATATCCAGTGTATCCTCCCTTCGTCGTAGTTAAGATCCTTGAAATCTTTGGAAGTTACCGGTATAAAGGGGACATACCTGCCGAGAAGCGCCGAATTTTCCTCGCGCCTGGACGCCCAAATCCTGAAAAAGCCGAGCACATGGTCGATCCTGTAGGCCTGGTAGTACTTTTCGGCGGCTTTGAGGCGTCCCTTCCACCAGGTAAACCCGTCTTTCGACTGAGCCGGCCAATTGTAAATCGGGAAACCCCAGTTTTGGCCCTCGGGGCTGTACATATCCGGCGGTGCGCCCGCGGAAAATGCCTGGTCGAAGTTGCCGGGATGCGCCCAAACGTCGCAGGAGTCATCGTTCATGAGGATGGGGAGGTCGCCCATCAGGATGATGCCCGCCTTCGCAAGGCTCGCGGCGGCGGCGGAAAACTGCCTGTCCAGGGCCTCCTGAAGCCACGCCCAGAAGAGGTGCTCGTCCGCCAGGGCTGGGTCGTTCCAGGAGGCGTTCTGGCCGCCCCACTCCTTCCAGCTCTTCTCTTTGTTGGCTTCCTTGAGCCGCCGGAACACCGCGTAGGGCTTCACCCAGGAATTCTGCTCTATCCATTTTTTTAGCGCCTCCGAAGAGCTTATTTTGGCACGGTTTTTGCTGAAAATTTTCTTTAGGAGCTTCATTTTGGCCTTCATCAGGGACACATAGGGGAAGCGCGCCTTCGAGTTGAACTCTTTCCTCACGGCTTCGATGTCCGCCTCGAAGCCGGCGGCCTCGGGCAAGTCGCCGATGCGGAGGTACATCGGGTTGAGGCCGAAAGCGGTGAGGGCGCTGTAGGGGGAACTCTCGTAGCCGGTGTCGTTTACCGGGAGCAGTTGCACAATGCCCACGCCCATTTTGACACAAAGCGCCCCGAATTCGACCAAATCCGGAAATTCGCCCACCCCGATGCTCTTTTCGCTTACCAGTGCGCCGACAGGAACCACCGTCCCGATTAAGCGGCGGCCAATTTTGTTCATCTCATTTTGTTTTGCCATAAATCCCTCCCTCCCAATCTACCTATCTATCTATACTATATCACTTTTATGAAAAAAAAACCACGGAGTTCACAGAGGAATTCACGGAGAACACGGAGTAAGAAAGAGAGATTTAGCCTTCTCCGTGCCCTCCGTGGGTACTCCGTGTCCTCTGTGGTAAATTCCATAAATTTTGTCTAAACTACTGTATTTTTTATGAAAAATACTATATACTCCCCTCATAATGGGAACTCAATAACGGGCTAATGAACAAGATACTTAAACAAAAAATAATGGAAGCCTTCAACTCGGTATTTCCCATTACCTTGATCGTGCTTGTCGTTAGCGTGGTCCTGACGCCGATGCCATCGGGGGCGATTTTGATGTTCCTCGTGGGGGCCGCGCTGCTCATCATAGGGATGGGCTTCTTCACGCTGGGCGCGGACATGGCAATGATGCCGATGGGGGAAGGAATCGGCGTCGAGTTGACCAAAAGCTCGAAGCTGCTCCTGGTTATTGTCGCCACATTGGTAATCGGGTTCATCATTTCCGTCGCCGAGCCGGATTTGCAGGTGCTGGGAAGGCAGACGCCCTCAATTCCGGCGTTCGTGCTAATCGTTACCGTGTCTGTGGGCGTGGGGATCTTCCTCGTGATCGCGGTTCTGAGGACGCTGTTCAAGATACGGCTTTCCGTGCTGCTCGTTATCTTCTATCTTATAACCTTTGGGGTGGCGTTGTTTACCCCCGAGTCCTTTGTCCCCGTCGGCTTTGACTCAGGCGGCGTTACCACCGGTCCCATCACCGTGCCGTTCATCCTGGCGATGGGCGTGGGTATCACGTCGCTGCGCGGCGACAAGGACTCACAGGACGACACCTTCGGCCTGGTGGCGCTGTGCAGCGTCGGCCCGATTCTCGCCGTCCTTCTCCTCGGCATCTTCTTCAAGCCGGACACGGTGGAAGTGGAGGCCTCTTTCTTCCAGGACGCCGCCACTTCCAGGGACGTCGTCAGGAACTTCGTGCTTGAAATACCCCATTACTTTATGGACGTGATCTACGCACTGGGCGCCATCGTCATCTGCTTCATCGTGTTCCAGCTTGTCACAAAGCGCTACAAGCGGCACCAGCTTGGCCGTATCGCGGTGGGTTTTTTCTACACCATCATCGGCCTTGTCCTCTTCCTGACGGGGGTGAACGTCGGCTTTTTCCCGGTTGGGGAGCTTCTCGGCACGCAGATCGCGGCGTCTCCCTTCAAATGGATACTGATCCCCCTTGGGGCGCTGGTCGGCTACTTCATCGTCGCCGCCGAACCCGCTGTCCACGTCCTCAACAAGCAGGTTGAGGAGATCTCGACAGGCGCAATCACACAGAAGATGATGAACCGGGGGCTCGCCATCGGGATGTCGGCGGCGCTGACCATCACGATGGTCCGTATCCTTCTCGGCATTCCAATCATGTGGATCCTGATTCCGGGTTACGCCTTCGCCCTCGCGCTGACCTTCTTCGTGCCGAAGATATTCACCGGCATCGCCTTTGACTCTGGCGGCGTGTGCTCCGGCCCCATGACCTCAACCTTCCTCCTGCCCTTCGCCATGGGTGCTTGCGAGGGCGTCGGCGGCGACCTGATGGTTGACGCGTTCGGGATCGTTGCCATGGTGGCGATGACCCCGCTCATCGTCATACAGATGATGGGCCTCATCTACCAGTTCAGGACGAAGGAAGCCGAGGCGCTGGCGCAGCGTCAGACCGCCGCCCTCAGCACCACCGCCGCAGGAAGGGTCATAGACTGGGGAAAGATAACCGTATTCGACGAGGCGCTGTAGATGGCAAAAAAAAGCATTTTTTCAAAGATCATTGCCAGACGAGCCGCCTTGCAGGCCCAGACAGTTGAGGCCGCCAAAGCGCCAAAGCCGATCCTCACTTTGATGGTTTTCATCGTTGACTGGCAGAAGTCCCATATCATTTCCGAAATTTTTGTTGAGGAAGACGTGCGTTTCTATTTTGTTGCAAAGGGCGTGGGGACGGCGAATTCCGATATCCTGGACCTTTTGGGAATTGGCGCCGGGGAGAAGGCCGTGGCGCTTTGCCTTGAGCAGCCGGTTCTGGTTCCCGTTCTGTTGAAGGAGGTGCGGAAAAAACTCGGCTTCTACACCCCCGGCACGGGAATTGCCCTCACAATTCCACTTTCGGCGATCAACGACCCGGTTCTGCTGGTCTTTAAACAAAGCATCCTCAAAAACGAGAAGATCGCCGTGGAGCTGGAGGAGAGAACCCAGTCAGAGCAGCTCCGGAGAAACGCCAATCCAAAAGAAGGAGAGAACATGCAAAGTGACAACAGCCATGAGAAGTTCAAATTTGACCTGATTTTCGCCATTGTGAACCACGGCTTCAGCGACGAATTCATGAACACCGCCCGTGAAGCGGGGGCCTCGGGCGGCACGGTGGTAAACGCCAGGGGCCAGGCGCACGAGGGCGCGGTCAAGTTCTTCGGCATATCCGTTCAGGACGAGAAGGAGATAATCCTCATTTTGACCACCCACGAAAAAAAAGTGGCAATCATGCAGGCGGTCAGCGAGGCGCACGGCCTTAACAGCAAGGCCCACGGTATCGTGTTTTCCGTGCCCGTGGACAACGTCATAGGGCCAAGCTTTGAGTAAATCATTACTTGCATAAAAATAATAGTATGCTAGTATATAGTGTTGACTCGCGATAATTTTCTATATAAGGAGAAATCTATGAAAAAGTATTTAATCTGCCTGTTCATTTTAACGGCAATTTTCAGCTTTTCATGCGCTTCGGCCCCGGAAACACCCGTAGCGGCAACCTCGCCTACCCCTGCGCCGACGCCGACGCCCGCACCTACACCAACGCCGGCACCCACGCCGGCGCCAGCACCCACCCCAGCGCTTCCACCTCCGGTAACACTGATTAACGGCCTGGATATGTCTGGCGCGTCTGACTATACGGTATTACCCGGTGACTTCCTCAGCGAAATAACCCGGAGGTTCTACGAAAACCTTACCAACGTCGGCCAGGCGGGTACAAGGAACGGCTTCTATTACCCGCTGCTCATGCATGCGTCCGATGGACAGATTACCGATCCGGACCTGATTTATCCGGATATGAAGCTGAAGATTCCGGATCTTGTAAGGAACCTCGCGAATCCCGATTCGCGCAGGACCATCAAGACCCTTCTCGCACAAGCGGCCATTCTGTATCGCAGCAAATCTTTGCCTGACGAAGCGGAAGGCTTACAAAAACTGGCGGATTCATTATGAAAAAAGAAAAATATTTATTTACCTCCGAGTCTGTTGGCGAAGGCCACCCGGATAAACTCTGCGACCAGGTATCTGACGCGATTCTGGACGCATGTATCAAGGACGACATCTACAGCAGGGTCGCCTGTGAAACTTTTGCCTCCGCCTCCATGCTGCTGGTCGGGGGGGAAATCACCACCTCCACTTATGTGGATTTCAACCACATCGCCCGCGAGGTGGCGCGGGAAATCGGCTACACCGACCCCTCATACGGCCTGGACTGCAACTCAATGGCGGTTCTGAGTATGGTCCATAACCAGTCCCCGGACATCAGCCAGGGCGTCTCCGGCACGGGCCTCAAAAAATTCAAGGGCCAGCAGGGCGCGGGCGATCAGGGCATGATGTTCGGTTTCGCCTGTAACGAAACAAAGGAACTGATGCCCACGCCTATAATGCTTGCGCATAAACTTTTGCTGCATGCTACAAAACTGAGAAAAAACAAAACCATTCATTGGCTGCGTCCCGACTCAAAAAGCCAGGTTACGGTGGAATACGAGGGCTACAAACCCATCCGCATTGACACGGTTGTAATCGCCCATCAACACGATCCCAATGCAACCTACAAAGAAATTGAAAGCGGGATCGTCGAACAGATCATAAAACCGGTACTGGAACCCACGGGCCTTCTGGACAAGAAAACCAAATTCTACATCAACCCAACAGGCCGCTTCGTGGTGGGCGGGCCGTTCGGCGACTCAGGTCTTACAGGCCGCAAGATCATTGTAGACACCTACGGCGGCATGGGCCGCCACGGGGGCGGCGCCTTCTCGGGCAAGGACCCAACGAAGGTAGACCGCTCCGCCGCCTACGCCGCCCGCTACGTGGCGAAGAACGTCGTCGCCGCCAAACTTGCCGAACGCTGCGAAATCCAGCTCGCCTATGCCATCGGCGTCCCCTTCCCCGTCTCGGTGATGATAGACACCTTCGACACCGCGAAAGTCGACAAACACCTCATCGAAAAAGCCATAACGAAGGTCTTCGACCTCAGCCCCGCAGGCATCATCAAAACCCTCGACCTGCACCGCCCAATCTACCAAAAGACCGCCAGTTACGGCCACTTCGGCCGCTCGGAATTCTCATGGGAAAAGACCGATAAGGTGGAGGAGCTGAAGAAAGCAGTAGGGTAAAGTCTAATTTGTCGGGCAGTCTGTCACCGAAAAATCGAATAAAATCTCGGTTAATAAGTGGGCAAGTACCACGGTGAAAGCGTTGGCTAATTAAAGTCAATCATATCGCGACCGAGTAAGCCCCTTCGGGTAGCTCGATGGGCGGAACGACTTTATCTAATGGCCTAACCACCTGACTGCGTCAGGCGGTCATAATGGCTTTATATAACGCCCATGCTACCCGAAGGGGCTTACTCGGCTCGCGTATGTAAGGTCTTATTAGTCAACAAATAGGTTCTCCGTGGCACTTGTCCACCTATTTCCCAGTATTATTTCGATTATTATGTGTCACCTACACGGCAAATTAGCATTTTTGGAAAGGGGAAGAAGGCATTTCCCCTCCCGTATGTAAACCCTGATTTGTCTTTTTGATCGCTTTGTCGTCTGACATATCTTTGTCGCGGCAGGAGGGGAAATCCTATTTAGGCAGCACACCACTCTTTTCAGACACATCCTTGTTGCGGCGAGAGCGAAATACCGTGAGGACAGCATGTCATTTAGCTGGCCGAACGGTTTTTCGCTCTCGCCGCTTCAAAGATATGTCTATCTCCATCGAGCTGCCCGAATGAGATTTACCGCTCCTGCCGCTTCGAGTGATATGTCTGATGCCGGTTACGATCAGAGCGACAAATTAGAGTTTACCATTGACTATCACCAACTAGTCTGTTAAACTAGTTGACAGAGGTATTAACATGGCACAATCAATCGGGGCTTTTGAGGCAAAAACTCACTTTTCGCAGGTAATCGATAAGGCGGAACGTGGAGAGGACTTCATTATTACCAGGCGGGGAAAACCCGTGGCGAAGATCATCCCTTTCGAGCAGAAAAAGGAGATGACCCGTAAAGAAGCTATAGCTGAACTAATGGAAATGCGAAAACTTTACCGTGGTGAACCGGGTTCATTCAACATCCGTGAGGCAATAGAGGACGGGCGTAAATAATGGTTTATGTATATGATGCATCCTTTATTGCCGCGACGATTATTCCGGATGAAAAGAATGCGAGAGTGGACAAGTTACGAGAGTCTGTAGGTGAAAACGATGAAATATATATTCCTCAGTTATTATGGTACGAAATTACCAATATCTTTAAAAACCTGACCCGGCGTAAACGTTACACTTATGAAGAGGTTTTAACATTCTTTCCTCGCATAGATGCTATTCGGTTAACTATTGATTCTGAAGCAGGAATCACTTATTCAGAAAAACTCCTGCGTTTGTGTAATGATTACAATCTCAGCGCATATGATGCCGCATATTTGGAATTGGCGGGGAGGAAAAAGGCCTTTCTTTGCACCATGGACGAAAAGCTCAGGACCGCCGCGGCACAATGCGGCGTAGCAGTGTTAGAATAGGAACCACCATGAACACCGATCTCCTGCACCAATCGATTCACAGCACTGCCCAGGCGACTTTCTCGCGTTCGGGGGGGCCGGGAGGGCAGAACGTCAACAAGGTCAATACGAAGGTGACGCTGCGGGTACGCCTGGACGGGCTTGCCGGCCTTAATGAGGCGGAGATGAACCGGTTGAGGGAGACACTGGCGAACCGCATTACGGGCGATGGAGAACTCGTTGTCGCCGCCGATGAGGAACGCTCCCAGCACACAAACCTACAGAGGGCATACGCCCGCATGGAGAGTATGATCGTGAATGCCGCGCGGCTGCCCCGGCACCGCCGTCCCACGAAACCCAGCCGCGCCGCCCGTGAAGAGCGCCTTCGCTCCAAGCGCCGCATGGGCGAAAAAAAAGCCGCACGCCGTTTCACGTCGGAGGAATAAAAACTCGGCGCTACTTGAACTTATTCCATAATTCCATGATACTATACATTTGTATAGTTTATTAAAATAAATCCAGAACATTTCAATGATTTCCGTATTTTTTTTACGGCATCTTGTCAAAATCATGTTTATTCATTAAGATATATATATGCTGTGTTTCTTTTCAGTAAAAAACTTTAAGGGGTTTAAAGATACAATATCCCTTGATCTGTCCTCGGCCAATTATGGATTTAACGAGGAGTGCGTTCGGGACGGATACGCGCATAAGGCTTTAATCTACGGTTATAACGGAGTTGGGAAGTCAAACCTTGGCCTCGCCATAATGGATATTATTATTAACCTGACAGACAAGGAAAAAGGGTTCCTTTTAAAACCTAATTATATTAATGCAGAAACAGAAAACCCAATAGTAGAATTTAGATACATATTTAAATTTCATAACTCAATAGTTGAATATCGTTATGGAAAAACCGCTCCTGAATCCCTGGTTTATGAATACTTAAATATAAATGATAAACGTATTGTTGCCTATAACCGCATTTTAGGTGAACCGCTGACAATAAATCTACAGGGCGCTCAAACCTTGAATAAAGACATCAGCAAAATACCCATTTCGGTATTGAAATACATAAAATCGAACGCGGCGCTTGAACCATCAACCGAGACAGACGTACTATCCTTTTTTTTTAATTTTGCTGACAGAATGTTGTTCTTTCGTAATCTTGATACCAGAACGTATGTGGGATATCAAATCGGCGGTAATATAGTTGATGATATAATAAACCAAAACCATTTTAAACAATTTGTGGAATTCCTTGCTGCGGCGGAGGTTCCCTCAAATCTTGAATACGAAAAAGTTGGAAAAGAGTATAATTTCTTTTTTAGTTTCAGGACAGAACAGGAAAAAGTATCCCGGATAGACTTTTTTGAGAATTGTTCCACCGGAATGAAATCATTGTCTCTTTTTTTCTATTGGATGCAATTTGCCTTATTTAATGATGACCCTCCTTCTTTCATATTTATTGATGAATTTGACGCTTTCTACCATCAGCGCTTGGCTGAATATGTAATAAAAGAAGTGAAAAAAATAAAAGATTGCCAATTCATACTTACAACACATGATACAGGGGTTATGTCAAATGAAATTATGCGCCCCGATTGTCTTTTTCTTATGTATAAAGATAAAATACGGGCAGTATCAGCCTCGACCAAAAAAGAATTGCGATTTGCCCACAATATAGAAAAATTGTATCGCGCAGGCGCTTTTAATGAGTAACACAATATTGTTCGTTTTTGAAGGGAAAAGCGTTGAAGAAAAAATACTAAAAAGTATAGAAGCGAACTTTTTTTCCTCTTCCGGCACCCAGAATGTCATAAGAACCTTCTTCGGCGGTGAAATTTTCCAGCTATGGAATATAGTTAAAGACGATGACGGTTTGGATATAATACAAATTCTCAAGGAAAGACCCAATTCAGATATTAAAGACGTGAAGAGGGGTGATGTATCAGAAATACACCTCTTTTTTGATCATGATGCCCATTCCCGCCTCTTTGAATCTCAAAAGGAATACCAGGAAAAAATATCCAGCTTGCTTGACACCTTCAATAACGAAACCGAGGCCGGCAAATTGTGGATCAGTTATCCAATGGCGGAAGCCATCAAGCATTGTAAAAAAGAGCCAACACTTTGTTTTTATGATGCGTTTATCAAAATTTCCGATAATATCACTTACAAAAAAACTGTGGGTGATATGAGCGACTTCCTGGATATCAGAAAATTCGATTTGTCCACCTGGCATTATTTGACAGCCATAAATGTACAGCGGGCATTTTGCCTCGTGAATGGCACATATAAAGCTATTTCTGATTATACCGACATAAAAAAGTGGTTTGAGGAAGACACATCAATTGTCAGAATGATACATGAAAGCCAATACATCAAGTTTATCCTTCCAAAAAATGAGATTGTAGCATTATCGCCGTTTCCTCTTTTTTTGTTACATTATTACGGGAAGAGTTTTTTTTATAAATGTAAATGTGATAGAGTCACAAAAACTTGCAGTTTTTCATGTTACCAATGATGAATTAATGGCGCTTGAAATTCATTACATTTTCCTTTCGGTAATTTACACCAATTCCCACAGCGACACAGTTGACCTCCGGATATTTTCACTATATTATCAAGGCGTGGCTGTCCGCAAGAGGACCGGAAGCAAGGTCCCGGTCAAAAGTGCCTCCGGGAAGGGGGGGCGAAAGAAAAAATCATCTTCCGGGAAAATGAAAACACCCTGGGGCGTGCTCTTCTGGCTGGCTTTTATCATCTTTTTGATTGGCCTTTACCTCATCAACAGGGACGCCATCAACAACAGCATCCGGATTGTCAGGGAAGTTTTCTCCCGCCCCGTCCCCGAAGAGCCGATAAGCGAAGCCCCCGTTGAGTCGGACATCATTCAGGTTCCCGCGCCTGTCGAGCCGCCTCCTTCCGGGACCGCCTCTTCGCAGCCCCCTTCGGAACCCGCCTCTTCATCGCCGCCTCCTTCCGAGCCTGTTTCCCAGCAGGCACCCGCTTCGGAGCCCGCTTCTCAGCAGACGCCCACCGCGCCGCCCTCGCAGCCGGAGCCTCAAATCGTCCAGCCCCCGCAGGAGCCTCCGCCCTCAACTGATTTGAGGGACAGGGCGCTTTACTTCACCCAGATTGGCAGCGATGGGTCTGTTCAGAGGGTTCGCTCGGATCGCAGGCTTCCTGCCACAGAGTCACCTTTGAGGGACGTACTCCTGGCCCTCATCGCCGGTCCTAACGCCGAGGAAAGCCGGAGGGGCGTCATCTCGCTCATCCCCGCAGGGACAGTACTGCTTTCGGTTGCAATTCGGGGGGACACGGCGTATATTAACTTCAACGAGGATTTTCAGTATAATACCTACGGGCCGGAAGGCTACAAAGGCCAGTTGCGCCAAATTGTCTTTACAGCCACGGAGTTTCCCAACGTCAGGGACGTGCAGATATTGATCGAGGGAAACCGCATCGATTACCTTGGCGAAAGCACCTGGATAGGCAGCCCCCTGGGCCGGGAAATGTTCTAGAAAAAATTCCTGTCACGGACAGGTTAAAAGGAGTATATATGGAAAAGATCACATTGAAAGTCGGGGGAATGTCCTGCGAACACTGCGCCAAAGCCGTAACCAACGCCGTCTCCGGCGTAGCCGGCACGTCGGACGTCGAGGTCGACCTGGAAGCCGGCCATGTCTCCTTCCTCTACGATCCCGCCGAAGCGACGCTTGAAGCCGTCAAAGAGGCGATTATCGGGGAGGAATTCTCGGTTAATTAAGCGCCGGTGCGGAGTTCAGCCCGGAACACCGGCTGGGAGGATTCCGTCCTCCTGCCCTCATAGGCGAAAGCCTGCCCCGGAGAAGCGGGATAGTCCCCGGCGTTTTCCGTAGGGGCATTTTCCTCAAAGGGCGCGGCCCAGAGTTCCACCGTCTCGCCGGGCATGACTTCATTAAGGTAATTGATGTCCAGGCGAAACTGGTCCGCCTTTGTGATGAGGTCCATGTCGGTGGCGTCCTGAATCCACTGTACGTACCGGGCGTTGTTCGCGTGGCCGTAATTGTCTATATCCGAATAAAGGGCACCGCGCTCCATGATTTTCGATAGATTTTCCCGTGGATTAAGGGTCGCGGGACCCGCTGGAAATGCGTCGATCCCCTCATTCGGCGGCAGGGGCTCCATGATCGCCTGAGCCCTGAGGGGCCTCCGCTTCTCAATGTCCAGCACGAGCCACGCCCCCCGCCCCCTGACAAGCGCGCGCCCCTCCGCGTCCCTGATAGCATAATCCCTCAGCGCGAAGAGCTTCTCCCAGCGCCGGGGCCAGGTGCTCACCTCGATTGTCTCACCGTAAAGGGGCCGCCGTTCAATAAAAAGCGAAATCCTCGAAAGTATCCACGCCTGCCCGGTCTGCGTCATGGCGTCCAGCCCCACCCCAAGGTCCTCTGCGTGGCTTATCGCCGCTTCCTGAAAAAAACTAAAAACGCTCCCCAGCGTCAACCTCCCCGAACGATCCACATCCCCAAAGCGAACGCTCACATTCTCACGCCAAATATCAACCATGGTTGAAGTATACATAATTTCCTCCTTTCATATAACCCTAATTCGTCACTCTGATCACAAACAGCGTCATACATATCAATTCGGCTCGGCGGGAGCGGGAAATCCCATTCGGGCAGCTCGATGGGCTAGCCACATCTTTGTAACGACGAGAGCGAAAAACCGTTCGGCCAGTTGAATGACATGCTGTCCTCACGGTATTTCGCTCTCGCCATATCAAGGATATGGCTGGAAAAGGGGGAAAGAGGTATGCTGCCCGAATAGGATTTCCCCCTCCCGCCGCGACACAGATATGTCAGACGACAAAGCGATAAATAAGACAAACCAGATTTTTTCAGGTGGTAAAAATGCTCTCTTACCCATGTTTATATTGATAATTCGGGGAAAAGCGCACGTGGGAAGCGCAAGGGGTGGCTGAAAACAATTTTTAATGAATAAGATTTTCTAGACGCAAGCCGAGTAAGCCCTGAGGGCAGCATTGGCGTGCGTAGAAAAAGGCATTGCCTCGCCACGATAAGTCCACGCCACTAGCTGCCCGAAAGGGCTTACTCGGTCGCGATATGGTTGATCTTATTTCTTAATGCTTTCGCTGACACCCCTTGCACCGCCCGCTGTTCTTTCACCGATCTTATCAATATAATACCCCCATGAAACCTTGCCCCTGCGGTTCGGGACATGACTACGGTGAGTGCTGCGAGCCTTATATCAACGGCCTGAGAAACGCCCCGACTGCCGAAGCCCTGATGCGAAGCCGCTATAGCGCCTATGTGGAACACGCGATAGATTACATCGTAAAGACCTGCGCGGAGGATGAACAGGAACGAATCGACATCAACCAGACAAAGTCCTGGAGCGAAAGATCCAAATGGCTGGGGCTGGAAATACTGGCGACGGAAAAAGGCGGCCTGGCGGACACCGAGGGAATCGTGGAATTCGAGGCGTCATACGAGATGGACGGCCTCAGGGATACGCACCACGAACGGGCAAGGTTCAAAAGACACAACGGCGTGTGGCTTTATTCGGAGGGAAGCGTCGCGCCAAAGACCGTGGTTCGTTCGGGCCCGAAAGTGGGCCGCAACGAACCCTGCCCCTGCGGTTCCGGCAAAAAGTACAAGCACTGCTGCGGCAGGTAGCTGTTTCTTGTTTGACAGTTTCCGCAACGAATGTTATTATGGACACTACAGCGTTCAGGTGCTGAACAAGTTCAGCTTTGAACAAGTTCAGTTTTGAACAATTAAAAACTCGGGGCGAAATGCCAACGGAGGAGAAGACATGAACATCAACAAGGTTTTGGACAAAAAGTATGAGCAAACGCCGCTCAAGGAACTTAAAAGCGCACCTGTTTCGGCGCTTCAGGGCGTCAGCGAGAGCGACGCTGAAGCGTTAAGCAAGGCTTTTAACGTGAAAACCATCTACGATCTGGCAAAACTCAAGTATGTGAAATGGGCGCAGGCCATCTGTGTGCTGGCGGACGGCGAGGAATAGGGGAAAATATGTACCTAATACAGAGAACAATTCAGTATATCATTGTTGTTTTGGTTGTAAGCTGGATAGTGGCGGGAGTTGCCATTTTTCTCGGCTTGCGTATAACGAATGTGCAGGCTTACACGATTTTCGCCGCGGCTTATATGTTCCTGCCCGCAATTTGCGCCATAGTCCTACAGTTGATTCACAAGGAAAAGCCGTTTAGCGAACTGGGCATTTCCTTCCGGGTGAACTGGTGGTGGCTCGTGGCGGCAATTGTACCGTTTATTCTTGCTTTTCTCGCGCTGGGAATAAGCCTCTTGCTGCCGAATGTGTCGTACACCAGCGCCATTGTTCAACAGGTTTCCCCATACTCGCCTTTTGTATTCGTGCTTATACAGATTGCGAATTCGCTGATTCTCGGCTGTACGTTAAACGCCATTTTCGCTTTCGGCGAAGAACTCGGGTGGCGCGGCTATCTGCTTAAAGCGCTGCAGGACAAGTGGTTCCTCCTCGCCTCGCTGATTATCGGCGCGGTGTGGGGCGTGTGGCATTTCCCGCTTATCCTGCTCGGGCATAACTACCCGCAGCACCCCATACCGGGAGTATTTATGATGATCGTATTTTGCATCCTGCTCACGCCGATGATGATCTACATCGTAATGAAATCGAAATCGGTGATCACCGCCGCCATTTTCCACGGGGTCCTCAATGCCATCAGCGGGATTTCACTTTTGTTCCTCTCAGGCGGCAATGACCTCACAAACGGAATAACCGGCCTCGCGGGATTCATAGCTTTGCTTCTGGCGAATATCGCGTTCTATCTGTTTGATAAACACGTAGCGAAGGACAATATTTACACAAAGGTGATCTGGCGGAACTACTGATTAAAAGCGGAAGGCGGCGGTAATACGCATAACGCGATTATCGCCGCCCCCGCCTGTAAAAGCATTATCGCTTATCTGTTCGCACGATGCAGTTGGTTCATCTCCCTCGTAACCTGCTCGCCGCCCGCTCTCCACCAGCGGTCGATTGCGTCGAGCAATCCCGTCTTGTCGATGGTCCCGTCGATATAGTCGAGCCTCGCGTTGTTGACGATATCAGTTAACGCGCTGCCAAGCTCAACCGAAGTCCGTGATGTATACGACGCGCCATAATTCGCGACGACAAACGGCAGGCTTTCTTCACGAACCCTTGTTTCAAGCAAGTTTGCCCAGTGCGTTGCAGGGCGTGTGGGAAGCCTCTTGGCCGTTTGTTCCGGGGTCGTCCAGTAAGGAAGCATCTGGTTATAGCCGTCCCTCCAGTTGGCGGTCAGTATGTCGGGATCACTTTCCTTGGCCGTTGCCAATTCCGCCGCTGTCATGATGTTGTAATAACCGTCATCCGCAATATAGTATGTGATACCGGGATATCCACGTTCAATAAGGTCAAGCATTTCCGCGTCGCCCAGCTTGTCAAGGAATGACAGTGCGCGAAGCAGTTCGGCCTCAGTCTTGACTTCCTTCTTGGAGATGGCGATTACGTCGCTGAATCCGGCCTGAGGTCTTACCTTCATCCCGATAGTGTTGTTATAGATGAATCCCATGACTATGTTATGCCTTACCGTCGGATTATTGGTTTCCATGTTTGTCTGGTTTCTCCTGAAACGATCGACTACGTCCGCGCTCGCGCCGGCAATGCCGCCGCGGAGGATGTTATCCCAGTCTCCCGCAGGATAGGTCCGCCAGTCCGGGTTGATGAGTTTGTCTTCGTATACGACTTTTCGGAACCAGTCCATGGCCGTGATCCACTCGTCTGTCCTCCACTTGTAGACAAGGTCGCCGTTTCTGTCGATTCCCCACTCATTGGGGACGCCAAACCACATTTCCATAATGTCCCACACGCCCGTATACGAGGATACGCCAAGCCCATAAGTGTCGTTGATACCGTTCCCGTCAGGGTCGTTATACGTAAACGCCCACAGCATGTTATAGAATTCATCGACCGTCACAGGATCCCTCATGTTAAGCCTTTCAAGCCAGTCCTGACGGTATCCAACGCCGAAACGGGTCAAATCCCTTGAACGTGGCACCCCGTACAGTTTGCCGTTGTAACCTGCTCCATTACGCGCAACTTCGGACATCATATGAAGGTTGGGGAACACATAGTTTCCCCTTGAGTCCGTCATGTCGATATAGGGCGTTAGTTCCCAGAACGCGCCGTTATCGCACGCATTTTTAAAATCGGCAGTATTGCCTGTGATCAGCATGGTCGGCAAGTCGCCGGAGGTATATAACAACAGCAGCCTGTCATAATAATTGTCCAGCGAAAAATGCGTGATGACAAGATCGGTGTTGGTATAATCCTCTATATCTTTGATGAACTGCCTGTGGTACTTGTTTCCGTCATATTGATTCGAACCGTAAGGTATAAAGATGGTTAGCGGCAACGGCGGTTCGGACGCGGACGCTCCGGAGCCCTGTGAATCATCCCCTTTTGGCGCACATGCGGCTGCTGCAAATGCCATGAGGACCACAAGTACTACAATAAAAAACCTTTTCGCTCTCATTTTTTTCTCCTCTTCCTGATGAGTGTTTGGCTCAATGCCCATGGCATTATGCCATTAAAATTACGTACCGTAATTTCCGGAACCAAATATCGAAAAACCACCTCCTTTATTCGCCTGTAATTCCAGTCCTCTCTATCCCCTGCATGAACTTACGCTGCGCAAAGGCGAAGAACATCAAAACTGGCGCCATGATGATCGCCGCGCCGGACATTATAACCGCATTGTTTATTGTATCATCATTTTCGGGTAAACCCAATGCCGCCAGCCTTTCATATAACTGTTCGGGCGGCAGGTTGACAATCTG
>JGI24698J34947_10000272_pt1 | contig 22268 bp, 20 predicted proteins | sample TergutMp193P3_FD_34947 | JGI IMG/M metagenome (IMG submission 34947) | reverse complement strand
CTAAATATTAGCGTTGTTACATGATTCAATTATGTCTGGCAGAAAAAGGCAAAGTCAGCATGCAGCGCTACTTTCCGGTTCAAAACCGCGAGTACGGCATTACTGATATCCCTGGAGCGAAACGCGGTTTTGAACCGGAAACGCTATATAGTGATTGTGGCAATTTCCGGAAATGCCATTGCTCTGCAACTTGGTATTAGACCAACTTTGAAAAAGTTGAATCGCGCGGAGCGCGTAGTCTGCTCTGTAAGTGTAGTAAGCCGCCAAAGGCGGGGAGCGAAATGGAAAGCGCGGACATCGCTTTGATGCTATAGGTTGCCTCAAAGTTGAACCGCTCTAGTACAGAAACATCGGCTTGCCCTCGACGTGCCTTACTTTGGGGCGATAGTTGTCGCAGTCGTAAAGCTCGTCAACGTCAACGCGCTTTTTGCCTGTGCTGATGGTGGTGATGGGGATACTTGTGTACGTGCCGTTCCGCAGGGCCACAAGGCGGTTACTGGCGCCCCTCTTGATAAGGCTTACGGCCATTTTAGCGTAATTTACGGCAACCATTAAATCCAAGCTGTCCGGCGCTCCGCTGCGCATCAGGTAGCTTACCTGTTGGTACAGTATATTTTCGCCCGTGAGCCTCTTTAGCGCCTCGCCCACAACCAGGCCGATGCCGCCCAGCTTTTTGTGTCCGTAAGCGTCCTCCTGCCCGTAATCCAAAACCTGCCCCCCAATCATTGAGGCGCCTTCGCTGATGGCTATCATCGCGTAATTACTGGGGTTATTGCGTTTGTCCTCCAGTATCAACCGGGCCAGTTTTTCAACGTCAAAAGGCACCTCACTGATGATGCTGCGCTCGGTACCGGCGAGATAGCTGGCCAGAAGGCTGGTTTCGCCGCTGTAGCGCCCGAACAGCTCAATTATGGCAATGCGCTCATGGCTGCCGCTGCTGGTGCGGAGTTGATGGATAAAATCCACGCTGCGCGTAACGGCGGTTGAAAAGCCAATGCAGAAATCAGTGCCATATACATCGTTGTCCATGGTTTTTGGGATGGCGACGATGTGAAAGCCTTCCCGATGCACGCGCTCCGCATAGCTTAACGTATCATCGCCGCCAATGGGGATGATGGCCTGCATACCGAGTTTTTCCAGGTTTTTAAGCACATGCGGCGTAAAGTCAAAGGGCCCGTCAGAATCCAGGTTGACCTGGCCTTTTAAAAAATCCGGCACGGAATCTTTAGCCACCCGCCCCGGGTTGGTGCGGCTGGTGTGCAAAAAAGTTCCGCCGGATCTGTCAATAGTGCGCGTATTTATTAGGTTTAACGGCATAAAACACTTGTCGTAGCTTGTTGGGTCGTCGGCGTTGTACTCCAAAACCCCCGCCCAGCCCCGGCGGATGCCTATAACCTCTATGCCTTTTTCGGCGGCGGCATAAACAACGGCTTTGATGCAGGGGTTTAGGCCGGGCACGTCGCCTCCCCCTGTTAGGATGCCTATTCGCATACTTTCTCCTTATGGTTCAAACGGGCCTTAGATAAACGGCCAGGCCTCCCAGAAGCATTTCTACGGCCAGCGCGCAAAGCACTAATCCCATGAGGCGCTCAATAGCCTGTATAACCTGTTCGCCCAATATTTCTTTCATTTTTACAGAGCTTAAAAACACAACCATCGTCACGGATATTGTAATTATCAGAGCTGTTATCCATACAAGTAATTTTTCAGGGCTTCCGTGGGCGATAAGCATTACGGTAGCCATGGCCGAAGGCCCGGCTATCATCGGTATTGCTATGGGGACGATGAATGGTTCCCTGGCGTTGTGTCCTTCGTCGCCGGAAGGCGTTTCCGCCGGAAAAATCATGTGTATCGCAATCATGAACAGTATCACGCCCCCTGCCACCCGCAGGGATTGATCTGTGAGGTGTAGTAAACCCAGGAAAGAGCGCCCGAAGAGCATAAAAAAGAGCAACGCCCCAAAAGCGATGGCGCATTCACGAAAAACAACAGTCATTCGTCTTGATGGGTGAACCTTCTGCAAGCCGCTGATGAAAATGGGAATATTGCCAAGGGGGTCTGTAATCAGGATCAGCAGGACTGTTGCGGAAATGAATGTGTGCTCCATGAATTTCTATGATAGACCACTTTCGCGGCTATTACAAACCGCCGCTGATGCTGGATTGGGTTTATAGCGTTTCCGGTTCAAAACCGCGTTTAGCAGTTGGGAATCTTAGAGATGCCGTATGTGTAACGCGCCAATGGCTCATTCTCGCGGTTTTGATGCTGAAACGCTATTATATCTCAGCATGGCGGCGCTATCGCTATCGCTTGCGTAGTCAACGCCTATGCGCCTTGAGCGTTCAATGGATGCTGGCGGAGGTCCATCCCGCAGCTCCAGACCGCCGCGCTCAAACAGGGGATGGTTATTAAAACTCCTGTCTATGGCAAGAACCTGCGCCACCTTTCCAGGCCCTCCGCATAAAAGCGCTTTAGACGCTCCAGGCTTTGCCCTTCGGCGCTCCAACACTTTCTCAAGCCCCTCTGCAACTTCGCATGAGCGTATTAAAACCGCCGCGCCCTCGCCTTCAAAGCCCGCGGTAATGTTAAGCATCTGGTGTAAACCATAACAGAGATACACATAGCAATGACCGCCCATACCCCACATGGGGGCGTTGCGGGCCGTCCGCCCAAAGCGGCAATGGCTGGCGCTGTCTTCAGGCCCGCCGTACGCTTCCACTTCCGTAATCCTCAAAACAACCCCATCCCGGCAGAGCAGCTTCCCCAGCAAATCCGGCGCAACCGCCTCGACATGACGGAGATAAAAGCTCTGCGGGATCAGAGCCGTTTGTCTTGTGGATGGGGGTATTTTTACAGCCACCGCGCTTGAAAAGTATAACTAAGGCATTCCTCGCGCAAAGGAGCGCGAAGCCTATATTCTCAAAACAACTTTCTGCTTCAAAACCGCAAAACGCGATTTTGAAGCAGAGACGTAATCACACCCAGCCCCTCAGCTTGCAGGCCTTGGCTACGCGCTCAATGGAAATCATGTAGGCGGCGTCGCGCATGTAGGCTTTGCGCTCCTTGGCCATGGCGGAAACGGCCTTGAAGGCGTTTGTCATCTTTTGATCCAGCTTTGTTAAAACTTCATCTCTTTCCCAGTAGTAGTTGGCGTTGTTCTGCACTTGCTCGAAATAGGAGCAGGTAACGCCGCCGGCGTTGGCCAAAAAGTCGGGGATCATGAATATCCCTTTTTTCTGTATGACAACATCGGCCTCAGGGGTTGTGGGGCCGTTGGCGCCTTCGGCTATGACCTTTACCGTGTCTTTGATTTTTTCAACATTGCCGGCGTTGACCATGTTCTCCTGGGCGCCGGGGACTAAAACGGTTACGGGCTGTTCAATCCAAGCATCGCCGTCCAGCTGCTTCCAGCCATATTCCTTGGCCTTGTTGGGGTCAATGGTTCCAAACTTATCAACGGCGGCCATCAACTGGGCGAACTTGACGCCGCTATCGCACGCGTAGGTGTAGGCTTTTTTGTCCTTGTTGTCCCAGCATGAGATGGCGCATGTCTTGGCGCCGTACTGCTCCAGGAGATCAAGCGTGTACTGAGCGACGTTGCCGGAGCCCTGTATGGAAGCCGTGGCGCCCTTGATGTCAATGCCCAATTCTTTAAGGGCTTCGCGGATTGTATAGACTACGCCGTACCCGGTGGCCTCGGTGCGGCCCAGGGAGCCGCCCATGCCCACGGGCTTGCCCGTGATGACGCCGGGGAACTGTCCGCCCATGATGTGCTCGTACTCGTCCATCATCCACAGCATGTGCTGATTGTTCGTCATTACATCGGGCGCCGGTACGTCCTGAACCGGGCCGATATTTTTGGCGACTTGCCTGATGAAGCCCCGGCATATCTGTTCCTGCTCCCTGTCGCTCAATTCACGGGGGTCGCAGATTACGCCGCCCTTGCCGCCGCCTAAAGGAATATCAACGACGGCTGTCTTCCAGGTCATCCAGGTGGCAAGAGCGCGCACTGTGTCAACGGTTTCGTGGGGATGAAAGCGTATGCCGCCCTTTGCGGGGCCTCTGGCGTCGCTGTGCTGCACGCGGAAGCCCTGGAAGACCTTGGTGCTTCCGTCATCCATGCGGACCGGAATGCTGAAGTGGTACTCCCGCATGGGTACGCGCAAGAACCCACGGGTTCCACTATCTAACCCGAGTTTTTCGGCGACGCCGTCAAACTGGCGCTGCGCCATTTCAAAGGGATTGAAGGTCGAATCAGCCATGCTGCTGCTCCTTAGTGTTAGGAATAAATGGGACCTGAAATAGGCCCTGAATTTGGTTTATCGCTTTTATTAGGCTACTTGCCCGTTTCCGCTTCCTCTATTTCCGAAAATGTTTTAGCTAACCAGGCGGGGCTTTTTTCATACTTGACGACGTCAATGTACATTGTTCCGTTGGCGTTTTTGCCAACGGCTATGGTGGCGTAGTGCACTTCGCCTTCAACCTTTAAAACAAGATCGTTCATTTCTTTGTTGGGGTTTGTGCCTACGATTACAGACGTGGTTGCCCACGCCAGTTCGGGGATTCCCTTAAGCAGGCGGTACAGGCCGCCGGCGTATATAGCCGCCAGGTTTTTTTCCAGCGCCGCGATAAGCTCTTTGTTCAGTTTGTCAATGGTTTTCTTATCCGCCTGAACGTATGGCATGTCCAGCTTGAACTCGCTGAGCTTTTCCATGCCAGGCTCAGGGTCTCTCTTGCCTTCCATAGCTTCCTTGAGGTCGCGGGTAGTCCATTTTTCTGAAATCCATCCGGCCTCGGCAAGCTCCTGTAAGCCAAGCGCGTCTATCTCTTCAAGCGTGAGGCCCAGGCCATAATAGCCGGCATTGTTGTGGAACAGCTGCGCAGTGCCCATGGCAAGGGAATTGTCCGCCGGGCAAAAGTTTTCCAGGTGCTTTGGGTCTTTTCTGACCATGGCGTATTGAAGGTGTTCAAATACAGTCCCCGGCCCCTTTGAGGCTTCGGGGGCCTTGATTGGTATATTGCTTAACAATTCCGCGGGGCTTGGCGGCTTTTTTTCGCACCCGATGGCGAGAAGAAGCCCTGCTGCGGCGGCAAAGGCAAGCGGTTTGAACATGTTTCCTCCTGTAACACGGTATCAGGGACATTGATACAATACCCTAAGAGTACAGTGTACCCCACCCGTTTATTTTTTAGGAGATTAGTGTACCCCATTCGTCTGATTGTTGTCGGAAAGCCAAAACCGGAAGCCATAGTTTTGTTGGAAAAACATTATAAAAAATTAATAAAACCCTACGCGCGTCTTGAAATCATTGAACTTCAGGAGGGCAGAGGTCAGCTTGAACGCCAACTGTTTGAGGAGGCGGGCCGGATAAAAAACGCGCTTTCAGGTTTCCAGAGGCAAATTCTCCTTTGCGCCGACGGTCCCCAGAGAAATTCTGAAAAATTCGCCCGCTGGCTGGGGGCCAGGATGGACTCAGGCGAGAGCCTGGCCTTTGCAATAGGGTCCAGTCACGGCTTTCATCCATCGCTGAAAGCCGACTTTAGCGAGCGCGCCGCCCTTAGCGCGATGACTTTTCCCCATGACTTGTGCAGGATTATGTTTCTGGAACAGTTATACCGAGCATTCGCCATACTGAGGGGCGGAGCTTATCATAAGTGATAGTAGTAACCATCTAGCGTCAATCCTTCAAATTCTGTAATCTCTGGGCCGTGCTTTCGATTTCCGTGATGCGGAAGGCAAAGTTGCCGTCAACCACTACCACCTCGCCCTTGGCTATCTGCTTGCTGTTTACCAACAGGTCAACGGGGGCGTCGGCGGGGCGGTTCAGCTCCAGAATAGAGCCGGGAGTAAGCTTTAACAACTCGCCCAGCGGCATTTCCGTGTGTCCCATCCTCACCACCACCGGCAATTCTATGTCCAGCAGTAATTCCAGGTTTCTGGTGTCAACGCTGGATTCGTAGGTTTGGGCAGGCCCGGCTTGCTGGGTCTGCTGACCGCCCGCCGCGCCCGCGTCGGCCTCGGCGGGCGGCGGGGCTTCTTGCTGGGGCATAAGCCCCATCTTGCGCTTTAGCTGTTCGTACAAAAGGGAAGTGACTAGTATATAAATATTGGCTTGAAGCGTATCCTGGGTTGTAGCCAACGGAACGGTCAAAAATGGACCCGGTCCAACGGCCGCTTCTATAGAGGCGGCATCGAATGGCGTCACTTCCAGTATTTCCAAGCCCGAAATACTCAGCGTTTCACCGGCCTGGTCGGACAGTGTTTGATTGGCGCTGCCCATCACCTGGTTAAAGGTTTCCGAGAGAGCGTCTTTGCTATCCCCCGCCAGGCTGTCTGATGGATTACCGTCCCCGCCCAGCATGAGGTCAACAAGGATGGTGCTCTCCTTTAACGGCATACTGAACAGGAAAGTGCCCGTTACGCCCTTGGTGTAAGGCGCTTTGACAAAAATTGAGTCGGGGGGCAGTTTTTCCGCTATATCCGCGTGCGTCATCATTTCGCCGGGGCTGGGAGTTACTGTAAAATCGCGGCCCGTGAGCATGGAAAATACAGACGTAGTACTCTCCGCAAAGCATTCGCCAAGTTTTTGCGCAAGATCACTCAGTAATTGATCCATGTCATTGCTCCTGTCCGATGGAAGTAACCTGGAACACCCGCTTTTGGTGAACGTTTAATGCTACCAGACCCTTCATCCTTGGTATCCCGTCAACAGTGAGATCCAGCATAGCGTCATATTTTTTGGTCAGCGATATCAAATCCCCCTTCTGGAGGTGAAGTACATCGGCCAGCGTCAGCGATGTACCTCGTATTTCAGCCGAAATGGCCATGTCGCAGTGCTTGAGGCTTGCCACCAGCAGCTTGGCTTCCTCAAAGGTGGCGCTCTTTTTGTAGCCCGTAAACATTTCCTGGTCAAACTTATTGGCCACAGGCTCAAGTATTATGCTTGGGATAGCCAGGTTGATCATGCCTGTGGTGTTGCCCATCTTTACTTCAAAGACAATCAAAATCACCACTTCGTTTGGCGCTACGATTTGAATCAACTGGGGGGACGTCTCTCTGGCCTGCACCTTGAAATCCAGGTCAATGATTCCCTTCCAGGCGTCCTTGAGGTCGTCTAAGGCCAATTTTAACACGCCGTCAAAGATTGACTGCTCGATATCCGTCATCGTGCGCATGTGACGCACTTGTTCGCCGGGGCCTCCCAGCATCTTGTCTATTATCGGGAAAACCAGCTGAGGGTTTACTTCCATGGCAAAGGCGCCTTCCAGCGGCCTTAGCGAGATTGCGTTAAAGCACGTAGGGTCTGGCACCGACAGCAGAAATTCCTGATAGCTCAGCTGCTCGACGCTTATCAGGTTTACCTCGGTGATGAACCTGAGGTACGCGGACAGGCTGGAGCTGAAGTTGCGGGCAAAGCGGTCGTGCATGAAGTGCAGAGACCTCATCTGCTCCCTGCTGACCCGGTCGGGACGGCGGAAGTTATACAGGCTCACCTTTTTTTGCGGCCCTGCTTTTTTGGATTTTGGCGCGGGCTTTTCGGCTGCGGGCGCCGCCAAGGGCTTCTCGCCCTTGACGTGGGATTTAAGCAGGGCGTCAACTTCTTCCTGACTCAGGATTTTTGCCATCTTGTAGCGCTACCTCCCATTAACCTGATAATTTCGGAGTTTCCCCCTCAGGCGCAACATAGCCTTAGTATGTAATTGTGACACCCTGCTCTCTGTTATGTTAAGAATATCTCCAATTTCTTTCATGTTCAATTCCGCAAAATAATAGAATTGCACAACTTTCTGCTCTTTTGCCGGAAGTCCCCCTATTGCTTTTTTTAATATCTGGCGAATTTCGCTTTCGTGCAGCGTCATATGCGGGTCTTCAGCGTCCGGGTCGGGAATAAAAGAAATGAGACCCTCGCCCTCGCCTGAAGCGTCCTCAAAGGAGCCAAGTGTTACGCCTTTAAGTTCATCAATGGATTTGTGCAAGTCCTCCAGATTAACGCCAAGGCGCTCGGCTACCTCTTCGTCTGAGGCCGCCCTTCCAAACTGTTGTTCCAGAGCGTGATAGGCCTCTTCGATGTCTTTCTTTTTGCGCCTCAGCGCCCTGGGAACCCAATCCAAATCCCTCAGGCTGTCTAATATCGCGCCCCTCACCCGCTGTTCGGCGTAAGTTCTGAATTTGACGTTGCGCCCTGGTTCAAAGCGCTCGGCGGCGTCAATAAGGCCGATGATACCCGAATTTATGAGATCATCCACGTCAACGTGCGCCGGAACGCGGTTTGCAATACGGTGGGCGATGTATTTAACTAAATCCAGACTCTCCATGACCATGGCGTCGCGGTCTTCCCGCTGACTTCGCGAACCCTGCTCTGGAGCTTCAGATGAACCGATTGAGTCATGGGATATATCTAAGATGGCTGATTCCCTGTCCGCGCTTGCTACTGCCGCCGAGCGATACGCCTTGCCAGCGGCGCCGCCTGCGGAAGGAGTTACAAAATCTAACCCTTCCGCCGATTGGGGAATAATGCCGGGAGTTTTTTTTTCCCCAGAACTCATGACCATGACCTAAGCCTGACTCAACTCCTTCCAGAATGCATTAAAAGCATCTCGTTTAAGAGGCACTTTTTCAAGGAGCATATTTGATATGGCCTGAAACGCTTTAGCTGCGGGGCTGTCGGGAAACAGGTCAACAACGCCCTGCTGCCGCCTCACGGCCTGTAAAACGTGGTCGTCAGAGGGTACCAGCCCAAGACTCCCCACCTCTTTGCCCAAAAACTGTCTGGCCGCCGCCTGTATCTGGTCAACGGCTTCTTCGGCCTCCTCCTGGTCCTGGGCGTTGTTAACGAGAAACCAGATAGGTTTTAGCTGATCCCTCACGTGAACCACCTTGACCATGGCGTAAGCGTCAATGAGCGAGTGCGGCTCGGGCGTAATCACCAGTATTACCTCTTGAGCCGCCATTAGTATTTTAATTACAGAATCGTGAATACCGGCGGCTGTATCAATCAGCAGCCAGTCCGTGCCTGCGGCTACGCGCTGCATCCCTTGCACCAGCCTCAATTCTGTCATCGCGTCCAGCTTTGTCAACTCCTGGACGCCGCTGGATGCCGGAATCAGGCGTATGCCTGAAGGTCCTTCCAGTATGATTTCCTCAAGCACCCTCTCGCCGCGCAGAACGTGCTGCAAGGTGTACTTAGGCGAAACGCCAAGGAGAATGTCAACATTTGCCAGGCCAAAATCGGCGTCCATGATTGCCACGCGCTGCCCCGCCTTAGCCAGGGACAGGGCAATGCCGGCGGCCACGTTGGTTTTTCCAACCCCTCCCTTGCCCGAAGTTATGGCCAAAACCCTTGAGTGAAAGAGAGAATCCCCATTTGTCTCAGGGGAGACGAGCGGCATAGATTTAACAACGGTATCTGTCATGAGCGCACCTGCGCTGGCGGGAGTATCAGATCGGCAACCCTGCGGCTGGAGGCAAGTTCTAAATCCTGCGGGACTTCCCTGCCTGTTCCCAGATAGCTCAAGGGCCGCTTGACGCGCACCAGCGTTGAAAGTATCGGCCCATATGTGCAGGTTTCATCAAGTTTTGTAAATATCAGGCGGCTGGGGCGCAGTCTTTCAAAGCGTTGCGCTATTTCCGCCAGGTCACGGGGCTTTGCCGTAGCGGATAACACCAGGTGGGTTTCCACGAGGGGCAGCCCTTCCAGCAAAGCGCCCAGTTTTTCCATGCGCTCTGTGTCTTCCTGCTGATGGCCCGGAGTGTCAATGAGTACCAGAGCGCGATCCTGGTAAAAATTCAGCGCGTTTTTTAGATCCTCGGTGGTGATGATTACGTGAATCGGAACTTGCAGCACCTGGGCGTACTGTTGAAGCTGGTCAACGCCATCGGCCCTGAATGTGTCTAACGTGAGAAGGGCAACTTTTTGCTTGAGGTTTAGCTTTGCAAAGGCGGCCAGTTTAGCGATGGTGGTGGTTTTACCAACGCCGGAGGGGCCTATCAGCGCCGCAACCTGCACCTTGTTGGGATCAAGCTGAATGGGCGCGGCGACGGGTATAAAGTCAGAAATTACCCGGCGCATATACAGACGGGCCTTGTCGTGTTCAACATTGTCTTCGCCGCCCTGTTCAACCAGCGCGCGTTGCGTGTACTCGCACAGCCTGACGGCTATCATGGGGTCAACGTCATTGGCCGCTAAATCTCCGTAAAGTTTTAGCATGGATGGCGGCAGCTGGTGCGGCAGGGCGGGCAAACCGTGCCTTTGTATGCGGTTGAGCATGGATTTTAACTGATCTAATTCGGTGAGGATAGAGCTGTTGCGCGCCTCCTGGTCTTTAAGCGCCTCAACGGCGCCCCTGATTTCCAAAAGCTCGCGGCGTATCGGCTGCAAATCCATCGAGGCGCTTGGCTGCGGCGGGGCTGGGGGAGGAACTGTGTGAGAAACCGGAGGCGGGGCGGGGGCAACGGGCGCAGCCTGTTTGACAACTGGCTTAGGTGTTGGCGCATCCTGACGCTGGGTGGGCTTTGGTTTTCCGGCGGGCAAACCAGACTGCAATGCAAGGGGCTGGCGCAAGCCATATATGCCGCCCGGCTTTGCCGGTGGTTTAGCGGGGGCAGGGAAAGTTGTTTCGTCAATGGCGGCTGTTACCTCGATATAGTTTTCCTCGCTCCCGTCCGAATTGACGCGCTGGCGCGTGCGGGTGGAGAGGATATAAGCGTCCTCCCCCATTTCCTGTTTGATTATTATCAGGGCCTCCGCCATGGAGCGCGCCTCAAATGTCTTTACACGCATTGGTCACTCCATCCGCAAAGTAATCTCATGACACCGTCCCCAAGCTAACCACGCGCACGTCGAGAGGCACCTCCGAATGGCTCAGCACCACCAGGTGGGGCATTGCCCTTTCCAGGAGGCGATACAGGTGGGGCCTTACAACCGGATTTGTGAGCAGCACGGGCTGCGCGCCCGGCAATAGCTCATTAATGCTGTTTGTTATGCGCGTAAGCAGCTCCTGCACCCTGTTTGGATCCATCGCCAGAAAACTGCCTCTATCGGATGATTCAACGGATTGCTGTAAGGCCTGCTCAATGGATGGATCAAGTACCAACACGCCAAGCTCATTGACCTCTGAAAGATGCTGGCTTGTAATGGCCCTGCCAAGGGGCTGCCTGACAAATTCCGTGAGGGTGATGGGATCGCGGGTAACCGTAACGGCATCTGCAAGAGATTCCAGAATCCTGGCGAGGTCGCGTATAGAAACCCTTTCTTTAAGCAGGTTTTGAAGCACTTTCAGCAAAACGGGCACAGGCACAACGCCGGGCACCAATTCATCCACGAGCTTAGGCGCTGTTTCCCTGAGATTATCCAACAGCCCCTGAACCTCCTGGCGTCCAAGCAATTCAGGCGCGCGCTGTTTGAGCAATTCGGAAATATGCGTAGTCATAACGGTCGGCCCGTCAACCACGGTGTAGCCGGATAGCTGCGCCCTGTCCTTCTGGGCTTCCTGCACCCAGAAAGCGGGCAGACCAAATGCCGGTTCCTTGGTAGGCGTTCCCTGCAACGGCTCTGTGGCGGTGCCGGGATTCATGGCCAGATACTGGCCCGGCGTCAGCTCGCCGCGTCCCACTTCTTCACCGCGAATTAATAGCCTGTATGAATTGGCGCTCAACTGGAGGTTATCCCTGATGCGGATGGGCGGCACCACCACCCCCAGCTCCTGGGCAATCTGGCGGCGCACGGCCTTAATGCGCTCCAGCACGGTTCCTCCCTGGTTTACGTCCAGCAGTGGAATCAGGCCATAGCCAACCTCCAGGCCAAGCGGGTCTATCTTGAGCAGGGCCTCAACCTTTTCAGGCCCATCGGGTTTGAGCTTTTCCTTAGCTGCGGCCAAGCTATCCTCCTTGGCCTTTTTGGCGGCAAATTTGCTGATGATATATGCCATAACGCCCGCTATGGCGGACATGAGCCAAAAGGGCAGCAGCGGCATGCCCGGAATGATGCCGAAGAATAATAGCGCGCTGGATGCTATATAAAGCGGGCGGGCGTCTTTGGCAAACTGGAGCATAACCTCGGCGCCCATGTTGTCAGACTTGCTATTGCTCCTGGTGGTGAGAATAGCGCCGCCAACGCTGATCAAGAGGCTGGGAATAGCCGTCACGAGGCCATCGCCCACGGTCAGCAATGTAAATGTTTCCATCGCCTGTAAAACAGGCATGTCGTATCGCAAGATGCCAATGACTATACCAGCCACGATATTAACGGCCAGTATTAAAAATGACGCCACGGCGTCCCGCTGGGTGAATTTTACGGCGCCGTCCATGGCCCCGTAAAAATTGGTTTCTTCCTGCAATTCCAACCTGCGCTTGCGGGCCTCGGCTTCATCTATGTAACCGGCGTTCAGGTCTGCGTCAATGGCCATTTGTTTACCTGGCATGGCGTCCAGTGTAAAGCGGGCTGTCACCTCGGCTATGCGTCCCGCGCCGTGGTTGATGACCAGAAATTGAATGGCTAATAATATGAGAAATACAACCAGCCCGATGACATAGCTGCCGCCAACGACAAACTGACCAAAGGCCCTGACCATGTGACCGGCGGCGTCAACGCCCTGTTCGCCGCCATATAGCAGTATTCTCCTGGTGGTGGCTACATTTACGGCCAGCCTGAAGAGGGTGATTACAAGCAGAATTGACGGATATGTGCTAAATTCCTGGGGCTTGGAGACATACATTCCAAGCATCAGTATCAGTAATGAAATAGTAATATTGCCAACAATCAGGGCGTCAATGGCCAGAGCGGGCAGCGGAAGAATGAGGACGACCATGGCCAGCAGAACAAAAACAGGCACGGCCAGGTCAATCCGCCTGCCGAGGCGGGTGATATAGGGTAGAATTTTGTCCAGAAGAGTCAGCATATTGACACCGGTAACCCATAAAAGCGAAAGGAATGCCATGTCTGTTCTTGTATCAAAATTGGGGAACTATATGCGCTTCCCCTAAAATTAGCGTTGTTATTCCATTTCTGCATAGAATGCGCTATTTTATTTGGAGATAATAATTGCGCCGCGTTTGAATTTATCAGTGTAACTTGAGCTATTTCGAGAAGAAAGTGATGCCCTGGCTCTTAAAACAACTTTCTGCCTCAAAATTGCGGGACGCAATTTTGAGGCAGAAACGGAATTACATGATTCAATTATGTCTGAGGTAATTGCAAAACCTCTTGATATCGTTGCGCGCCAGTGTGGCAATTGCTGAAAAATGCGCGTCTGGCCCCCGCGTTCCCGGCAAAGCCGGAGGTTTTGCAATTAGCTCGTCTGACAGAAAAAGGCAAGGTCGGCATACAGCGCTGCTTTCCGGTTCAAAACCGCGAGTACGGCATCGCTAACGCTTCTGGAGCGAAACGCGGTTTTGAACCGGAAATGTTTTACATCGTTTCTCTTCTGACTTCTTTCAGGCGTCCGGCTTTGCCGAGTTTTTCGCGCAGGAAGTACAGCTTGGCGCGCCGCACCTTGCCGTGGCGCAATACTTCCATCTTGCTGATGGTCGGGCTGTTTAGCGGGAAAATGCGTTCTACGCCTACGCCGGAGCTGATCTTGCGCACGGTAAAAGAAGCCCGCATACCGCCGCCGCGAATGGCGATGACGATGCCCTGAAATACCTGGATACGCTCTTTTTCGCCTTCCTTAACCCTGACGTGAACCTTTACGGTGTCGCCAGGCGTGATTCTGGGAAGGTCTTTCCTGACCAGACCCGCTTCCAAGCGGTCAATGATGTTCATAGCAACTCCAATGTGCCAGAGGTCTGATGGCAGATGAGCCAGACATGGCGCGAAATCCGCGAAAGGCGGATTTGTCAGTTTAGCGGGTTTTGTTTCTTAGTCAAGATTACATTTTCAATCCCGGCCATCAGGCAAAGAGCTATATAATGAATCATTGCGCTGGATCAGACATGTCTTTTTTTTCACGTTTATTTTCCAATTCAAAGGCTCAAAACCTGCCCTGTTTGGCTGAACTCCTGGAGGCGCGGGGCGTTCCAGGCGATCTGCCGGGTCTTAATGACAACCTGCTCTCGGAAATTGGAGCGCTGAAGGCCGTTGAACGCGTCTCAGCCGCAGACGCCATAGCTATGCTGTATAAGCGTGAACTTCCCCTGCCGCCGCCATGGCGCGAGGCACAGTACGATCTGCTGCCCCAAATCGTCCCCACCTGGCAGGGGGAGCGGGAGCAGTTCTATTATCGCCCTTGTTTTGACAACCTCTGCAAGCGCGTGCTGGCGGCCGGAAAGCCCGTGCCGCAGGAGTGGTTCGCAATTTGGGATATTCCGGAAGACTACATCGCGGATATAGCCCTGGAGCATCTGGAAGAGCGGACAAAAGATAAACCCTTCGTCCGCCTGCCCAGCGGGATTTATCGCTCAGATTTTGGAGACGGCCATGACGCCGCCAGAATCCTGCTGCCCCAGTACTGGAGCAATTTATTCCCGGGTCAAAACACGTTTATCGCCATTCCGAGGCCCGGTATTTTACTGGTTGCGCCACAAGTATTATTGCCAAAGCTGGCCGAGGGCATTGGGGAAGCACTGCGGGACGCGGGCCAGGACGCGCTGGTTGCCACTATGTACCAGTGGGTTGACAGCAAACTAATGCCCGCAAGCCTTCAGGATCCCCATCCGATGATTCAGCCCCAGCGCGAATTTCGCCAAATGGATATCATGGCGGCATACAACGCCCAGGCCGAAGACCTTGTAAAAATGCAGATTGGAACGCCTTGCCCCATTGGTATGATACGCACGCAGCAGGGGCGGACGCTGACCGTGGCGAATTGGCTGGAGGGCATGCCTGCTCTTGTGCCTGATGCTGACCTGATTGGCTTTGTCAGTTCCAAGGGCAAGCCTCTGGGCCTTTACTGGAGGCAGACGCTCCCGCGCTTGCAGCGCATTAAAGGGGAAGTCGTTGATATTTGGGGGCCAAGGCGCTTGGCGTTTAAGGATTTTCCAACGGTCAGCGAGCTGGAGGAGTTGGAGTGCTTCGCCTCCGCCGAAATCCATGCTCAGGCCATGAACCCCCAGGCCGCCCAACAGGGACGCCCATCTTCCCCCAGACCGCAGACGCAGCAATCCCAACAATCCCACGCCGCTTCAGCATCGGCAATGTCTAACACTAACAGTCCCGTACCCGCCCACCTGCGGGGTCTTAGTCTGGGAGTCCAGAGCGATGATTAGAGCAATTGAAAAGTAGAACAAAAATGTATTTTTTTGCCTATGCCCGTTGTTCCGCTCACCGATTTACATCGGCTAGCGATAAGGCCGACAAATGAAAATCCTTGTCACGGGCGGCGCGGGCTTTATCGGCAGCCACTTTGTGGACCGTTTTATCTACGAGGGCCATAAGGTCTGGGTTTTGGACAATTTATGCAACGGCACAGAGGCCAACCTCAACCCAAAGGCGGAATTTATTTTGATAGATATCAAAGACAGCGGCCTGGAGCCTCAAATTGCTAAAATACGTCCCGAGGCCGTTTTTCACCTGGCGGCCCAGGTAAATACGCGGGTCAGCCGCTCAAACCCCGTATTTGACGCCATAGAAAACATAATGGCCACATTGATGTTAATCGAAGCAGGATTAAAAAACGGCATGGAGTACTTTGGCTTTGCTTCCAGCGCTAGAGCCATTTACGGCGAAGCCAACGGCCCCCAGTCGGAAACTCACCCTGAAACCCCCATGAACCCGTATGGCGCGGCAAAGCTGGCTGTGGATAAATACCTGCACACATACAAGATCACGCGGGGCCTGAAGAGCGTCAGCCTGCGCTTTTCCAGCGTCTATGGTCCCAGGCAGGGGGCAAAGGGCGAGGCCGGCGTCGTGGCAGTGTTTGCCAAGAACCTGCTGGACGGCGCGCCCCTTTGCGTCAACGGCGATGGCCTTCAAACCAGAGACTTTATATATGTAACCGACCTGGCCGAAGCCGCCAGCCTGGCGTTAAAACAAGACTCTACGGGCGTGTTCAACCTGGGGACGGGTCTGGAGACCTCAATATTGGATTTGGCAAAAAGCCTTTGCTCCATAGCGGGGGCTGATATTTCTCTGATTCAGCATGCGCCGACCATCCACGGCGAACAGCGGCGAAGCGCTATAGACCCGTCAAAAGCGGCGAGGGTATTGGTGTGGAACCCGCGCACCAGCCTTGCCAACGGGCTGAAAAACACGTTTGAGTGGTTTGCCTCCAGTAAGATAAAACCATGACGCGTCCAGAGCTATTAGTCATGGCCGCCGGGCTGGGCAGCAGGTTTGGCGGCCTCAAACAGCTTGAGCCTATTGGGCCTGACGGCGAAAAAGTGATGGACTATAGCCTTTTTGACGCAAAGAGGGCCGGCATAGAAAGGGTTGTCTTTGTAATAAGGCGGGAGTTTGAAAGCGATTTTCATAAACACGTAGGCTCGCGCTTTGCCAGGTGGATGGATATAGCGTACGCCTTTCAGGAGATTGACCTGCTGCCTCATAGCTTTAGCGTTCCCTATGGTCGCTTGAAACCCTGGGGAACGGCCCACGCTATTTTATCCGCCAAAGATATAATCAAAAATCCCTTTATCGCCATCAACGCCGACGACTTCTATGGCGCTGCGGCCTTTTGCGCTCTTGCCGAATGGCTTTCCGCTCCGGTTAAAACTATCCCTGAACAATACGCCATGGTCGTCTTTCAAATGGCTAATACGCTTTCACCCAACGGAACAGTGGCCAGGGGCGTTTGTGAAATTGATGAAAGAGGCCTCCTGGGCGCGGTCAGAGAGTATTCTGCGCTGGAAGCCTTTGAAGGCGGCGCGCGGGATATACCGGCGGATGGCTCCGTAACTGTTTTTACGGGCCTTGAGCCTGTCTCCATGAACTTTTGGGGCTTCAGGCCAAGCCTTTTCGCGTATTTAGAAGAATTATTCGTTGATTTTTTAATTAAACGCGGTCAGGAATTAAAGTCAGAGTTTTACATACCCTGCGCCGTGGATGAACTAATAAAGACAGAGCGGGCCGAGGTTCACGCTCTGCGCACGCCAGACCCCTGGTTTGGCGTGACGTACCGCGAAGATAAGGAGTTTGTGGCCGCCCGCGTCAGAGAATTAATAAAATCAGGTAAATACCCCCATTCGCTTTGGAGTTCCTGATGTCGGCAGCCTGTCTTAGGGACGCGCTAAAAAAATTCGACATAAAGGGCGGCTTTGTCAACGCCAAGCCCTGCGGGAGCGGTCATATAAACGACACATTTCTTGTAACCTTTGAACGGGATGGGGTTATTTCCAGGTACATAGCCCAGCGCATCAATGACAACATATTCAAAAACCCTGTGAAGGTGATGGAAAATATCGCTCACGTCACAGGACACTTGCGCAAAAAGGCGGAGCGCAGGGGGCAAAGTGACATTCAAAGGCGCGTCCTCACGCTGGTTCAAACGCTGGGCGGCGAAAACCTTGCCTATGACGCAGACGGCCGTATATGGCGTTGTTATGTGTGTATTGAGGGCGCCAGCAGCTGGGACATCGTTAAAACCCCAGGGCAGGCTTATGAAGCGGCAAAGGCATTTGGCGCGTTTCAGCGCGATTTGATGGATTACGACGGACCTGAGCTGTTTGAGACCATCCCTATGTTTCATCACACACCCAGCCGGTTTGCGGCGCTGCAAAGGGCCGTGCGGGAAGACGTCAAAAACCGCGCGGCTTTTGTAAAAGCGGAAATTGATTTCGCCATGTTCAGGGAAACACTTGCGAACAGTCTGCAAACGCTGCTGGAAAAGGGCGTTATTCCTGAGCGGATCACACATAACGACACTAAACTCAACAACGTGCTGCTGGATGACATTACGGGAAAAGGTCTTTGCGTGCTGGACCTGGATACGGTGATGCCCGGCATGAGTTTGCATGACTTTGGCGACATGGCTCGCTCCGCTGCTAACCCCGTGGCCGAGGATGAACAGGATTTGCGCAAGGTGGCAGTGCAAGTCCCCATCTTTGAAGCCCTCGCCAGGGGCTATATGGAAGGCGCGGAAGGAGCGCTGCTGCCAATAGAAAAAGACCATCTGACTACATCGTTTAAGCTGCTGACCTTTGAATGCGGCATCCGCTTTCTGACAGACTACCTGCAAGGCGATACTTATTTTAAAACCAAGCGGGAGGCCCATAACCTGGATAGATGCCGCGTTCAATTTGCCCTTTTAAAGTCCATTGAAGAACATGAAGAACGCCTGATGAAGATAGTCGCAGACGGAAGCTGACGTTGGGGGCAACCTGGTGTAACATAGACATAGAGCAATATTCCCATTATGGAGTGCCCATGGGTCTTCTAGATCTTCACGCGCTGATAGATGTAGTCAATAGCTGGGTGTGGGGGTACCCGCTGGTATTTTTGTGCCTGGGCGCGGGTGTATTTTTTTCAGTCTGGACGCGCTTTTTGCAAATCAGACACATAAAGGGCATGGTCAAACAACTGTGGGCGGGTGAGGCTTCCGATAAAGGCATCAGCAGCTTTCAGGGCTTCGCCATGGCCCTGGGCGGGCGCGTCGGCACGGGTAACATCGCCGGCGTTGCAACCGCGATAGCCATAGGAGGGCCTGGCGCGTTATTCTGGATGTGGGCGATAGCGTTTTTAGGGGCCGGTTCGGCATTCATTGAGGCAACCCTGGCCCAGGTGTGGAAAGAAAAGAGAACGGGCGAATACAGGGGCGGCCCTTCCTATTACATTGAGCACGGCCTGGGCATAAAGTGGTTCGCCGTAATCTTTGCCGTGGCCACGGTGATTTCCTGCGGGCTTTTAATGCCGGGCATTCAATCCAACAGCATAGCCAGAGCCTGCTTTGAAGGCTTTGGGACGCCGCTCTGGGTTTCCGGCGTCCTGGTTACGGCGCTACTTGCCCTCGTGGTATTCGGCGGCGTCAAGCGCATCGGGCGCGTGGCCGAATTGGTGGTGCCGTTCATGGCGCTGGCCTACATCATCATGGCCCTTATAATCGTAGCTGTTGACATCCGCCGCGTGCCGGAGATGTTCAGCCTTGTTTTTTCTTCGGCCTTTGGCGTAAATGAAACCTTCGGGGGCATCGTTGGCTCCGCTATAGCGTGGGGGGTAAAGAGGGGGATTTACAGCAACGAGGCCGGACAGGGGACAGGCCCTCAGGCGGCGGCGGCGGCTGAAGTGGCCCACCCCGCTCAGCAGGGGCTTGTTCAGGCGTTTTCCGTTTATATTGATACATTGGGCGTTTGCACGGCTACGGGCCTGATGTTGCTGCTAACCAACCAATACAACGTAGCCAGACCAGGAGGCGGCTTTTTATTACACAACCTGCCGGGTCTGGAAGCCGAGGCCGGCGCTCCTTATACCCAAGCCGCCGTTGATATGGTGATTCCGGGGTTTGGCAGCGGTTTTGTGGCCGTAGCCCTGTTCTTTTTTGCCTTCACCACCATCATGGCCTACGCCTATTACGCGGAATCCAACATGGCCTACCTGGTGAGGGGCAGGGGAGCCAAACTTGCCATAACCCTTGTGCGCCTCGGCCTTCTGGTCATGGCGTACTTTGGCTCCATGCGTACAGCCGAACTGATGTGGGCCATGGGCGATATTGGCGTCGGTCTGATGGCCTGGCTGAACCTGATAGCAATCCTCGCCCTCGGCGGCGTTGGCGTCAAGGTTCTTAAAGATTACGAGAGGCAAATTAAAGAGGGTGGTAAGCTCTGCTTTGAGCCTGAAAAGCTGGGCATTAAAAATACCGAGTGCTGGGGGAAAAACTGAGGGGGTTTTATGTCCAAAAAAAATATTAACTATGCTTTTTTGCTCTTATTATTGAGCCTGCTATTTGGATGCGTCAAAATACAACAGACCAATAGTTTTAGCTGGAAGCGCACGCTTAAACAATCCAAAACCGCAGAAGCCGTGCAGCTTTATTTTAAAGAAGGATTGGTTGATTCTGAAATGGAAAGGGCGGCTGAACAGATGCTTGCGGAAGTCATCCCCATTCCTGTTGTTTTAAATCAGGAAACCACTGACGATCAAAAAGTTTTAAAAATTATTATCAATGGGACGCAAAGAAATTATTTTGATGAAAAAAGCTATGGTCGAATTCTGGCTCAGACAATTGGATATAATATACTTTATGATTTAGCCATTTCGTCTTCTATCTCTCTTTCTGGCTTTCTTTTTACATCAGATAGCTTTGTGAGACTTATGTTTGTTGTCGGAGGCATGGTTTTTGCTAGCTATAGTGTGACTTTTAGCTTTTTGGGTGTAAGTATATTCGCTACGGCTGAATACCAGCAACACAAGCTATTTAAAGAAAAATACGGTTATTTGCCGCTTTGCTTTAACGCGTTTGGGACATTCAGTAACGAAAGTAACGTATTTGATGATAAAACAAAAATAAAACGCGCGGTGATTCCAAAACGCAGATATAAACTAATAAATATGCTTAGCGCGAGGCGGTCAATCAGTCAGGAAGACGGCCAGGAAATTGTTAAGGCGTCTCTTGAAGCCTGGATTCAAAAGCTAGCCCAGGATCTGAATGAATACAAAATTGGCTCAAAAGCAAAGTCGCGCAAATAGCGGAATTGCTGAACCTTGGCGCGGTCCGGCTCCATTTATTTCATGCAGCAAAATGCCGCTCCACGAAATAGATGGGGCTGATTATAATATTTCAAAAGCGTTCCCCTTGTTTGGAGTCCCCTGTAAAAAATGACAATCTCGACAACCTTAACAATCGTTTTTTCTGTAAAGGCGGGCCTTTTGCTCGGCCTCTGTATTGGCTACCGCCGGGGGCGCGGCATCGGGGCGGAGGCCGGGCGCAAAGCCTTCGAGCCTCAGATTCAATCACTACAGACCCAACTGGCTCTTGCGGAGCAATCCGCCCTGCATCAAAAGCAGATGAATGAATTGCAGAGCCAGGAGGCGACGACAGCCCGGGAGGCATTGCAGCAACAGGCCCAATCGCTAAAAGGCGAAATCGGCGCCCTCGGCCAGGACTTGTTTAACGCGAAAAACAGGGTTACTGAGCTGGAAACCATTTCGCTGAAGGACAAAGAGGCATTCGAGACACAGCGCAAACAGTTTGAAGAAATGCGTTCAAAGTTAGGTCAGGAATTTGAAAACCTGGCCAATCAGATTTTTGAGAGCAAAAACATAGCCTTTAACGCCCAGAGCCGCGATGGCTTAAACACACTGCTGCTGCCATTCAAAGAGCAATTGGAATCGTTCAGGAAGCGCATAGACCAGGTTCACACCGAAAACGTGCAGGGCCAGTCAACATTGAAGAGCGAATTAGACCGTTTGCAAAAGCTCAACCAGCAAATCACCCAGGAGGCGTCCAATTTAACAAAGGCGCTTAAAGGGGATAAAAAATTGCAGGGCAACTGGGGAGAGCAAAAGGTAGAGCTGCTGCTGGAACAGGCCGGGTTGCGCAAGGGCCTGGAGTACGAACGGGAGCAGAATTTCAAGGACGACGAGGGCAATAACTATCGTCCGGATTTTGTAGTAAATTTGCCGGAAGGCAAGCACATCATCATTGACAGCAAGGTATCCCTTGTTGACTATTCCGCCTATATAGCCGCCGAAACCGCAGAAGACCGCCAGCGCCGCCTTAGCGCCCACGTCGCCGCCATAAGAAACCACATTAAAACACTCAGCGATAAACAATATCCAAATTTAGTAGGCATTGACTCGCCGGATTTCACATTTTTGTTTATAGCCATCGAACCGGCTTATCTGGCCGCCGTCGAACACGCCCCTTCGCTGTTTCAGGAGGCCTACGACGCCCGCATAGCCCTTGTTACGGCCACAACGCTTCTGCCGGTTTTGCGGGTTGTGGCAAATTTGTGGAGCCTGCAGCGCCAAAATAAATCGTCCCAAAAATTAGCCGAGCAGGCGGGTCGCGTCTATGACAAGCTCCGCATATTTATTGAAAAGATGGATAAGCTGGGCAATCAGTTGGAAACAGTTCAAAAAACATACAGAGACGCTATGGACACACTAAGAGACGGCAGGGGAAGCCTTGTAAAAACCGCCGAAAATTTTTCAGAACTTGGTGTAAAGATAGCTAAAAAACTGCCATCCTCCGCGCAAACATTATCTCAGGCCGAGCTTGATTATGATGAGAGCTAACCCGTTTCTGCTTCAAAATTGCGTCCCGCAATCTTGAAGCAGAAAGTTGTTTAAAAGCCCGGACATCACCCGACTTTGACACTTCCAGTATCAAAAAAGCGGCATAACATTATTGATTTCATCACTTACGCAGGGTTATGGTCAACATAGAGTTGTTGCTAAAGA
>JGI24698J34947_10000270_pt1 | contig 22293 bp, 28 predicted proteins | sample TergutMp193P3_FD_34947 | JGI IMG/M metagenome (IMG submission 34947) | reverse complement strand
CCTTAAGTCATTTTTTATTCTTGGTAAATCATTTTTTCTTACTTCCGTATAGGGTATTCTAATCCCCTTGTTTAAATGACCGTTCCTTTTTGTATGTATTGACACTGTTTCATGCACTCGCGATATCCTGGTACTTACACCACTTGGTCTTAATTTATCCCAAACAATCTCTTCCCTGAAAATAAACCCTAATTCCGCAAGACGAGTATTCCATCGATAAAAAGATGTCCCTCTTCCGAATAAAGCTATAATGCCGCAGTCGGGTAGAAGCCGCTTGGCATTCTCGAATAGAATTTGTTCGTTAAATTCTTTATCAAGTTCATGATTTAGATATAGATACGGCGGATCAGTGAAAATATGATCAACTCGTTCAAGACCACAAATGGTTTCTTCCATTGAGCCATGAATAAGTTCATAATTCTCTAATATTTCTCGTCTCATTTTGCCATTTCTTTAACATAAAAATTTTATACAATTTTATCTTCACCCGCACGGAAAATCGTAATCTCTCCAGAATCCTCTAAGTGTCTGATAATCGATATGATTTTTTGTTGGGCCTTTTCAATATCTTTCAAATGCACCGGCTCCATATACTCCATATCTTCCTTGAGCATACCTACGGCGCGTTTACTCATGTTCTTGAATATTTTGTCCTGTACTTCGAAATCTACGCCTTTCATGGACAACGCAAGTTCCTGAGAATCTACTTCCCTCATAATTTTCTGAATAGCACGATCATCAAGCATAACAATATCTTCAAATACAAACATTCGTTTTTTAACTTCTTCGGCAAGTTCCGGATCCTCGTCCTCAAGAGCCTCAATAATCTGTTTCTCAGAGGCACGGTCAACAAGGTTCAGAATTTCAACAACGGTTTCCACTCCGCCGGCCGCAGTATATTCATCAGTATCAATTGATAGTTTCTTTTCAAGCACACGTTCAATTTCACGTAAAGTTTCTGGGCTTGCCCTATCCATTACGGCAATCCGCCGAGTAACATCGCTTTGCAGTTCATGGGGAAGATTCTCCAAAATAACTGAAGCCTTGTTCGGTTCAAGATAAGCAAGAATAAGCGCGATAACTTGCGGATGTTCCTGCTGGATAACATTCAATAAATGCGCCGGATTAGTACGGCGGATAAAGTCAAATGGCCGTACCTGCAAACTTGATGTCAGGCGATTAAGAATATCAATTGCTTTTTGACTTCCAAAGGTTGTTTCTAAGATTTCCCTTGCGAAATCAATCCCCCCGGTTGAGACATACTGATTAGCATTTATAAGATAATAAAATTCTCGTAATATTTTATCTTTTTGATTAAAATCAACAATCTCAATCCTCGCTATTTCAAAAATAATGGTTTCGATTTCATCTTCACGCAGATGTTTAAATATATCTGAAGCATACTCAGAACCAATAGCAATGAAAAAAATTGCCACCTTTTGACGGCTGGTGTAATCTGCATATTTTGCTTTAGGACTACAACAAATCGGAATATCGTCAAATACTAGCCAAGTTCTTACAAGCCGAACAACGGTTACAGGGTCATTCGCGATAGCTGTTTTAATAACGGGAATCACATCAGTTTCTGCCTCGTCTTGTTCTGAGTCTCCATCAATTTTTAAGTTCCCATTAAAATTACCTTTTTCGGATTGAGATAAATTATTTAATACAACTTTTTTAATGATGCGAACAATGAAGACTGTTGTTAGCTGTATTAAAATAAGGAATATTAAAATAAGGGATATTAAAATAAAAACATAAAACATTTTTATCTCCTACTCCTGTGGGTCATTCTCAGAAGTTACAGGCTGGCCCAACGAACCGAGTGTTGCAACAATTTCGGTTATTCTCACGCCGAAATTCTCGTCAATGACCACAACTTCGCCCTTGGCTATAAGCGCCCCGTTTGCCTTTACATCAACCGGCTCTCCGGCTAATTTATCAAGCTCAACAATTGTTCCCTCACGCATACTGAGAATTTCTTTCACTGATTTTGCGGTTGATCCAAGTTCGACAGAAATTGTAATCCCCGCATTAGCTAAAGCATCAGCCACCAGCGGATTAATTTTCGGTAGTTCCATTTCCTTTCCCTCCGTTCCGAATGGTTTATCTACAAGTCCAATAATTTTTATATGCTTTGAGAACCATTTATTTTCTTCTAATATTTTGCATTGCCATACCCGCCTATCCCCGAATCTTAAAAAGCAATGATAAGGAAGCAAAGGACGCAACGGCAAAATAACCGTTTCTTTTTTCCATGCGGTTACTTCTTTGATAGGATAATCTCGTCTTAATATTTCAGCAGTCATCTGAACAGGAACATCCTCTCGATTAATCAATTTATAATTTTTAACAATGGATGTCATATTCCCGTACCAGTAGGCCGCACTAAATTTATCGATAATTGATTCAATAGCTATGTAAGGAATGCAGAAATTTATCATCCCTTCAACATCGCCAATCCTAGCTTCCAGAGTTATTAAAACAGTCATATCGTTTGGCGGCACAATTTGCGCGAATTGCGGATTTGTATCAATTTGTTCAAGCCGAGGCCGCAGGTCAATAACATGAGTCCATGCTTCTCGTATATTGCCTAGCATACGAACAATTATGCCTTCCATAATTGATTGCTCGATATCCGTTAATTCATGTTGTGATTTTGTTCCTTTTCCGCTACCGCCGCAAATTCGATCAATAATTGAAAAAGTTATGGCAGGGTCAATTTCAAGAATCGCTTTCCCTCTGAGGGGGTCTAAATTGATTATGGCTAAAGTTGTTGGGGTTGGAATTGAACGAATAAATTCTTCATAGGTTAATTGATCTACTGAGGCTATATAGACATGAACCATACTGCGGAGTTGCGCCGAAAGGCTGGTAGTGGTCAAACGGGCAAACGTCTCGTACATTATTGAAACAGCCCGAATCTGCTCCTTGGAGAATTTATCAGGACGCTTAAAATCGTATATTTTGGCTTTTCGGTGGTTCCTCACAGGTCGGAAATCCTCTGATTCCCTTTCCCCGGCGTTAATTGCGGTGAGAAGTTGATCTATTTCGTACTGAGAGAGAACTTCCGTGGGAGCGTCCTCGTCTTTTCGGGCTTTATTCCGCCGCTTGCGGTTCTTCCATTTTCGGTTCATACTTTAATAGTCCTTTCTCATCGTAACGAACTGAGTACCCCAATTTATCAAATTGTTCCTGTACCCGTTTCTTAAATAATTCCTTGTACTCTCCGGTGGATTGAAAATCTACGGGTTCCTTTCCGCGCCAATACGCAGCGTTTAATATCATCTCTCCGGGTGTAGCCCCGGTTAAAGGAACAAACTCATCTTCGAAGGGCTTGTCCAAATCACGATCATAAACATACTGAGGCGTTCCCTCGTCCTGGTGAACCAGCAAGTAAGCGGTGGCGGCGCAACAATCCGAGCAGTCTTTCGCGTACATTCCCATCTGGCTTACAACCCAATGTGCGCCGTCATCACGGACAATTTTGCCAATCATGTGATCTATTTTGCGTCTGCCCGATGTTGTTTTAACTTCTTGAAGGCTTTTTATATTATTCTTTAAGAATATATTCCTTCCCGCTTTTACATTTCCAATGTTTATAAGAGCCGCATAGCTGATATACGGATCAACCGAAGTATCCACAGAGAATTGTTTAGCGTTAAACCCTTGTTCCTTCAGATACTGCACTGTTGTAGAGCTTTGAAAACGGTCAAATGTAACGGATTGCAGATCAATTTTGCCAAGATTCCTCAAGTCTTCCGGGAATTGCCTAAAGGCATCAAGATTTATTCTGGCATTTTGCCCTCCCGTCACTGCCAGAACGAAATCATGCACAATTATGAATTCATTTCGCTTTAGATCGTATTCCCGATGACTCATTGCAATGCCCGCGAAATCCCCGGTTTCGGCTTGATCGAAATGAAGGTATCTTCTCGCCCTCGGAGCCCGGTAAAATTCCCAACGATCCGGGCCTGTTTGGATAAAAAATTTGTCTTTAATTTGATTCCAGATCAGATGCTTTGCAGGTTCCGTTGCAGGAACTTTGATATACGAATAAACGTTTTTTAATTGGGGAGTAAATATCTCCTCAATTCGTAACTGGGAATTTATCAGCTTTCCGCTGGTGTTCGCTGGCCATCCGCATACGTCCTTAACATTTTTTTCTGTGGCCTGTTCAAATTCCCGTTTCAAATCAATCGGAACATGGTAGAGTTCAGATGGGTCAAACGTATGCAAATTGTCGGGATAGACCATTTCAGGCGGCAGGCTTGAGTTGCCTCGGAATACAGGGAAGGTCTCGCCGGTAAGGGCATAAATCGGGTACAAAGCCTTTACACGCTTTCGCTCCGGATCCTTTTCGTACATTTCCCATTGCGATCCGATGGAAACATAATTCTCTTTATCCTTATGGGCTTCCCCTGTGAATATATATTTATCAATGGGGCTTGCATCCAGATCATTCGGAGAGCTATCAAGAACCGTCCCGCAGAATTGCTTGTTACCAAAACGTGAAAAAATACGGGATTTAGAATCCTGATAAATTCGCCAGATATATTCAGGAGAAAATCCGCGATCAATGAAAAATGAAATTTCACTCATCGTTGATTGAATCATGTTCAGTCCAAGAAGCTGATGCGGCCCCGAAGCCACAATATAGTGAATATCGCCGGAGAACTGCAATGCGCCAATTTTACTGGCAGATGTCCAGCATATTTTATCAGGGTTTTTTTCCTGTTGCGTTTTAAGATATTCTTCTTGTTTAACTCTTCGGAATTTAGGAGATGTAGTAAGAATTTGAATGAAGGGCTGGAGCAGTAACTGCGTAGCCTTGTCCATGCTGAAGCTGATAAATGCCTGAACAATCGAAGTTGAAGGAGCGAGTTCAAAGAACCGTTTAGCATTCCACATCAGGTAAAGGTGAACCGAAACATAAAGATTATGCAAAGTGGCAAGTGTTGATTTACCAACTCCTATGGCGTTCCCCATAATCAAATGCCGATACGGGCTTTGGAAACCCCAGAAATCTTCGAAAATTTCCCGAATATGCGGATGTATGGAATCAGCCATTGGCCCAATCCATTCGTTGGTTAGGAATTCCCTAGAGCTTGGCGGTTTTTCCCGGTAGTTTATCCGCCAGGTATTCAGAATTAATTCTTGCCGTACTTTCGGGGAGAGATTTTTATTGCCTAGTATTAGTCTAAGCCCTTCTTGAACTTCGGGACGCTGAAGGGCTGTGAATTGCGGACGCAAGGCTACGCTCGTGTCGCCTTGTAAGATATCTTTAAGTAGATATGAAGTATCAGCGGGATTTTTGTCTTCCCGCTTTATTAAGACTTCCACATTCTAAATAGAAATTCACATTTAGTTCTTAGCTAAAAAGTAAAATATCCTCTAGACAAGACATTTCGGTGATGATAGGATTATTTATAATTAGAGGATCAAAAGGATGTTCTAAATGGCAACTCTGAACATGGATGGATCGTACGCCTTAACCGAAGAAAACATTAACACCTATGTCTTTGAATCAATGGGAAACTATGCTTTGGGGTATACTGATGAAAATAATACATTTTGTGTTCAATATGTAGGGCGTTCTGATACCAATTTGAATGGCCGTCTCAAAGATTACTTGGACGGCGGTTTTAAGAGATTCAAGTTCTCTCACGCAAAAAGTATAAAAGAGGCGTATTCAAAGGAATGTAAAAATTATCATGACTTTAACCCAGACTTTAACGAGATACATCCGAGAAAACCTGATGGACTGGATTTTCTACAGTGCCCAGTTTGCGGTCAATAGGCTTGGTATCTTGAACCTTAATCAGAAAAATATCATCTTTTGCGGGATCAAGACGTTCAAGACGCAGCAATTTATATTCCTTTGTTGCCAGTGCTTCGGTCAATTCAATCACAGCAGGAGTTTCATCAATCCTGTCAACTTTTCCCTTTGGAATCGGTTTTAACTCTGAACAGTACACATAATCTTTTTGACTCAATGCTTCCATTAAATAATTCTCCTTAAGTAGACATCTTCTTTACTAGAAGGTATTTTCCAAACCGTACCAATCTCTACGAAGTCCGAGCCAATTGTTAATTCCCAAATTATCGCTATCTTTCGCCCATGCAATAATCATTTTCGCGTATTCAGACGGCATCGGAGGTTTCCCTTTCATGACCTTAATATCGTCCGACCTTTGCGGAGGATTTACAGTGATTAAAAATTTTGTTATGAATGTAGCCGGTGATGGCTTCCGAGAAGGCGAATACAAATGGGCATGAGGTGGTTTATGCTCTCCATTTGTATACTCAACCCGAATCCACATCGGGTACTTGCCGCCATTCCTTTTAGGATTGCAACTTGTCGCCATCTCGTTAAATTGCTCAGGCTTTGGCTCTTCGTCCGTTTTTTCCAAAGGCTTTTTATTTTCCCGAATTATTACCATAAACCGCCTCCAATAGCTTACTTACATAATTCCCAATTATTCAAAAATAGTCAACATTTTTTATGCGGAAATTTTTGAAACTTCTTCAATAATCGGCTCATCTGCTGATTTCAGATCTGATTTATATCTGAAACACAAATTCTCCCGCATAAACCGCTGGGCATCTTCCGGAGTCAGCGTAGCCCCCGCCGATGCCTTATGCCCGGCTACCCCTGCCAACTCCATCAAATCAAATTTCCCTTCACGGGATCGGAAAGACATAGTCCCCCATTTATTATGAAATGTCTGAGCAACAACAATATAGTCCACATCCATATTATCCACGTTGAGCATCCTGTGGCAGGTCATGCTAATTTTGCCCCAAGCCGAGAATAAGCAAAAACGCCGCCCCTTATTGTCCCTCCTAATTTGAAGCATAGCCAGAGCCTCATTGTAGGCTTTATCTTCCGAGGCTTTGGCATCCCGGATGTACATAAGCTCGGTAGTATTCCAAGAAAAGTGTTCATCTTTTTGCAGTTTCCGAAGCATAGCCATAATAAAGCGGTCATGCCGAACCAGAGGATCGTCTATATCCCAATTGCCGTATTTAACGAATACCCGCTGTAAGTCCTCCGACATGGGGCGTAGCGGGCTTTCTAAAGCCCAACGGTCGTAAATATCAACAAGGTCAACAAACTCCCGCACAACGGGCCTGTACCGCCTTATACGGGGCTTTACGTACTCGTCAAAAAATAACTTTGTCCCGCATCGCTTATCATCCCAAACGCATCCCGGACGCCCGGCGATCCACTGGCTAGTTTCATGGTGGTCAAATACTTGAATTGTCTTTCCCTTTGCCAAAAGATCATCGTGTAACGCGGTGGTTAACGACAAATCTGCCACAACTATATTATCTGAGTCATAAAGAACTTGAACGGCACTGGCTTCATCTTCGAATCCGTAATCGTAACTAATGATTTTATCGAATGGCAAATTAAAATATTGAGCAAGAATGATTGAGCCTAAACCATCCGCATCCGTGTGACTAATAAGTGTATTTTTATAACTCATTTAAATATCCGTCATCACTATCCCAATATACCCCTCTTCCTAGTCTTAACCCATTCGCTTTTGCTGTTGCTCTTTTTTTAGCCTCCGGGTTTGAATCAAGTTCTTTCGCTCCAGTAAATTCTATTTTTGAAATATCAAACTTATATTCCTTAACCAATTTGAACGCGGTATCGTGGATGCGGTAATTTAACTGAATTTGTTTCATTGCCCGATCATGGCTTTGAACAACCCTGATGATCTCTTTAGTTAAGAAATCATTAACTGGCTTTTTCTGNATGCCGTCCAGCCTTCGTTGCAGTTTATCCCTTGCGGCTTTCGCTTGGGCTTCTTGTTCTTTTAGCCCATTTAGGCATCTTTGGAAAATAGCGGTTATCTCTTTATCAATATCACAGTTATCGGGCAAATCATCTAACGCCGAGATGACTATTTGCACGGCCACCATTTTAGCTTCTGATTCAATATCGAGAAGATCGTCTATCCCGTATTCATCGTAAAGATTCCGTTTTGCAGGATCAGTCAAAATATCAAACGCTTTCTTTAAATCGGCAAAGTCCTTGTCATTCCCGCCGCCATCGGGATGCAACTTTTTACTGCGGTCTTTATAGGCTTTTTTGATATCCCCCTCGGAGGAGTTTTTATCAACGCCCAGTATTCTATACGGATCAAATTCTTTGTCAGGCATATAAAGGTAATTCCACTGAAATTAAAAACAGCTACTATTTAAATATGGTTATCTACGAATTCACGGAAGACCCGGTTGATCTTCTCTATAAAAAATACATTTACGAATGCGTCCGTACCAGAGACTTTACTCTTTTCAGGGAATCGGAATTGGATGAAGGAATAAAAGAGATCTGGGGTTTCATAAAAGAACTGGCGGCATCCGCCGCTTTAAAAGTAGCCGATCTCGTCAGGGCTTTAAAGAATAAAGGGATATTTACCTTTTTTGCCGCTCTGGGGTTTAACCCTAAAAAAATAGTAGAAGCATTCAAAGGGGTTTATGATCTAGCTAAAAAAATAGCGCATTTTATTCCCGGATCTATAGCCAAACTTTTACAAAAAGGGTATGATGCAATACCCCCCGAACAACGAAAAGTATTCATTGGCTGTATAAACGCCATTGATAAATGGCTGCGAAGTAAAGGAAAATTCGGCAATATTTTATTTGGCTGTTTTCTTGTGTGGGTATATATCCAAGCGGGGTTAACCGGGGATGTTTCTTACGATTTTGATATAGCAGAAGCCATCAATGCTTTCAGGGGAAAATTAACATTTGCGGAATTTTTTCTTGGAGACAACGGCGATGGTACAAACAGAAACGGCGATCCCGTATTTGCCATTGAATACCTCAGTTTAATTATATCTGGAAAATTGGGTATCGGCGGGATACTTCCTTACGCGCAATTTAGCAACGCAATTTTCATAACAGGCAGTCTCATTCAGTATTTGGCAAAAGAAGTCGGTATACGAATAGCTAAAGGAAAAAACTCTGATACCGACATGAATAAAGCGCAAGCCGCTTTTGCTTAATTCATGTAATTTACCAGCATTTATTTTATAGGACTATACCTTCTAGCTCTCCTGAAAAGCAAGCCAACACATCAATACGCTTTGCCAGACTGTTCCCTGTACGCCAGCCTTTTGCAGGGCTTTACTTAGGGAACTTACCAGCTTAATAATCTTATTGCCCAGCCCCGCCGGGGGATCAGGCGTTTTGTACCAGACAATATCAGATGCTTTCTTAGGCATTTTGCGTGTTATCTCAATTTGGGCAAGCTCTCTTTTTTCTTTATCCAAAATACGGACGATGGCAGGCAATTTTTTATTCCCGTACTTGCCGTGATTATCCGAGCGAACTTCGACTACAATGCCGAAACCCCTAAAATAGGCTATCTCTACTCTTTGTTGCGGGTCTTCTTTCTTAATTTCCATGAAAAGTAATCCATAGTCCTACCATATATTGCCAAACCGTTAAGTTGCCCCCGGCTGCCTTAATATCTTTACTTGGAGAATTCGCCAGTTTAACGATTTTGTCACCCAGCCCCACCGGAGGATTGGGCGTTTTATACCAAACGATGTCCGCCGCTTTTTTGGGCATTTTATCGGTCAACTCGATTTGGGCAACTTCCGTTTTTGAATTATCCAAAATATGCGCGTGAGCGGGCATTCTTTTATTTCCAAACTTTCCGTGATCGTCCGAGCGAACCTCAATTACGATACCGAAGCCCTTAAACTGGGCCATTTCCACAAGCTGCTGCTCGGCAAATTGCTGTTCAACAAGCTGCTGCGGGGCTTCTTTAATTATAACCATACAAGCCTCCTTTTGAAGCTACTATTATAATTCCTCATTTTTTAAAAAAGGGCAAGTCAGTACAACTTAAAGCTACGCGTTATTTCGACTTTCGCTTTACACCAGATGACTTGAATAGAGAATTCCTTTCCCTATTCCGGTTTATTATTTTTTGATCGCCCATCTGAACAATAGGAACTTGCACAATAGTTTCTGAAGCAACTAGCTCAATATCCTTCCACAAAACTTTATGAACTCTTGCCTTATCATCCGCTATGAGTAGCCGCTTCATATCATATGCAATTACCCGCACCGCTTTATTAAGCGGAGTTTTCCATATACGATACCGTAACCGGTGTCTCATCACTTTTATAACAATCGGCTTTATTTGCCCGTACAGCATTCTATACCTCAGTAACAGGAATTTTGCCGTCCTGCGTATCTATCGAGACCGTCGCGCCGCTTTCTACAATATCCCGAATGACCTTCATGGTTTCATTAATTTTTCTTAACTCTTCTGGCGAGTAATTATCGAAAGCCTTCGTTAAATCTGACTTATCGCTTCCCGACCGCATGATATCTGAAAAAATTGTTCCGCCTCCTCCGCCCGGCGCATTATTCCCGCCAGCTATTGAACGAAGCAAAGAATCTGCGGCATCGTTATTATCCCGGTCTAACCGCATAAGCAAAGTCATCATTTGATCGAAACTTAAAGCCCCGCCGCCAATATCTACTTCCAATTGTTGATACATCAATTCTTTTATTCTTTCGGCACGGGTAATTGACGCAATGCGATTTTTAAAGAATCCAAGGACTTCTTTTTTCAAGTCCTCAAGGGCGTCGATTGTTTGCAATGCTCTGGCATCCTCCGCCAGAACAGGAGCATCAAGCGCGTTTAACAGTTCTACTGCCCCTTGTTCAATCTCGTCATTCATTTCTTATTATCCTTACTCCCAGGCTGTCCTTTAAATATCTCAACCAATTCCGCTCTGATGGCTGAATTCAAAGATTTTATTTTATAGGCAATTTGTAGTGAACTAAATTTAAACGGAATTTTATCGTGAATCTCATCCCATTCTAATCCTTCAATTTCTTTATAATAAAAGCACAATGAAAGTATTATTGACTCTTTTAATTCCGAACTGGTAGGAAACCGAACCGTCCGCCCATCAAATAAATGAATAAGCCTGACAAAATTTTCAATGCCGAGTAATTTATAAGCATCGTAAATATCAGACAATTTTTCATTATGGTAAAATACCAATGCAATTGCCCGAAACAAATCCCCTTGTTGGTTTTCGATAGCTGGTTTAAAAGCATTCCGTAATTGTTTATCAAATACGCTACCTTCTTCCTTAAACAATTCCGCCATACTAATAATAGGTTATTCAATTTCAGCCCGATAATGAGCGGAGTTCGTTGAATATCAACAACTCCCCTTTTTCAACATAATTCTTAATAGACCTGCCAGCTTTTTCAAAAAATCCCGTTAATACTTTGTCGTTCCCTTTGACCTTCATTAAAAGTCCCTGCATATACAGCAATTTATCCGCGTAATTTCCAGTCATGTCATACAAAACATCAGCCGATTTCGCTACAAGCCCCATAATTTTTTCAATGGTGTCTTCTCGGACATCCGTCATTTCTATAACATTATTTATTTGTATCTCGCCCTCGGTCTCATAGCCGCCAGTTATATCATCAAGCCGCATTGTTACCCTTTCCCCTAATTCGGTTTCGCCGTCCCGCAGGATCGAATTCAGCGAATAGGTATGCTCATGATTTTTTGTGGAGTAACATACTGATTTGCAGAGTTTGCTTAAATAATCCCCGAAAGAATACCGCATCCTGTGTTCTTTATCTTTCATCATTACTTCGATAAGCAAAGTTGCGGCATCCCATGATCGGGCTTCTAATTCATCAGAGTCTAGAGACTTTTTGCCCTTTATCATTCCCTTAATTATATTAATGGCGTATTCCTGAATCAAAGGGAACATTTTCTCGCCTAGAATTTTAGTACTTCCCGTTTTATTAAAATCTTCTAGAAATTCATCCTGAAGGCTAAATAACTTATTTTCTAAATTCGGTTTTTTATAATATTTATTTCCACAGAACGGACATTCATCAGGGCCTTCGCCTCGTCCCCATTCGACCCTGTTGCCACAGCAACTCGTCTCTGCAATAAAATATACTGTTAATTCACCATCATGTTTATATTTCTCAATGTAGCGATCCATCTGCGTCCCCCGCCGGTATGGATGTGATCAACTTCTCTAACAACCATTCCGGCTTAAAAGAATCAATATCTCGGTTCCTTAACGAGATATTATACTTTTTTTCGCATAAAGCAAACAACTCTTTTTGCTTAATTGATACTCCGCCTAACCCAAAAATAAAATCAACATCAAAAACCATAAACCAATAATCTCTCCGTGGTATCCAGCATCCCAGTATTACCGCCACATGGCCGCCATTTTGTTTTATCTTCTTCAACGCCTTAAACTGATGTTCTTCTACTCGGCCTATATCGAATGCATGAACTTTATTCTTTATTAGTTTTGATTCAAACCAGAAATCGTTTACAGGCGGGGGGAAACGGGCAAAACCGTCAAAGGGTCTTTTTGAAGCCGCTAATACCGTAGCCTTGTTTGGGTCAGGCAATTTGTACGACATTGCCCCGTGATCTTTAAATAGAGATATAATATCGTGATTAAGATCAGATTCTTGCATAGAGCCCCTCCCTGTTAATTAAGTAATTCCTATGAAAAGAGAGCGGATGTCTTAAACAAGACATCCGCCCAGGGAGGGGAAATATGGTTTTTCCGTCTTAGGGGGAGACGGTCAGAACCCAAATATAACGGTCTTCACCTCGGTCAAAGTCTTGGCCCCACAAATATCGGGACCGGCCGATTCCGTGCCATTATGAAGTCTGGCGCAGAACTTAATAAACGCCTTTCGGGGGTTTCCGTGCAAAAGGGAAAGGTCTTTAGGAATCTGGCGGGTTTTGATGTAGTCATCCCATTTTTCGGTTTTAACCGTATCGGCTGACTTATCTTTACCGGCACTTTTCTTTTTGCCTTCCGCTTTTGACTGTGCCTGTTCGCTGATTTTTGCCGAACCTTTCTTGGGAACGGACATGTCAACGATAGCGTCATCTTTGGAAAGCTCCCCGATGACTTCGTAGCGGCAAACCCGCATTTTTGCATTGTTATAGTCCGAGGGAACGGAAACAACATCCCTGGGGTTTATTTTGCAAATCATGGTATGCCTGCCGGAATACTGGCTCAGATAACTTTGCGAACAAACGTGCAACCCTGCCGAGCAGGTTTCGTGCCGATTGGAATTTACGTTCTTGCGAGGCATTTCGACAATTCTCCCAACGGAATTGTCCATCGTCCCTGTGTAGCAATCCTTATAGCCATCACCAACATTTTTGTAGGCCAGAAAATGGCCGTCATCGGTAATGGGCAGGGAACACGCTTCCATGAAGCCGTAAAGTTCCTCACGGCTATCTTTACTGGGATTTTCAGCAAGATTCTTGACAAAATTTTTAAAGCCATCCAGCGGAAAATCGTTCACAATCATGAACTTATACCGATCAGTAAGTGCTTTTGACATCGGTTTGCCGTCCAAGTAGATCATTCCGTCTTTGCGGAACTCAACTAGGGGGATCGTTGCCAATTCCTTCTTGATCTGGATCAGTTCAACAATTTGATCCTCGGATACCTCATCCTTAAGACCTTTAACGATCTTTTTAAAGTTGGGATTTGCCATGTTAACCGTGTACGGCTTTCCCTTGAGGAACACCGACAGGTTCTGACCATTCAAAACAAATGGATACGCCATATTCTTCTCCTTACCATATTAATTCCCGTCCTTCTTAATTTGGACGATGACTTTATTTTTTTCTTGTAAATACAAGATTAAATCCTTAACCAGTTTTTTATCCGTACTTCCCCATAAAAAGCTGCCCAGTATCGGATACCCCTTTTCAGAAAGTTCATCATAAATTTTTCGCATACTTGTTTGGCGGATATTTCGGTCTGATTGGTACTCCGCTCGAAGAGCATCGCCATCGGGCAAGAGGCAAAAAGGCAATGACCATCTTTGAATCCTGTTGGAAAATTCCGGCATCCCATCGGCAAGCCAAGAAGTAAAAAATGGCTCGGCATCGCTACCTGCAATCATACTCATAAACAAATCCCGATGGTCGTTCACTAAAGCGGCAAACAAACGGTCATCATCACGTTTATTTATAGTGTAATAAGTCGTTCCCATGAAGTCAGAAACTGTTTGCCTGATTAGAACAGGCAGTGCCTCGCATAAATTCAAAAGCACATCACGAAGCTCGTGGTTATCAGGCAACACCGCAATACCGAATTTGACAGTATCTTTTTGGAGGATATTATTGACCTTGCGGTGATGTTCAAAAAGGAATTCGACCTTCTGCTTTAAAGAATGTAAATCTTGTTTTACTTTTAATTTGTAAACGGTCTTCCCTAGCTCAATTTCGTACCTGCGGTTACTTGCAACCCAATAAACAGGATATTTGGCGGCAAAATCCACAACTTCATTGGATGTTCTCTGAGAGAGCCTAATCGAATTACTGCCGGATGAAGAATCCACTACTAGATAGCTCACTTCCTCTTTGGTAACCCGGTCATTTTTTCCAGTTTGTATAGCTACATTCTTTTTGAATGCCGCCAACTCCTGCGGGGTCAGCTTCGGCAAGTTTTGAACATCCACAAAAGTCGCTCTATCCTCACTTGAAAACATTTGACTGATTTTTCCTGACAAAAGAATTGCTTTTTTAATCTCGGCTTGTTGTTTATCGTGAATAATCCGGTACCGGTAATCTCCCGCAAGAGGGTATTTTGCGCTGTAATAAATCCGCTCGATTAACTCCCCCGTCATAGTCATTTGAAAAACGCCTCTGAATCTATAATTTCCGTTCTCCCCGTTTCCCACTATTTGATGACAGCGGAATTCCCTTTTTTTCCATTCACCATAATTTCTTATAGGAATCACCATTGTGTCTAACATATAGCCCGGCCGTGGCGGACAGGCAAAATCGGTAATTTTCGGATTGCCGGTAACCAGCTTTGGGTATCCCTTTAGCCGATTATGCAATTCGTAATAGCTCATAACCCCGTCCATCACTCGGTCAACAGAGTCAATAACGTAATATTTATAGATTTTTTCAAAAATATTTTTTATACTTGCTTTGGTCAACTCGTCAAAAGTCAGCCGTTCACGGGAGGGATGCGGCACAAATGTTCCGTTGGGAACTTTTAAAGTCCCAACAATATAAAAGTTTGCATTGACTTGGTTAACCATTCTGGTATACTCAACACCCAAGGAATATTTGAGCATTTCGGTAATTTCGTGCAGGTGCATTTCATAGGCTACATTCCCTTGGATAATATTCAAAACATCCTGTTTGCAGGATATATCAACTTCCAGTTCGCTAGTCATATAGCCATTGCCAATATAGGGAGCTTGTTTCCAGTTATATTTGACAAGCTCCACCCGGAACATTTCTCGCCAAACATCGGGAACATTCAGAACTTCCAGTTTATCCGCCATCAAAGCGCAAATGCCGATGGCTCTTTCTTTGAATTCATCAATATCTTTTGATGCAACGGAGAAGAAAACATCCAAGCCTGTAGGCTCGTCCGAAGGAACTTCCCCCAATTTGGTCATACGGGGAACCCCTTGTTCCACAAACATGGAATAAGATCGTGCCATCCCGTTATGATAAGAAGTTACATTAAAAGTGTTGGTATAGGCAAAAGGGCTTTTTGCGCCAATCCCAAATGCCCCAATATAAGCGTTACTGCCGCTTTTTGTCGATTCCCCATAAGTGGTGTACATTTGCATATCAGCGTCAGAAAGCCCTGAACCAAAGTCCCGAACCCGAAACTCAGGCGCAAACGTATCGGGCAGGGTAATTTGAAATGGACGGGTTTGTCTTGCCTCCACCTGAGCGTCAAAGGCATTGCAGCAAAGTTCCCTGATAACAGCGTCAATTTTGCGGGTATAAATCGAATCCGAAAGAATGCTAAACAACTTGCTATTGGTAGCAATCTTAAACTGGGTATCCGTGACCGTCTTTTCAACGTCCACACCCTGTTTGGCCTGAAAAACCATATTTTTTATCTCCCTGATATGGTAATTCCCCATAGAGATAAAAAGGACAACACTTTTTTGTAATTTAAGATATTTCTGCCTTGTTCCTATTGAGATGTGGAACTAACCGCCCAAGACAAGACAGAAAACGCAATCCTGGCCGTTCTCGTAAGCCCCCGAAATAACCGATTATATGACTACTACATAAACGGCCTGCCCGATAAAAGGGTTATGCTTCAGCGGAAAATGCTCCAATTTTGTATTGATCTTTGCCCGGACTACGCTTCCGAAATTCGCAAGTGTATCGCGGAACTGCGGCCATTCATCATTTTTCCGCAGGATAAAGAATTTAAAGAACTAAAAGAAAATGATCCTCCAAAAATAAACAAAAGAGAATTACTGTTTCCAATGGGCAAGCTGGTCAGAGAAGATAAGATCGATCTCTCGAAAGAAGATGAAGATACTGTCAAAAAAATAGGAAAGAACTTCTCAATCTGGGATGAATACCATATTCACATTGATACGCAAAAGAAAAAAACAGGCAAAAACCTTTTTAATCTTTTTACTATTATACATTAATTTCTATGGCTTTTACAATACCCCGGTTGTTGCATTAAAAGATCGTGTCCTCGTTTTGCAGCTTTAAGAAAATCGTCTGTACTGCCGCCTTTATCAATTTTAGAGGCAGGATCAATTTGATATTCAAGGACTTGATTCACTAAATCTTTAAATCCTTTTTCATTTAATCCCATATTTTCTTTTAGCCATTGTCTATCTGTCATATTAAATAACCGCCTTGATTAAGGCAACATCTTGAGGCGAAGCCTCCGCCTGCCAAGATCGAATTATGTCTATAAATGCCCGCTTATCCAGCCCTTTTAGTTCTTTCGGGGAGTAGTCCCATTCTTCAAGTACGGTAGCAAGTCGATTTATTAGATCAATAATTCCCTTCGGAGATGCTTTAGAACTCATATTGGCCTGAACCAGTGGAGTCAAGGTTTGTATTAATTCTTTATGCCGGGATGTTTCTTCCTTAAAAATTACCATACTCAAATAGGTAAATTTTATAATTTATCTTTTTACAGAGAATCCACCGCACGGACTGTTCTAATAACTAAATTATCTATAACTCTTCTCATCTCATTCATCACGGTAATAACTTTCGAATTCGAAGATGAGACCTGTCGTTGCAAAGCACTCCTAAACTTAAGCGATTCACTCACTTCTGTCAGAATATTGCAGAATAAAAGAATATTATCCCTATCATTAGGAAGCTCCCCTTGAGAGCGTATATCTTTACTTAAACGTCCCATAGCATTCTGTACAGCAACGTTTGCTATACTCTTGAAATTAACCGCAGCCTCTTTTAGCCTTTCCCGAATAATAACCATCTTTGCCCCCCCCCGAATGTTTACACTTTTTTCAGGGGAATTAATTGAACTTGATACTTAAATAGGCTTTTTACAAAAGCTCATTTTTGTTTGCCTGTGATAGTATAGACCCACTGGTCTTTTTCATCATACTTTTCTTTTGCCCATACGTATTTTTTACTGGTCAAAAGCCTATCATACTGCCGAGTTGCACTTTCATTGGGAGCGTCAGCAATCCATGCAATTTTGGTTCTTCTGTGAATCTCCCTATCCAGAAATCTTATCAAGTCCCCAGCTAGAATCGGATTAAGCCCTTTGCTACTAAGATTCTTGAAAGAAGCCATTTTCATTGCAATTATTTCTGAACCTTTTACCTTATAGGCTAAAAAGCCAGTAAAAATATTTCCAGCTTTTGAGAATTCTAACGTTATTGAGGGGAGAGCATGAAAGCCTAGTAGGGCTTCATATAATGATGCATCCTTTAAGAGGGGCATATTTGCGACCATTCTCCAAATCCAATAATATTGAGGAATTTGCTTCATGGAGGGTGTTAACATTTCCGCAGTTTCAGGATTTGAATCAATTTGTTTTTGTAAAAGTTGAAATTCCCTCTTTGACGCGGGTACAAGCTGTTCGTCTAGAATAATAACCATAAAAATCTCCTTCCTGTTAACCTTGATAACAAGTATAACGCCAGCTATTACCTATATCCTCTTTTTGCCCTTTATGCTTTTTACAGTAGATCTCGTAGGCAATATTCGCTTTGTTTCCTTTGAGGGCTGTCCATGAAACTTTTGAATATTTTTTCAAACAAGTGTCGAGCAAAGCTGGGACATCTTTTCGTATTACGTCCTCATCTTCTTTAGGAGAAAGACCGAATGAAAATACCTTGACATCATTTACAACCGTTTTCCTGTTTTCGGATTTAATGCTGATAGCAATAAACCCCACAAAAAGACCCTTTGAAGTTTTCATAAAATACGCTTCCATATCAGGAAGCTGAAGAGTTATTTCTATAACTTTTAACAATGATAATTTTGAATGAAAGACGTTACTCGTATCAATAAGAAATTGATATTTTGGCAAAGTTCCTATAGGGGCGGTTAAGGTATGAGCAAGTTCCTCATTTTTTGCCATTTGATATTTAAGAACTTGAATATGGGACTTTTTCGCGGGAAGCAAAACTTCAGTTAAATACTGCGTTTCTTTCAAAATAGCCATAAAAATCTCCTTCCGGCGTGTCCGGTTAATTCCAGAGCGTCAAACTTAACCCTCGCCGATATACCACTACTTTACTAGGACTCACTAAGAATTTTTTATTGTTTTTTATTCAAGCTGAATAAAAGGTTTAAAGATTCCCAATTTTTGTACTTACTAAAAAGTTTATTAGGGAGTTTCGCCCATTTCAAAATAGCCAGCCGTGTCTCGTCCGTTATTCCCTGCTTATAATCCTTAATATCCGCAGGTTTAGCAGGAAGCCTATCCGAAAGTAAAAATTGCCCTAACTCAATTTTCCCAGTTTCTTTATCCATAACATGGGCATGGGGCGGCAAATGATCCGGCGATTTGACTACCACCCTAAAAGGAATATTATCGGTGACAGAGGATACTGCCAATATTGCCATTTCATCCAGTTTATCCTTTTCAAGAATAACCATAAAAGCTCCTTTTCAATCCTCTAATAGCTCATTTTAGCCTCCTCCGGCGTACCCCGCCGAAAGAGGCTTACCCTACTAATTCCCCATTACCCTAAAAAAGTCAAGAGACTTTTTAGAATTCGGAGCCGTCAAGTGGGTCAACTTTGCATTTCTCTGGCGTTAAAAAGTGCGAAGATGTCCCTTCGAAAAGCTCCCCGGCATCGGGACTCCACTGGAAAGAGCCGTCATCGTGTATTCCCAAGACCATTGCTTTCTCTTCAGGCTTCATCTTGGCAACGCCCAGGTACTGTTTGCCGTTGTACGTTCCGTTTGCAAGCCCTGCCCAAATTTCGTCAGTCATCGGCGTTGATACTTTTGGTTGAGGGGCCGCAGACCGTGTTGGCGGCGATGCAGGCGTTGCCGCCGCCGCAGGTCGGGAAGGAGGCTGTGCAGGGGACGGATTCGCCACTGCCGCTGTTTGGGATGGGGTTGAAGTTGGAGTCTCTACCGAAGGAGTATCATTTAAAGATGCCGAAGCCGCCATTGCCTCCAAATTCTCAGCTTCAGTTGCGGCTTCCTCATCGTACTGCGGGGACTTCAATTGTTTTTCGGCAAGTTCGGCTTCTTCTTTTTCAACCAAGGCCAGAAGCTCTTCGTAATATCTGGTTTTGAAAACCTGATCTACTTTCTGAAAGAAGAGTCCCAACTTGGACTTTATTCTGCTGTAGCGAGTAACCGTAAAAAGGGTGTCAAAATTGTTCATTTCCCACGCCCGTTCCTCTTCGGATAAACCTTTGAGGACGATGAGGGATTTTACGTCCTCATCCAAATATTTGACATGGTCTACCGCATGGTAAACTTTGTACCACGGTTTATCCGCGAGCTTTTTAATGACAATATCATAATTTTCCCAAAGGGTATTCCCATCGCCGGCAACGATATCGTCCATGATCAGTTCGTACAAAGTATCGGGAACACCCGGCTCAAAGAATATTTTATCCTGCCATTCGGTTGCTTTCTTGGAAAGAACACGGTACTTTTTATTCTCTTGATGCCACGCATAGTTAGCACGATCAATGACGTTAAAAAGAATGAACGGATTAAACCACCAGCCTTTTTCCATCTTATTGTCAACATTATTATTTTTTGCCACACGATTATAAAGCTCAGGATGCACCGAAGCGTAATCGTAAGCATACGCCCCAAGCTGGCCGTTATCGCCGAGCTTGTTTTTATCCCAATGGCGGGTAAGAACTTTATTTATAACCCGGTATAAAATCCAGTCTTTCTGTTTCTTCGGATCAGGCCCGATACAACGGAATTTTTTGTCATCATCTCCAAGAATCATCGCAATATGAACCCTCTTGGAATCTGTGGGTTTTTCCCGTTCAGGATACGGCAAGCCAACAAAACGGAAGGCTTGTTGCTTTTCCTTATATAGCGGAGCATAGGGAATTTCAGGATATCCCGATCCTCCGGAAAAATTTCCGCGAGAGGCTTCTTCCGCTTTTTGCTGTTTGCGTTTCCGCAATGCCTCTTCGAATTTCGACTTAACATCACTCATATTTTCTCCTTTGGCGCGTCTGTCGCCTAATTTTTATGGGGCCACGAGGCTTGTGGCTGTATATATAATTCCAGTCCGGAAAGCCAAAGCTAATAATTTTTTAATGAATTCTTTCAGGAATTACTCTTTCAAGGTAATTCCATGAAAAAAATAATCTTATCGTTATGCGGCGGTTCAGGCAGTTGGGAAAGCCCCTACAGGAAATCTCCTGAACACCAAGTTATTAACGTCACTCTTCCTGAAAACGATGTTAGGACATATCAACCGCCGGACAATGTATACGGAATTCTAGCTGCCCCCCCCTGTGAGGCATTTTCTTTTGCAAGACGTCCAGCCGGTAAAAGAAAAAAGGTATTTTCTATGGATGTTGATACCGGGATAGATATTGTAAATGCCTGTTTAAATATTATTAAAAAATGTGATCCTCACTTTTATGCTTTAGAAAACCCCTACGGAGATTTAAATAAATTTCTTGGGGAACCCCAGTATATTTTCCAACCGTGGATGTTTGGTCATTACTGGACAAAGAGAACTTGTCTTTGGGGAAAATTCAATAAACCAGAACAAACTCATAATTTGGATACTTGCCCTCGGCTTAATCTTTATATACGACCTGGAAGAAAAATGCCGTCTATAGCATTTCTGCACAAATCGGCTATTAATAAAATACCTGAATTCGAACCGTTTAAGGATTATATAAAAACCGACTACGATTTGCGATCAATTACACCTCCAGGGTTTGCCCAGGCTTTCTTTGAGGCAAACCGTTAAAATTAACAATACTGCTTGCTTTTTCAGTAAATTTCCGGCATAGTTAGTTGTCCACTAACAAGTAGCCTATGAATTATACAAGAGAGGAATGTATATGGTTATTATTCGTGAGCCGGAATACTTGACCGAAGAGCAGAATCTTGCCGAAAACCTCAAAATCGAGGAGATGGCTACATTACGCAAAAATGATAGCGGGCTTCCTGCAAACCTGTATCTTGATGATACGGGAAGCTGGAGCAAATCCGGCCATTGGAAACGAATCAAATTCCAGCCGGATACCGGAGATCGCCCTATTACCAGAAATATGATCCTCATGAGTATTGACGATAATCCTCAAATTCTGGCAAAAAACGCCAAGATATCTTTAAACGCGAAACAACTCGAACAAATTAAGTCTTTTGTAAAAGCAAATAAAAATTTACTTTTGCAACTTGCCGATGCAAAAATAAGTATCATAGACTTTTGGAAAAACATGACGCGAGTCCAAAAGTAAAAACCGCTAAAAATATCAAAATTACGCTATTCTGTAAAATTCCTCAAAAATTCGACTAAATTTCATCGCTAGACGATTCGGAATGGAATTATATATACAGCGACAGTAGCGCAAACAATAAATTCGCGGACGGTCTGCTTCAAATCAAAAAGCAGATAACGGGCGGCTTGGGATCGATCCCTAAGAAAATAGGTTAACTTGCTGATCAATTAGGAAGATCAGCCCGGTACTTTGCCATCGACAGGTACTGCGTAAGAACCAACAAATAAAAATTAAGGCAGCCACGGATTCCCTGTGGAACCTCCAACAAGCAATTTTTAAGACATTTTTATGTGTATTTTATACACAAGGTATCGCTGGTGGTAGGGTAAAGAGTCGGCCACCTGAAAACGGAAGGGATGCAAGCCGGGCGTTATCTTTAGCGGTGGGAGCGAAAAGCCGTACCGAGCGAGGGGGCGCAATACCCTTAAAAACGGCAAAGGCAAGCGCAACGTTGCGGTTGTGGCTACTGCCCGAATACTCAGACTCGTCCGAAAGGTTGAGAAA